>Ga0308160_10002919_pt1 | contig 19884 bp, 16 predicted proteins | sample PhyFR1_FD_201036 | JGI IMG/M metagenome (GOLD analysis project Ga0308160, IMG submission 201036) | Phyllosphere microbial communities from UC Gill Tract Community Farm, Albany, California, United States - DLSLF.R1 | ecosystem: Host-associated > Plants > Phyllosphere > Unclassified | place: USA...
ACTATATCGAGATGTTCTACAATCCGAAGCGGCGGCACAGCTTCAGCAATGACCTGTCGCCGGTCGAGTACGAAAAGCAGTATTTTCAGCGGCTGTCGAGTGTCTAGAAAACTCGTGGCGATTCAACTCAACGTTACAGAGTTTTTCAACACAATAGGCCAGAAGCGGACTTTTCAGATTGACCTACAATTGCCTTAGCTTTTAACGACATTGTGTCCAGAACATGAAAATTCTTGTCTTTGTGCTCATCGTCGCGACACAGTTTGCTCGCGTTGGCTATTGTCAGGACAAACCTACGCAAACGGCACCACGTCAGGACAAAGCCGTGCACACGGCGTCAGGTGAGGGTTTCAGTGCCGAGAAAGCACCTGAGGAGCAGACTGCAATCGACGACGATTATGCTTGGGACCAGTTTTATCATAGGAGCCGATTGATTTGGGAGTGTCGCGGTGTTCAGTCAGGCAAGTTCGTTCCGCCGGAATTTTGCGCTTTCAAGGAAAGACAAGATACACAATGGCCTGATAAGAAAATCCCAGGGCATTGGAAACCCCAATAGACCGAGAAATATGCACTAGACAGAAGCCCACCCTAAATCTGCTGGCCGCCGCCTCAATGTCCGCAATGGGGCGGTGCCAGAACTTCGTGATAGTCCGAGGGTGTGCTAGCTAGGCAACAGGCTATGTTGGCTCGACCGTCCGTAATCGGCCTATTGTGTTGAAAAACTCTGTGACGTCGAGTTGTGGACAGAAATCCTGGCGGCCTGGACTGACCAGAACCGCCCCTATTGAACGATCGTGGAACGGTTGGACATCTGAGAGCTCTTGAAATCGTTGCCGCCCGACATTTTCAACACAATAGGCCAGAAGCGGACCTTCGAAAACAAAAGAGCTTCTTGTTTTTTATCACTAACATGCCTGAACAAAAGACTCTCTCTAACTCGCCTAGTGAAGTTGTTGTAAATTCCATTAATGCAATGAACGCTTGGGAAATTTTTTGCTACGAACGGGCGCGCAAAGTCCAGGGTACCGATAAGTCAGAGTCAGAATGGGCCAAGTTTCATAGTGAGCTACTATCAATCCATTCGTTCTATCTCACGCCGCGTAAGCGCGTCTATGCAGAGCAAGTTACTTTTCAAAAACCGCCTGGATACGACGCGAGTAAAGAATCTGTGATTTCGTCCGTGATAGAGTGGAGGACGGCTATCGTGCAGACAAAGCGGGGCATGGTCCTTAGAGGAGGACAGTTTCAATACAAGCTCAGGCTAATTGATTCCTCCTGGCGGATTGATAACCTTAAGAAGCTGGTGAATGAGACTTGGAAGCCTTGGCTCTTTTGAGAGCCTGTTCAATGACCGCTCTGGGTCGGTTGCTGCCGTACAACGAACGGCCGGGATCGGCCAGGAACGGGCGTTCGGGTGCACTCATCCTCAAAACAACGATAAACGCGAGCTACAAGCCATGACCTCGACAGTCAGCCCTCAAATCATTGCTTCTCAAGAATTAATTTGGTCGCTTTCAAATGGCAAGGAAAGACCGTTTTGCGTGAAAGTTGCCGAGCCATATCAAGTTGACGCCAGCACTTGGGTTTGCCCGATTTTGTTAGATGGGTTGGAGGAGCAACCACGCAACATCTATGGAGTAAGCTCTCTTCAAGCCTTATGCCAGGCACTAAATCATGCCGGGCACTTCTTCGGGCATCTGATGGACGCTGGGGAAAAGTTTATTTATCCCCAGGATCGAAGCGTGATTGACAAGCAGCTCCTCTCGTCGATATTTGGACTGAATAGTGCGGCAGATTGATAAAATCACACCCGCAACGTTACATGCCTGAGGTCCGCTTTGGGTCGATTCCGAGCGGGATGTTGTGCACACAAGTAACCGGTTCCTGGGCGGCGTTATACCTTCCGATTGATCAAGGCGGAAAACTCCCCTCCGAGTCAAGGACACGGAACCGGACACCCTTCATGTCCGATCTATTTACTCCGACCTTGCTTTGGCTTTTCTCGGGGCAGCTATGGACCAGTGCCCGTTCAGTCATCGTCCTTCTTACCGGCTTCCCTGCCACGGTCGGACTTGTCTTCGGAGGACGATAGGACCGTGCCCTTGGTGGCATCGATCCGGACGTCGAACACCTTTCTGCCGCTGACCACTTCAATGTCATAGACCCAACCTTGCTTGGTGTTCTCAAATTCCGCGCGTGATGCCTGCCCACTGGCATGCCGCTGGGCGATCCCGACCGCATCAACCAGGCTGAGCTTTGCGTTCCGGACCCCGACCGCGTCGTTTTCGCCATTCTGGGCAGCGAACGCCGCCGAACCAGCACCGAGGGCGATCACGACGACCAAGGAAATCACTTTATTTCGGTTCATGACTGTTCTCCTAAGTAAGCGCAGCATCAGCGGCGCAAGTCCATCCTAGACAGCGAAACTTAGCCGATCCCTAGCCATAGCGGCCGATTGAGGGCTGGTTCGGCACGATTGCATGATGCCTATGGCTGGCCTAAGTCAGTCCTTTCAAAATAATTGTCAGCCTACTAATCAAGCGGGAGTCGCCATGCAAGCACAGACGAGAAGCCGGTCGAATGTCTGGCTTAACAAGGTGCCGGAAGTCACACTGTCCTTCTGGATCATCAAGATCATGTCCACCACGGTGGGCGAGACCGGCGCCGATTTCCTTGCGGTCGATGTCGGCTGGGGCCAGGGCATTACCTGCACGGTCATATTCGGCCTGCTCGCCGCAGCCCTGTCGACGCAGTTGCGCACCAGGCGCTATACTCCCTGGATCTACTGGCTGACCGTGGTCCTGATCAGCATCGTCGGCACCCAAATCACCGACCTGCTGACCGACGGCCTGAAGGTCAGCCTGTTTGTCAGCACCGCCATCTTCGCCGTGGCGCTCGCAGCGATCTTCTTCGTCTGGCACTGGATCGAACGTACGCTCTCGATCCGCGAGATCGTGACGCGCAGGCGCGAGCTGTTCTACTGGTCCGCCGTCCTTTGCACCTTCGCCTTGGGCACCGCTGCCGGGGACCTTGCAACCGAAGCGCTGGGACTGGGCTTCGCATGGGGTGTCGTCTGGTTCGGACTGATGATCGCCCTCGTCTTTGTCGTATGGCGCCTGCGCGGCCACGCGGTGGCGGCGTTCTGGATTGCCTATATCCTCACGCGCCCGTTCGGCGCCGCGCTCGGCGACCACGTGACCCAGGCCAGGATGTATGGCGGCCTGGGGATGGGGGCGATGTGGACCAGCGCCCTGTTCCTCTCGGTAATCGTCTTGTTGGTGACGGCCGCGCAGCTGGGCATGCGCACCAGCCACCCCGCGCAATCCCTAGACTGAGCTTCTATTCATCCAAGGAGAAGTAATGGAAATCAAACACATGAAAGCACGTACACTGGTGACAGTTTCCGTCGCCTTGCTGTTGGCCGGGCTGGCCGGCTGCTCCAAATCGGCAAACGACGGAGCCGGCAAGCCTGGGGCTTCCCCGGCACAAACGGCTGCGCAGCCCGGAACCGGCACAAAGCTAGGCGACCTGACGCAATTCCGTGCCATCGCCAACGATGTATCAGCCCTGGTGGACAAGGGCGATCTCGCGGCGGCCAAGACGCGCATCAAGGATCTCGAGGTGGCCTGGGACTCGGCCGAAGCCGGATTGAAACCACGCGACGTGGCCGACTGGCACACGCTCGACGAGGCCATCGACAAGGCCCTGGCCGCACTGCGTGCCGATAAGCCGAATCAAGCCGACTGCAAGGCCGCTATGGCCTATCTGCTGCAAATCTTTGACGCGCTCCGTAACAAGGCCTGACCCATGAACGCGCCCCTGAAAACTTCCTCCGAACAGGCACTGGCGAAAGTCCCCGAAGTCACCCTCGCATTCTGGGTCATCAAGATTGCCGCCACGACGCTGGGCGAAACCGGCGGCGATGCGGTGTCGATGTCGATGAATCTCGGCTACCTGGTCGGCACGGGCATCTTCGCGGCGATCTTCCTGGTCGCGGTGATGGCCCAGATCAAGGCCAAGGCTTTCCATCCCTACCTGTACTGGGCCACGATCATCGCCACCACGACGGTCGGCACGACGCTCGCCGACTTCGCCGACCGCTCGCTCGGCATCGGCTACGCGGGCGGCTCGGCGCTGCTGCTGGCCTTGCTGCTGGCATCGCTGTTCATCTGGCACCGTACTCTGGGTTCGGTATCGGTCGGCACGATCAATACGCCCCGGGCGGAAGCCTTCTACTGGGTGACGATCATGTTTTCCCAGACCCTGGGGACGGCGTTGGGCGACTGGACCGCCGACACGGCCGGTTTCGGCTATACCGGGGCGGCCGTGATTTTCGGCGGCCTTCTTGCCTTGGTCGTGATCGCGTATCACTGGTCGCGGATTTCCCGTACCGTCCTGTTCTGGATCGCCTTCATTCTTACCCGCCCGCTGGGCGCGGTGGTCGGCGATTTCCTGGACAAGCCGCTTGCCAAGGGTGGACTCAACCTGAGTCGCTACACCGCATCGGCCGCGCTGATGACCTTCATGCTGATAGCGATTATCATGTTCCGCCAGCGTGCGGCCAGGACGGCCCATTGAACGGAAACTGAATGGAGGCGGGATGCGAGTATTGCTGGTCGAAGACGACCCCATGATCGGCGAGGCTATCCAGGGCGCGCTCAAGGACGCCTCGTATGCGGCGGACTGGGTAAAGAATGGCCAGACCGCGATGTCGGCGCTGGATTGCCAGTACTACGACATGGTCCTGCTCGATCTCGGCTTGCCTGGAAAGGACGGCCTGGATGTGCTGGCGGCCATACGCGCCGGGAATAACCCGGTTCCCCTCCTCATCATCACCGCGCGCGACGGCCTGCACGATCGCCTGTGTGGCCTCGATGGCGGGGCCGACGATTATGTGCCGAAACCTTTCGCGATGGCCGAGCTGCTGGCTAGGATGCGCGCGGTTTTGCGGCGCAAGGGCGGGAGTTCCACGCCAGTGCTGAGCAATGGCGTCGTCAGTCTTGACACCGGCACCAAGGAGGCGATCCTCGTCGCGGGCGAGCCGATCCAGCTGTCGAACCGCGAGTTCGCCCTGCTGCATGCCTTACTGGTACGTCCGGGGGCCATCCTGTCCCGACGCGCGATCGAAGACCGCATCTACGGCTGGGGCGAAGAAGTCGAAAGCAATGCCGTCGAGTACCTGATCCATGCTTTGCGGCGAAAGCTGGGCACCTCGACCATCAAGAATGTCAGGGGCTTGGGATGGATGGTTTCAAAAAACGCCTGAACGATTCGGTCCAGTTCAAGCTGTCGGCCACCTTGTCTCTGGCGATCCTAGCAGTGGCTGTCTTGGCTGGCATCTTTTCGTTCATGTCGGCGTTCGACGAAGCCCATGAACTGCAAGACGACGTCCTGCTCCAGGTCGCACAGCTGGTGGACCGGCAGCGCCTGGCGCCTGAAGCCCCGTCCCACGACGGTGGCCGTCCGGTCTATCGGGACGAGGAATCGCGCGTGATTGTGCAGCGCCTCGGCGACAAAGTGGATCCGGCGGTCGACGTCGATGACGGCGGCCTGCTTGCGCTGCCTGCCGGCTTGCGCGACGGACTGCAGACGCTAACGATCCGCCATGAAACCTTCCGGGTCCTGATCCGCACCACCCGTGCCGGCGAACGCATCGCGGTGGCTCAGGAAGCAGGATTCCGCAACGCCATCGCGCGGGAGGGGGCGATCCGAACCGTCACGCCCTTGCTGATCCTGATGCCGGTGCTATTGCTGATCGTCGCCGATCTGGTGCGCAAGCTGTTCCGGCCGATCGCAGTGCTATCACGCGAGATCGACAGGCGCGACGAACGGGAGCTGCATCCTGTCGAACATCATCATCTTCCTGCCGAGGTCAGGCCGTTTGTCGTCGCGATCAATCGCCTGCTCGCGCGCGTGGAAAACGCGATGGCATCCCAGCGCCGCTTCGTCGCGGACGCTGCGCATGAACTGCGTTCGCCGCTGACTGCCCTGTCGCTGCAGGCGGAGCGCCTGGCGGATACCGACCTTCCTAGTCCGGCCCGTGAACGCCTCATCAGTCTGCGGCTAGGGATCGAACGCAGCAGGAACCTGCTGGACCAGCTCCTGAGCTTTGCCAAGGCACAATCCACCGCCGACCTTCCACCGGCGGTCGTGCCCGTGCAGCCGGTGTTCCTCCGGGTGCTGGAAGACCTGATGCCCCTGGCCGAGGAAAAGCATATCGATGTCAGCGTCGACAGCGTCGACGGCGTACAGGTCTGGGGCAGTGAGTTCGACATGATCGCGCTGGTCCGCAACCTGGTCGACAACGCCATCCGCTACACGCCTTGCGGCGGCAAGGTCGACCTGTCGGCAAGCATGTCGGGGAAGGGCGTCGTGCTGTGCGTCCGGGATACCGGGCCGGGCATCTCGCCAGTGGAGCGGGAGCGCGTGTTCGACCCGTTCTACCGCGTGCTGGGCAGCGAGGAGGTCGGATCGGGACTGGGGCTGTCCATCGTGCGGTCGATTGCCGACCGGATGAGAGCGCAGATTGACCTCGGCTATTCGGACGAAGTGACGCAGCGTGGACTGTGCGTCACCCTACGCCTCCCGGCGCCCCCGGCGGTTCGGCTCAATCGTAGTTGAACTCCACGTCCTTGGCCTTGCGCTTGCCGCCAAAGTTGTACGACAGGCCGAGGTAAGCAATTTGCCCGAGCTGGTGGCGCCGGTATTCGCCATGGAAGTCCCGGGTATCGTAGACACGCCGCATATGCTGGGTATTGAAGACATCGGACACCGTGGCCACGAGGGTCAGCTGGTCGTCGACCTGGTGCCTGTAACCCAGATTGACGACGCCGAATGGCATGTTGTAGCCCTGCGGCGTCAGCCGCTTGCCGCGGTAGTTCGCGCTGACCTGCATGCGATCGCGGACACCGAGCTGATAATCGAGTGTGCCCTTGCCGTTGAACCCGACGTTGCTGCGGCTCGTCGCCGCGCCGGATGCCTGGCTATTGATCTCGTTGTAGAACACTGTGCCGCTCGCGTTATAGCTCAGGCTCGACGTCAGCTTGCCGGCGGCTCGGAAATCCACGCCGCCGGATTGACCAGCCGGCAGATTCGCCTTGGTGATCAGCACAACGCCATTGTCGAGCGGCGTGAGGACGTCGGTATCGCCGTCACGGCTGCGGCGGTAGAACGCGGTCGCGCCATACGACACACTACCCGCCTCGTGGACGTACCCTAGCTCCAGGGCATCCGTCATTTGCGGTCGCAGATCGGGGTTGCCCCTACGCAGGTTGTTCGGATCTGCGCGATTGACGTATGGGTTCAGGTCTTCGGGATCGGGCTTCTTGATACGCTTGCTGTAGCCCAGCGACAAGGTATCTGCATCGTTCAGGGTGTACAGCGAATTCAAGGTGGGGTACAGCTTGCGGTAATGCTGGGCACTGTGATCGCCGGACACTTTTTGCAGCGTCTGGATATCGTTCTGCTCGAAGCGCAGGCCCCCCAGGATCTCGAGGGCGTCGCGTTTGACGGCGTAGGTCGTGTAGGCTGCGTTCACGGCCTGGCGGTAGCGGAAATGGTTGATGGCGGCCGGGTTCGCGCCCAGCGCACCGCCCGTGCCGGTAGCGCTGGAATCGTTGAATGCGTTGTGGTCGTATTCGACGTCATACCCCGCCTTCAAGGTATTGCCATCGCCGCCTGGCCGTACGTAAGCGATGGTCAACTTCGACACGTCGTAGACCTGCTGGCCGAAGTCGCGCTGCAGCGCGGGCGCCGTATGATCCTGCCGGTAGTCGTACAGGTTCGACTCGTCGGAGTGGCTGCGCTTCAGATAGACCGACAGCGCCTCGCCGGGATGCGCCAGCTTCTGTTCGGCGTTGAATGCCAGGCCGGCGTCGGTGCGCGGACCGCCGCCGTCGCCGTCGCGCCGGTATGCCGGCGCATTGCTCGGCAAGGTCGCCTGCGAAGAGTAACGGTGCTCGGTCCGTGTCGCATAGTCTGCCGAGAGGCCGAAGGTCTGCGTATTATTCGGAGTGTATTTCAAGGCGCCCTTGCCGTACCAGCGATCGTTGGACTCGTCCAGCGTCTGGTGTGAGATGTTCGGCGCCGCCTCCATTGTGCCGGCAGTGCTGTCACTGACCCGCTGGCGCCAGTCCTTGCGATTGCCCAGCGAACCGCTCAGGTCCACCTTGCCGGTGCTATAGCTGCCGCCGACGCTGCCATTATGGCGCCCGTCGGTGCCAAGGTTCGCCAGCACCTGTCCGGCCCCACCGCGCTTGCGATTCTTTTTGGTGACGATGTTGATGATACCGCCGGCGCCATCGGGCTGGAATTCCGCCGATGGCGACGTGATGATTTCGATCTGCTCGATATCGGCAGCCGAGAATCCCATGAGTGCGCCGCCACGCGCTGCGCCTTGCATTTGGCTCGACGGCATGCCGTCGATTAGCACGGTCACGCTGGTGTCGCCGCGCAGGCTGACATTGCCGTCGACATCGACGTCGACCGCCGGGATGTTGTTCAGCAAATCGGCGGCGCTCCCGGTCGACGCCTGGATGTCGGCATCCGCGCGATAGACCTTGCGGTCGATCTTTGTAACGACGTCGGCGCGTTTTGCCTTGACCACGACGGTGGTAGGTCCGTCGGTCTGGGCATGGAGCGTGCACGTACACAAGGCGAGAGTCGCCGGTACACAAAAGCGGAATAAAGACATGTGGCAGTGCTTCGATTAGATTGAATTCCCGGCAGTCAGTTCGACGCCGGTCTTGACTTGGTGCTCGCTCAGGCCGTTTTCGGCGACGTAGCGCCCCGGCCGTCGGCACGGCGCTGGCGGTGATCGAGCAGCAGCTTGACGCCCACGACCCAGGCCAGCGATGCGGCCCAGCCGGCGAGGATATCCGATGGGTAGTGCACGCCGAAATACACGCGAGAGGTTCCGACCAGCGCCACATACAGCCCGCCCACGCCGAGGACCGGCCAGCGCAACCGGGTCGGCCACAGCAGCACGCAGAGCGCGGTGACGGTGGCCATGGTCGACATCGCGTGCCCACTCGGGAAGCTGTAGGTCGTCTCCGCCACGCGCGACAACCACATCGACGGGCGAACGCGGGTGAACATGTTCTTCGCAGCGAAGTTGATGACGGCGGCGCCGACGACCGATATCGCCCAGAACGCCGCGGCGGCCCGCTGCCGGCGCTTCATCAGCCAACCCAGCACCACGGCATTGAGCGGGACCAGAACCAGTGCGGATCCCGCTTGCGTGATCCAGTACATCGCCATGTCCAGGAATGGCGATGCCATGGCGTGCACGAGCAGCAGGATCGGCCGGTCGAACGAGAAACTCTTCCGCTCGGCGACATCTTCCGCCAGCATTCCGAACAGCGCGAGCGGGAGCAACACCCCCGCGAACAGCAACGCCATGCGGCCGATACGGCCAAACAAGTGATTTCTTTCGTACGCCATAGTCCTCTCAAGATGATGATCGAGCGCCGACCGTTGGTGGCGGACGCGCGCTCAGGCGTTTTCCTTTACCTGTCCCTTTGCGCTTCCCTTTGCCCAGCCGATCAGACCGGGCAAGATGGAAAGGAACACGATGCCGAGGATGACGGCAGTCAGGTGCGCGCTAACCCAGGGAAGGTTGCCAAAGGCATGACCGGCAGACAGCAGCAGCCCTACCCATGCAAGCCCGCCGATTGCGTTATAAGCCAGGAACGCCGGATACGACATCTTGCCGAGTGCGGCCACGAACGGGGCCAGTGTGCGCACGATCGGCACGAAGCGCGCCAGCACGATCGTCTTACGGCCATGGCGGTCGAAGAACGCGTGGGTCCGATCCAGATAGGCGGGCTTAATGAACGCGATACGGCGCGTGTCCAAGACCTTCTTGCGCATCAGGCTGCCAATTGCAAAATTCAGGGTGTCGCCAGCAATGGCGGCGGCAATCAGCAAAGGCACCAGCACCGGCAACGAGAACGTCCCAGCCGCCGCCAGTGCGCCGGCGACAAACAGCAGCGAATCGCCCGGCAAGAATGGCATTACGACGACGCCCGTCTCGATAAAGATCACGGCGAACAATATCGCGTAGACCACCACCCCATGACTGGCGGCGAGCGCCGCGAGATGGCTGTCCAGGTGGAAGAACCAGTCCATCAGCAGATTCGACATTGATTTATTTTCCTTAGTTTGAGGTGCGCACGCGCTGAGGCTGATTAGAAGCTTTTAGCGCGCTCGAGAGCATGATGAGCGAGTACCGTTTATTAAGGACAAGCATCGCGAGTCTGAAATGGCAAAGGTTAAAACTGGCAAAAATCTAATACTTACGCCAGTTTTCAACAATAAACTTAGCTGAACCATAGTGCCGTGGCCGGCCCCGGCTAAAGTACGGTAAGCGGGAAGCGATCACGCGGCAGCGTAAATATGTCGGCCACCACGGTCATGCAGGTCGGACCGCAGCGGATTGTCGGCAAATATCTCCTTCCAGATTCGCGGCGTGAGATGATGCACCAGTGAGGCTGGGTGCTGGCCAACGCGCTGCAGCACGTCCACGAAATAGTCGTACGGATTCATGTCGTGTAGCCGGCAGGTCGCGAGCAGGCTTTGCACAATGCCGACATGCTTGGCGCCCAGCTCGGTCCAGCTGAACAGCCAGTTCTTTCTGCCCATTGGGATTACCCGCAGGGCGCGCTCAAGGTGGTTTGTATCGATCGATACCTCCGGGTCGTCCAGATACACCGACAGGCCGACCCGGCGCTCGCGGATATATGCGAGCGCACCAAGGAAGGGGCTGCTCGGAAGGAATCCCTGCTTGTCGAACTGCTCGTCGATCCTGGCGAAGAAGCGTTCGAGGACAGGTTTCGACTGTTCTTGACGACGCGTGAGCTTGGCTTGTCCCGTCAGGCCGTCGTCGCGAATCTGTTGTTCGATCTTGTAGAGAGCGGCGATTGCGTGCAGCGCCTCGTCGGCCTGCGCCGGCTCGATATCCCTGGCGTCAAAGATTTTACGGCGTGCGTGAGCCCAACAATGGGCATGCGTGATCCCCGTCTTCTTTACGTAATGCTCATAGGCGCTGTAGCCGTCGCTCTGCAAGACGGCGCCATTCGGCCGCTGCAGACCAAGCGCGGTCTCTACGTGCTTGGCCGCTCGGCTGGGGTAGTACAGGAAGCAGATCTCGTGCTGTTCGCCCACGACGGGCCAGAAATACGCCGCCTTCATCTTGCCTGCGCCGGCACGCCCCGCCTTAATCGGCGTTTCGTCCATCGCGATTACGCGCGAGCGCCGCACCGACTCCAGCTGGGCGTTGAAGATCGGCTCGAGCAGCGATACCGCGGCCGGCATCAGCTTCGTGATCCAGGCACGGCTGACGTTGATGCCGGAATCCTGCAGCTTGACGTGCTGGCGATATAGCGGCTGGTGATACGCGAACTTGTCGATGATCATGCCCGCGATGAAGCTGACGTCAGCGCGGCAACCGTCCAACACGCCGACCGGCGCCGGAGGACACGACAGGGTTTGATTTGCGCGCAGCTTGATGACCGGACGGACATACTTGAGGATGACGTAGCTGCCGGGACGCTGGGCCAGGCGATAGCTGACCTTTTCGCCGATCACCTCGAAGTCCGCCGGGTCCAGTCCTGCCGCCTCGTCATTGGCAACGGCGATGACTTCGACCGGCACCTTCGACTCGTCAAAGAACAGGGCCGCGTCATCGTTGCCATCGATGAGATTTTTGTTTTTGTTCTTGGGTGAGCGCTCGTGCTCGGCGATCTTCGTCTTCTTGGTAGGCGCCGCGTCATCGGGAACGACATCGAACGCCTCGCCCAGCGTGCCCTGGACGCCTTCTGGTTCAGGCAGCCGACGCTCGCTCTTTTGGCCAAAGATCTGCCGCTGAAACCATGCAACCTGACGGCGCAGGCGAATGATTTCGCGCTCCTTCGCGTCGAGCAAAGCGCTCATCTCCAGCGCGGTCAGTCCCACCATCGGACTGGCGATTTCAGAGGCAGAGTGCTGGTCGGAACGCATGTCAATATTATAAAGTTTCCGCTGGGCGAACAGGCTCATTTTGAATGCCGGCAGCAGATTTTTTGTAGCGCTTGCGCACCTGCTTCGGCTCGATCCCTTCGAGCAGCAGTTTCAGGCCCGTCCAGTCCATCTCGCAGCTCGTGACGTTGGCCCAGTTGCTCACCAGCCGACCCTGCTCGAGACGCTTGGCCCACACGCACAGGCCGCTGCGGTCGAAGTAGAGTACCCGGATCTGGGTAGCTCGTCGGTTGATGAACGCGAATAAGTTTCCGGTGAGTGGATCCTGATGCATGACGTGTTTCGCAAGCGCATACAGGCCATCGAACGACAGGCGCATGTTGACCGGCTGCCCGTACAGGAACACGCGCACCTGGCCTTCAGGGAAGAACATCAGCGCCTCGTGATCGTCAGGACGATGCCGCCACCGAGATCAATCCGGAGGTCGATTCCAGCAGTGAGAGTGGGCGCCAATGCCGGACCATGTGCCATTGCCGTAGCCCCGACTACATCCTTGATGGCGCCGAGGTCAATGAACGCCTTCGGCTGCACGGAATTGACCGCGTGTCCATTGGCGGCGGCCAGCTTAGCCCGCCAGATATGAAAGCTAGCCGTCGACACCGATTCATCGCGGCAAAAGGCAGCAATGCTTTTACCGCTCTGCGCATGCCGAAGCAAACGACTCTGCCAGGCGGCTTCCTTCGAGCTTTGCGATTCCAGTTTGTCCATGTCCGGCTCCGTGTTATTGAACTCAAAGGGGATTATGCCGGCCTGAGAAACCCAAGGATACAACGCCGCTCAGGAACCGCTTACACACAAAGCGCGTACGAGTTTTTTGGGGGGGGAATTTCAATACAAGCTCCGGCTCATGGATTCCTTCTTCTGACTCCCGTTCAGAAAAATCTGCCATATTTGTGGCAAACATTTATTCGTACAGGATTGAACAAGCTTCCACGCGCTGACACGTCAAAAAATAGCCCTCGGTCATGAGGGCTTTTCTACGCTTCGAACCGCTTATTACACAGCCACCTCCGCCGTATCCTCAGGACTTGTCCAGTTTCAGCTTGTCCTGCCTGTACTGCTTGTAAAAAAACAGCGCCATCGAAGCCGAAGCCAACAGCAAGATCACGCTTGCCGCATCCACGCCCACGTTGACACGTACATCCACTTTCACGTCTTTCATCGCTTTGCCTTATTGCGTATTGTTGTCGCGCCGATCGCTGCAGTAAATTGCATCAGCATGCACCGGCACCTGGGTAAGCCGAGCATAGCATGCACCCTCGCGCGCACCGGTTTCCGGACGCGTCAATCAGGCGCCGCTGCGGTCGGCCCTTCCGGCCTGCGCCATCACGTCCCGGAAGAACCCGATCAAGTCCGGCACGTGCCGGTCGAAACTGAAATCTTCGCGCTCGCGCCACACCTTGTCGCGCAACCGGCGCATGCGCGCGCCGTCGTGCAACTGGGCTGCCAGGTCTTCGATGCTTTCGTAGAACAGGCCGATGTCACGTTCACGCGCCAGCGTCTGCGCCGCCACGATGGCGCCGGCGTTATCGCGCTGGATCATCGGCAGGCCGGCCATCGCCAGCGTGGCGATGCGTGCCGGCAAGTTTAAGTCGTCCCAATCGGCCAGGCGCAGGTCGCCGCCGTTGCGGCTGCGGAAGCAATGCAGCCAGCCGGCGTCATAGCGTGAAAACTCCGCGACCCAACGGTCTTGGGCCACATTGGCGTGCAGGTGCAAGTGATCCGGCGCCAGCGTGCGCGCTTTGTCTATCCATGCGCGCCACTGGCCCTGGGTGAAATCGCCGTAGAAATGCAGGTGGATGCCCTGCGCCGCCAGTGCGGCCACGGTGGGCGGGTGCAGGCCAATCGGCCGGCCCGGCACCACCGTGTGCAATTCGCTGCTCGCTTCGGACAGCAAGCCGGTCCGCGGCCCGTCGAACCAGTCGCGCTTGGGCAGGTCGCCGTCCAGCACCATGGCCGGGCGCGAGGTGGCCAGGCCCGGCGATACGGTGTCGAACCAGTCACGCGTTGCCTGGCTGCCGAAGATACGGCCGTCGGCGCGGCGGTACAGGCCGAGCAGCTGAGGCCACGTGCCTTTTTCGATGCAGATGAAGGGGCCTTCCTTGAAGTGCCAGACGAAGGGGATGCCGTGCGTTGCCTCCATCACCTCGTGCACGAAAGGCACCGCCTGCCAGTTCAGCAAGCCATAGATGATGTCCGGCCGCAGACGCCGCACCGCGTTGCGCCAGTCAGCGCGCGGCAGCTCCTTCACGTGGCCGAATGGGAGCGGACCCACCGTGTTGTACCAGTAGGGCGTATCGGTCCACAGCCCGTGCAGCTCGTGTCCCGCCTCTTCCAGCGCCAGCACGCGCTCGGCGTTGTAAGCCAGTTCGCCCACCAGCAGGATGGTCAAGCCGTCGGCTGCGCGCGGCGTTGGCGGCCGCTCGCGCAGGTGGCGGTAGAGCGCGGGTTCGTCGATGGCATTGCCGGTGCTGGCGTGGAAGCGTAGCGGCACCTGCACGCGGTAACGCTGGCGGAAGGGATTGATGCCGCCAGCCGGCTCCTGCATCAGCTTGTGGCGCTGGGCCGGGTGATCGACCCACTCGCAGCTGGCCTCGCCGCTGCCGACGAAACGCCCGAGCGGGCGCAAGCGCGACCAGTAGAGGCGTTCGAGGTCATCGGACTCGAGCTCGGCGCGTTCGGTCCAGCGCGGCGTGGCGCGGCGGTGCATCACCTGCACCAGCTGCAGGGGCGCGTCCGGCAGTTGGCCCTCGCTCCAGCGGTTGTAGTGATGGCGCATGGCAGCGAAAGCCAGTTGCGCATCCGGTGCCGCATCCAGTGCGGCAACCAACGACTGCAAATGAAGCGGGTAAAACACGTCGTCGCTCGGCAAATAGGCCACCAGCGGCGCCACGGTGCCGTCCAGCGCCGTGTTCAAGGCCCGTCCGAGCCCTTCGTTGCGCACCAGGCGCAGGTAGCGGATGCGCGCATCTTCCAGGAATGGGGTCACTGCCGCGCAAGTGCCGTCCTCGGAGCCGTCGTCCACTACCAGCGCTTCCCAGTCGCCGAATGTCTGGCCCTGCAGGCTGGCCAGGGCGCGCCCAATGAAGGCGGCCTGCTCGAAGCTCGGCATCAGCACGCTGACCAGGGGTGGCGACGGTGGTGATGCAAGCATGGCGACCGGCTTTTGACGGGATGAACGATGCTTCCAGCATAGGTAGCCGCCATGACCCGGGTTTGCGCGGGCGCAGTCGTGCGTTCCCATCCCGAAGAACAGGCGTGCCGCACGGCGGCTATGGCCGCTCATAGGTAATAATTTCTTAATAGCAATAAAAATACGCAATAAGCTTGCATTTTATGCAGCGGTTTGTGGCTGCAAAGCATTATTTTTGCATGCCCCTCCCACCGACTACGGCCCGACCAAGTCTACCTGCAATAGAATCTATCCAAAATTAACGTTGACCGTTCGCAATCTTTAGTTAATCAGTTTCATCAAGCGTTACGCCAGCACATTACAAAACTAGGAAAGTCTCATGAAGAAGCAATGGGTTCGCCTGAACCCGACCTTGCTGGCAAGCGCGCTTGCCGGCATCACCGCCCTGCCATGCCTGGCGCATGCGCAGGATGCTCAGGATAACGGCGGCATCCAGGAAGTGATGGTCACCGCCCAGCGCGAAGCCGCACCGGCGTCGCGCACGCCGGTGGCAATGAGCGTGCTCGATGCCGCCCAGCTCGACCGCGAAGGCATCGACAGTCCGGGCGCCATCGGCGACCGCCTGCCCAACACCTATCTCCAGAACTCGTACGACGGCCTGCGCATCACGATGCGCGGCGTCTCCAATGCCGACGCCACCGAGAAGGGCGACCCGTCGGCCGCCTTCATGGTGGACGGCGTCTACGTGGCGCGGCCGCAGAGCCAGAACGCGTCCTTCTACGACGTCGAGCGGGTCGAAGTCATGCGCGGGCCTCAGGGCACCCTGTACGGGCGCAACACGACGGCCGGCGCGGTCAACGTGATCAGCAAGGCGCCAGTACCCTACTTCGAGGCCAGCGCCAACGCCGCCGTCGGCGACTACGCCACGCGCAAGCTGGGCGGCATGGTCAACGTGCCCGTCAACGACGTGCTGGCGCTGCGCGCCGCCTTCACCGCCAACCGCCACGATCCCTTCATCAGCAACGGCCAGGGCACGCCCTTCCGTCCCGGCCTGGACCGCGACGACCGCGCGGCCCGCCTGTCGGCGCGGCTGGCACCCGGCCATGGCGTCACCCTGCTGGTGCGCTACGAGGCCGGGCGCGACGACACCAACAACGACAGCACCGTGCCGGACGCGAACTTCTATACCGGCATCGCCCAGGGCCGGCCGGTCTGGAAGGGCGACGACACCGGGCGCGTGCTGACCAACCGCTTCAAGTCGCCCAACAACCGCCCGGAGCAGGGTTATTCGCACAAGAAGACCTCGAACGTGTCGGCGGAGCTGAGCTGGGACCTGGGGCCGGCCACCCTGTCCTGGCTGGGCGCCCACCGCCGCTTCGAGCACGATTACCTGTACAACTATTATTACCGCGTGACGCCGAGCGTGGCGCTGGGCGTGCGCCAGGACTTCCATGGCGACTACAGCCAGGATTCGCACGAACTGCGCCTCGCCACCAGGAACGCCGGCCCGCTCAGCGCCCAGGGCGGCGTCTACTGGTTCCGCGAAACCACGGGCGACCTGTACCACTTCCGCGACCTGCAGGCGGCCGGCCTGACGCCTTACTACGTCTTCAACAACGACCCGGTCGAGGCCACCAGCCGCGCCGTATTCGGCCAGGCCACACTGGCGCTCACGCCGCGCCTGCGCGCCACCGCCGGCGCGCGCTACACCGAAGACGACAAATCGCGCTACGGCTATATCGCCTACCAGCAGAAGGCCGTGCTGAACACGGCGACCGACCGGCGCGAACTGAACGCCGGCGCGATCGCCACCCACAAGACCACCTGGCGCCTCGGCTTGGACTATGACCTGGCTCCGTCCGCGCTGGTGTATGGCTCGCTCGCCACCGGCTACAAGTCGGGCGGCTTCAACGACGGCTGCGCCGCCGGCACCAGCCGCGACGGCATCGGCTGCCCGGCCGGCAGCGCCGTGCCCGCGCACAGCCTGGTGTACCAGCCCGAGACCCTGCGCGCGATCGAGGCCGGCCTGAAGACCACCTTCTGGGACAAGCGCGCCAGCCTGAACCTGGCGGTCTTCCACTACGACTACCGCAACCTGCAGCTCTCGGCCCAGGAAGTCATCAACGGCAAGCCGCGCTACGAAACCACCAACGCCGGCCAGGCCAGCGTGCGCGGCCTGGAAGCCGACGGCCAGCTGCGCCCGAGCGCGAGCGACCGCATCACCTACGCACTCAGCCTGCTGGACGCGCACTACAGCCGCTATGCCCCGAACGCCACCCAGGACTGGGCCGGCGTCAAGCTGGACCGCGCGCCGGCGCGCACCCTGGCGCTTGGCTGGGATCACAGCTTCCACCTGGCCTGGGGCAGCCTGGGGGGCGGCAAGCTGACCGCAGGCGCCGGCACCCGCGCCAGCGCCGGCTATCTGCTCAGCGTGCCGTCCCAGCAACTGCAGTACCGCATTCCGGGCCACACCGAGTCCGACCTGCGCCTGGGCTGGGAACCGGACGGCGCCCCCTGGGGCCTGCTGGCGCGCGTGCGCAACCTCGAGGACAAGGTGCGCCCGCTCACCATCAGTTCCACCGGCATCACCGTGCCAAGCGACCCGCGCACGGCCGAGCTTCGTTTCGACTACCGCTTCTAATCCACTGCCATGAACCCTTCCCCGCACCTGCCGCCTTCCACGCTCGAAGCCCGCCTGCCGCTGGTTGGCGGCATCCTGTTCACCGCCTTCCTGGCCGTCCTGGCCACCCGCGGCTACGGCGAGACCACCACCCTGCTGGTCCTCAGCTCGCTGCTGATGTTCGGCTGCTGCTGGGCCAGCGCGGCCCATCTGCTGGGTGCGCCCGCGGCCCTGCGCCTGGTGCTGATCGCCACCAGCCTGGGTTGGCTGGCGGAGGAGCTGGGGGCGGACCGCGGATGGTTCTTCGGCGACTACGACTACACCGACGTGCTGGGCCCGCGCCTGGGCGCCGTGCCGATCGTGATCCCGATGATGTGGTTCGCGCTGTGCTATACCGGCTACGTCATCGCCAACCTGATCGTCTGGCAGGCGCCTTCGGACAGCGCCACTTCCCCCACCCGCGGCCAGCACCTCTTGATGTCGCTGCTGGGCGCGATGGTCGTCACCTGCTACGACCTCGGCGTCGACCCCTACATGGTCTACAAGCTGAAGGCCTGGATCATGGTCGACAAGGACGGCTGGTGGTTCGGCGAGACGGTGCAGGGCTTCGCCGGCTGGATGTTCGTCTCCTTCACCATCCTGCTGGTGTTCCGCCTCGGCCTGCGCGGCAGCCTGCCGGTGCCGGCGGCCCCGGTGGCGCTGCGCCACACGCTGGTGCCGCTGGGCGTATACGGCGGCCTGATGCTGTTCCAGGTCTGCCTCGGCTATCCGATGGAAGCGCGCACCATCGCCCTGTTCGCGATGGGCTTCCCGCTGCTGGCCGCGGCCTGCGGCCTGCTGCGCTGGCAGCGCGAGGCCGCCGGCCTGGCCGCGCCTGCCGTTGAAGCGGTGGCGCCCGCCATCGCACCCGTCCGGGAGGCTGCATGAAGCGCGATGCCGCCACGCTGCCGGACGATACCGACGCGCGCCCCGCACTGCGCGCAGATCCGGCCGCCGATGCCGCCATCGCCGCCATCCTCGGCGCCACGGCTGCCGATGGTCCGGACCTGGTGACCATCGGCCTGCTCAACCGCGAGATCGCGCGCTGGCAGACCAATGCCGACCTCGATTGCTGGCGCGCTGGCGCCGACGTGCCACCGCACATGGCCGCGGCGCTCGAAGCCTACCTCGGCAGCGTGTCAGCCCTGCCCGCCTGGGCCGACGCCGCCAAGATCGCGCGCGCCGAGCAGCTCTTCATGGAACTCAGCATGGCATCCTGCACCCTGCTGTTCTGCGCCAGCCTGCCGCAATGCTATGTGGTGCCCGACCTGGCGGCGGTGCTGCACGTGGCCGGCCAGCTCGAGCAGCACACCGACTACCGGGTGCGCTCCACCGCCGCCATGATCTTCCCGGTCATGATGCGCGGTGGCTTGAGCGCGGCGGCCGGCGGCGGCGTGGCCCAGGCCCTCAAGGTGCGCCTGATCCACGCCACCATCCGCCACCTGATCCTGCGTGGCGCGCCGGGCCAGGCGCCAGTATCGGCGGCGATCGCTCCGCAGGGACCGGGCATGCACCACGCGCTGTATGCCCACGGCTGGGACGTCGACCGCCTCGGCCTGCCCTGCAACCAGGAAGAGCTGGCATATACCCTGCTGACGTTCGGCTATGTGTTCCTGCAGGGCTTGCGCCGCCTCGGCATCGGCCTCGACCAGGCCGACGAGGAAGCCTATCTGCACACCTGGAACGTGCTGGGCCACCTGCTGGGCATCGAACGCGGACTCATGGCGGACACGATGGACCAGGCGCAGGCCATGTTCGAGACCATCCAGGCCCACCATCGCAAGACCACCGCGAGGGATCCCGATCCGCGCCCGGCGCTCGGCCAGGCCCTGCTCGGCAACCTGCAAACCTACATCCCCTTCGGCCTGCTGAAACCCTTCCCGGTGCTGCTGACGCGCTACCTGTGCGGCAAGGACGCCTCGCGCGACCTCGGCCTGGACGGCCCGGTGTCCTGGGCGCCGCGCATGGCCTTCGCGCTGGCGATGGCGACGGTGCGCGGCATCGACCGCGTGGCGCGCCGCTTCGTGCCCGGCTTTTCGTTGTCGCGCCTGGGTTCGCGCATCCTCGGCTACCACCT
>Ga0308160_10002920_pt1 | contig 19883 bp, 15 predicted proteins | sample PhyFR1_FD_201036 | JGI IMG/M metagenome (GOLD analysis project Ga0308160, IMG submission 201036) | Phyllosphere microbial communities from UC Gill Tract Community Farm, Albany, California, United States - DLSLF.R1 | ecosystem: Host-associated > Plants > Phyllosphere > Unclassified | place: USA...
CGCCATAGGTGAGCAGGACGAAGACCATGGCCATGCCCCAGGAAGCCGGGGCCGCGCCAGCTGACGACGCCGCTGCAGTAATCGCTCCCGTCGCCGCCGAGGCGGCTGGTCCGGATGCCGGCTCGGCCAGGAAGGCAGCGGCGCCCACGATCAGCAGCAATCCACCCACTTCCAGCAGCGTCAGCCAGTTTTGGGTGTTCGCGCCGGCGCGGATGCCGCGCATGTTCACCAGGGTCAGGACCACGATGATGGCGGCGGCGTACAGCGGAGGGCCGGCGCCGGGCGGCGCCAGCGGGAAGGGCAGTACCTGTTGCAGGTAGTCGCCGAACACGAAACCGAGCAGGGCGATGGAGCCGGTGGTGATCACGGAAAAGCGCGCCCAGCCGAAAAGGAAGGCGACCGAGCGGCCATAGGCACGCTGCAGGAAGTGGTAGTCGCCGCCGGCGTTCGGGTAGGTGGTGGCGAGTTCGGCATAGCAGAGGGCGCCGACCAGGGACACCAGGCCGCCCAGCAGCCACAGGCCGAACATGGCTTCCACGCTGGGACTGAACGAAGCCACGATGGCCGGCGCCTTGAAGATGCCGGCGCCGATCACGATCCCGACGATCAGGGCAACAGCTGCGCGCAGCCCGATGCTCGGGCGCGGCCGGGGCGGCTCGATGCCTGTGGCAATGCGTGCGGCTTCGACAGGATCCATGGTGGCGGGCGTTTGCAATGGCTGAGTTGACTCTCGCAGCCAGTTCGACCGCGCAGGCGGCGCCGAGTTCGCATTGCTTCGCGCCTGGCCCGCTTCCGATCAACCACCATGCCTTGGCCTTGCTCGCAAGACCTGTCCTGCGGGAGCCATGGACCCTCTTCCAGCCCTAATGTGAGAGGTTCTTAATAGCGCCGCCCGACCAGGTGCGCGTGGAACAGGTCGCGGTCGGCCCCGGGATTGGTCGGATACACGATCTTGCCGCCGACGATGCTGGCCACCGGCAAGCCATCGCGGAACAGGATGCGGTTGGCGCCGAGGGCCGGCACCTTGTCGCCGGGCAGCAGGGTGCCGCTCAGGTTCAGCGGGTCGATGCCCGACAGCGTGACCAGCGCGCCATCATGCGGGCGGCGCCGCACTTCGCGCAGCAGCGGAATGGCGTCCGGCAGCGCGAACTGTTCGCCCGAGAAGCCGGCCACGAAGCGCCCGCCGCGGATATCGCCGCGCGCTTCCAGCCGGTGGTACACCGGCAGCAGTTCGCGCCAGGACGGCAGCCAGCCGGCTTCCCTTTCGAGCAGGCGCCAGAACATCACGCCGTAGCGCCGCAACAGGGTCATGGCCACGTGCTCCAGCGTTTCCGGATCCAGGCGGCGCCGGCGCGGCGGGGCGGCAGGGTCGAGCGGCACCTCGGGTTCGGCACGCCGTACCAGGGCCCAGCGCCCGGCTTCTTCCATGGTCGGGCCGGCGCCGCGGCGGCGCTTGCGGTCGTTGCTGGCGCGTTTGTTAGAGGGCAGCAGCATGGCGCGCATGCCGGCGAAGCTGTCCGCGTTCAGCAGGCCTGTGGTGACCAGTTCGCCGAGCGCGTTTTCCAGTTCCACCGGCAGCATGCGCACCTCGAACTGCAGTTCGTCGAAGAACATGGCGCCGTGGTGGCGCAGCGCGTCGAGCACCAGGGCGGCGCGCGGCGAGATCTCCGGCGGGCCGTCCGGCTGCGGCAAGCCGTGCCAGAGCGCGGTCTGGCGCCGCGGCAGCAACACGATGGGCGTGGTGCGTACCGGGCCGCCGGCGGCCGAGTGCGGCGCATCGATGCGGGTCCAGACGATCTTGCCGGCGCGGCACAAATCGTCCAGCCACAGGATGGAGTAATCGGGCAGGCGCAGGGCCAGCAGATCGGGTTCCCAGGAGCCGGCCGGGGCTTCGTAACCCTCCAGCAAAGCCAGCAGCTGGGGCAGGGCGTCCTGGCCCTGCCATTGCGTGCCGGGCGCCAGGTGCTGCCAGTCGAACAGGAAGCGCATGAAGTCCTGCAGCTCGACCGGTTCGATCTCGCGCCGCAGGCGCCGGATCGTGTAGCGGTGGATACGCGCCAGCAGGTGGCGTTCGCACCATTCTTCTTCCTGCACGCCAGGGGTAAAGCGGCCGCGCATCACGTAACCCTCGCTTTCCAGCTGGCCGAGGGCGATGGCGACAGTGCTCTCCGGCAGGACCAGGCTGGCGGCGATGGCCGGCAAAGGCTGGGGACCGCTGCCGGACAGGCGCGCACGCACCACTTCGACCAGGGCTGCATCGCGGGTCCAGGGTTCGCCATCGTTGCCGCGATGGCTGTCGGGGACGCTCAACGGCGGCTCGATCGTGGTGTCGGGATAGGCGGCCTGCAGGCAATCGAGCCGTTCCAGCGCGACCCAGAAGTCGACGCCGCCGGCACCGCGCATACGCGTGGCGCGGCCCGCCGTTGCCAGTGCGGCCAGCCAGGCCGGCCAATTTTCATCTGCCTGTGCCTGGCGCAAGGCCTCCTCCTGCGTGACGCAGGCCAGCGCCACCAGCGCTTCCTGCACCTCGTCGGCATTCCTGGCGCGCGGCCAGGCTTCCTCGGCCACGGCATTAATGGCGTCGAGATCGAGCGCGCCCAGGTCGTCAGGAGAAGCCGGGTCGCTCCAGCGCCGGTTCAGCACGGCCTGGGTGCGGCGTTCTTCCAGCGGCGCATCGTCGAGGAAGGCGTAGGGACGGGCGTTCAGGATCTCGGCCGCCAGCGGTGAGGGCGCGGGCAAGTCGCGCGCCAGCAGGCGGACGTCACCGTTCTCCATGCGCCGCAGCAGCGCCAGCCAGCCTTCACTGTCCATGGCGTCGTGCAGGCAGTCGTCCAGGGTCTGGTCGACCAGCGGGTGTTCCGGCAGCTCGCGCTCGCCCACGATGTTTTCCAGGCAGGCGGCACCGTCCGGGAAGATGGTGGCCAGCAGGTCGTCGCTCTTCATGCGCTGCAGCTGCGGCGCCACCTTGCGCCCGCCCGCAAAGCGCGGCAGGGCCAGCGCCGTGGTCGCGTTCCAGCGCCAGCGCACATTGAACAATGGCGCGTCCAGCAGGGCTTGCACCAGGATCGGTTCGGCGGTGGCGGCGCGCAGGTAGCGCCAGACTTCATCCAGCGGGAAGCTATGGCTGGTCGACAGCGACAGGATGATCGCATCCTCGGTGGCCGCCGCCTGCAGCTCGAAATTGAAGTTGCGGCAGAAGCGCTTGCGTAGCGCCAGGCCCCAGGCGCGGTTGATGCGGCTGCCGAAAGGCGTGTGGATCACCAGCTGCATGCCGCCGGATTCGTCGAAGAAGCGCTCCATCACCAGCGTGTCCTGGGTCGGCAAGGCGCCCAACGCCGCGCGGGCGCGCGCCAGGTAGTCGACGATCTGGTTCGCCGCGTCATCCTTCAGGCCCAGGTGTTCGCCCAGCCAGTCGATGGCGCGATCGAGTGCGGCGCTGTTGTCGGCCGGCGCAGCCTTGCCCTTGCCGCCGGCCGGCTCGGCCAGCTGGCGCTCGACTTCAAGACGCAGGCGCGCCACGCCCTGCGACAACTCGTCGCTGCGCCCCGGCGCTTCGCCATGCCAGAACGGGATGTTCGGCGCCGCGCCGTGCGCGTCTTCCACGCGCACGCGGCCCGATTCGATGTTCATGATGCGGTAGGAGGTATTCCCGAGCTGGAAGACGTCGCCGGCCAGGCTCTCGACCGCGAAGTCTTCGTTGACGGTGCCGACCGACAGCCCCTGCGGCTCCAGCAGCACCGTGTAGTCGGCGTTCTCGGGGATGGTGCCGCCCGAGGTGACGGCGGCCAGCTTGCCGCCGCGCCGCCCGCGCAGCGACCGGGTGGCGGCGTCGCGGTGGATGTAGGCGCCGCGCACGCCGGCGCGCGTGGTGTAGCCCTCGGCCAGCATGCGCAGCAGGGCGTCGTATTTTTCGCGCGGCAGTTCGGCGTAAGGTTCGGCCTGGCGCACGAGATCGAACAGCGCGTCTTCGCTCCACTCCTGGCAGGCCACTTCGGCCACGATCTGCTGGGCCAGCACGTCGAGCGGCGCCTGCGGGATGCGCAGCGCATCGAGTTCGCCGCGCCGCACGCAGTCGAGCAGGGCCGCGCATTCGACCAGGTCGTCGCGCGAGGTCGGGAACAGCCGCCCCTTCGGCGTGCCGCCGACAAAGTGCCCGGAACGCCCGACGCGCTGCAGGAAGGCGGCGATATTGCGCGGCGAGCCGACCTGGCAGACCAGGTCGACGTCGCCGATGTCGATGCCCAGCTCCAGCGAGGCGGTGGCGATCAGCGCCTGCAGCTCGCCGCGCTTCAGGCGCTGCTCGGCATCGAGCCGGTACTCCTTGGCCAGGCTGCCGTGGTGGGCGGCCACGTGGCCGGCGCCGAGGCGGTCGCCCAGGTGGCGCGCCAGGCGCTCTGCCATGCGGCGCGTGTTCACGAAGATCAGCGTGGTCCGGTGCAGCACCACCAGTTCGGCCATGCGGTCGTAGACGCGCTCCCAGACTTCATTCGGCATCACGGCTTCCAGCGGCACCGGCGGCAGTTCCAGGCCGAGGTCGCGCGCCCGCACGTGGCCGACATCGACCACGGCGCACGGCCCACCGGCGCGTCCGACCAGGAAATCGGCCACTGCGGAAATCGGCTTCTGGGTCGCGGACAGCCCGATGCGTACCGGAGGCCGGCCGCCGCATCCGGTGCACAGGGCGTCCAGGCGCTCCAGGCTGAGCGTCAGGTGGCTGCCGCGCTTGCTGCCGGCCACGGCGTGGATTTCGTCGACGATCACCGTGCGCACGGTTTGCAGCATGGCGCGGCCGCTGTCGGAGCCGAGCAGGACGTACAGCGATTCCGGCGTCGACAACAGGACGTGCGGCGGCCGCCGGCGCATGGCGTTGCGCTCGGCCGTGGTGGTGTCGCCGGTGCGCACCGCCGTGCGGATGCCGTGCGGCGCCAGGTCCATGGCGTCGAGCTGGGCGCCGATGCCGGCCAGCGGCCCCTCCAGGTTGACGCGGATATCGTTCGACAAGGCTTTCAGCGGCGAGACGTACAGCACCCGGGTTTCGTCCGGCAGCGGCGCCACTGCGCCTTCGCGCACCAGGGCGTCGATGGCGGCCAGGAAGGCGGTCAGGGTCTTGCCGGAACCGGTGGGCGCCGCCACCAGGGTGGCGCGGCCGGCCTGGATCGGCGGCCAGGCGCGCAGCTGCGCCTCGGTGGCGGCCGGGAAGCTGGCGGCGAACCAGGCGCTGACGGCAGGGTGGAAGTCGTGCCGCAAATTGTCGGGGGGAGGGCGGTCGTTCATCGGCATCAGATGGGGTTCGATCGGCAGGAGGCAAGGCCGGATCGTGCGCGAGCGAACAGACCGCCACGGCCTGGTCGCCCGACAATGCATACCAAGAATACACAAGAAACAGGAGCGGAGATGAAACAGGCTGGGCGCCGGCGGCGCCGCGGGCATGCCGTGCGCTGGCTGGGTTGGCTATCCTTGGTAGCCGCCGTGCTGGGCATCGTGGCCGTGGCCGTCATGTGGCGCCCGGCGCTGGCGCCGATCGAGGCCGCCCCGCGCTTCGAGCCCGGCCTGGTGGAGCGCGGCGCCCGGGTGGCGGCGCTCGGCACCTGCGCCGCCTGCCACACGGTCGACCCGGCGCGGCCGTTCGCCGGCGGCTTCGCGCTCGCGACGCCCTTCGGCACCGTCTACAGCACGAATATCACCCCCGATGCGCGTACCGGCATCGGCACATGGAGCGAAGAGGCATTCAACCGCGCCATGCGCAAGGGCGTCTCGCGCGACGGCCACCTGCTGTATCCGGCCTTCCCTTACAACCATTACGCGCGCTTGAGCCAGGACGACGTGCGCGCCCTGTATGCCTATTTCATGACGCGCCCGCCGCTGGAAGCCCCGGCGCGCCGGAACGAGATGACTTTCCCCTTCGGTTTCCGGCCGCTGGTCGGCTTCTGGAACATCCTGTATCTCGACGACGAAGCGATTCGCCCCGACCCGAAACAGTCGGCCGAATGGAACCGCGGCGCCTACGTGGCCGATGCTCTGGCCCATTGCAGCGCCTGCCACACGCCGCGCACGCGCCTCGGTGGCCCGGACAACCAGCGCTTCTTCGATGGCGGTGAGGCTGAGGACTGGTACGTGCCGGCGCTGAACGCCAGGTCGCCGTCGCCGCTGCCGTGGACGCGCGACCACCTTGCCGCCTACCTGCGCACCGGGATCGCGCCGGGCCATGCGGCGGCGGGCGGGCCGATGCAAAGCGTGGCCGAAAACCTGCGCCATGCCGACCCGGCCGACATCGACGCGCTGGCGACCTACATCCACAGCTACCTGGCCCAGGCGCCCGCGCGCGACACGCCGGCCACGCGTCGCGGCAGCCTGCCCGCTCCCAAACCGGACGACCCGGACCTGGCGCGCATGCGCCTCGGGCACCAGGTGTATGCCAACGCCTGCGCGCGCTGCCACGACGCCGGCCGCACCGAAAGCTCGGGCACGGCGCTGCAGCTGCAGCAGGCGGTGGCCCTGTACGATCCCGACCCGCGCAGCCTGATCCACCTGGTCCGCGACGGCATCGCTCCGCCCGACGGCGAGCCGGCGCGCTGGATGCCCGGCTTCGGCGCCATCCTCACCGACGAACAGACGGCCGCGCTGGCGGCCTACCTGCGCCGCTACGGCGCCGGCCAGCCCGACTGGCCCGAGCTCGAGAAACAGGTCCGGAAAGGCAAGGAATGAGTTACGAACTCCAGGTCAACGGCAAACGGCACCGGGTCGACACCGACGCCGACACGCCCTTGCTCTACGTGCTGCGCAACGACCTGCAGCTGAATGGCGCCAAGTTCGGCTGCGGTCTCGGCCAGTGCGGCGCCTGCACCGTGATGCTCGATGGCGCGCCGGTGATGTCGTGCATCGTGCCGGTGTCGGTCGTGGGTGCGCGGCCGGTGCGCACGGTGGAAGGACTGGGCACGGTGGACAAGCCGGGCGTGCTGCAGCAGGCCTTCATCGACGAGCAGGCGGCCCAGTGCGGCTACTGCATCGCCGGCATGATCATGCGCGCGCAAGCGCTGCTCGACAAGCATCCGGCGCCGACCGACGCGCAAATCCGCGGCCACATGATGCCGAATTTGTGCCGCTGCGGCACCCACATGCGGATCCTGCGCGCGGTGCGGCGTGCCGCCGATACGCTGCGCGGCCAGGCGGGCGGAGGACGTTCGTGAACGCGCCCTTGCCGAATCCGCGGCGGCGCCGGCTGCTGCTTGCCGGCGGCTCGCTGACCCTGGCCTTTGCCATGCATCCGGCCTGGACCCAGGAAGGAGGCGGCAGCAAGGAACAAGGCGGCCTGCCCGGGAGCCTGGAAAAAGAGCCCTGGCTGGACGCCTGGATCCGTATCGAGGCAAACAACACCTTCACCATCTTCACCGGCAAGGCCGAGCTGGGGCAGGGCATCAAGACGGCGCTGCTGCAGGTGGCGGCGGAAGAATTGCAGGTGAACCCCGGCCGCATCCGCCTGGTCAGCGCCGATACCGCGCTCACCCCGAACGAAGGCTATACCGCCGGCAGCCATTCGATGCAGGACAGCGGCACGGCCTTGCGCCACGCGGCGGCCCAGGTGCGCTTCATCCTGGCCGGCATGGCGGCCCAGCGCTTCCAGCTAGCCGACAGCGCCTTGACCCTGCGCGACGGCGTCTTCGAGGCGCCCGGCGGACGACGCGTCACCTACGGCGAACTGCTGGCGGGGCGCCAGCTGCACCTGCGCGCCGACGGCAAGGCGCCGCTGCGGGCACGCGCCGTGCACACGGTGTCGGGCAAGTCGCTGCGCCGGACCGACATCCCGGCCAAGGTCAGCGGCGGCAGCGCCTACGTGCAGGACCTGCGCCTGCCCGGCATGGTGCATGCGCGCGTGGTGCGTCCGCCTTCGCAAGCCGCGCAACTGGTCGCTGTCGACACGGCGCCCGTGGCGCGTCTGCCCGGCGTGCTGAAGGTGGTGCGCGATGGCCGCTACCTTGCCGTGATCGCCGACGGCGAATACCGCGCCGTGAAGGCGGCAACGGCGCTGGCCCGCGCCACGCGCTGGGACGTGCCCGCGTCGCTGCCGGGCACGGCGAATGTGCCGGCGGACGTGCGCGCGCGGCCTGCCGAAGCCATTCCCATCCTCGAACGCGGCACGGTCCAGGCGGGCGGGCGCACGCTCAGCGCCACCTACACCCGGCCCTGGCAACTGCACGCCTCGGTTGGCCCGTCGTGCGCGGTGGCCCAGCTGGTCGACGGCCAGTACACCGTCTGGACCCACTCGCAGGGCGTGTATCCGCTGCGCGAGGCGCTGGCCGAATTGCTGGGCGTGGACAAGGAGACCATCCGCTGCATCCACGTCGAGGGTTCGGGCTGCTATGGCCATAATGCGGCCGACGATGTGGCTGCCGACGCCGCGCTGCTGGCGCGCAGCTATCCGGGCCGGCCGGTGCGGGTGCAGTGGATGCGCGAGGAAGAGCATGCCTGGGAACCGATCGGCCCGGCGATGCTGGTGGAAGCGCGGGCCACCCTCGGCGCCGATGGCCGCATCGCCGACTGGCACTATGCGGTGACCAGCCCGTCGCACAACAACCGGCCCGGCAAGGCCGGCAACCTGCTGGCGGCGACCCATTTGGCCAAGCCATTCACGCCGCCGCCGGGCAAGCCGATTCCCCAGCCCGAGGGCGGCGGCGACCGCAATGCGGTCCCGTACTACGTGCTGCCGAATGCGCGCGTGGTGCACCGTTTCCAGCAGCATGCGCCGCTGCGCACCTCGGCCCTGCGTTCGCTCGGCGCTTACTGCAACGTATTCGCCATCGAAAGCTTCATGGACGAACTGGCGCAGGCCGCGAATGCCGACCCGGTGACCTTCCGCCTGCGCCACCTGGATGACCCGCGCGCCATCGATGTAGTGAAGCGCGCCGCCGAGAAGTTCGGCTGGAACGCCTATCGGCCAGGTCCGCGCCGTGGCCGCGGCTTCGCCTTTGCGCGTTATAAGAACCTGGCGGCGTACTGCGCGATCGCGCTGGAAGTCGAGGTCGCGCGCGAGACGGGATTCGTGCGCATCCTGCGTGCGGTGGCGGCGGTCGACTGCGGCGAAGTGGTGAACCCGGACGGCGTGCGCAACCAGATCGAGGGCGGCATCATCCAGTCGGCCAGCTGGACCTTGCTGGAGCAGGTGCGCTTCGACGAGCGCCAGGTCCAGACCGTCGACTGGGCCTCGTATCCTATTCTGCGCTTCAACCAGGTGCCGCGGCAGCTCGAGGTGCACCTGATCGACCGGCCGGGCCAGCCTTATCTCGGCACCGGCGAAGCGTCGCAGGGGCCGGCGGCTGCGGCGCTGGCGAACGCGGTGGCGCAGGCGGCCGGCGTGCGCGTGCGCGACTTGCCGCTGGACCGGGCGCGGATGCGGGCGGCGAAGTAGGGCGTTCCCGCCCTCGGCAAGGGCGTGCATTTCCGTTATCATCGCCGGTCCTGCCCATTCCAACTTCGTCGTGACCGCCACCACTACCGCCACCAGCCTTGCAACGCGCGCCCTGAACCTGGCCAACAGCGGCCTGGTGGTGCTCGACGACGCGCACCGGATCGTGCTGTGGAACCGCTGGATGGCGGCGCGCTCGGGCTATGCAAGCGCGCGTGTGCAGGAACGCTCGCTGTTCGAGGTGTTTCCGGAATTGCGCGGCTCGCGCGTGGAGACAGCGGTGCTCGCGGCGCTGGCGTCGAATATCGCGGCGAACGTCCCGCAAGCCCAGGAGTGCGCGCCTTTTCCGCTGCGCGAAGCCGGCAGCTTCGACGGCGCAAGGATCGACCAGGCGGTGTCGGTGACGCCGTTTGTCGAGGAGGGCGCGCGCTTTTGCCTGATCGAGATCCGCGACGTCAGCGACAGCGTCGGCCGCGAACGCCAGCTGCGCGAGCACGCCGAAACGCTGCGCGCCCGCTCCTACGTCGATGGCCTGACCGGCATCGCCAACCGCCGCTACTTCGACGTTGCCCTCGACCGCGAACTGCGCCGCGCCCAGCGCACCGGCAGCCCGCTGGCGCTGCTGTTGATGGACATCGATTCCTTCAAGGCCTACAACGACCACTTCGGCCACCAGCAGGGCGACGCCTGCCTGTCGACGGTGGCGCAGGCGCTGGCGGCCATGCTCAAGCGCCCGGCGGACGTGGCGGCGCGCTACGGCGGCGAGGAGTTTGCGGCCATCCTGCCGGACACCACGCTGCAACAGGCATGCGCGCATGCGAATGCAATCCGCGAACACGTGGCCTCGCTGGCACTCGCGCAGGCGCCTGCGGCCGTGCGGCCGGTGGTCACGCTCAGCATCGGCGTGGCCGGCTTCGACGGATCGGGGTTGAACGAGGTTGCCGCGCTGGTCGCGGCGGCGGACAAGGCGTTGTATGCGGCCAAGCGGGGCGGGCGTGACCGCGTTGCAGTGGATGGCGGGGCGTCTCCGATCTAGTCGGGTCGGTGCGGGACATGGCGGACCGCGGCTGTGGTCCATCCCTTCGATGGCCTGCACGGGAAATTGCGGTCGAGGCTTTCATGTCCCTCGAAAAAGTCCATGGCTTTGAAATTCCAATAAAAGGTTTTTCCATCTTCCTTGATCAGCGCGTGCGCGGTGAAGTTGAAGTCGCCCCCGGCCTGCTGGATTGATTCGAATACCGAGTGGACCTCGACGCAGTCGGGATGGCGCGTAAATAAACGCGTTTCGATGGCCGCATTCTTTTCGTGCTCCGCCATCGCAAGAAAAACCAGCAGGAAAGCGCCATTCCACACATAAGCCAGTAACACTGGCATGACCCATTTCGTATGCCATCGGCGCGTTGCCATGGTGGCCGCGAGCAGCACCACCACGCTCGAAATCAACGCGGTCATCGCCGGAGTCCACAGGAAGGGAAAGACTTCCAATACGCGCGGAACGAACATAAGCGGCAGGAAGGGCACGGCCAGGAACCACAACAGCGGAAAATTCAGGAGCGAGAAGGCGGCCCAGAATAGATAAGAGTGGATCAGGAAGCGCCGGATGTTCATTGATAGTTGAAGCGGGAAAATAGGCGGGACGCGGGAAAACGGAGTGTACGGGTTCGTTTGCCGGAATTGCAAGGTAAGCCAGGCGTCGGCGTACTACAGGCCTTTTTCATTCCTGCAATAATTGGCGAGATTCCAATGGAAGTCAGCGGTATATACTCGCTGCGCGCCACCTCGACGCCATGACGTGCTCATCCAAAGGGATCTATATGAAGTTCGTAGTTCAAGCCGCGTTCGGTTTTTCCATGCTGGTCGCCGCACCCGCATTTTCCGCCACTGCCGCGCCGGCGTCGAACGCCGCCGCAGCCAGCCCGGCGCACGTCCAGGCTGTACAGGACCTGCTGGGCGTGATGCATGTCGAATATGAATTGCGCGCCGTCGCCGCCCGCACCCGTTTCCCGAGCGAGACGCAGCGCAAAGCTGTTAACGCCAAGCTCGACAAGATGCCGCCCGCGGAAGTGCATCGCCGTCTTGCGCCTACGCTCGCTGGCAAGATCTCCGCCGATACCGCGCTCGAGATGACCCGCTTTTATAACACCCCGTACGGCAAGAAACTCATCCAGCAAAAGTACAACAGTGGCCCGCAAATCATGATGCCGGGCATGTCGAGCGCTGTACCGTCGGAGGAAAAGAAAGAGCGCAAGCGCGCGGCGTATGTCCAGGCGAGCAAGGAGCTTGCGGCGGCGGAACCGGCAATCCAGCATGAGGCGTTCAAGCTGCTGCAGGCCTTGAATAACGAGAAGCGATAGGTCGCACTTGCTGCCTCGACGGCGAACCTGAAGTTAGCTGATAGGAGTGCAATGCTCGTTCGACGCGGTTGTGGCGGATGGGGCTAGGTGTCGAGTCCCGTTTGATCATAAACGCGTTTAACGAATAATTCTGGCCGTTTCTGCTGCCATTGCTTGAGCGCCAGGATCGGCGTTTTTGCGGCGAGTGCGCGCTGCGGAATGTGGTAGTTGTACAGCTTCAGATAGTTCATCAATGTGGCCTGCAGATCGGCACGGCTGTCGAAGCGGGTCTGCTGCAGCAATTCGTTGATGCGGCCGTTGAAACGCTCGACCATGCCATTCGTTTGCGGGTGCCGCGGTGGCGCCAGGCGGCGCTCGGCAGGCAGTGCGGCGCAAGCCACGTCGAAGGCGTGCTGGCCGCTCGGCTTCTTGTCCTTGGTTGCAAAACGGTCGGTAAATTGCGAGCCGTTGTCGGTCAGGATCTTGCTGATCCTGATGGGCCAGGCCAGATTCAGGCGGCGCAGGAAATCGACGCTGCTTTTCTCGGTCATGTCGCCGTAGATGTGCATGAAGACCCAGCGGGTAGCACGGTCGATGGCGACGAACAAGTAGCGACGTGAGGTCTCGTCCGGCATCTGCGGCAGGTACTTGACATCGATGTGAATAAAGCCTGGCTCGTAGTCCTTGAAGGTCTTCTTGGGTTGAACCGTTTCGCCTTCGGCCTTCGGGATCACGTCTTCCAGACGCGACATGCCTTCGCGCTTGAGCAGACGTGCGATGCCTGAGCGGGATACGTCTGGATTGATGTGCTGCCGCGTGACGAACAGCAGGTCGTCAAGGGGAAGATAGAGTGACTGGCGAAGTGCCAGGACGATGGCTTCCTGCGCTGCGCTCAAGGTCGTATGCAGCGTGTGGGCACGATGGGAACGGTCCTGCACGTCCTCGCGCTTGAGCCAATTGCGCGCGGTGGCGCAGCTGATGTTGAAGACCTTGGCGGCCTGCCTATCCGAGAGGCCCGAATCCTTGATTTCCTGCCGGATTTTCGGGGTGGTACGCGCTTGCGGGTGAATGCGTGACCTCATGCTGCCAACTGCTCTTGGTGCGATTGAATGCCGGGACTTCTGAACCCAGAAATCAAGTCGCCCAGCATAGCCTTTGCACGGAACAAAGGCCAGCTACGGCGAGGCAAATGATCGCACGAAACTAAACACTTAGCCTGAGGAACATATATGCGCCTAGTTATTATCGAATAATGGATGTCGAACAGGGTGGATCTAAGATGCGTCGGGATCTATGAGAAAATTTGCACGGCGGAAATCGTGCTCAGCTAATGTTCCAGGCGTTCGGTGTAGGTTATCCAGTATTTTGAAAAGAACTTTGCCTCCAGACGGCTCTGGATTTTCGAAACAGGCATGCTTTTGAGTCTTTCCCCTGTAAGCGATGACAGCTCTTCGATATTCGGCGTCAGATCCGCCGATTTTTGCGGACCCAGCAATAACGTGATTTCAACCAGCAGTGATAACGATCGGACGTTCCTTGTACTCGTCAAAGGCCGGATAGACAGGGTATTCTGATTGCGCGGATACGGCTGGCGGAACGAGAAACGATTTTACTGCCGCAGCGGCGCGATCATTCGGTTGGTTTATATCGAAGCCGGGTGCATCGTCAATCTGGTCAATTTGACCGGAAAGCTGGGCCATCCGCTGCAAGATCTTGATATGCAGGCGCACAAACTGGGTGTTTTTCTTACTTAGGTCTGTCAAATGCGCATTCAGCGAGCTGTACCTGGTTGAGACCATGCCGACCGCTACACTCGATAGAAGCCAGATGCCAAGCGCAGTGTTCAGAAACGCGACGATTGCTGCCTTCTTCGACGTCATTCTCGCCCTCCAATAATCACTAAACGATCTCCTAGCCCCGTACTCGCCGATGAGCACTGCAACACTGAACAGTATCGCCTCAGAAGAATTGCAACCGCCAAGGCCCCCATCCAAGTGATATGCGCTAAGTATAAGGGGTTACCGCGTCTCGACGAGTAGTTCCTATCACAGCACGCCGATCAGCACGCAAATCGATTGTCTTTAGCCTGACCCGAAGCCTGATACTTTGCCGATAATTTTGCTGTAATTCCGTCTGGGTGTCAGAGAATTACGAACCACGGTGATTTATACTACAAAACCCGTGGCATGACCACCGACAGCCATAAGATTAGAAAAAAGCGACCTAAAAAATCTACTTTATCTCGAATTTAAAGATAACTTGTTTCTTAAGAGGATTAGGAAGCGTGATTAGAAAAACCCTCAAAGCATACGAAATAAGATGTATAAATACTAAAGCCAAGTAGACGACCGTGGCCTGCAACAAGCCATCGAGAAGGAAGCGAATCGTCGCGAATACAAAAGCTATTGTAATGACCCGCCGCCGCCAGGAGGAAATTCTTGTGACGACGCGCAAAATGAGTTGCGTAATGCGCAGCGCTGTAAAGCTGCTCGTGAAGAAAATACAAAGAAGTGGTGGCAAGGCGTGGACGATCGGCATAGTCCGCAAATGTCATTAGATTTGGACAATCGAATTGCACGCGCAAAGCGAGCTGTGAAGCAGAACTGTCCTGAGTCATGCATGGGGAGCAAATGATGGATGCACGTGCTGTTTTGGCTGAAGTAGAAGCCGTTTTCCCGCCGGTAAAAATGCCTGCTTCAAACGATCTCGTGCCTGAGCTGCCTCGTTATATTGAATCCGAAGAGATTCGAAAGGATTTGGATGAGCTGCGCGATTGTCCAGTTGACGACAAAGTGATCCGAACAGTTCATCGGTATCTGCCTGTACTATCAGCTGAGACAACCCGATGGATTCTGCCGCACCTCTTGAGATTTTGCTTATCGGATGCAGGTCAGCAATTTAGCCGTGTTGAAACCGCTTCCCTGATCTATGCCTTGAGTCCCACACTCGCTTTTGAAGCCAATACCATTGAGCGCATGGCCCTGCTAAGTGATAATCAAATTCTGACTTTGATTCACTTCTTGGAATGGTGTGAAAGCGATAGGTATTGGCTTAATTTAGAGCCGGAACGCATCAGGGATGGGATTGCATTTCTTAAAAAGTTTCGGAAAGCGAAGGGTAAGCGGGATCGTACTGATAAACGTAAGCGTATAGAGCAATAAGGCAGGGGTGCTGGCTGCGTCGACGATAGGTGTCGAGTCCCGTTTGATCATAAACGCGTTTAACGAATAATTCTGGCCATTTCTGCTGCCATTCCTTGAGCGCCAAGATCGGCGTCTTTGCATCGAGCGCACGTTGAGGGATGTGGTGGTTGTACAGTTTCAGATAGTTCATCAATGTGGTTTGCAGATCAGCACGGCTGTCGAAACGGGTCTGTTGCAGCAACTCGTTGATGCGGCCGTTGAAGCGCTCGACCATGCCGTTCGTTTGCGGGTGCCTCGGTGGCGCCAGGAGGTGCTCGGCAGGCAGTGCGGCGCACGCCACGTCGAAGGCGTGCTGGCCGCTCGGCTTCTTGTCCTTGGTTGCAAAACGGTCGGTAAATTGCGAGCCGTTGTCGGTCAGGATCTTGCTGATCCTGATGGGCGAGGCCAGATTCAGGCGGCGCAGGAAATCGACGCTGCTTTTCTCGGTTATGTCGCCGTAGATGTGCATGAAGACCCAGCGGATAGCGCGGTCGATAGCGACGAACAGGTAGCGGCGCGCGGTCTCATCCAGCATCTGAGGCAAGTACTTGATGTCGATATGGATGAAGCCTGGCTCGTAGTCCTAGAAGGTCTTCTTGGGCGTAATGGTTTCGCCTTCTGCCTTCGGGATCACGTCTTCAAGACGTGACATGCCCTCGCGCTTGAGCAGGCGTGCGATGCCTGACCGGGAAACGTCTGGATTGATGTGCTGCCGCGTAACGAACAGCAGGTCGTCAAGGGGAAGATAGAGTGACTGGCGCAGTGCCAAAACGATGGCTTCCTGGGCTGCAATCAAGGTCGTATGCAGCGTGTGGGCACGATGGAACGGTCCTGCACGTCCTCGCGCTTGAGCCATTTGCGCGCGGTGGCGCGGCTGATGTTGAAGACCTTGGCGGCCTGCCTATCCGAGAGCCCCGAATCCTTGATTTCCTGCCGGATTTTCGGGGTGGTACGCGCTTGCGGGTGAATGCGTGAACTCATGCTGCCAACTGCGCCTGGTGCGATTGAATGCCGGGACTGCTGAACCCAGCAATCAAGTCGCCTAGCATAGCCTTTGCACGGAACAAAGGCCAGCTACGGCGAGGCAAATGATCGCACGAAACTAAACACTTAGGCAGTGAACGTCCGGTATGGACCGTAAGCGAAGGTTGCCAGAGCTCTGTCACCCGCCGGAAACGTAAGCGAGCAGTTCACCAGTAATTTAAAACACACTTGTAGGAAGATGTATGTTTGCCGACCTGATTTTGAATATCCTGGGCCCGATTGGTGCAAAAAGGTTTGCGGTAGTACGCAAGGCCTTGTGGGTAATATTGGCCGTCTTGTTCGTTTTCCTTATGTATGGCGTGCTTGCTTCCTAAATTTCTGATTTGGGACGGAAGCGAACGCTACAATAAGTCCGCAATCGGCCAGAAGCGCGTTCTGACAATGTACTAACCTGATCAACCGAGAGGTTTGAAGATCTCAGGTGAATTTTCCAGAGCGAGCGCGAAACCCTGCTTGGGCCAGCGGTCGTAGGTGTCCTAGTAGGCGTCTTCTTCGCCATCCGGCATCAAAAGCAAGAGTTGGATGACGGCAGGATAAAAGCGTCTCAGCCCTTGGGCCGTTACTCATCCATAGCAACGGCAAGAACCGCTGCGCTCACGGCTTCCGAAACACGATCGCATGCTGGATCGGCAGCGATTCGATACTACGTTCCCACTTCAGGCCATGCGCCGTGGCTTCACGCCTTATCTGCCGCTCGCTCATCTTGTGCAGCGGCTTGATTGCGACTGCGGGATCCTCGGCCCGATATTCGACGAAGACGACGCGTCCGCCCGGCTTCAGGGCCGCGACGATACTGTCGAGGACCTCCGAGGGATAGACGAGTTCGTGATAGACATCGACCATGATTGCCAAGTCGACGCTAGCCGGCGGCAATTTGACGGTGGTTTCGCTGCCCAGCACCGAGACCACGTTGCGCACGCCGCGCTTTGCCATTTGGCGGTCGAGCATGCTGATCATTTCCGGCTGCACGTCCACTGCATACACGCGTCCGCGGGGCCCGACCTGTTTCGCCAGCTGCCAGGTGTAGTAGCCGGTGCCGGCGCCGATGTCTGCCACCGTCATGCCGGGCGCCAGCGCCAGTTCCCGCAGAAGCAATTCCGGCCGCTCCTCGCGTGCGCGGCTTTCGCGCTCGAGCCACTGCGCGCCTTCCCATCCCATCACGCCAGCAATCTCGCGGCCCATGTAGCGCTTGCCGATGCCGTCCGGGCTGGGCGCGACGCGTTCATAGCGCGTATCGGCGGCGGCTGCCTGTGCCGCGGCATCGATGCTAGCGGCTGACAGCAATGTCAGCGCCGACAGGCAAGCCGCCAGAATCGGTAGCGTTCGGCGAGTGTGGACGGTACGACGATTGCGTGAGCAGGTGCGGTGCATGATCGGTTTCCGTAAGAAGTCGCTGCCTGCGATGGCGCTGGCAGGCTTGCCGTAAATGGAAATGACCAGTGTAGCGGCATTGGCTGTCCGACGTGCGCCGGCTACGTCCGAAGTTTCTCGTTATGCCGCGTTGACTGAGCAGTTACGGGGCGCGAAGTGTGGATGCTCTCCATCCGAATGCGGGGGCTGGCACAGCGTTCTCAATGACCGCACGATACCTGCTGCCGAAGCGTTCGATTCGATCCTGCAAGAAGAGAAGGCAAGGCGAAAGCGCAGTGAGCTTGTCGTTCACTTTGCGCCATTAGCGTACGCTACCGAGGCCCGCGCTGCATGGCCTCGGCAACGTCGTCCTCACCCGCTGCCTTCAGCCCATCCACCACCCCCTGCACATCGCGCGCATCCTTGTTCTGGCTGAGCTTAGCCTTCCCCTCCAGCCGCGTGATGGCGATCTCGATGCCGACAATCGCCCGCAGCAGGCCGTCGATGAACTCGCGCGGACTGTCCGCCATTTTCCACGGCGCCGGCTGCGACGCTTCATGCGCCTTGGTCAGCCGCCCCACGATCCCGCGCACGAAGCGCTCGTCGTCGACGATCCGCACCCGCCCGTGCGCATGTGCCACCATGTAGTTCCAGGTCGGCACCTGCCTGTGCTGCTCGTGCTTCGATGGATACCAGTTCGGAGAGATATAGGCGTCGGCCGCGCGGAAGATCACCATCACCTCGGCGCCCTCGGCCAGCTCCTGCCAGACCGGATTGGCGCGCGCCACGTGGCCGCTGAGGATGCCCAGGCTGCCCGCTGCGGCAGTCAGTTCGAAGGGAATGTGATTCGCATCGAGTCCCGCCGCGCCATGCGTGACCAGGATGCCGAGCGGGTGCCGGCGAATCAGGTCGTGCAAGACCTCGGGACGGTTTTCGGCGAAATGGGAGGGAACGTACATGGTCATGCTCCGGGCGACAATCCTGCGATTATCGCCCGGTTTGCCCTCATGGCGAGGGCTTGGGCCGGCAATTACTTCGGCTGGTAGATCTGGTCGAACACGCCGCCGTCGGCGAAGTGGGTCTTTTGCGCATTGGCCCAGTTACCGGCAACGTCGCCGATCGTGAACAGCTTCACCTGCGGGAAGTTCTTCGCGTACTGCTGGGCCGCTTTCGGGGTGGCCGGGCGGTAGTAGTTCTGGGCGATGATGGCCTGCGCTTCGTCGGTGTACAGGAAGTTCAGGTAAGCCTCGGCCACCTTGCGGGTGCCGTGCTTGTCGGCGAACTTGTCGACGATCGCCACCGGCGGCTCGGCCAGGATGCTGACCGACGGGGTGATGATGTCGAACTTGTCCGGGCCGAGTTCCTTGACCGCCAGGTAGGCTTCGTTTTCCCAGGCGATCAGCACGTCGCCGATGCCGCGTTCGACGAAGGTGGTGGTAGCGCCGCGCGCGCCGGAATCGAGCACCGGCACGTTTTTATACAGCTTGGTCAAAAACTCCTTGGCCTTGGCTTCGTTGCCGCCCGGCTGGCGCAGGGCATAGCCCCAGGCGGCCAGGTGGTTCCAGCGCGCGCCGCCCGAGGTCTTCGGGTTCGGGGTGATGACGGCGACGCCCGGCTTGACCAGGTCGTTCCAGTCCTTGATGCCTTTTGGATTACCCTTGCGCACCAGCAGCACGATGGTCGAGGTGTACGGCGAAGCATTGTGCGGCAGGCGGGTCTGCCAGTCCTTGCGCAGCAGGTTCTTGTCGGTCAGGGCGTCGATGTCGTAGCCGAGGGCCAGGGTCACGACGTCCGCTTCCAGGCCGTCGATCACCGAGCGCGCCTGCTTGCCCGAGCCGCCGTGCGACTGCTTGATCTTGACGTTGTCGCCGCTCTTCGCTTTCCACGACTTGGCAAAGGCCGCGTTCACGTCCTGGTACAGTTCGCGGGTCGGGTCGTACGACACGTTCAGCAGGTTGATGTCCGCAGCGAAGGCTGGTTGCAGCAGGGCGGTGGCGGCGAGCAGGACCAGCAGTTTTTTCTTGATCATGGTTATTTCTGTAGAGAAGTCATCAGTGGGATTACCTTACTGGCGGGGCATGGGCCTGTGAACGAAGCTTTTTGACCATGCGTATGTGTTTTTCGCATAAGGCGTCGCTTGCCGGGGCAGGACCGGGCTGCGATGCGGTAAACTGCGCGCCTCCTTCTAAACATATAGAGAAAGTGTATGAAGTCGCTCCCTATCGAGCTGCGCACGCGCGCGCTGGCCTGCCTGCTGGAATGCGATCCGGCGGCCAAGGTGCGCATGGTGCTGGACCTCGCCGCGCATCAGCGTGACGGCAACTGGTCGGTTGACGCCGCCGCCGCGCTGGCGGCCCCAGCCGGCATCCCGGGACGTCCGTCGAAACCCGACCTGGTGCCGCCGCTCCAGGTTGGCCGCCGCTCGATGGCGACGAACGAAGGACGGGCAATGCTGGTCCATGCACTGGCCCACATCGAGTTCAACGCCATCAACCTGGCGCTCGACGCGCTATGGCGCTTTCCCTGCTTGCCGGACGCCTACTACACCGACTGGCTGCGCGTGGCGAAGGAAGA
>Ga0308160_10002921_pt1 | contig 19882 bp, 19 predicted proteins | sample PhyFR1_FD_201036 | JGI IMG/M metagenome (GOLD analysis project Ga0308160, IMG submission 201036) | Phyllosphere microbial communities from UC Gill Tract Community Farm, Albany, California, United States - DLSLF.R1 | ecosystem: Host-associated > Plants > Phyllosphere > Unclassified | place: USA...
CCTACTTTAAGATACAAAAAAGGAGCAGAAAACCTTAGTCTTCTACTCCTTTTTAACCTTTTTTTACAAAGACTTTTTCAGTGGCCTCCATGCAGCCCTTTTTTATTTATACGATTTGAAATAGACTTTAACATTTGACTGATAAGCAGCAATTTGGCTCGTTTATAATACAGGATTTGCTTTATCAGCGACCTGCTCTTCCAGTTGCTTATACCATGCTTCCCCGTACTTGCGGGTAAGCGGTCCTTTAAGAAATTGGTACACCGGAACCTTAAGCTCCCTTCCAAAAGAACAGGCATCACTACAAATGCTCCAACGGTCGTAATTTAATACATCAAACTCGGGGTACTGGGTAATGCGGATTGGATATAAATGACAGGAAATGGGTTTAGGCCAGTTCACCAAGCCTTGCTCATAAGCCTTTTCAATGGCGCATTTCGTAATGCGATTTTCAAAAGTAACGTAAGCACATTCTTTATTCCCATCAACACAAGGTGTGGTGAGGTCACCATCAAGATCCAGAACTGAAGTACCATAGGTCTCTATGGCTTCAATGCCTTTAGGTGCCAGCAGGTGTTTGATTTTTGGATATACTTCTTCAAGGATTGCTTTTTCTGCATGATCAAGCGGTGCCCCTGCATCCCCTTCTACACAGCAAATGCCTTTGCATTTGTTTAAATTACACACAAAGCTTTCACTGATTACATCTTCGTGAACAAGGGTATTTTGTACTTCTATCATATTAGTTGATTTTTGCAAGTGGATACTTCAATCCCTCTGCTGATGAAATTTCCATGGTAACAGCGCCAACCAGGATCTCCACCTGGGCCTTTACAGGCACCCTGTTTCCATCATCTGTTATCCATAGGTATAATCTGCTATCTTTCCTGAAGATCCTTCCTGGTTGGATGGATGGGCTAAATTTCAGACACCTGATTTTACCGATATTGGTTTTAATCACTTCCCGACCGATAAACTCCACCTGCAACTGGCTGATCTCATCACCTAAAAAGTAATTTAATTTAAACTGGTCACCAATTTTAATCTTGGCCATATCCAGGCTTCTGGAGAAATAATAAGCTGATACCAGATCAAAGGTTTGGTTGGTGGGGCCTGTGAAGGTACCGCGGTTTGATACTACTTTCCTGGTCTGCTGATTAAATTTCGCTTTATCTGTTCTCCGGTATCCACCTTCGCGTATGTTTTCCTGATAGAAATATGGCGTTAATTTTTTCTGGTCAATATAAGAATCATAGTGATCCCTGATCTTGTAAAACACGTCAAAGGTTCCACTGGTACGTCCATCAACAGATAAGTGATAGGTTGGCTCCCCATCAAACTTAAGGTCTGTATTCAGTACTTTAAGTGTGCCCTCAGCGGCGGTAATGAAACCATACTTCAATTTATATTTTAAAACTTCACCAGGCTGAAACACAGCATCTGGTTTTACAGGCAGCTCCTGAGCTGATAGCCTGATACTGAATAAGCTAAAAGAAATCAAAATTAGGATATATCTCATCCTGGAGATAGACAAAAAGCTTTCCAATTAATCCTTTCGCTTAAAAATGGGCACCGTTGAACAAGGTTCACCATACATGATGCTTTTCGCGACTTTCGTTAACTGTCTAGTGATTTCTACATAAGCATATACTGGAATATCTATATCAGCACAGCCTTTTACCACAACACGCTCATCTGCATAAGCACTGAAATCAATTTTGCCAAGCGCCTTGGTAAACAAGACTGCTTCCAGTACTTCAAGACTTCCAAAAACAACTTCCTTTGCATAGGATGCAAGGCGATTGGACAACAACATATACGCCCAGGTAGGCACAATCGCATCAGCGGTGCAGGTAATTGCTACATTCTTACCCCCATACTGCGACCAATCATGAGTTTTTACGAACTCCCTGAAGTCTTTTTCCCTTAAAATTAAGCCATGGAAAAGATTGTCTTTAATGTCATAAACCACTCGCCCGGATTGGTCATAATATTCTTCCAGGTTTAAGGTAATTAAACCGCTGGCGGCTACTTTGTTAACTATATTATCCTGAATTTCCATTTATTTAGACATAAAAAAACCGGAAGAGAGATTCTTCCGGTTACAAATTTAAACAAAATAAGATTAATAGAATTTCACCCTATTGTCTTTTATCTTGATTTTATCTTGAAGTGCCTGGAATGCAGCACCTAATGACCTTTGAGCAATGCTTAATGCCATAGTTTCTTTTTGTTTATAAGTATTGCCTAGTGGAGCTGGATTGCTGAAGCCAGTTGTTGTGAAAACATACACTCCATGCTCGCCATCTACAGGGCCAGCAAGCTTGTTAACCGGCGTACCGAATACGGTACCGATTAATTTGTTTTCCTGTGCTGCACCCGGTACAATTGGGTTAGCAAATACTACGTTCTGAACCGGAGTAACAGGCTTTCCAAGCTTTTGTGCTACCTGAGCAATACTGGATGCACCTTTAACTGCTGCGTTCATTTTCTCAGTAAGCATTTTTGCTTTAACAGCATTGATCACCATTGGCTCAATATCTTTCTTAACAGCCTCTAAAGGCAATTGACCTTTAGCACGGATATCAGTTAATTGTGCAACAACATAAGCATCTTCCATTTGGTAAACCTCAGGAAGTACTTCACCTTTGTCTGCATCAAATCCAGCTTTAATTAAAGGACGAGGATTGTCTAATCCTGGTGCATAACCTTGGCTTGCAGTAACTTTATCAGCAACAGCTACAGTATAACCGTGTTTCTTGGCTGCTTCTGCAAGATTTTTACCATTAACTTCAGCAAGGAAGCTGTTGGCTTTTTTATATGCAGCATCTTTAGTCTTGCTGCTTGGTTTAAGACTCTTCTCGATGTAAGCTAACTTAACCACTTTAGAAGAACCAATTTGTTTTTCAATCTTAAGCAAGTGTACGCCAAATTGCGAATTCACAACCAAAAGATCACCGGCTTTACCGTTGAATGCTGCGTTTTCAAATTCAGGAACCATTACACCACGGCTGAAAGTTCCAAGTTCACCACCTTTATCTTTAGATCCATCAACGCTGTACTGTGCCGCAAGTGCTGCAAAGTTACCGCCTTTTTGAATCATGGTTTTTAGGGAGTCAGCAAGTTTAGTTGCTACATCCATACCACCAAGTTTAGCAGGATCCAATAAGATATGGCTTGCTTTTACAGAGTCAGGAGAGAATCTGGCATCTACAACTTTAACCAATTTGTAGGAGTTACCTGAATAAACCGGACCGTAAGTACTGCCTGAAGGCATATTGAATACCGCTGAATCTACAGTTGCATCAAGCTTTCCTTTTGGCAAATAAGCGAAAGGAACTTTAACCTCAGAGTTAACAGCAGCAAACAAAGAATCATTTTTCGTCACTTTGAAATCAGCAGCAAGCTTATCAATTTGTTTCTTGATGGCAAGGCTGTCATCTTTCGTTGGACTTACATTAAATGAAACGTAATTGAACGTGCGGGTTTCAGCCGGGTTATCGAAACGTTTTTTGTTGTTTGCGTAATAGTCGTTGTAATCGGCATCTGTTGGTTTAACAGTTGCATCAGCGATGCTCGCATAATCAAGTGATACATAACTGAAGTTTGCCAGTTTATTTCTATTGATGTATTCTTCGTTAGCTTCTAAAGAAGTAACATACACTGATGATTTAATCAGGTTGGCATATTTCTGCTGAAGCGCTTGTTTTTCAATCTCCGCTTCAAGCATATCCCATTGTGCTTTTAGCTCAGCATTTTTCTGTGCTTGTTTCAACGAGCCGATAACAGCTGCACGGTCTACCTGACCAGTTTGTGGGTTACCAAAGTATTGTACGATTAATGGGCTTGGTTTGCTGCCCTGATAAAGGTCAAACAATTCATCACCTGAAATAGACAAGCCTAAGCGTGTGTATTCTTTTGATAAAACAATATTTGCAATTTCAGAATTCCAAACGTTCTCAACTGCCATTGCCTGCATTTGAGGATTTGCTGATCCACCGTATTGCTGTTTGAACTGTGCTTCGCTCTGCTCTACTTTCCTACCGAATTCCTCGATGCTGATATCTTCGCCATCTATAGTTCCAACAACCCGTTGCGATTCTGCCCAGAATGGCTTTCCTGCACTAATCGCATCACCTAATAAAAATGCAACAATTGCGAAACCGATGGCACCAATCAAGATGTAGCCTGCACGATTGCGCAAAAATGTCATTAAACCCATAATATTTTTTATTTAACTTTTTTTAAGAGGGCGCAAGATACAACTTTTGCCAAAAAAAGAAAATATATAATCGTATTTGAATAAGTAATTAAAAATTAGCCTGATATAGCTTGAAAATACCGAATCTTATTGGGTTAAGTCGCCCTTTATATAGGTTTCGCCGTAGGCGTTTTCGAAGGCCACCGTACTGAAATCTTCGGGTGCCGTAAAGTTCACAGCATTGATCACGGTACCATCTGGTTTAGTGATAATTCCTTTAGGTGAACTGAAGCTTTTTTTGTTCTGGTTCCAGACCAGTTCCTCGGTGTTGAAGGTAAGGTTGGCATTGATCACCACCACGTTCTTGCGAAAAATGGTGATCTGCTCTGTCTCCTTCATAATGGCGTATTCGGATGTGATGGTCCCTTTAGATGCCTGAAGCTGATCAAAGAATTCAACTTTTACCCCTTTTGGCATTTCCTGGTAGTTGCCACCAGATTTTGGCGTAACCTTATCCAGAATAGGGGCAAATCCTTTAGCTTTTACTTTCGCAGAGTCGCTGTAAATTACTTCAGCGCCAAAAGTACGGTTAGCGTTAAAAGCCTCCCCTTTTATAGTAATGGTACCAGCCTTTTTCAGGTCATCATCGTTGCATGCACTAAGCGAGAAAACACTTAGCACAACCAACAAGAAGCAATAAAAAAGACGGTAACACATTAATCAAATTTAAACCTTTGGAACCACTTATCGTTAAGCGTGAAGCCCAAATGGAAGCTTACATAGTTTTCCTGGATCAGCCCGTCCGCTAATGAACCACGCTTTCCAATCTCTGTCGCAAAATTTATTTTATAGAACGATCTTCTAGATGGAGATGGTGCCAATGGGAATCCAAAACCAAAAGTAATGGCCTGTTGCTTAATATCCTGATCATTCAGCTGCACATAGGTTTTATCATAGCTAAAGCCCAATCGATAATCTACCTTACTCCAATAGCTACCAATAGAAGTGATATCCGGCGTAATTTGTCCACCCACAGAAAATCCATACGTATCTTGTAATGCCTGGTTTACGCGATCAATAGACAAGTTAGACCATTTACCCATTCTATAATCGGCACCGATCATCCATTTATTATATTTCTGAATGGAAATACCAAAATTGTGTAGCAACGGTAGTTTCAAGCTGGTAGAGGCATTTTCGATGTTAGATAAGGTATCCAGCGCAGTATTTTCATCTCCAGTACTGGGATTTTTAAAGTATTGTGTAGCTACTTCAGATCGTTTAACATCGATCGCTGAAGAAGATGAACCAGAGTAACCCAAGGTTAGGGATGTTTTGGTATTAAATGGAATATTATACTGAGCCCCATAACTAAAAGCAACACCACCTACACTGTTCTTTGTCTGCAACCTTGCATTGATGGTTGTTAAATTTCCATTGCCATCAGTCTGGTTTACAAGCTCAGTAGATCTCGATTGAGATAAATTACCAAATATATATTCAGCATTTGCGCCTAAACGGAAGTGCTCACCGATTTGAAAGCCATACCCAAGATAAGCCTTGTTCAAACCGCCTTCACCTGTATACAAATAATCAACTTGCTCAGAAGCGTTACCACTTGGTGAAGTAACGGTTGCACGGCTCGAAAATTCATACCCCAATTCAGAGTATGGCAATACACCAATGCTCAGTGCCGATCCCCTGCTCACAGGAAATGCCAAAGCAACATGGTTCAAAGTTGAGTTAAAGCTTTGTTCTGTCGCATCTCCCATTTTAAGGTTCATGATCGTTCCGCTTGCGCCGATATCAGCCGTAGTCAACGAGATTCCAGCATAAGAAGCCGGATTTTGTAAGTTGATGTTACTGTAACCGTTCGGACTAAATACGCCGGTAGAAATTCCACCCATTGCCTTAAACTGTGGCAATGCCATAGATTTTAAGTTTCCCAATCCATATCTCGAATATGGTGATTGTGTGGTAACCTGAGCTTTAGCCGCAGTGCCGAAAAGTAAAACCAGAACAGCTGCGGTATAATTAATTTTTTTAAACATATTCAAATGCAATGACTTCATTTAATCCTTTAAGTACCAGATATGGATCGTGGACAATGCGAGGCGCAAAGATGCTGTTTTTAAACTGCTCCAGCAAAAACGCCGCGTCTCCCCCTGTTACCATGATATTTAAGGCGTTATTTTTTTTAAATTGTTGACTTATAAACCCTTCCAGTTCATTAGACACACCCTGTAATACACCAGATTTAATGGCGGTGTCTGTATCTGTTCCCTGGGGAATGTTATTGTCTTTATCCCAAACAATCCGGGGCAATTTTCCTGTATAGTGTTCAAGTGCATTAAAGCGCATCTGTATACCTAAACTAATGCTGCCACCAAAATATTCGGCTGCTGCATTAATAAAATCGTAAGTTATACAAGTGCCCATATCAATTATCAGGCAATCCTCAGCTGCATACAGTTCTTTCACCGCTAAAAGCTTCGCCCAACGATCCAGCCCTAAAGTCGCACTGGATCTGTAATTATTCTTAATGCCATTGTTTTTCTTAACAGAAAAAGCAATATACTTCGTATTCGCAGTTAAAAACGCTACTAAGACGTCCTGCGAACTATTAACATTGGAAAGAATTGAGTTTTGTACTTTAAATTCAGCAATCAAACTGTCTAACGCATCCAGATCAATGTTGCGAACCAACTTATAAAACAGCAGCTCTTTTTCATCGAAAACTGCAATCTTACTGTTTGTATTGCCGATATCTATTGCAAGATTACGCATTCACCATTCCAAGAATGGATTCAAATATAATTAAGCCATCTTGATTGTTTAGCAATGCGTCAGCTGCTCTTTCCGGATGCGGCATTAGACCAAACACATTCCTTCCAGCATTACAAACACCTGCGATATTATTTATAGAACCGTTCAAATTTGATTCCGTGCTGATGTTTCCAGCGGCATCACAGTATTTAAACAAGATGCTATCAGTATCGTTAAGCATTTTGATGGTGTCTTCATGCGCAAAGTACTGACCTTCACCATGGGCAACCGGAATCATTAACGCCTGATCAGGATTGGTAAATCTGGTTAGCATACTGTTCGTTGTAACGCTTTTCAACCAGGTGTTTCTGCAGATGAATTTTCTGTTTTCGTTATGCAAAAGTGCACCTGGAACCAGGTTAGCCTCTGCAAGGATCTGAAATCCATTGCAAATACCCATTACATAACCACCATTGTTTGCAAAACGAACAACCTCTTGCATAATCGGTGAAAAACGCGCAATAGCGCCAGATCTAAGGTAATCACCAAAAGAAAATCCACCAGGTAAAATGATAAAATCTGCACCTTGCAAGTCGTGATCTTTATGCCACAAACGAACAACTTCCTGACCTAGAATGTGCTCTAAAACATAAATTACGTCCTGATCGCAATTTGAACCGGGGAAAACTACTACGCCAAACTTCATGTTACAAAGCTATCAATCTTTAGCAAGTTTCAAGGGATCAATTTGTTAAAAAAAGTTAAACGAACAGAAAGAATTGAATGGCAAATACCAGTATTAAAAACAAACTTTCATAGAACCAACGCTTACTTGCATTTGCAAAATAATAGGCCAGCAATACCGCTCCAGGAGGAACGCACAGCAAAAAATGGTACAACCGGAAGTTCGGTTTGGTATAGAAACTGACAATCGCGCAGATGAACATGAAGAACAACATCTGAAATGCTTTACGTGTGCTGATAAAACTTCTGAAGAAATTATCCCGAAGCTGTATCATTGCCAGCACCAGCATCAGTGCAACAGGAACCAGTACCAGATAGTCGTTATAGTTAATCTTGAAAGTTGCCGGGAACTTGTTGGTTAAGGGTAACCAGATCTTGTAAAACATGCCCAGGTTATCGTTCCAATAGTAAAACACCCCCAAAAAGAAGAAAATGGTAATGAATCCAACCAATCCCGATACCCATTCCCGCCAGCTAAAAGATTTATACAATAGCAGAGAAAGCCAAAGCATTAACAGCATTACAATAAAAGGAAAATAGATCAACGTACCAGCCGCGATGATCATCCCGATATCAAACATGATCATAATTACGTTGGGCGACTTACCGATCTTCAGCAATTTGTCCATCATCCAGATCAGCAAAAGATTGCAGATCAAGGTCGGACTAAGCACAAGAAATGGCATAAACAAACTTGCACTGGTTATATACAACAATGCTGGTAAATAACTTGGTTTCGGTAATAAACCATGCTTATTAACCACAATATTAAAGATAATGGCCTGTACAAAAACCAACAGCCCAGCCGCCAGCACGTTTGTTATAGCGCTAAAATCATTCTGCAATGGAATCTGGATGAAAAACTTTGCGTATGGTTCCAGAAATTCAAAGTTCAGTTCAGCAGGGATATCCACCAGAATTGCGATCCGCATAAAAAAAGTATAAGCGAAAAGCAGCAGTATATTTATTGGGCTGGATGTTCTGAACTGGTTAATCATGTTCCGTCTGTTAAAGCAAATTATCGGCTGTACTGTTTCACCAGCTGGTCTATTACCGTTGCCGTTTCATCAGGGTAATCAAATCGACCTAATGGCGCCGAATTGATCCAATCCTTTATCACCGGAAGCCAGTTTCGATTGCTGCCCCAAATTACCGGCACCCCAAACTTTTTCAATGCAAACGCATTACACTGCTGTTCATATTGAAATTTCATAGGCACAACCAACAACTTTTTACCTAAAAACAAGGCTTCTGCGGGGCCTTCAAATCCACCGCCGGTCAGCAAGCCCGTACAACTTGCCAAACTTGCATTATATTTTTCGTTATCTATCTGGTTTACGTGCACATTTTTGCTGGTATAGCAAGAACTGGCATGTTTGGAAAATACCTGCCAGTTTATCGAAGGAATTTCATGAAGGATCGGAATCAGAAACTTATCATCAATTGCAGGAAGATAAACCGTGTAATGGCCCTCGTCTGTAACCTGCATTGCTCTGATCTGCGAGCGGATTACAGGAGTATTAATAAAATGATCATACTTTTCAAAATGGAAACCTACATAGTGTGTTGCCGGTGCATAGTACTTCAGTACCAATTGTGCCCAGTCTATACTCTTCGGTTTAGGCACCCGCTGAGATTGGAAAGATGCCTGGTGACTTAGCCCTACACTTTCAATACCTCTTCGTTTGCAGGCCCATGCCGTAACAGGCTCAAAATCGTTCAGGATTAGATTATAATCTTCCAGGGGAAGCTTTTTCATATCCTTAATAAATCTGGGCAAATTCATGGACTGCCAGGTTTCCAGATGGTTTACACCACCTTTTTTGCCGAAAATAAAGCTAAAACCATGCAGTTCATATTTAATATGCTCTAAAAGGGATACGTCAGCCTGTGTACCGCTAATTAAAAGATCTACCGTTCCATACTTATGCAATAAAGGCACAATCTCTCTCGCACGGCTGATATGCCCATTTCCTGTCCCCTGAATTGCATATAATATCTTCATTAAATAATAAAACGGTAAGCGCTAAGCGCGGCTTACCTTTTCCTTACGTTTCTCAGAATACACAGCAAATCCAATAAATCCAATCAGCAGAATACTACCGGCCAGTGATATTTTCTCTCCTGCATAATATGATGTAGGTTCAAATTTAAATTCAACAGTATGATTACCGGCCTCCAGTTGTGCGGCACGTAAAACATAATCAGCACGGAAATAAGGCTTTTTAACCTTGTCTACATACATGTTCCATCCTTTATCGTAATAAATCTCCGAGAATACTGCAACAACGTCACTCGGCGAACTATAAGAATACACCAGATGATCCGGGTGATAACTTTCCAATTTAATCATAGACGTCGGACCACCAGGACCCACACGTTTTAAATCGATCACGCTCTTATACTTTTGATCAACAATTGCTTCATGTTTTGGATCAAAGCTGTTAATCGCTTTCATCTCTTCATCTGCATCCTTTGCAAACTCAATACGTTTAACAAACCAGGCATTTCCAGCAGCGGTAGAATTTCTCGACATTTTGTACGAACCTGACTGTTGATCCTGCGTGATGATGTATTTGGTATTCAGCATATCCAGTACATCCTGGTTTATGCTTTTAGAAAACTGCTTATCAATTAATTCCTGGTAGCGTTTAAGCTTAGCAGCATGATAGCCACCAATCGTTTTATGAAATTGCGAAGCACTGGCATCCTGAAAAGTAGAAATGCTCAGGTCCATTACCCTAAAGTTCGGATCCTTATCTGCGGAAATGAAATTATCTACATCCCTTGGCTGGAAATGGTTTTCCAAATCAGACTTACTCGCAAAATTATCTTTATTCATGTATCTGCGATCCACCTGCCACATATCAATCAGTACGGCAAGGCCCAATAAGACATAAACCACCTGCATGCCCATTTTTTTGCTGAACATGGCCCAAAGTAAACCGTAAGCAATTGCAATGAACAACACACTGCGTAATGCATCAGCCCTGGCCAGTTCCACCCTATCTGCAATTAAAGCATTCGAAATGCTCATCGCCATAGTGCGGTTATTCTGCATAATCTGGGTAAGTGCATCAACGATTTGTGTATGGTTACCGCTGGTGAAACTGAAGAACACCGTTGGCATAATCGCCACAAGTAAAGAAAACCCGCCAGTGATTGCTGCCGCGATGCTAAGCTTTTTAATAATCGCTTTTTGCTCCAGCTTACTGTCTTCCGCTTCGCGGAGTGCAATAAAGGCAAGCAATGGAACCATCAGGCCAACAATTGCCAGGATTGATTCTACAGCTCTGAACTTATTATATAGTGGGAAGTAATCAAAAAACAAGTCGGAGATAAGTGGGAAGTTCTTTCCAAACGAAAGCAACATAAATAAAATGGTTGTACCAAGTACCCACCATTTAAACCGGCTGCGTACGATCAGCAAACCAAATACAAACAAGAAGCAAATAATCGCCCCGAAGTAATACGGGCCGGAAGTAAAAGGTTTATTGCCCCAATATTGCTGCATACCCAGCTGTCCTGCCAATTGTTGAATCGCAGGTCGCGGATCACCACCAGTAACTTGCTCCAGAGCTTTGTACATATGACTTTCTGGTTTTACCAGTTCATCAATGCCAGAAGCACCACCGTAAACGTTAGGGATCAGGAAAGAAAAACTTTCACCCACACCCTGGCTCCAGCCATACGCATACTCTTTAGAAAGCCCATTCTTTTCTTCTGCATTATCTGTAGTCAGGTTAGATTTACCACGGTTTGATTCTAATCCATACTCGTATGTTGTCCAAAGCGTACCTGCATTAACCATCAGCGCAATGACAGCGCCGGCAGCTAAAAATCCAAGGCCCTTTCCAATAATTGAAAAACGCTTCTCTTTAACAGCATGATAAATTTCAATGCCAATGAAAATCAATAAGGCGATGGCCAGATAATAAGTCATCTGTATGTGGTTGGCCCTGATTTCCAGCGCCATAAACAAGGCAAATAAGCTTCCACCCAACCAGTACTTACCGCGCATACTCATGATCACACTCGCCAGTATCGGCGCACAGAAAGCAATGGCAAGCGCCTTGTTGCTATGTCCTGCTGCAATGATGATAAAGTTATAAGAAGTAAAGGCAAATGCGATTGCACCTGCAGCTGCTAAAAACGGGTTAACTTTTAAGGTACAGAACAAAATGTATGCACCTATTAAGTATAACAATACCACATCCACAGGATCAGGTAAAACGGTTTTAATCAGGTTAATACCATGAGAGGCAATATTCATTGGATATTGAACCCAAATCTGGTATGCAGGCATACCACCAAACATCTGATTGGTCCAAAGGGGGCCATGACCATCTTTTTGTTTGTAGTCCATAATCTCCTTCTGCATGGCCTTGGCCTGTAAGACATCACTTTGAGCCGGACCTTTACCCTGTAGAACAGGGCTGAAATATGCAAAACAAATGATTATGAAAAACGCAATGATGGCCAGATGTGTGCCATTCCTTTTAAACCATGTATTCATTAAGGGCTATTTTATTTTAATCTAACCCCAAAAATATAAAAATGAAGGAAATAAGCGCTTATATGTAGAATTTAAATATTATTTGACCTCTTCATAGTCCACAAAATCTCCAAGTTTGTCGGCATTACCTTGCTTGGGTCTTGGTGGCATATAGTCAATGGAAATGGATCCCTCCGGCCCAGACCGTCGTTGTTGCTGCTGTTGTTGCATTGGATTTCCAGCCGACTGTTGCATCTTGCCGAAAATACTTTTTAGTACGAGTGGAAATACCAGCCTCAAAAGAAGTCTGATCAACCAAAGCACCATTATTGTGATAAATATGAATTTAATTAATCCCATGTTCTATAATGTCAATTTACAAATATGACGGATTCAGCTATTAATTATTACAAGGTTTAAAACTTTATTGCATAACAATTACATACACAATTAGTACACCAATTTTAATCTTCTTCTAAAATTTCGGCTACCCTTCCTACTTGTCCGTCTTCCAATCTAACCTTAATTCCCCTGCTGTGGTAAGATGCTGATGTTAAAAGATTTGCAACAATACCACTCGTCAATTTACCTGTACGCTGATCTTTTTTTAATATAATATTTACCGCTAAACCCGGGTAAATGTCTTTTCTGTTCTTTCCGTCCATTTTATTTTGAAAACCGCTCCTCGAATATTTTTTCCATGGCAAACATCTCGTCCCTTAACCTTGCAGCCAACAGGAAGTCCATATCTTTTGCAGCCTTGGCCATATCTTTTTTTGTCTTGTCAATTGATTTTTGCATTTCTGTCTTACTCATGTACTGTACAATCGGGTCAGCGGCAAGACTTACTTCATCCACTTCTACATAAGCTTTAGCATTAGCTGCTTTTTCAGAGAAATCCAGCATGGCTGATTGTTCCATAATGGCCTCCCTCGATTTACCAACCGTTTTTGGTACAATACCCATTTCAAGGTTATGCGCAATTTGTCGCTCCCTCCTTCGCTGGGTTTCTTCTATGGTTTTCGCCATAGATTCTGTGATGTTATCGGCATACATGATTACCCGGCCGCGGTCGTTCCTTGCCGCCCTGCCAATGGTCTGGATCAGTGATCGTTCAGACCTCAGGAAACCCTCCTTATCAGCATCCAGAATGGCCACGAAAGACACTTCTGGTAAATCCAGCCCTTCCCTTAACAAATTGATTCCGATCAGTACATCAAACTCACCCAGCCTTAAGCCCCGAAGTATCTCCACCCGCTCCAGGGTTTTCACTTCAGAGTGTATATAACGGCATTTAATATTCAGGCGGTCCATATACTTTGTCAGTTCTTCAGCCATCCTTTTAGTCAGCGTCGTTACCAACACTCGATCACCCATCTTAATGGTCTTGTCAACTTCATCCAGTAAATCATCTACCTGATTTATAGCCGGCCGCACTTCAATCAATGGATCCAGCAAGCCGGTTGGACGGATCACCTGTTCTATCACAATCCCCTCAGACTTCTGAAGTTCATAATCTGCAGGTGTCGCACTCACATATATTGTCTGGGGTGCAAGTCGTTCAAATTCGTCAAAATTCAAAGGTCGGTTGTCTAATGCAGACGGTAAACGGAAACCATATTCTACCAGTGACATCTTCCTGGAACGGTCACCGCCATACATGGCACGAATTTGTGGAACCGTAACGTGGCTTTCATCAATTACCATCAGGTAATCATCCGGAAAATAATCCAGCAGACAGAAAGGTCGCATACCAGGTGATCGCCCATCAAAAAACCTGGAATAGTTTTCAATACCAGAGCAATAACCCAGCTCCTTCATCATCTCAATATCGAAGTTCACCCTTTCCTCCAGTCGTTTTGCTTCCAGCAGCTGCCGATCACCCAATAACTGATTCTTCCGGATTTCCAGCTCTTCCTGAATACCCCAGATGGAAGAATTAAATCGGTCCTTCGGGGTTACAAATAGATTGGCCGGATAGATCGCCATATCCTCAAGCTTTTCAATGGTCTTACCCGATACCGGATCAATCACAGAAAGTTCTTCTATGTCATCACCGAAAAAAGAAACCCGGTAAGCATTGTCCAGATACGCTGGAAAAATGTCGACAGTATCGCCTTTAACACGGAAAGTACCACGCTTAAAATCGTTGATTGTTCTGGCATATAATATCTCTACCAGGCTATGTAAAAAGCCGTTTCTTGAAATCCGGGTACCTACTGAAAAGCGAAATACCGACCTGGAAAAATCTTCCGGATTACCCATACCATAAATACAGGAGATGGATGATACCACAATCACATCACGGCGGCCGGACATCAATGCCGAGGTGGTCCTTAAACGTAGTTTTTCTATTTCTTCATTAATACTTAAATCCTTTTCGATATAGGTATTGCTGCTGGGCATATAAGCCTCTGGTTGGTAGTAGTCATAATAGGAAACAAAGTAATTGACCGCATTATCAGGGAAAAATTGTTTGAATTCGCCGTATAACTGCGCCGCCAAAGTCTTATTATGGCTAAGGATAAGTGTAGGTTTTTGCGTTTGTTCAATAACATTCGCTATGGTAAAAGTTTTACCTGATCCGGTTACGCCCAATAAGGTTTGATAGTGCTCATTATTGTTTACGCCCTGCACCAGCTGCGTTATGGCATTCGGTTGATCACCGGTAGGTTTATAGTCGGATACAAGTTTGAATTTCATAGATATTCAAAGATAAGGAATATTGATGTATTGAAATATCGTCTTAATATCCTAAATTTAGGGCTAATGAAGTTATTGATCTATGTTCCCCTGCTAAGCCCGAGGATAAAGTATATATTTAACTTTATATTCACCGATGTCTTGAAGACGCAAATCGGCTTCAGTTCAAATCTGGCCGAGTTTAAGCAGTCTTCAATACCAAAAATAAGTTATGCGGATCATCCCGTCAGCAATGAACTTTTCTTCCGAAATTCAGAGCTGTTACTTTCCCATACCATCGTTCCGCCAACCATTAAAACCACTGTGTTCGGCGACACCATTGTCCCTTTTGCCGTAAGCGGAAGCGCCTTGCCTTTTGATCTTTTTGCAGCCTCTTTTTATTTTGTAAGCAGGTATGAAGAATATCTTCCACAACAAGGTGAACATCCTTACTTCACTGCCGAAAATAGCCTGCAAAATAAGCTTAAATTGCTGCAGATCCCAGTTATTGATGCTTGGGCACTCATCTTAAAAAACCTGTTGCTCAAACACTTTCCCGACCTTTTATTCTTTAAACGTGAATTTGCTTTTAAACCGATCATTTGCATGCAACCAGATTTACACAAATCCGGCAGGCTTATGCATCTTGCAGATATGGTATTTAAAAAGATTAAAGCCAGGTTTAGTAAAAATGAGATCATCGATACCAGTCAGGGGGTTCGGCAATATGTCCTGGACGTCCAGGCGCCTTATGCTGCAGAGGCCATGTTTTTTTCCAGTGATTGTAAAAATGTGGACGAAGCTTGCGATGGAGACATCGAGTTACCAGATACATATTTAAAATCCATCCGTTCAGGTGCCAATAATGATTACCGGATGGGATATGCATCCACTCCCGGCTTCAGAGCAGGAACCTGTACGCCATTTTATTGGTACGATTTGCAACTTGAAAAAAGCACCCATCTGTTGATTCATCCCATTGCGTTTAATGATGCTGGTTATAAAATGGATAAACACTTTAATGTCCCCATAAAAGTTCAATACCTCAAGAACCTTTTTGATACCGTTAAGTTATTAGAAGGCAGGTTTTATATGGTCTTGCATCAGGATAATCTTAGTGACGGCGAACGGGGTAAAACCGGCCGTAAGTTTTATAAAGAAATGTTAATGAACTTCTTAACCTTGCCACAAGATGTACGAGCTAAATAAAACCAATTCTGTTGCCAACACCTACCTAGCGGAACTCCGGGATATCGAGATTCAAAAAGATCCAGCACGATTCAGAAGAAACCTTGAGCGCCTGGGCGAATATTTCGCATTCGAGATCAGTAAAACTTTGAAGTACATAGATACGGAAACCCAAACGCCTTTGGGCATTGCTCAAACTAAGGCGTTGCTGGTGCAACCAGTTTTAGGCACCATTTTACGTGCTGGCCTCCCGCTGCATGCCGGTATGTTAAATGTTTTTGACCGTGCAGAATCTGTGTTTGTAACCGCATACCGTAAGGTACACAGCAGTGGCACATTTTCAATTCAAATAGAGAACATCTCCACACCGAACCTCACAGACCGGATTCTGATTATGTCAGACCCTATGCTGGCCACCGGCCTAAGTATGGTACTTTGCTGTAAAGAGCTTATGGCCAGATTTAAAATCAGAGAACTGCATATAGTGGGTCTCATCGCCAGTACGGAGGGCATTAGGCATGTGCAGGCCAACCTCCCATCTGCCAAACTGTGGATCGGTGCAATCGACGAAGAGATGACCAGTAAGTCGTATATTGTACCAGGATTAGGTGATGCCGGTGATCTGGCATTCGGAAAGAAATTATAAATGATTAAACATATATTTTTTGATCTCGATCATACGATCTGGGATTTTGATAAAAATGCAGAGGAAACCCTTCTGGAACTCTACCAGCACTACCAGCTGCAGCAACTTGGCTTAAGCTCTGCGCAGGAATTTATTCTTAATTATACCGTTAATAACCATGCACTATGGGCGGAATACCATTTGGGTAAAATATCAAAAGAGCATTTGCGGGCGGAGCGATTTAAAAGAACCTTTATCCAGATGGGCATTGCGCCAGAGCTGGTACCGCATGCATTTGAAGATGATTATGTGCGCATCAGCCCTACAAAAACGAACCTTTTTGAAGGTGCTGTAAAAGTGCTGGAATACCTGCAGATGAGATACGAGCTGCACATCATCTCGAATGGTTTCAAAGAGACAACCCTCACAAAAATGAGCGGCAGTGGTTTAAACTGCTATTTCAAAAATGTGATCATATCTGAAGATGTGGGTGTCAATAAACCTGATAAAGCGGTATTTCAATATGCTTTGGATAAAGCACAGGCAAACATTCAGGAAAGCATCATGATTGGCGACAGTCTTGAAGCTGACATTTATGGTGCACAGAATTTTGGCATGCAGGCCATCTTTTTCAACCCCTTAAAAAAGGAAAAGCCAACCGATGTTCTCTGGGAAATCTATCACCTGGAAGAATTGCTTTTACACTTTTAAATGCTTTGATCATTTATGAATACGGACAAAATTTTAGGCAGCATTCAAAAAATCACGGTTGAATACCGAAGGATTTTAAGTCAAATAGCAGCAGAACAGTTTTCAGTCAGCCCGCCTATAGGTGGCTGGTCTTATTCAGAAGTTTACAGCCACATTTTTGATTTAAGTATACTTTCCCTGCAAGCGATTGACCAATGTCTTACTCCTCAGTCCCGCGTTGCTAAAACGCCTTTCATCACCCGCAGCATCCTTTTCTTTGGAAGTTTCCCGCCAGCCATGAAATTCAAAGTTCCAAAACAGCTTGCTTCCAGGGTAAAGAAAGTCGACAAACAAACAGCGCTGGAGATGATTCAGGAGTTTGAGGATAAACTTAAATTGTACGCCAATATTATTGAAAAGGCCAATCCGAAAATGAAGTCTGCACACCCCAGACTTGGTCATTTGAATGCCCAACAATGGATCAGATTTATAGAGGTACATCTCAACCACCACCTCAAACAATTAAAGCGGATTGAACGAAGCTTTTAAATTCACATCTTTGCGCCCATGAAGATTCCGGGAATAAAGGGCTTTGACGAAGAAGCTTTTAATAAATACTTTAAAAATACCGGCTGGCTGATGTTTGGGAAAATCCTGAGCATGGTAGTAAATCTACTCACTGCAAACTACCTCGGTGCCATTTCATTCGGCGATCTTAATTTTGCCGATGCCCTTACCGCAATCATTGCAGCGGTCGGCACATTAGGGTTAGACAGCTTTATCATCCGCGAAATTATTCAGAACCCGGACAAAAAAGAGGAAATTCTCGGTACCTCGCTATACATGCGACTCGGCGTTAATCTTTGCCTGATTCCGCTTTCCGTACTCATATATGTCGTTTTTCATCACTTCTCAGGTAGAACCGACAGCTCCTTAACCTGGATCGTATTCTTCCTGGCATTTGCCTCATTTTTCAAATCTTTTAATGTTATCGATTCCTACTTTCAGTCGCAGGTCGCTTCAAAATATGTTGTCCAGGTACAAAATATCTGTGTGCTGATATCCGCTGCTGTAAAAATACTTTTTGTTGTTCTCGGCTTACCTGTTATATATTTTGCGATTGCGCTCTGCTTTGATGGTTTTATCCTTGCAGCCGGATTAGTGTGGATGTATCACCTCCGTGGAAACAGTATGCGCAAGTGGCACTTCAATAGACAAAGAGCCAGCGCATTACTAAAACAATCCCTGCCGCTTATTTTGTCTGCAGTCATGGTGTCCATCTACATGAAAATAGATCAGGTAATGCTAAAAACAGTCGGCAGTGCCGAGGTTGGAATTTACAGTGCTGCGGTAAAATTAAGCGAAGCGTGGTACTTCATCCCCATTGCCATTGTCACTTCTGTCTTCCCGGCAATCATTCATGCCCGGAAAACGGATCTGGATCGTTACAATAAAAGAATGGGTAATCTATACGACCTGCTCATATTTATTAGCCTGCCCGTTGCCCTCTTTGTTAGCTTTTTTGGCAGTGATATCATTAATCTGTTATACCGGAACAACCAATTTGAAGGTGCAGGGCCCATGTTATGCATCCACATCTGGTCTGGTGTATTTGTATTTCTTGGCAGTGCCAGCACACAGTATCTGCTTGCAGAGGGCTTTACCATGGTGTCTTTTCAGCGCACCGCCCTTGGTGCCGTACTAAATGTGGTCCTAAACTTGTGGTTAATACCATTATATGGTGGTTTAGGCGCTTCTATAGCAACGCTGATTGCCTGTATATTTTCCACTTTTTATCTTTTATTTTTACCTGAAACCAGACGGCAGGGCATTATGATGTTAAAATCATTATTTTTGATTTCTGCGGCACAAAAAATATTTAAACTTTGAATAAACTTCAAGCATTAAAAACATTGTTGGCTAAGCCAAACCGGTTAAAAGCCCTCCTATCTTTCGGACATAAGGGTTACCTGCATAGTATAGGCTGGTTTCGCGCATTCGATGTCCAACAGGCGATTGATGAAGAAGGCAATCCGCTACCATGGGTTACCTATTCCTTCATAGATTTCATTAAAACCAGGTTAAATAAAAACCTATCGGTGTTTGAATATGGCGCTGGCAGTTCCACCTTATACTATGCAAAACGTGTGGGTAGAGTAGTTTCCGTTGAACATGACGAGAAATGGTTTAACAAGATCGTTGGCAGTAAACCTGCCAACTCCGAAATGATTTTCACTGAATTGATTACGGATGGTGCTTATGCTAAGAAGGCAAGCTCATTGGATGAGAAGTTCGACATCATTGTAGTTGACGGTCGTGACCGCGTAAACTGCTGTAAATACAGCATAAATGCGTTAACAGCTGCTGGTGTAATCGTACTTGATGATTCTGAACGTGCTGCATATGGCGATGCAAGGGCCATGTTAAAAAAAGAGGGTTTTAGAGAGCTTTCTTTCAGCGGTATTTCTCCTGGTCTTTTTTATGCAAAAGC
>Ga0308160_10002922_pt1 | contig 19878 bp, 23 predicted proteins | sample PhyFR1_FD_201036 | JGI IMG/M metagenome (GOLD analysis project Ga0308160, IMG submission 201036) | Phyllosphere microbial communities from UC Gill Tract Community Farm, Albany, California, United States - DLSLF.R1 | ecosystem: Host-associated > Plants > Phyllosphere > Unclassified | place: USA...
TGAAGTCGTCGCGACCGAGCGGCCACGACACCGACGTGAAGGCTTCGCAGACGGCATCGATCTGCGCGTCGGTGGCTCTGGCGAGTGCATCCATCCGGTCATCCTACGGCGGCCTCCGCACCGGCTTCGGCGGCGGCGGACGAGACGCCCTGAAGACCAGAACAGCCGCTGACCTGGATATTCCAGGGCAACGGCCGGGTGATGCTGATGGAGCCGCCCAAGGGAATCGAACCCTTGACCTTCTCATTACGAGTGAGCAGCGGCAGGAGAACGCCCTGGGTCCGAGTCAGCCCCGTTCAGTGCGCGAGGGCCTGCCTCGGCGCGGAAACACGCAGCTTATTGGGCTCACCCACATCGGCGCATACCGGTCCTGACCGAGGTGCACAGAGGGGTTTTCTGAGGGGTTCGCTTCTCACACGGCCTCCGTCGGCGGCACGCCCTACCATAAGCGAGACCGTCGGCCGAAGTCACGGCGAAGGATGGACATGAATACACTGGCTCTAACGCGTGTGGGTGGACACGGTTTCTCAAGGGGGCTCATGATTCCGATGGCGGACGTCTCAACCGGTTTCTTGCCGCTCGGGCGCTATTCCTCAAGCCTGGTCGAGGTCGAGGCGCAGTTTGTTGCTGACACGAAGTGGACGACTTCTGCAACCCGTGCCGCGATTTGGGAAGAGTTCATCTCGGCAACGGAGCAGCTGCGGTCGGTCCTGCCGGTGTGTTCTGTTTGGATTAGCGGCAGCTTCCTAACTCAAAAGCTGAACCCCGACGATATCGATGTGCTTTATTGGTGCGAGAACCGGCACATCTCCGCGATTCCTTCAACGCGCGTTGTCGATCGGCTCATGCTCCAGAAGTTTGCGCGAAATGAACTGCGCAGCGACCTCGGGCTGAGGATCGATTCTCGCGTTGGCGAGTGGCACGCGCGTCCCGAGCCAGCCTTCCTGAATACGCCCGAGGATCGAGCGCACATCATCGCCAGGGGATTCTGGGACGACTTTTGGCAGCGCGCGCGATCGGGAGCCAAGGGCGCGCCAGCGGTGCGTGCGGATGCCATCCCGCGCCGAGGCTACATCGAAGTAATGCTGGACGGTCACGATGAGCACTGATTGGAACGAATACCGGCGGCGACTTGAGGAAAGCGTCGAGCCAGTTCTGTGGCAAGAGCCGCAGGAGCTTTCGCGACTGAGTCTCGAGACGCTATTCGGCGAGTTCAGTCCGATTCGGCGGGACAGATCAAGCGGCTTCATCCGCTTCACTGGCGGGGGCATCAACGGCACCGCTGCGCGCGTGGATCACGTCGCCGACGCGATGAAGAATTTCCAGCGATTGGTGCTGGCCACTGGAGCATCGCTGGAGGGGTTCAAGACTCTGCGAGGAAAAGTCCCCGCCCAGTACGTCAGTCGTACTAATCTCCACTTGCAGGGTTCAGCTTTGCCTGGCAGCCTCATCCTGGAACTCGCTCCAGAGTTCTTACCCAGTCAAGAGATCGTGCCGGATGGGCAGGCCCCACTGTTTGGGGATACTGAAACCACTCAGCTCGTAGACCGAGCAATCGTGGCCTCACTCGAACTGTTGCAGCTGAGCAAGAGCGTTGGCGCAGATGCTGACGAATCGGCATTCTTGGGTGAGCTGGCAGAACGCGGCCCGCGCGTCGCAACGACGTTGCGAGATCTTGCAAGCTCGCTCGTGGATGCGCAGTTCGACACCGAGATTGCATGGGAACAACCGAGAGCAGCGTCCGTCCGCACGAAGATGACCGTGCCGCAACTACAGCAGCTTGGCCTGCTGGTAGCGAGCCGGGAGCTGGAAAAGGAACCGATCGTTCTCCGAGGGTTGCTTCGAACAGTCAGCGACATTGGGCCGTGGAAGGTCGAAGTCAATCCGGGCGAAGTTGAAACGGTCGACGCATCGGGCATCGCCGCCGCCGTCACCAAGACCATGAGTGTTGGCACCTACGTCGAGGTCAAGGCCACCGTCACTGAAGACGCGAGCCCAGGTGGTGCATCAGTGACGCACTACGCAGCCACCGAGATCACAGTGATCGCCGGCCCACGGGAATAGGGCGGATCGAAACATCAGCGCCTGGGTAGGTACCGTGGACGCCGTTTGACCACCTCCGGGTGGTCTTCAGGCAGTTGGTGCCGAACGCCGCGTTTCAGAAGCTCCAATTCTCGCCGCTCCCAACGATCCAAGTCGTTGACGATCGACTCGGGAAGCGCCTTTCGGGCCGAGCATTTGTCTACCGCAACGCCACACTCGCAGAAGTTTGGGCGCTTGCCATCGCGATGCATCCGATCGATCGCCCACAGTGCGGCCATTGCCCGGCCCCGTGACTGGTACGCCGCGCGCATCTTCGACTCTGCGCCTGCCACCACCTCCGACTGAAGGAACGTCTGAAGATCACCCAGCGGGGCATTCTCATACTCTCCGAGCACCACGGCCTGCAAGTCGGCCACACGTTGCCGAAGCTCCGCAATCGCTGCATCTCGGGCTCGAAGCTCCTGCCTCAGACGAATCAAATGTTCTTCGTGCTCCTCGTCCCGCTTCGCCTGATAGCCCATCCATCTCTCGCGATGGAGCACTGAGCGTTTTTCCGGATCCTGCGCATGATTCCGACATGCGGGACAAACAACTTGATCACTTTGTGACGTGAACAGGAAGCCATGCGGAATTCCGCAGCACCCGCAGGGTAAGACAACATTTTGATGCAAGGGCAAACTCACTAGGCAGTCCTCCAAAGCGGGTCACGTTGCTGTCTATCACACTACCGCCCACGAAACACACGTTCGATCTGGCGCGCTGCACATAGCAATTTTATCCGAAGATAGTCGAATATTCGTCGCCTGACCACTGTTCGGTCACTCACGTCTCGACCTGATAATTCAGAGCAGGGATTGCGGCGGCACCCCTAGCGCGGCTGCGATCCGGTGAATGTTGTCAAGACTGACGTTCCGTTCGCCTCGCTCAACGCCTCCGACATACGACCGGTCCAGATCAGCGCGGTGAGCAAGCTGTTCCTGACCGAGCCCAGCGGCTCTCCTCGCGGTCCGCACACGGTCGCCGAACGCGGCGCGCTGGGCGCGCTGCTGATCTCCGGCAGAAGGTGACCCGTCACGTTCAAGATGCGATCAGCGGCGCCAGCGAAATACAGAACCGCGTCGGATGGGCCGAAGTGGAGGATGATCTACGCTCCGGAACAGCGGATGCCGTCGTGGTCGCTCGGCTTGACCGGTTAGCGCGCGATCTCGTCGTGCAGGAAACGCTTATCCAGCGAGTTGGCGCCCTCGGCTGCCGCGTGTTCTCCACCTGTGACGGGGAGAACGATAGTCTTGTGCACGATCCCGAGGATCCGACCCGAAAGCTGATGCGCTCGTTCCTCGGCGCGCTGGCAGCGTACGACCGCGAGATCACCGTGCTCCGCCTGCGGCAGGCCCGTAATGCAAAGGCTCGTCAGGGCGGCTATGCGCACGGCGCGCCGCCCTTCGGCTGGACCGGCAGCGCAGGCAAGCTCGTGCGAGTTGAGAGCGAACAACGAGCGCTCAGGACCATGACGATCATGCGTGCCGACGGCGCGTCCACGCGAGCGATTGCGGCTGCCCTCACTGCAGCCAATCACGCCACGAAGCGAGGCGGCATCTGGAACAGCGCCGGAGTTGCCCGCATCTTGGCCCGCGTCGAGCAGCGCCCTGTGACCCGAGCGCAGCAACGCACTACGAGAGCTGGGCACTGATGGCTCATGTGAGAGCAGTACAACGAAAAGGTGGCACCGCCTACGAGGTTCGGTGGCGTGGCGACGGTGCGACGTTCAAGCAGCGAACCTTCGCCACTGATAAGGAGGCACTGGACTTTTCCCACGAGGTGCGTCTTACGGCGCGAGACGTAGGAACGGCCAATCATCTCGCTGGCAAGTCGAAAACGTTCCGAGAGATCGCCGAAGCCAGTTCGGCCGCGAGCGCTGGCCGGCTGAAGTCCAAAACGGCAAGCGGGTACGAACTCGGCTATCGCGTGCACATCTTTCCGACCTTCGGCAAACGGCAGATCAACTCGATCACGTCGCTGGAGGTCGAGAAATGGCTACGTGGCATGGAAACAAAGACCTCCGGCCACACAGGACGACCCCTAGCCCCAGCGAGTGTGCATGCGTGCTTCATCGCGCTGTCGAAGGTCTTCGCGTATGCGCTGAAGCATCGGCTCCTTCCGGTGAACCCGTGCGCAGTTGTCGACAAGCCGCGGCTGCAACATGCAGAGCCGGTGTTTCTCGAACCCGATCAGGTCGCGGTCGTTGCGGGCGCGCTCGACCACGAACACCCGTACGGTCTGATCGTGCGTTTCGCCGCCTACTTCTTCAAGCCTGCGCTACGGGAGCTCGGATTGCCTGCCGTGCGCTGGCACGACCTTCGGCACTTCTACGCCAGCGCCTGCGCTGCGGCGGGAATCGATATCCGCAAGGTCAGTCGGTGGATGGGTCACGCTAGCGTGAATACCACCGACGGCATCTACACACATCTGTTCAGCGGCGACCATGAAACAGATATGGACAGACTAGACGCCTTGGCGAGACGTCCTTTCCTCGTCAGATCACTCGCATCAACTACTCGGGGGTAGGCGTCGTGTCCTCTCCTGCCTCTGAACGAGAGTATTCCGAGAGCTTCTGTCTCAACTCGTCATACTGCTCCTGGTAACGCTGCACCCTGACACTCTTCGGACGGGCGTGGAACCCGAATCCTCCGATACGTCGTGTCACGCCCCTCTTTTCGCTCCAGAGCAAGCTCGATAGCGGCCCGAAGATGGAGTTCGCAGTCATGTGCGCGCTGTGCGCTTCATCGAGGCCTGCCGTGTTTACGCAGAATCGAAATCCGCCGAGAGCTATATCAACTGCAGAACTCAAGTGTGACTCATTGTTGGCTGTCATCCCGAAGAAACGGATGCGATCACGCAGAACCAAATTCCGTCGCTCCACACTTAATCCGTTCTGAAACAGGCTAACGAGATGCGGGTGCTGTTGGTCATCTCGATCGATGAGCATCATTCCGTCAGCATCATCAGATTTTAAGAGACGATGGTAGCCCCATGCCAGTGTGTTGAGCGCCATCTTCATACGCTCCTGCTCGCTACTGCTCGCAGCAATGTCGTGCAGGATGACGTAAGTGATCATTCTCACCTTGTACTTTCCCAGCTTCTTTATGACCGCCTTCTTCGCAGCAGTTGCATCTTGAATCGACACGTGCGCGGGTCGCGCAGAAATTTGGAACTTGAGGGAATCTCCGTCACGGTAGCCGTACTTGAGGCGGATCTTCTCAACCGCATCATGGACCTTGACCATTTGTTTCGGCCGGAAGACGAGACCACCTACGATGAGGAACTGACCCGCCGTAGAGTTCTTGTTCGTTTCATCGATGACAAAACTGTGCACGGCTACTCCTAGGTCTTCAGCAAGCTTCTTCGCCCGCGCTCATGCCGACCCTAGTGGAAAGGAATGTCGACGCCCGATTCCCAGTCGTCCCGGCCGGTGCCGAGCGCCGCGCGGTCCATCGGCCCGAACTGGACGCCTAACGGAGGGTTATCTTCAACCGGCTGACGTTCGAGACTCCGTGAAGAAAGAAAAACCCTGATCAGGATTGAAATCTGTTGGAGCCGCCCAAGGGAATCGAACCCTTGACCTTCTCATTACGAGTGAGGGTGATCGGGTCCAGGAGCGTCCGTAGAAGCCTGCTGATCAGGTAGTTTGCACAGATTGCGCGTATTACCAGCCGCCAGAATCGGTGCGCGTTGCTGTCAATGAGACCCTGGCGTGGCACCGGCCGACCCCGTTTGACGCTTGATGGGGATCCTCAGACGACGAGGGTCCGCTGTTGGATCTACTCAGATGCATCGACCGGCGATTCAACCGGGGTTCTCCTGTTTAGCGGTGTCGATGTAGAGCAGTTGGACGAAGATATGGAGCACCGTCGTCGCGTCGAATTGGGACGGCGATTCCTTTATTCCGTGGAGGTACTCGTTCCTCAGGTTGTGGCCGAGCGCGTCGGTGAGCGCGAATGCCCAAAAGCGGCCGAAGCTGGGCGTCTCGAGGTGATCGGTTACGTCCGATATGAGGCCACCCAGTGTTTTGAATTGATTCGCTTCTCCTGAGGCCGAGTATGGCGAAACGCCTGCTTTGAGCGCCAGATGTCGGATCCCTGCTTCGATCGTAGGGATAGTGTCGAGCACCACATCCCACTCGGAGTTCTCGAAGGCTACGAACGCTCTTTCGATTCGCCTCCTCCCTGTCCGGGAGAAAATGGGACTTTCTTCGATCATCGCACTGAGCGCCTCCCGAGCATCGGGGCGTTTCAGAAGTATCTGTAGGCCTGGACCGATGCAATATTGATAGAGACTCATGTACCGGTTGTAGTCGTCTTCGTAATGCTTCATCTTGGCTCGATCCGCAGCGTCGGTAGCTGAGCTCGTGACATGGCCTTGATCGGAGACAACGGTCAGCGTGGCTAGCGACTCCATGGCACCCATGATCGGCGCCGGTCGGTCTTCAAACGGCTGCATAGCTGGAACCGCGATGCTCCAGACTGCCCAGGAATAGTGAGGATCTCGCTCGGCCATCGTGGCGCGAAAGGACTGAATCTTCGCCACCTCTGAGGCTGGGATTGCCATACTCAACTCGAATGTGTGGAAACCAGAGTCAGCCGGTTTGATGTCGTTAATCACGGCGGCTGCGCGCCCCTGCGCTCCTGTGAGTCCGTAATGCCGAGCAAGGGTCAGCGCCTCACGCGCCCGATGCTCGCGCCGGAAGGCCGGTTCTCGAGCCACTTCTTGCAGAAGCCGGTCGACTTCAGCTTCCGCAACGGGTCCCCGCTCGGGCGAGGGGATCGTGCTCAACAGCCGCTCCACCAGCTCGCCCCGAATATGCGCTTGTTCCGCATAGAGGTCGATTGCCTGTTTCAGGCGATCGGACGCCTCCGGTTTCGCGCCACCTAATGCAATAAAACCGTCGATTGCGCTCTCGAAGATGTCTGGTCGAGGCTCAGCGTTGGCACTTCCTCCTGCCCCGTCCGCGAGCTGCAGGAACACTTGTCGAACCCGTTCTAGCGCCTCAGCCCGATTGAGGCGGCGAGCGAGCCATCCCGCCTCGCCAGCAAAGGAAATGCGCTCGGACCTGTCCGCATCAGCGTCTGCCGCTAGCTCAATGAATGAGGCGATCGCCTCGTCTGCATAGGACAGGTTGGCTTTACCCGGACGATGGTCCCAGATCAGATGGCCAACTTTCGCGCGGACGTACAGGCTCGCCAACTGATGCTGAGCCGCCGCCTCGAGCACACCCCAATCGACCGAATCTGCATCGAAAACGCTACTGTCGATCGAATCCACCCACTGTGGGCCGAGACCCTTCTGGTCCCTGAACTCTTGCCGCAAGGCCACGATCAACGACCGTGCGACGACGTCTGCTACGGATGCGCCTGCGTGCTCCAGGGCACCAGGTAAATCGCCGAAGTCACGGACCCCTGCTATCACCTCGAGGTATCGCACGAGTTCGCTCTCATCCGCACCCATTTGGCCACTCACTACCCTTCATCTACGCCCGCAGGCTACCTCAACATTTTCTCGTCCGCGCAAACCGTCCCCGGCGAGAGCGACGCCGCCTTCGCATCACTGCCAGGCCCAGACCGGGGCCGATGTAGCGCCCACAGGGCTCCCCGAACTGAGCTGGGAGACTGACGCCATGGTCACCTCTGATCTCGCGTGGATCCTTCCCATCCTCGGCAGCGGCTTCAGAGCAGCCGGCGTAGTCGAGTCGTATGACGTGTCACGCGTCGTCCGTCCTATGTGACCGGCGGTCTGACTCCGCCATGCTTGGCGTCCCCGGGAATCTCGTGATCAACGCGGCTGCGGCCACGACAGTGCCGGAGTGGGCCGTATCGCCATCCTGACCGGGATCTTCACGTGCATCGTGAGAAAGCTCATCGAGAGCTTCTGCGCTCGCAAACGCGGACTTTGGACAGAGCGGTGACAACACCCCTCCGCCAGGCACCCGCATAGGCCGACAGCGACCGGGGCATGGCCGACATAGTCACCGAGCTACGGGCGGGGATCCGCGAGCAGGTGCAGAGCACGGGAAGCGCACGCGCCGTCCTCGCCGATGTTGCCGTGTCGGCGGCCGAATAGCGATCACTCGCTCAAACTGCAGCGCATGAGCTCACCGGCGGTGCGCAGACGATCAGTGAGGGCGACGCGGTCTCGGTGCACCTCCGAGACTGGCCAGCCAACGCTGAGGAGGAGCAGATCCTCCAGGCCCGGCTGCGACGCGCGGTGCAGGGATGACCCGTGCGTAGCGCAGCCGCGCTGGAGCGACCGTTCGCCGGCCGGCTACCAGGCCGCGCGCACCGGACCATCCGCCATGGTGGCCGACGGTTTCACCTTGAGCACACCGTCCCGAGATCGGTGCCGTACATCCAGGGCTCCCGATTGCGCGCTCTGCGTATCAAACCTGGGGCACTGATACACCAGCATAGTAACGGCCCGGGTGTCCCATTCCGTGGCCGAGATGCCCCATCAGTGACCATGAATGTCGCAGCAACGGCCTAGAGTTGTCCGCATGGAGAACTTCGATGTCATTCAGGCGCTCGCCCGCACCGCTCTCGCCGGCAACCCGGAGGCCATCGAGCACCAGGTGACCCGCCTAGCCGAGCGGCTCGCCGAGTCGGGAGATGACAGCAATGCCCGCAAGCTCCGGTCGCTAGTTACGCGAGCTCGCAACCGCCAGGCGGTCGAACCCATCAATTTGCAACCCTCCGATGTCGCAACAGCCGCTCCAACGGCTCAGCGACTGGGGCCGAAAACGGCGCTCCCTGTGGATCGTGAGTCTGGAGCACCGCTCTGTGAAATTGTGGCGCCAGACCGTCGCCGTGCGCTACCGGTCCTCCCGGTGCATGCGCAGGCAGCATACGACTCGCTGGTGCGCGAATGGCAACACGAAGCCGAACTTGCGCAGGTCGGGCTCCCCATCAGTCGCACACTGCTGATTTACGGGCCTCCCGGGACAGGCAAAACCACGTTAGCGCTCGCTATCGCCGTACGTCTTGGTCGACCAGCAGTGATCGCGCGTCTAGATGGACTCATTTCTTCACTGCTAGGCAACACAGCTAGGAACCTCGGGGCGCTATTCGACTTCTGCAACCGCTACGACTGCGTGCTGATTCTCGATGAGTTTGATGCGGTTGCAAAAATCCGCGACGATGCCAACGAGGTCGGAGAGATCAAGCGGGTTGTGAACGCGCTGTTGCAGAACCTCGATAAGCGGACCGAGTTCGGTTTGACGATCGCCGTCACCAACCACGAGAAGCTCCTCGACTCAGCTGTGTGGCGTCGGTTCGAACACCAGATTCAGCTCGGAATGCCGACATACGAAGGTCGGGTTGAAATCGGCCACCTTCTTCTCGACCGGTTGGACGAGGTGGATCCGCTTGCCAGGGCCGTCGCAAGTGTCACCTCTGGACGATCGGGCGCCGACGTCAAAACGCTGGCGATGGCGTTCCTGAAATCCACAGTGCTCACGCCGTCGGATGCCCGATCACCTGTGACGGTGCTCCGCGAAGCGGCTCGCGCCACGGGCATACAGGGTGTAGATGGGCTGGAACAGACTGACCAGGATCTCGCGAAGCTGCTCAACGAGCCGCCGACATCTTTGAGCCAGAGCGAGCTCGGAGTGATCTTTGGCAGAGACAGAAAAACGATCAGCCGCTGGCTGAACCCGAGCGAAGTGAAGGTGTGAGATGGCTGGCGGTCCTGTTCAAATTGTGATGAACCCCGATTGGTTTCGAGGGGATCGCGACGGTCGTCGCGGTGGCGGCGCGGCGAAGGACTTCTTCCACGGCGACAACCGCGGATTTGCTGAGCACAGGGCAGCGATCGTCAGTGCGTTGCGTTCCATCCTGAGGAGCAATCTGGCGAGCGACCGAGTCAACGTTGCGGTGCAGATGCGACCGGATGCGTTGGCGAAGTCTCACCGGCCATTCGGCACGCTGTTTAGATCGTCGCGCGCGTCTCACGTGGGCACCGGAGACTATGGGGAGCTCATTTTCGCGATATCGCCGACGAAGCTCCGTGAGGTCATTGGCCTGGTCGGCGACGCCGAGGTAGAAGAACGGTGGCGGCCGGACGCCACCGGAGCGCTCGTGTACAGTCCGTCGTCGGCACGCGCGGAGGTGAGTGCGATCCGTGACGTGCGGGAGTGGATTCCTGCGGAAGAACGTGGATACACGCTCGACGAAGCCGATGCATGGTTGACGATGGATGGCGCAACGAAGGCGCAAGTCGAACTATTTGACATCCCCGAGCGCGAGCCCATGCGTTCGGCGACGCTTGGCGAGGTCGGAGCGTTGACTGCTCGGTTGCGGGAACTGCAGAGCACCTTCACCATTGCAGCGCCTCCAGCAATCGAGGCAAGCGTGAGAGGCGCGCTTGAAGCGCCGCGGCCCGGCCCATCTGACGTCGCTCTCCAATCACTGGCCACTGTCTCGTTCCGGGAAGGGTTGGCGGACTTTGAGGCGAGCTCGTCAGTGAAGCGTGTGAGGCTTGAGGATCGAGTTTCGCCATCTGCTGAAGAACCGGCTGCAAGCACGAGAGGGGAATCGGCGGCACCTACGCCGGGGCCTGCAAGTATGCGAGCGGTGGTCGGAGTCATTGACGGTGGAATAGGTGGACCGTTCATCAACTCAGCGTGGGTTGCAGGACGGGCGGACTTTCTTGCTCCGGGAGACCGTGATGTCAATCGAGTAAACCACGGAACGACCATCGCCTCACTGGTTGCATTGGGAAGCGCTTTCAACCCTGGGTTCTTGGATCCCGATGAGGATTGTCGGGTCTACGATCTGGACCTGCTCCCTGCGGGCAGTGCCTACGACAGCTACTACGCATCTCTCGACGACTTTCTTGATGAGATTCGAGCAAGTGTCGCGCGCGCGAAGCAAGAAGCAGGTGTCCGGGTTTTCAACTTGTCCTACAACCTTCGGAGGGCACCGGGCGGAGCCCCGTACAGTCTAGCCGCCCGAGGACTCGACAGAATCGCGCTCGAGCTCGACGTGCTCTTCGTGATCTCAGCTGGAAATCTCACTGAGACAGAGCAGCGCGAAGAATGGCCTCCTAATAGCACCGAGGTCAATGCGATGCTCGCGCGCCATCCCGGTCCGGACGGGCTCCTCGCGCCAGCTGAAAGTCTGGTCAACGTGAGTGTCGGTGCGACAAACCCACCCGGACTCGCGCAGGGCGTTGAAGGCGTACCTGCGAGATACACACGCCGCAGTGAACAGACGCCGTCAGCGCTCAAGCCGGATTTCGCCGCCTATGGAGGCGGTGGTCCCGAAGGTCCCACACGAGCGACCGGACTGACCGCGATCAGCTCCTTTGGCACCATCCGCGACGTTGCGGGGACCAGCTATGCAGCACCGCTAGTGGCTAGATACCTCGCTACCTTGGATGCAGCGATCTCGGGCGATGTGTCACGCGATCTCCTCGTTGCACTGGCAACCCACAGTGCCAGGCTCCCGGCAACCCTCCTTGCGAAGGACGCGGTGGCCGTCGCGCCCTCGTTCGTTGGTCGCGGTCATCTTCCTACAGTCACGGACACTCTCGAGGGGGAGCCCCACCGGATGACCATCATTCTTAGCGACACGATTCAGCCCGGACGTAACGTGAAGTTTCCCTTCCGATGGCCAGACTCACTTTCCGACGCCAGCGGTAAGTGCCGTGGCCTTCTCAAGCTCACGCTGGTGACCGAGCCCATCATCAACTATGCCCACGGTGTCGAAATGGTTCGGGTAAATCTCGACGGCGCTGTGAAGCAGTCAGACGAGAATGGTGTCTTCGAGAGTCGCGCACAACCGACTCACGAATTTTTCTCTGGCTATCGATACGCGAACGAGCGCACGTTGGCGAACGTGCTCGGCAAATGGTACCCAGTAAAGTCATATACAGCACGTATGCCAAACGGACGTGGTAAGTCGACCGACTGGCGCCTTGACCTCGAATACCTCACGCGAGCAGCCGAATCGTTCCCAGCCGAAGGTGTTCGATTCGCTGCCGTCCTGACGATCGAGGACTTGCGGGGTATAGCACCCGTGTATGACGAGATGCGCGCCTCCCTCTCCGAGATCGGCGTCACCCTCAGCGACCTGCGCACAGCAGTGAACGTGGGAGTTCGCGCCTGAGCCTCATCGATGAGGTTCTGTGTGTGCGCCGCGGCTCCGCACGCGCACGCCCGCGGCGTGGAGCGCCCGTCCCACTGCATCACGCGATAATTTGCACTGAAAAACGAGCTCTTCGAGAGTCATACCCGCGCCATACCGAACACCGGCTTCACGCTCTGTCGCGCGATGGTGCCCGCGCACGAACGATCAAGCGGCCCAGAGATGACGAGCACGGACGACGCTGCCATCGCGGACTCCTTCGCCAGCGCGGAGGCGTGCTCGTAGCACTCCGCGATCTCGTTTCAGATCTTCTTGCCAAGGCGCCGTTTTGATTCTTGTGCACCTTTGGCAGTGCGGGTGCAACCAAGACGCCCGCGTGGCCTATCGTCCAGATGACTGATGGCAAATCGGCTCCGCGTTGAGCACATGACTTCGCAGGGGATAAGCCCAGTCCGCATGTTGCCGGCCCCTCGGTCGGCAGATTAAGGCGTACAAAAGGCTGCCGCCTGTGCCATTCTGATCTCGCAGTCGGCGCAAGGGGGAATCATGGATTTTGATCAGTTAAGTCGCGAGTTGGCCGCCGGTTCGCCGGTGGAGCCGCGGGAGCTGTATGAGCAGCTTGCCTCAAAGGCACCCGGCTACGGCTATCTGCGGGACGTGCAGGCGCAGGTCCTTACCCAATGGCACGAGGACAAGCGCGCCGAGCGCGACATCGTGATCAAGGTCAACACCGGCGGCGGGAAGACCATCGACGGTCTAATTATCCTACAGAGCTACCTCAACGGCGGCGTCAGCCCTGCCCTATACGTCGCGCCGAGCCTCTACCTCGTCGCGCAGGTGGTGGAAGAGGCCGGCAAGCTCGGAATTCCGGTCACCACTGACCCGGACTCTGTGCAGTTCCGTGCGGGCGAGAAAATCGGGGTGGTCACGGCGGCACGGCTCTTCAACGGCCGCTCCGTGTTCTCCGACAACCGCCCGCCAGGTACGCGCGCGCGCATTGGCGCCGTGGTCATCGACGATGCTCACGCCGCTGTGGATACCACCCGCCAGCAGCTCTCACTATCCATCCCGAGAACCAATGCGACTTTCGATGCGCTGCTCAAGCTGTTCCACGCTGACATCGCGATGCAGGCACCAGACGTGCTACTGGATATCGAGGACAACCAGGGCAGCGGCATCGTCAGAGTGCCCTTCTGGAGCGTCCGCTCCTCCATCGACGAGCTCCGCAGCACCCTGCGCAAGCACGTGCCCGACAACGAAAAGGACTTCTCCTACGACGCCATTCGCTACGTTCTGCCACTGTGCCGCGTCGTAGTCACCCGGTCGGCGATCACCGTCACCCCGCCCGTTCCGCCGATAGGACGCGTGTCGAGTTTCACCTCGGCAGCGCACCGGATCTTCCTCACGGCTACGCTCGCGGACGACAGCGTGCTCGTCTCGCACTTTGGAGCGGACCCCGCGCTGGTGTCCGACCCGGTTCAACCGATCTCGGCCGGCGATATCGGCGAGCGTATGATCCTCGCGCCGCAGGAGATCAACCCGACCATCACGGCGCAAGCCATCCGCGACGAGATTTTGAATCTCAGCTCATCGCACAACGTGCTCGTCATCGTGCCCAGCGATCGTGCGATGGACCAATGGCCAAGTGCGTTGCGCGCCACCGCCGACAACCTGCAGACCGTAGTTGGCCAGATGCGGGCTAACCCCAAGCTGGGTCTGGTGGTCGTCGCGAACAAGTACGACGGCATCGACCTTCCCCAGGACGCGTGCCGGGTGGTCGTCCTGGACGGCCTGCCGGAGGCGTACAGCGGTGAAGAGCGCCTCGAGTCATTGATGAACTCATCGTTCGCGCGAATCGACGACCGCCAGATTCAACGCATCGAGCAGGGAATGGGCCGAGGCGTGCGCAGCAACGAGGATCACTGCGTGGTGTTCCTCATCGGCCGGCGCCTGGCACAGTTGACCGTAGATCCGCGAAGCCTGGAACGCTTCAGTCCTGCAACCCGCGCGCAGCTCAAGGCATCGCGCAACATGGCTCGGCAGATGGAGAACACTCCGCTCTCGCAGGTGATGGAGACCGTCCAGCAGGCGTTGACGCGAGACACCGGATGGGTGCGTTATGCGAAGTCGGCGCTGCGTGGCATCGCTCCGGAGCCTGCGCACGTAAGCCAGTCGACGGTCGCTGACCGGCAGGCGTTCGACCGCGTCGTTCTTGGAGACGCGAACGCGGGCACCAAGCTCCTCGTAGACACGGCCGCCGCGTGCGACGACCCGAAACGTAAGGGTCAACTGCTGGAGCAGGCGGCGGCGTACATTGACCCGGTCGATCCTGTCCGAGCGCAGCAGTTGCTCGCCGCAGCACGTGAGGACAACATCTACGTGTTGCGTCCGCTCACCGGTATCACTTTCACACCACTCATCTACGCCGGGTCGCAAGCGGACACGATCTCGTCACGGCTCACGGGGATGTACGGAACACCAGGAAGCATGCGGGTCGCCGTGGAGAACATGCTCGATGCGCTCGTGTTCGATCCGCTTCGGACGGACGAGTTCGAGGAGGCCTTCTACGAACTCGGCCTGTTCCTCGGGTTCAATTCACAACGCCCCGAACGCGAACTGAACCCGGGGCTGCCAGACAACCTATGGGCACTGGAGCCGGGCCACTACTGGGTGGTCGAGGCGAAGACGGGAGCGACCAGCGAGTTCATCTCGAAGAAGGACGCGGGGCAGCTGTCCCAGGGGAAGATCTGGTTCGGCAATCACTACTCGCCAACCGATGTTGCCACCCCGGTCATGGTGCACCACTCCCGGAAGCTGTTCAAGGACGCTAGCGTGATCCCCGGCATGAGCATCATCAACCACCAGGTGCTCGGTGGGCTGGTCGCATCCGTGCGCGCGTACAGTGAGGGCTTGGCCGCCAGCGGTTGGTCGGACGCCGCAACAGTCGACCGGCTACTGGAAGGCCATCAGCTGCGCCCCGCCCAACTCGACGGACGACTGAAGCCGGCCACCGGCGGGTCGGTTTAGACAACGCAACGCCTGAGTTTTGTCAGCTGGTGCGGACGGGCAGCAATCCAATGAGTGCCATAGCAGCGCACGGGTACGGGTACGGGTACGGGTACGGACCAGAATGGCTCCGTGTCGAGGCCGACTCGCCGAAGCCACCGCCCACGTTTCAGCAGTCTCCATCGGTCGAGTCGCTCACAACACCGCGTCCGCCCGCGCATCGTGCATGACGTCTCACGCGGTCTCGCGAGTGTCCTAAATACCGACAGGTCTACGAGACACCCGTTCCATCGTCGACCAGCGCGACTTCAGGCGCGCAGATCCGCAAGCCCGCCCAATGTCTCGAAAACTCGTCTCACAGCTCGGCGTGTCTCGCTCCGTCTCACTCCGAGTTCCTGGGACATGCTGGTGCAATGAGGCAGATCGGATACAGCCGAGTGAGCACCGCGAGCCAGGACGCTCAGCTGCAACTCGACGCACTCGTCGACGCCGGCGTCCAGAAACGCGATGTATTCGCTGATGTGACCTCCGGCAGCAAGACCGCGATCGAGCGGCCTGAAATGACGAAGCTGCTCGAGTTCGCCGAGACCGGAGACACCGTGATCGTATGGCGCATCGACCGGCTCGGCCGATCCCTCATCGACGTCCTCAACACCGTCGAGCTCCTGCGCGGTCGTGGGATCCACGTGCGATCCCTCTCCGACGGGATCGACCCCGCGACGTCGACGGGTCGGCTCATGCTGCACCTGCTCGCCACTTTGGCCGAGTACGAGCGCGAGCTCATCGTCGAGCGCGTCAACGCTGGCATCGCCGCAGCCCGCGAATCGGGCACCCGATTCGGGCGCTCGCCCGTGAACCCCGACGTCATCGCGGAGAAGCTCGCGATCGTCGCCGAAGCCCGCGATCGCGGCCGCACCGCAGCAGAAGTCGCCGCACTCGTAGGCTGGAGCCGAGCGACGCTCTACCGCCACCTGCGCGGCACGTCGAGCTGAACGCCTGCACCCTGAGGCTTCGAGCATCTAGCGGATCGGTAATGAAGATCGACGTCTACGAGACTTCGGGAGAGCTTAGGGCGGTTAGCGTCTTGGGAAGCCTCACCGCGAGGCCGGGGGGACTCATCTACGTCGAGTCCAATATCTTCGTCATCATTGACGATCGTGTTAGGGCAACTCTGCCCGGAGTGGAACTTCTCGGTGTGGGTCGCCGCGTCTTCGCCAACCCACACCGAGGTGTAGGTCGTCAGCGCTTCTTCCTCTTCTTTGAGTTCTTCGACTGGGACTTCTTGCCGAAGTAGGAATGCACGACGATACCAAGGGGGCCCGCGAGGAAGGCCGCTGCAGTGCCGACCTCCTCGCCCGAGTAGTGCAGGAAGAGCATTACGACGGGTGTCGCGATGCAGGTGAGCGCGATGCCGCCGCGCACGACCTCGTGCACGACTCCCCGCACGGTCTCGCCCAACTTCTTCGTCTTCTGCGGCTCCGGGTCCCCGGGCCGAGGTGGGCGCCGGAAGGCCATGAGGTGAAGCTGAGGCCGTTCAGGGAACACGTATTCGTCGAAGACGATCTGGCCGACCTTCGGAAGATCGCTTCCCTCCAATTCGGGAGGAAGAGCTTCGGCGACGGGCTGGGGCGGGCTCGAGTCGCTCGACTCGGAGGACTTCTCCGAGTCGGGCGGATCGGGAGGGCCGCCGTTGTTATCGGGGGGCGTCGTGGGGATGGACCCCGTGTCAGCGTTCATTTCGTGGCTCCTCGTTCAAAGCGGGTTGCAGCGAGGGCGGCTTGGACCGGCTGGGTGAGCGCGGACGTTCGCCGGGGGCCCGTGGAGCAGCCCCGTACAAGTGTGGTCATCATGGCCTCCTTGTAGACACACCCCGATCGAAGCGGCCACCAGGGAGGCCGCACCAGCGGGGTAGGGAGATCCTAGCTCTGTTAACAACGGTTGTCACGTGTTCCGAGCGTAGATTTTATGCAAAAAGAATGCGTAGAAAATGCGTAAATGATGTGCTACATTTTGAGCCGATGCCACATGAGTTTGCATATTCTCTACGCATCCCCTCGTCGAGGTTGCAGCCTCGGAGACCGAGGGGTACCGCTACTTAACAGCGACACCGAGATTTGGAGATGGTGTACATGCCCGACAAAGAGCTTCCAAACAAGAAGACAACCCAGGCAGCCGAGTCGGGCACGGAGATCATTGCGAAACCGGACGAAGCCGAGGGCAAGCTACTTCCGCCGCCACCGCCGCCATCCGAGATGTACCGATTCAGCGTCAACCTTGCCGCCGACTCGGCTGCGATACTACGAGAGACCGCGGCGCGGAAGGGCTTCACTGTCACTGACGCGTTCAGGCGAGCGGTCGCCATCATGGGCGGTGTCGATGAGCAACTACTCGCAGGTCGTGACCTTGAGTTCATCGACCCAGTAACAGGCGACAGGACCAAAATCGTCTTTCTCTAGGCGCCAATCTTCTTCCTACTCGGCACCCGCCGCGGGCCGTCTTTGGGTCCACATTCCAGAGGGCCGAACGAACCCCGTCGCGGTCCCGTTTGCTCCGGTAGCTACGGTGGTTGAGCGGGGGCAGGGCCATGAGGAAACAGTGGGTGCTGGTGCACGAGAGCTTGGTCTATGAGTTGCCGTCGCAGGCGGTAGCTCGGTTTATGCAGCGGCGGATCAGCAAGGCTCGGTCCTCAGGCCAGGTGCTGCCCTTGCAGGTCCCGGTACCCGGATCCGTAGACGTCGTGACCGTGCTCATCGACGCAAGCACGCGCGTTTCCGTTAGGTCTCGTCGCTACTCATGACGGACGCGGGCTATGAGGAGTTCCGCAACCACAGTGACTTCGCAAGAGCGTGGGCCGTGCTGCCTCTCAGGCGATCGACACCTCGGTGCCGAGCTGGGTGATTTGCTCGCGGATCTCGGGGTCGAGCTCATCGTCGCTGATCACGACATCCACAGCGGCCAGTGAGGCGATCTTGGTGGCGCCGGCCTTGCGCCATTTTGATGCGTCAGCGAGCACGAAGGTGCGCCGCGCGTGGCGAAGGTACTCAGCCTTGCTGAGGCCGAGCGCAGCCAAGTGGTCGACGATGTCGAGGTCGTCGTCGATGCCGTTGACGCCGAGAAACAGCGTGTGGGCGACGAGGTTTTCGATGCCTTGCTCCCGCGGCGTGCCGACGGTTTCGAGCCACTGATCATCGAGCCGTCCGCCCAGGAGTCTGACCTCCACTCCGTCCATGGTGAGGAGGTGCTGTGCCGTGGTGATCCCGGGCGTGTACACCGTGAGGTTCGACACCGGCGGCATGACCTGAGCGAGACTCATGATGGTAGTGCCCGCGTCGAACATCACCGTTTGGTTGCTCTCGACGAACTGCCGCGCGACGAGTGCGATCCGGCGGTTCGGCGTTCCCTCCCAGCCCGTGACGATCGCTCTGCCTAGCTTGCAAGAGCACCAGATCCGACTCCAAGGTTGCGCAACCTACATGCCCGACGATTACGCCCGAGCGATCGCCATCATCCAGGCCGGCGGCGTGCGCGCGCAAGACATCGTCACCGCGCGATTGCCACCGGAGCGGGTTGCCGAGGCGTTCGTTCTATCGGCATCAGGCTCCCAGGTGAAGGTACTCGTCACCCGCTAGGACGTTTGCGGCTCAAGCAACCACGGTTGTCACCTTTCGGCGCGAGTTCGGCATCATCGCCCGTGGAAAATCCGTCCGTAAGGTCGCCGATAATCTCGAACATGATAGTCCGGCCACTCCCTGTGGACAGCTACTCAGGCGATCAGATTCTGAGACGCACTAGGAGCACCGCAGGCGGGTCCGATGCGTCGCCTCGTTTCGCCAGAGACAGCCACGCGGGCGGGCGCTAGCTCCGTGCCCAGATGGTCAGGCAGGTCTCCCCTCCCAGCCCCGACACCCGCGGGGCTTCGTGCGGGCCGCATGGGCGCGATTCGCGCATGATCACGAGCGCTCGCCCTTCCCTGCAATCGCCCTTGAATCAAGAGCCCGCGTCGCAGCTCGGGCTCCGCTGGGTCGGCAGTACCGACAACGGGAAGACCATCCGCCGCGGACATCGCAGCGCATGAGGCTTCCGCTGCCGCCACCACCCGATGAGCCTCCACAGACAGAGCTCCCGACAAGCCATAGAGTGCGCCGATCGGAATGGCGCGCTTGCCGTTGAGGTAGCGGAGCACCGTCGTGCGAACCATCCCGGCACGCCGCGCTACTTCGTCGATGGTGAAGCCTCGGGCGGCGCGTTGGCGGCGCAGTTCAGCGGCTACCGCGTCGTTGAAATCGAGGGCGGTGTCCATCCGGCCACCGTAGCAAATGAACACTCATACGCACAAATCTAATATTTGACAAGTTGGCCGAATGGTTTCTATGGTGACCAAATGGACACCATCCCCCTCTCCCAGCAAATCGCTCAACGCGTCCAACACACGTTGCTCAACCATGGACAGACGGAAACCCAACTTGCGAACGCAGTCGGGATGCCGCCAGAACAGCTCCGACTGAAGCTCGCCGGTCAGCTCGACTTCACCGTGGCCGAACTCGACCGGATCGGCACCGCCCTTGGGCTAAGAGGCTCTGAACTCCTGCCGTCATCTGCAGCAGCGGCCAACGGCCCCACCAGTGTCTGAGCCCGCAGAGCAGGGGCCGATGGGTCCTCGGGAGTACTCGATCACCGAGGCAGAGTTCATCCGGCC
>Ga0308160_10002924_pt1 | contig 19873 bp, 33 predicted proteins | sample PhyFR1_FD_201036 | JGI IMG/M metagenome (GOLD analysis project Ga0308160, IMG submission 201036) | Phyllosphere microbial communities from UC Gill Tract Community Farm, Albany, California, United States - DLSLF.R1 | ecosystem: Host-associated > Plants > Phyllosphere > Unclassified | place: USA...
CAGCAGCGATTCCGACCACCTCAACCTGAACAAGCATAACGAAACTTGGGTCTCCCTCATGATTCAAATGGACGAGCTGCGGATCACCACCGGCAAGAAGAAAAAGGGCAAGCCGAGCGTAGTTCTAGAGACACCGGAGATTCGGCGCTTGAAGGATAAGATCTCCGCGGTCGAGAAAGAGTACATGTTCAGCCGCAAAGGAGCAGGTTGGTTACAGTACGGCCGAGCTGATGTGGATATCCTCCTCAAAACGCATAGGGCAAAGCGAGACGCGCGATCGCTAGAAGATCGTTTGCGCGGCAAGACGGATGAGGCGGTTTTGGCGGAAGAGACAATACCACAGGACGCCGCAAAACACGACACCGCTCGGCGAAACGAGACCTCGCACGTCCTCGATACCGAAGACGACTTGTTCGGAGGTATGCTCGACGAGCCAGAGCCTGCCGCCGTGCAGTCGACAGAGAACGTCTCAGTAACGGTCCGATCGATGCCGATTCCTAAACAATTCGCATTCGGAGGCAGCGTGCCGAAGGCGCTGCTCAAGACCGCTTTAGCGAAATCAGCAAAGCAAGCAGTCATCACATACGCTCGTCTCTCAGGCGGGTCGCGCGTTGCCCGCGCTGGTCTTGAAATCCGTTGGAGCGCGGACCGCCGACGAGTCTGGCGTATGGATGGATTAGGCTGTGACGATATGTCCGAGGCGGAGAATTACGTTTCGACGCTGGCTCTCAACGAGTTGGCCGCCGATGAGCTCGGTCCGATCAACTGGAGAAGCATGCCTCCAGCTTACAGGGATCTATGGGAAGAGCTTGAAGCGGAGCGCAAATTGGCCGAAGACAAAACCAAACGGGCGGTCTGGGCAAAGATCAAGAGCATCAGTGTCAAGGAACAAGCCGTCATACCACCTCCCCAACCAGTCAAAACGCCCGCCCAACCCGCCCCCAGCGCGCGACCACGGCATGTTGACCCTCACCTACAAGCCGACTTCTCGAGCCGGATCGCCTCAAAGCCGTACCAATCCATGCGGCGTCAACGAGACACCCTCCCGATCGCTTCCTTCCGAGACCAAATCATCTCCACCCTTGAATCGTCCCAGGTCATGGTGCTGTCTGGCGAAACCGGTTGCGGCAAATCGACCCAACTACCCTCATTCATCCTCGAGGACCAGCTTGCCAGAGGAAATCCGTGCAAAATCTTCGTGACTGAACCTCGTCGCATAAGCGCAATTTCCCTCGCACAGCGAGTCTCGCAAGAACTCGGCGACGCGCCAGGTTCCATGGGCACTAATTCCTCTCTGGTGGGCTACTCTATCCGCCTCGAATCAAAAACATCCGCTGCGACTCGACTTGCTTTCGTCACGAATGGAATCGCTCTGCGTATGCTGGAGGGTGGGACCGCCTTCGACGAGATTACCCACATCATCGTCGACGAAGTTCACGAGCGATCCATCGAGTCAGACTTCTTGCTCATCGTGCTGAAAGCCCTCCTCCTACAGCGTTCTGACCTCAAGGTGGTACTCATGTCGGCGACTTTGGATGCTGACAAAATATCGGCGTTCTTCGGCGGCGTGCCGTGTCTGTCCGTTCCAGGTCGTACATTCCCTGTCCAAGTGAATTATCTCGAGGACGCGATCGAGTTGGCAAACTACCACCTGGACGAAACCAGCTCGTACGCGATCCGTCCCCGCCACGCCAAAAGCGCCAAACAGCTCGAACTCGACTCCTCTTCCGACGAAGAAGATCCGACCAAGCTCGCCGCGACGAAATATTCCCCCTCCACTGTTACAACGGTCAATCTGCTCGACTCGCGGCAAATCCCATACGACCTAATCGTCGGGTTGTTGGAGCGGATTTGCTCCAGCCCAAACCTCCAACCCTTCTCCGCGGCAACGCTCGTTTTCATGCCCGGACTGGCAGAGATCCGTCGACTCAACGACATGCTTCAAAGCCATCCGCTGTTTGGCAGCGCCGATTTCATCATTTACCCGCTGCATTCGACCATCTCATCCGAGGGGCAAGGCGCCGTCTTCAACAGCCCGCCTAGAGGCGTTCGCAAGATCGTCATCTCTACCAACATTGCCGAAACCGGTGTCACGATTCCCGACATTACATGCGTGATCGATTCAGGGAAGCATAGGGAGATGAGGTATGATGAAAAGAGGCAACTGTCTCGACTGGTCGAGACGTACATAGCCCGGAGCAACGCCAAACAACGGCGAGGTCGTGCGGGCCGGGTGCAAGAGGGACTCGCCTTTCACTTGTTCACTAAAGCACGGCACGACACCCAGGTGAGTCCATATTGGTTTTCACTCATGTCAGCTCGCAGAGCACCCGGTTCCGGAAATGCTTCGCCTATCCCTGCAAGACCTCGCACTGCGGATCAAGATATTGAAGCTCAAGCTTGGCAATTCCATCGAGGATGTCCTGGGTCGGGCGCTCGACCCTCCCTCCGCTACCAACATTCAAAGAGCCATTGCTGCGCTGGTCGAGGTAAAAGCGCTTACAGCAAGCGAAGAGATCACCCCGATGGGCAGGCTCCTGAGCAAACTACCCATGGATGTGCATCTGGGCAAATTTCTGCTTGTCGCGGCGTCCTTCAGATGCCTGGACCCGGCGTTGACAATTGCCGCAACGCTCAACGCGAAAAGTCCATTTGTCACGCCATTCGGACAGGAGAGCGCCGCCGATGCCGCCAAACGAGGCTTTGCTGTCGGTGAGTATGCCCGGTGAGCGTAGCCAATGTCAGGGAATAGCGACTTCTTGACCATTGCCAACGTGTTCGATTCGTGGAGGAGAGCGTCGGATAACCCCCACTTTGTCCGCACGTTCTGCAAGCGCAATTTCGTCTCGCAGCAAAATCTCCAGCAGATCGAGGAACTGCGCCAGCAGCTTTTGGCGTGAGTCTTTGTACACAATATTCATTCCAGGTATCTACTCGACTCCTCCTTCATCGATGCGTCGCCCGCAGAGCGACAAGCCGTCAACGCCGCGCGCTACTCCCGCAATATCCGGTTCGCCCTAGTCCCACCTCGACTCAACGTCAACGCGGACAATGCACACATCCTCGGCGGCGCGCTAGTCTCTGGACTGTATCCCAAGATCCTTAGCATCGACCCCAACGGACTGAAAACGGTCATGAATCAACAGCCCGTGGCTATCGTACGTAGAGATGCCGCGCCTGCTCACCACAGCACCCAAGTTCCATCAACTTCAAAACAGCCAAGTCTGACTTTGGCACCAACCACCTGACCTACTTCACTCTCATGCAATCCAAGCGGCTGTACGCTTGGGAAACTGGGCCAGTCGACGATCGGGCTTTGGCGCTCTTATGCGGCGAAGCAGAGATTCGCTTGTCTTCGTCATCGCTTCAAATCGACCGCAAGATTCGGTTCAACGTCCAGCCAAAGACGGCCCTTGCGATCAAGCGACTGAGAGAGCAGTTTGCAGTGGCAATGTCGACGCGCCTAAAGGGAAAGAGTTTGAGTGAGGATCAAGAAGAATGGTTCAATTTGGGTCTGGAATGCCTCAAGACAGGTTTGTTTGAGGTGGAGGTGGGCGTATTGTAGCATCACTTGGTCGTCTTTGCATCGTATTTATTCGCATCCCGCTTCGGGCCGTCGCAATGGGTATGTCGATGAGCCTTGCGCCGCGGTCTGGGGTTAGTGCGTGCATGCGCAACCCACCTCGCAGCTCCGCTGCCAGCTCCGCCTTCCGATTCTGAGCTCTCCACTTCTGGCTTCTTCTTCGGGCGGCCCTTCCCTTTGACGTGCTCATCATCCGTAGTGTCCGACTCGGACGACGATTCGTCAAAGGCCCTTGGTTTGTGGTATATGCAACAGACTTGCGTCAGCATCGCACGACTGGGACGTACTCTTCGACTTTTTCTTCCCCATGCCTTCGTTGTCTACAGTCTCATCACTCCACACCACGCGCTGCCGTCGCGATGGCCCGCCCCGAAGTTTGAGGACGCCGACAGTGTTGCGCGGAGGCTGCGAAGGTCCCGCTCCTGTTACATCTGTCGCAGGGGCGACCGTCACCGTACTTGATCCGGCAGTACTGGCTTGAGCATCTTGGCGAGTAGAGTTGGACATGACAAAGGCAATAGAAGAAGCGGAGTGAGCCGAACCGTCGGATATCACCGAGCTGTTCCGATGGTCTAAAGTGGATGATGCTTTCACCTCGACCTTTATTTACCTCGAGCCAAACCCCCACGATCCCCACGATGGACCAAAGCGCAAGTGTCAATACGACAAAGCTAACGGCAGTTCCGTGCACCGCCTCTCAATGTATCGCAAGTCACCCTCCCGACCCAACTGATCTCAGATCTATCCTCCAAGGAGGCTACCACCACCCGGCCCTGCGCCAAATGCAGAACAACGGGCGCAACTTGACAAAGGCCATGTTCATTTACCCAATCTTTGTTTCCGACGACCCAGAGCTGGAAGAAATCATCCCCTCTCTTCCGGGTCAAAAACGCTGGGGTGTGAACAAGATCGAAGCGTTTCTAGCCCCCCTTGTTCAAAAGGGTCTCCGCAGCGTCATCCTTTTCGGTGTACCGACAAAGATGGACAAGGTAGGTGAGCGTGCTACTCCTCTAAGACCAGGACCCACGAGGCAGCCCAGCAGACGATCCATCCACCCCGGTCATACAAGCGCTCCATCTCTTGTCGAAAGCCTTCCCCCAACTCCTTCTCTGCATCGACGTTTGCATTTGCGAATACACCTCGACCGGTCATTGCGGCATATTGTCATCCCATTCTAACCCGACACACTCGAACATGCCAACCCTTGACGCTGAAGCTTCAGCCCAGCGTATCGCCGAGGTAGCGGTCGCCTATGCCAAAGCTGGCGCTCACGTCGTCGCCCCCAGCGACATGATGGACGGTAGAATCCGAGCCATTAAACTAGGCCTCATGCACGCAGGCATGGCAAACAGATGTTCTCTCATGAGCTACTCTGCAAAGTTCGCGAGCGGACTGTACGGGCCGTTTCGGTGAGCCGCTCAACTCGCCACGCTGACCCCAGCGAGGCCGCGGGAAGTGCGCCAAGCTTTGGCAACCGCAAGTGCTACCAATTACCCCCTAATGCTCGGGGACTGGCGCGTCGTGCTTTGGTAAGCAGCTGCTAGTTCTCACTCATGACAGGCTCGCGACGCCAATGAAGGCGCGGATATTCTTATGGTCAAACCCGCCCTGCCGTACCTGGACATCATTTCCGACTCTGCATCTCTTTTCCCCGACCTGCCCGTCGCGTGCTATCAAGTCTCGGGCGAGTACGCCATGGTATGCGCTGGGGCGGACAAGGGTATCTATGACCTCAAGGAAATGGCATTCGAGACGACCGAGAGCATGGTCCGGGCTGGTAGGTCGCCTTAAAAATCAAGCTGACTTCAGGCGCCAGTATCATTCTCAGCTATTTTGCACCCCAGTTTATGGACTGGCTCGACGAGGAGCGAGCCACCTAAGTCATGCATCGTAATATTGTACATCGTTCAATCCATTCTGGACCGAAGCGTGCGAGTCACGACCTTGTCATGGGTACTGGCATCAGCTGAGCTCCGTGCAAGACCCACATGATGTGCACCACAGCGCCCCAGCCGCTCAAAGCATCACGGTCGACAGCATTCAGCAGGACCTGAGAGATCGTCTCGAACAAATCCTCTGGTTCCTTACATGAGCGCGATCACAACCCAACCCACCAAGTCTGGTTCCCAGAGACCTTCTGCCATTCCGTACAGCTTGTCCTGCGCCGTGCCCGCCACCGCGAAGTCTTTAGGTGTAGTGATGCAGCCGATACTGACATCAGCTTTGACAGCAAATCACTTACGTGTCCATGGTCGAGATGTACGGCTTGGGGTGTGGGTCGAGCTCGGTAGGGGAAGGAAGACCAGCAACGACCGGTTCAAGGAACCACGGACCAAAGCTGTCGTCAGCTGGGCACAAAGGACATACCTACCGCTTCTCGTACAAAGTACTCGACAGGAGATGTGTGAATGTCTTTGGCGTGATCTCACGTTCCTCCTTCATCCTGTACATGTTGACTCGGAAACGCAGTGACTCCCGTCTAGTGTCAGTCGGATCATCGGGGGGGGCATACAAAGAGTACACGTCCGTGGCCAAGCCTGGGAGGCCATAGTATAGTTTGTCGTTGACAGGGAACACCTTTGAATCAGTCTGATACTAAGTGATAGGCACCTTTTCAAAGTTGTACGCGACACCGATAGCCTGCTGTCCCAGCCGCATATCCGAGGCGATTGCGACGCAATCCTTTCCGACCATGGCGACGACGGAGCCCCCGTTGTAGCTCATAGGACTTCCCTGAATGTCAGTAAAGATATCTTACGACCGACTTGCCATGATGAGACGTTGTGGTGATTGGTGCTGATGCGAGTGGTAAGAAGTGAGGTGACATGACACTGGCTCAGCGTTGAGACGGTTACGACGCGAAAGCGGCCATCGCCGTTCTGTATCAATCTGATACCGTGTGCTCGTGAAATGACGTGTGCAGGTGCCCCGCCTCCATAAACGCGTCCACTCTCTCTCTCTTCCTCATTACAGCAATAATGTCAGCAGGCGACCCAGGACCGAGCCGCCATAGGATCGCTCAGTCTCATTTACCGTGGGTCAACCTGTGTCCCATCTCATATTAGTATCAACCTAAAAGTCGCACTGGCCAAAGCCGAATACACCTACTTTGATCAGGTCATAATCTTTAGCGCCGACGATTTGGTAGTTGGTGAGGGTCTACCCTTCAATACTCATGCCAGAATTGAACCTACCACCTGCACAAGTAGATGAGATCCTAAAATATGCGTCCGATCCCAGAGCAGGTTCGTCTCTCCAGCCACACTCACGCCAGATCCGGCCTCACTCACTCCAGAACTTCGCCTCACGCAGGGCCTCTCGAGCCAGCATGCAAATCTCTCCACCCCGGCGTCGACTCTCTTATCCTCGCGGCCAACTTGTCGCTTTAGCACTTTCTGCGGCCCTATTGACGCTTTAATCGGCCAAGTCGCAAATCACGCGCTTGACTCGGCCCCGGCAATCCGGCCTGGGTCCAACGGAATGATCGTGCCCGGGATGAATGTCGAGCTATCCGGACCTCCGGGGAGCGGCAAAACAGCAATGGCAATCGCATTGGCACTTGGTGCACGTCTTGGTCGCTGGCGAAGTGTTAACGATGAGGGGTACGAAGAGGAAGACGAGCACATCGGCCAAGTGCTCTTGATAGGTAAGCGGTATTTGGAATAAGACTCACCCCAGACACCGAAGGCGGCATCCCTCCCGACCGCCTCAAGCGTGCGGCCGAAAGCTTGACACGATATACCAACGGTGAGTGCGCATTGAATCTCTCACAGAAGAATCCCCCATGCGAGCGCTTCGAGGCATACATCTACTTCGCATATCGACTCAGACGCAAATGATCGCTCTGCTCCAAATCCTGGACGACTGGCTGGCCAGACACCCCAAGGTAGGGCCGGCCTTAACCACTCACTCACAACAGGTTAACTTGATCATATTCGACACGCTGAGCTTTCATTTCCGCCAGCCGAGCCTCGACCTGAGGGCGAGATCCAGGATCATGGAATTGCAAGTCCCGGCGCGTTTCCGCTCACCTCAGGGCAAAGCTACAAATCGGCAAAGCGACTAGCGCGCACAGATGCGCCGTAAGTTCGATCCTCACTCGCACTCAAGGCAGGTCGTCATCACCAATCAGCTCGCGACAAAGCTCTTGACCGCGGAGAACAAGCCCGCAAATTTCGACACGGGCGATCGCGCCGTGTTGATGCCGCAGTTGGGTAAGCGCTCGGCTCGGCCACTCATCCCAGGTGACGCGTGGACGACGGCCAATACCGTGCGCGTGGTACTGTTTCGCGGGCGCAAGGGCGATGAAATGCGGTACGCGCACGCCTCGTCTGTAGGAAGCAATATCGAGGTTCCGTGGATGCGCTATGACATTGATGTAAGTCTCGGCCGAATCCCTCTGACGCTAGAATGACGGCCTGCCCAGCGATCCCGTATCCGATACATCTGTATTCTAATAACCCGAAGGTCTCGCTTGGCTCGTGTCGTATGCGCGAATGAGACGCGTCTGGTCTTGATTGGTGGTTTCAGTTTGACTGAATGCGAAGCCTCGCTGTCTGCGCATCCGCTGCGTCGCTCGAACCTTTTTAATAGCCTTTTGGAATCTGCCATCAGCTGTTCCGGAAGAGCACTCACTGTTCCTGCCTAGGGCGGTAGTCGGACAAATTGAATTTTTGAATCTCCTGGACAATGTGATATGGCGTGGGGTGATACGTCCGGCGGTAACTTTGATCAGTCGCGCCCGAGGAAGTGCTTACTATTTCCAAACATAGTCGCGAAGCAAACAGACGATTGGGAAAAGCAACAGGCAGAAATAGAACCCCGCCTCTCCCCACAGCCGCGCAATGATCCCTTGGTATGGCATGGAAAAGTTGAGCAGTGGCGCGACAATAGTGTACAACGGCAAAGCCACCATTGTGAAAGCAAACGAGCCCGGGATGGCGGCCAGTGTATACTTTGTCCAGACACTTGCGTCAATCATCGCACAAACGTGGGTAACCAAACTCACTCAGAGATCAGCGCGGCCTTGCCGAGCACCGTCAGCAATACGGCCAGGTACAGCGTCGTCCCCCACACCCAAAGCCCAGAGTTCTTCCCGTCCGACGCCAGGAAATCGTCACGGAACACCAAGCACGAAAAGGCGAACAGAACCTGCCATCAGCGCGCAAGACGTCTGTACTTACCACACTGTGGTAAAAGGCGTTTCCGACCCAATAGAAAAACGTAATCGGCGCGAAAAAGTAATTCTGCTGGCCAAGCTGATATAGCTGAGGGTAACGGTCCAGCATTCGGGCCGAGACGAATTGGTCAAAGATACCGATAACAAGCGGTGGGAGGATGGTGAAAATGACGTTGAAATAGGACATGGACCAGCCTTCAAACGCAATCTGGCCCGAGAAATCGTTGAACCACGAATACTGACATGAGCCGATCCCGCGTTATGGCTCACCCAGAACAAGGTCAGAGCAAAAGTTATATTCTTGTAGAACGAGACTGTAGTCAGCCACGCCGCAGCACAACCTACACAAAATGAGCTTTGACAAGCGCTGATAACTCCAGGAGCCGTGAACGAGCAATAGCTTGCGCAGAAAACGAAACTGCGAAATGGCAACGTCAGCCGACCTCGCGGCTTGCAATCCCTGCAGTCAGCGGAGATTTCACATGCGCATACCTCGACGCCGGAAATGCCAACACCGACATGCGCTGCCTGAATCATGCTGACATCGTTGGCACCGTCTCCGATAGCCAGGAGTGGAGCCGAGGTGCTCCTTTTCACCAATTTCACCACCAGCGCCTTTTGCAACGGCGACACTCGGCCTCTTCGTCAGTTGTTATTGTGCGATCTCACGTACAGCATATCACAGCCTGACATCAGCGACATCACTCGGCGACTAACCTTGCACATGATGGCCAACTCCAAAAACACGTCGGCGCAGTCTTTCTCGAGAGCAAACGTCAGGCTCTTCCCATCTGCTATCAGCGACAACGCTTCCGGTACGTACCAATGACAAGCGCCAGCTCCTCCGTGTCACCGCTGATGCGTTGATTCTTGATGGCGAAAAGCCTCTTGCTGAGTAAATCAGAGGTTTCAGTCATGGTCTCGGTATTGATGATCACCTAGAGTCAGCTATTCAATGCCTCACCCACCAAGTTCATCGATTCCGAGATTAATCGACACGAGAGACCGATATTAATGGCGGTTTCCTGCCGGTCCCCAGTGAGGACCCAGATCTATTGTCAATCAGGGTTCCCCTCCCGGACTCACCTTGATGCCCGCTTGCTGCAATGTGTGAATCGCATCGGGAACGCCATCCTGCAGTTTATCCTCGATAGCTGTGGCGCCGAGTAGCTGCAGATTCTTTTCAATCGCTTCGGCTACATTGTCAAGAGCCTCGGCCCGGCCTGACATTTGCGACGCCGCATTGTCGTACATTTCCGCCCATTCGGCGTATTCTGCTTCCGAAACGTTTCGATACGCCAAACATAGCGTCCGGAGACCTTCCGTCGCGTAATCCTGCGGTCAGCCAAGCACGCGCGATTCCTCACCTCGAGATGCACCAGCGTCGACTCGCCGAATTGTTGATCGGCGGCGAGACGCTCGTAGATCACACTATCTGCACCTTTTGTGTAAAGCTTGATCAGGCCGTCGGGACCGCGCACAATCGTTGACATGCGTTTCCGGGATGAGTTGAACTCGCACACATTCAGCACTTCGTATTCTTGGGATCTTCCATCGACAGTGATGAAGACGGATTTAGGTTTCCGAGTCTGTCATGAGAAGATCTACCGTCGACTCACGTGGAAGCGATACCCCAAGATCTCTGCGCCTTGAACCAATGCCGCTTCGTCTGGACTAGATGCTTGATAGATCATCTTGCCTTGTTTCTCCTCTGGAATGACCGTATGACAGACAGCCAGCAGTGACAGGCTGGAATTAGCACCGCCCGTGCGGCTACGCACAATTCCCGAATCACCGCCGCTTCTTCGTTTCCTTCCAACGCTCTTTGACGCAAGACGTCGAAACTCTTTTGACCTTGATCGCGTTTGTTATCGTCCACCGTCTGCGCGTACATTGTCCCGAAGATGCTGCACTCGCGAAACTCCATCTCGTTGCAGGTTAAGGTGCCCGTCTTGTCCGAGAAGATATACGCAATCTGTCCGAGCTCTTCAACGAGCGAGGACGTACGACAAAGAGCTGGTGTGTCGGTAGGGGCGTGGTACATGTCGAGATCGGAGTTGATCAACGAGGCCTGCCAGAATTTGACTACCTCGATGGTCATGATCAAACTGGGATCAGAAGATGATAAGCGAGGTGGGGTGGCGTGACTCACGAGATCGGGATGAGATTGTTGTACAAGATGATGAAGGTGAGGATATCTTCCACGAACTGTCTTGCTAATCGTCAGCGGAGCAGGAGGTTTCCTCACCTTTATTCCCAGGCACATCCCCATGCAGGTACCAGTCTTGTTGCGAGAAAAACCACTGTCGTGAGCGCTCATCTATTGGGTACACACTTTTCGGACGCTGCTGCCGATTGTCGAGACAAGGGACAAGATGAGTAGCAAGATGAACAGGTACAAAATCTGCCTGTTGACCTGTCTCTCAACCGCGGTGCGCTTCACGGGCGCATCACTTGCGTCAGCTCGGCGCATCTGACCACGTACGTTGCGTTGCGCATAAGTTTGGTCTCGTGTCCGGCGTTGACGACGATGCCGTAGACCCATTCCGTGTTGCGGAGCTGGGCACCACGTAGAAGCATCTGGTTCGGCCCAACCGGGATCCTTGTCGGCGCGGATCCTGGATGAGCAGAGGAAAGCTGGAAATTGCCGTCGTAGGTGTACAATGACGAATTCGGCGCTTCCGACTGCAGGTGGCCCCGTATCAAAGACACGACTTGCGGATTGGTCAGAGGTGCTGTCGATGGGTGTGCTTGTCGGATCTTCAAGTTGGTTTCCCTGGCGTTGGCGCAAACCGCCTTTGCACTTACCCGTCCAGATTAGCGGTCTCGATATAGCATAAACCATCCGGCTCGCTACTGCTGACCAGCACAAGGTCCGCTGGGATGAACGCGTCCGAGGCGAGACGGACTATGTCCCCGACCCTGATCCGTCTCCACGGTCGCTTCTCGAACTGCTGGTTGACGAGCACCTCTGAGGCATTGTTGTTCAGCGAACGATCCGATGCGTGACGTTTCTGAAGTCAGCGGGGAGAGTCGGGCGGGGCGGGCGTACTAAGTCTTCCTGAATCTCTTTGAAAGCGCTCGCAATCAGTACTACTGCCAATGGCACGATCGTCGTGTATCGGCCCGTGGGGGAGACATTGGGGACTTGTTGTATGCACGCTGGTTTTAGTGCTGCCGAAATATGCCTCACCTGTGAACAGAAAGAACAAATTGGCGCTGCGGGAAAACTCGGCTGAAATCAGCGCAGCGCGTATGTACACTTACAGAGCAGGAACTTGGGAAGAAAAGTGATGGGACCGTATTTTCCGGTCGACACCGAATTGTTCTCAAAACCCTTTACCTTGTTCGCCTCGGGATCGTTCAAAGCAATGTCTCTCGGCACGCCGTCGAATTTGGATTTCCGCCCGAGCAATCTGTTGACACCAAACGTCCAGTCAACGTCTGCCAGATAATCGTCCTTGATCGTCGCCCATCGTCCGCGCCGGGGTCGCGAATATGGTCCGCTGGACGGCGCGGAGAATGCGTACGCCGAGGGTTCATCTTCGTCGAGAAGTCCACCCGCAGCATAGTCTTTGGACGGATGGTACTGTTTGTCTGTCGCATGATCGTTGAATCCTGCAGGGTTTGCGCCCGACTGGGCAAACGGCCGAGACGAGTCCATGAGAGACGGCTGGGATTGGTTGTATGGATTGGATACGTTGACATTCGAGGAAGACGCCATGTATGCGTTGGACGAGCTCGGGCCATACTCGTCGTCACTATTGTCAGATCATCTCGTTACTGACTCACTCGTCGAAGAATGGGTCCAGAGCATATCCGTTCTGGCCCTGCGCTTGCGGTCGACCCCCAGCAGGGTTTTCTACCTGAGCTGCATTTTCAAACGGATCATCGTCATCGAATGGATCCTGACGGAAATGACGAGCTGATCGAGGCTGTGGCTGGAGAATCTCGTCAAATGGATCTTTGCTCGACATTGCTTGCATAGTGACTAGAGGGATAGGTCGCTCAGCAAGAAGGGGAGGGGGTGCGGAATCAAATTGATCATGCCGACACGTCATTGATTTTGCCACTCGCGTTCAGGTAAACAACCTCGGCGCGTCGAGCACTTCTTCATGATCATATCCTTCTTTCTCACCGCTATTCAACGCTCCCGCCCGGCTGCCCGCACTTACGTATCTCGTAATTCGCTATTCAGCTCGTTAACTAGGTTCGCGCTCGACGTGAGACAACTGGCGACGAGCCAAAGGCCAACCATGTCGGACAGCGAATCATCTCAAGGATTCGTCCTCGACGACAGCGAATCCGATGCATTCATGGCGCCAGTCAAAGAGACGAAGGCCAAAAAGTCTGCAGCAGCTAAGAAACCCTCGCTTGCCTCAAAGGTAGGACAAGTCCACGCCGTGTTGACGCGATCAGGTCTCAGCCAAAAAGGCCCCGGCCAAAAAGGCACCACTGGCGACGAAACGACCGCCCAACGATTCCATCTCGGAAGACGAGATGCCAGTGTCAGGAGACGACAAGAATGCCGATGACGTTGACGTTGAAGACAAAGCTGTGTCGGGCAAGAAATCCGCTAGCGATATGTACCAGAAGGCAAGCAAACGTCCAACTTCACTAACATCAGTTGTCCCAACTGGAGCATGTTCTCAAGCGTCCGGACACATACATCGGCTCCATCGAAGCTGTGACCCAGCCGATGTGGGTCTTTGACTCGACCACCAACATGATGGTCCATCGGTAAGCTGTCTTCGTGACCGGGCTGATGACAGAAACACTACCTATGTTCCGGGCTTCTTCAAGATCTTCGACGAAATTCTCGTCAACGCCGCAGACAACAAGGTGGGGCTGGCTCATTGCACGAGGCTAACGCAAGATTAACGATTCCAACATGGATACGCTAAAAATCACAATCGACAGGGAGAAGAATCAGATTTCGGTTCAGAACAATGGACGCGGAATTCCTGTTGAGAAGCACAAGAAGGAAGGCATCATGATCCCCGAGCTGATCTTTGGTCATCTGCAAGTCTGCTTTCGAACGCTGCTAACTCCAGCCTCACCTCGAGCAATTACGACGATGATCAGAAAAAGCTTACCGGTGGAAGGAACGGCTATGGAGCCAAATTGACCAACATTTACTCGACCGAGTTCGGTGAGTGGACCGCCGGATTGGCTCACCTTCAGTCGTCGAAACGGCCGACAAGACCAACGAGCTCAAGTACAAACAAGTCTTCTCCGACAACATGGGGAAAAAGGCGGCACCGAAGGTAAGTCTAAGTCAATCAGCCTTCCAGCAATCAGCGCCAACCCCAGATCACTGCCAATTCCAAAGGCGAAGAGTACACCAAAATTACCTTTACCCCAGACTTGAAACGTTTTGGGATGGAATCGATAGACGACGACACATATGCCCTTATGTCTAAACGAGTCTACGACATGGCCGGAACAGTTCGGGATATCAAGGTGCACCTCAACGGCGAGCGCATAAAGATCAAGGGCTTCAAACAGGTTGGTCGATCTGCCAGCGGGACTGAACCCAGTACGTCGAGATGTACCTCAAGGCGACTACTCAAGCGGCCGAGGAAGCAGCTGGTGGAGCAGCGGTCACAAAGCCTTCACTCATTTACGAAGTCGTCAACAAACGCTGGGAGGTGGCGTTTGCGCTGTCAGATGGGCAGCAGCAACAGGTGTCATTCGCCAATTCGATTGCGACCATCAAGGGTGGGACCCACGTTGACATGATCAGCACCCAGCTGGCGAACAAACTGCAAGTCGCGGAAAGACCAACTCTGATGCCCAGTCTCGACCAGATCAAAAAGAAGAACAAGGCAGCGCCGGTCAAGCCCTTTCAAGTGAAAAATCACATGTGGATCTTTGTCAATGCCCTAGTCGAGAACCCAGCCTTTGACTCGCAGACCAAGGAAACGTTGACTCTCAAGAGCTCTGCTTTCGGTAGCAAGTGTGAACTGTCCGAGGACTTTGTAAAAAAAGGTACCCCTCCTTGCGACCCACCTGACAGCAGTCGCAAAGTCTGGAATCATCGACAACGTCCTTAATTGGGCCAAATTCAAACAGGATCAGATTCTGAAAAAGATGGACGGATCCAAGCGTTCTCGGTAAGCCGTTACTTTTTCTCTTGGCGCGCACTGACGACAGTATTGCCGGTATTGTCAAGCTCGAAGACGCCAACAATGCGGGCGGCAGAAACTCGAAGCGATGCACGTTGATCCTTACCGAAGGTGACTCTGCGAAAGCGCTCGCCGTGTCGGGTCTTGGTGTCGTGGGACGCGACGACTATGGTGTATTCCCGCTTCGCGGAAAGCTCCTCAATGTGCGAGATGCGGGCCACGAGGCCATTGTGAAAAACACCGAGATTCAACACATTCAACAGATCCTCGGGCTCAAGCGCAATATCGACTACACTTCCACCGATAGCTTGCGATATGGTCACCTGATGATCATGACAGACCAGGATCACGACGGTTCGCACATTAAAGGTTTGCTCATCAACTTTTTGGATCATTCCTTTCCGTCGCTTTTGCGGCTCCCAGACTTTCTGGTAGAATTCATCACGCCGATCGTAAAAACATGGAAGGGCAAGCAGGAGTTGACATTCTACACGTTGCCACAATACGACGAGTGGAAGGCGGAGAACAACGAAGGCAAAGGCTGGCAGTACAAGTACTACAAGGTCAGTCCAGGCTCCGGCGAAACCTGACCCCAGGGTCTGGGCACGAGCACATCAGCCGACGCGAAGAAGTATTTCAGCGCTCTCGACAAACACCGTCTTGGCTTCGAAGCGATGAAACCGGAGGACCGCGCCCTGATTGACATGGCATTCAACAAGAAAAAGGCCGATGACCGGAAAGAATGGCTGCGACAATTCAAGGCGAGTCTGCTTGAGATCCAGCTGACGATGCAGCCCGGAACGTTCCTCGATCACGACGTCAGAACTTTGCCCGTGTCGGATTTTGTTAACAAGGAGCTCATCCTCTTCTCGATGGCAGACAATATCCGATCCATCCCATCGATGGCCGACGGTCTCAAGCCCGGTCAGCGCAAAGTCATGTATGGCTGTTTCAAACGGAATCTCAAAGGAGAGATTAAAGTCGCACAGCTAGCGGGTTACGTGTCTGAAAAGACGGCCTACCACCACGGCGAGCAAAGTCTGACAATGACCATCGTGGGGTTGGCCCAAAACTTTGTGGGCAGCAACAATATCAACCTGCTCGAGCCGGCCGGTCAATTCGGTACCCGTATTGCCGCAAGTCGCCCGCCCCCCCCGCAACTTCCTACACAGCTGATGTCCAGGGTGGAAAAGACGCGGCCAGTGCCCGTTATATTTTCACCAACCTTCCGCCGATCACCCGAACTATCTTCCATCCGGCCGACGATGCCCTCTTGAAATACACCTACGAGGACGGCGCCAAAATCGAACCCGAGTATTACCTACCTACTGTCCCCTTGGTCTTGATCAATGGAGCTGAAGGAATCGGAACGGGTGGGTGGCGTCTGTATTTATCTGACACCCAGGATGGAGCACCAGCATACCAAACTACAATCCCGTCGACATTGTCGACAATCTGCGGCGTATGATGCGAGGCGAAGAACCTGAGCGGATGAATCCATGGTTCCGGGGCTTCAAGGTGCGGACATCGAATCACGGAACTGACCGTAGGGGGCGATCGAGCGGATCGAGCAGGACAAGTACAAGTCGAGCGGTATCATCGACAAGGTGGACGACAAGACCCTGGAGATTACCGAACTGCCCATCAGAACGTGGACGCAGAACTTTAAAGAAGCCATAGAGGAGATGACCAGCGGGGTTCCTGACAAGGTCGTGGCGACTATCAAAGTCAGTCGAGGTTAGACGTCGCTGATTTTCAGGATTACGAGGAACATCACACCGACACCACGGTCCACTTTCGTCTTCACATGTCCGAAAAAGACCTCGATGCGGCGGAGAGAGAGGGTCTGGAGAAGCGATTCAAGATGACGTCGACATTCAACACTTCAAACATGGTTTGCTTTGATCTCAACGGCAAGATCAAAAAGTACACATCGGCCGAGGAAATCTTGGTCGACTTCTACCACAAACGATTGGAGTATTACGGCCTGAGAAAGGTGGGTACGGGTTGTTCGTCGCTGATAACAGCAACACTTGGCGGACGAACTCAACAGACAGTTTGAGAAATTGTCCAACCAAGCTCGCTTTGTTAAGATGATCATCGACAAGCAACTAGTGGTCTCTAACAAGAAACGCGCCGTCATCGTGTCCGAGCTGCGACAATTGGACTTCCGCCCCTTTCCAAAGGTAAAGAAGGCCTTAGAAGAAGGCGAGGTCGAACCGGCAGAGGAGGAAGAAGAGGGGGCGGACAGCGACTTTGACTATCTGCTCGGAATGGCCATCTGGAGCTTGACGGCTGAAAAGGTCGGTAATTCAATTGAACCAGCTCACTCCAGGTCGAAAGATTGCTCGCTGAACGCGACACCAAGGAACACGAATTGATCGAACTGCTGAAGTTGACGCCTCAAGGTATCTGGAAAACGGACCTTGACAACTTCTTGGTCGAGTGGGAGGTGAGCGTTGCGTCGTGCGCACGCTTATAGCAGCAAATACTCGAGCAAGATGTCATCGCCGCCAAAGGCTCCAAGCCGAAAACGAAGGCCGCCCAAAAGGCGGCGCTCAAAAAGAAGCGCAAAGCCGACGGAGAGGCCTCTGAGGAGTCAGACTTCTACCAGCCGGTCAAGGCTGCACCAAAGGCTAAATCGGCCCCGAAAGCGAAAGCGAAACCTTCGCCAGTCAAGTTGTCACCTAAGAAGCGAGTCAGGTGAGTATCGTCAAGGACTTCGCTCAAGCCAGTGCGGTCATCTCCGATGGTTCCGATGCGGATATCAAGCCTTCGAAGAAAGTCCCAAAGGTCGTTGCGACCAAAATCGACGCAGACGGGGAAGATTCTGATGATGGTAAGGCGGTTCATTGAGGCGGTTGACACCAGCGTACCTTGTTCCTGCGAAGGTCTCGCCGAAGCCAGCCAAGACCAAGGCTACCAAATCAGCCGAGACGGCAAAGCCAAAGCCCAGAGCCAAAGCAGTGCCCAAGAAAAAGCCTGTGATCGTGTCCGATGTCTCCGACTCAGACGTCGTCGAACCGGTCAAGGGCGGAAAAAAGTCGGCCGACTCTAATTTCGAAGAGGACTCGTAAGTCCACATGACGACCACGTCTAACATCAGTGAGGCAGACTTTGTCCCAGTACCGAGATCCGCGCCAGCAGCTAGAAGGGGGGCGGCGAAAAAGGTGACCGCATATGTGGAAATGTCCGACGACGAGTAGAATGGAATCACGAGTGACGACTATATGAATTTACGTATCATCCCGCGGGGCTCCATGTCAACATTGCCAGTCTCCTTCGCACTTCTCTCAGAGTCCAACTTATCCAACCTCTCTTTCATATCGCTACATTCCATGCCGCTGTCCGACTCGTCGCCGACCTTTTCGCCTTCCCGCACTGTCGGCTCTTCTGCTAGTCGATCTCACAAGTTGTACTCGCGGCGCTCCAAAGTCATCGCCAGAAAACGTCAGGCTGAGGTTGATGCTGAATCGAGTACAGACGAGAGCGGAGGCGAGTCCAAGGGGACGACTGGCATCGCAGGCAAGAGGCGGAAAAAACAAAACTCGGCGTCTCCATCGCCAGCGGACTCCTCACAACATCCGGCTGACGCTATCCTCGTCCACAAATCGCAAAGCGCAGGGACGGAACGTCCTCCCGCGACACCGCCCCGACAGATACGGCCCTTAGAATCTACCAGATCCAGCCAAGGGTCTCCGAGAAACTTGTCAGCTCTCTTCCATGCTGCAGCCTCGCCCAGCAGTGACTCCTCCCTTGACCAGAAACGCCGCGGAAAGCGACAGATGTTGACAAAGGCGCAAAGTCTGGGCGATAACGAAGCTTCGGGCAGATCACCCTCTGCTCCTTCTACCCCTTCGAGGATGCCTCGACGATCAGTATCGATGTCGGAGAGCACGGCGTCGCCGATCGGAGCGCTACCACTACCAGCCGAAGAGCCTCTGACTCCTGCAAGCAAAGCGAAGAGGACCTATGGGTCAATGAGGAGCTACATTGATGTAGCAGACTCAAATGCCGGAAATAGTGAAATAGAAGATCGCCAAACATATGCCGAGCTGAGAGGACGATACGAGGTTGACAGTGGGATTGCAAGAGTCAACCTACTTCCGGTGAGTCTCAACCAAGCAAAACTGACGCTCAGGACCTTTTGCAAGCCCGGGCGCCTCAGTCGATATCCGACATGAGATCTAAAGGAGAGAATAGGCGATTTATGGACGAAGTTGGATACGTCGTAGAGGGCCTGGCGGACGCGACCAACGCCATCAAAAGAGCCAGGTAAGTCGTGTAGCTGGACAAGCCGGGCTGATTTGGCGCTTTGGAACTCGTTTCAAGCATGTTGGATGAAGAATGGACCGCAAAGGTTAACGTCTGCGGACAGAGCGAGCGTCTGTGGAACGCTTTGCGGGCAAACTTTGATGACGAGGTAGGTGTTCGAGTGATCGACCTGATTGCAGGTGGTACAAGCCGCCTCTTTGCTGTTTCTCGTTCTCTGTAGCTCGACGTCTATCGGATTGGACGGCATATTGCAGAACCATTCGGACGAATGTACACTGCTATGTATGCGCTCAATCCGACGTGACGGCCCTTTGGAGGCAAATGCCGCCGCGCCCAGTGTAGGTCTGTTTCGCGCCGGCTAATGACAGTTTTCAAACCTATGGATGCGCACCTCTTCACTGCTCCAAAGATCGCCACCGCAGGAGCAGCGACCTACGCCTAGATTCTTAGCTTCTTGGCTGTTGTCGAAGCTCAGCGAAAGTGTACCCAAAACAAGGCTGCACTTTCGCTCACTCACAGCCGGGGTGGCGGAAGAGACGACAGTCAGTACATTGACGAAACGCGCTGAAACCAGGATAATTTCGACATACATCACCTGAACAACTGTCTCCAAGTCATCGCCGCGTTTGTTCGCGTCGACGATGGGGAACTCCAAGCAGAAAGCCAGGCTGTTGAAGTGATGATCCGAGTGTTGGCATCAGTAGTGGC
>Ga0308160_10002925_pt1 | contig 19872 bp, 29 predicted proteins | sample PhyFR1_FD_201036 | JGI IMG/M metagenome (GOLD analysis project Ga0308160, IMG submission 201036) | Phyllosphere microbial communities from UC Gill Tract Community Farm, Albany, California, United States - DLSLF.R1 | ecosystem: Host-associated > Plants > Phyllosphere > Unclassified | place: USA...
GACTTGGTTTTTGAATGTCGAGTAGGATTCGAATTTGGTTTGGGCAGAGCCAGAGGGAGCTAGGTTCTTCCAGAAGAGCTGCTGGTCAGCTTACTTTTCTTTTTCCGACTTCAATGATGTGGTGAACATACAGAGTGGTTACTATCTGGTTAGCGCGACACGAAGATATAACCAGAAAGTACATACATGTGCCCACCACCGTTAAACTTCAAAGCGGCCTGAAGACCAATAGCTCCCTTGACATCATTGTCCGCGGTGAACTTTGCCAAACTCTCCTCGGCAGCGTTCAAACCATTGACATAAGTCTGATGGTGCTTGGTATGGTGAAGAGTCATGATCTCTTTAGAGATCGATGGCTCGAGTGCCTACTGATAAGCTTTATATCGTACCTGCGAACTTGAACAGCTTACATCGTAACCATAAGGTAGCTCTGGGAGAGTGTGCTTGGATCGAGTGCTCGACATGTTTGCGCTTAGGATACCTGCTCGTAGAGGTGTAGCGACTGCTCGAGTCGAACGTAGTAGTGCGGTAGTAACCATCTTTGCTTATTAGATTGCTGTGCAGTGTATATGAGTACCTTTGCGTCTTTAGTTGTAGTATAGTATGGTAATAGGAGCAATAGAGTGAGTCCTTTTAAGAGGACTATGTGGTCAAACGAATCTCATGGATCAGATGATGTAATAGCATTCCCACGGTCAGTTACCCACATTCCCAGTTTCCGATAGCGCAAGTACTGCATGGCTATGGCTGGCTGTACAACTTCAACGGGTAATATAGATCATGCAAAAAGACTAAAATGCTACAACCAACGATTATCGAGATCTTCACCCTCGGGAAAGAATGCTTGCCTGGGTCCCACCTTTTTCTTCCTCTCTTTCCGACTCTTCTTCCCAGATTGCTCCACGGGAACCTCATCAATCTCCTCAAACCTGCATACCTCCCACTGATCTGATTCAGGCCGAGGTCTGACCCAGGGTAGACTCTCCCACAGCTTCATATATGTCCTTCGCAACAGTCGTCTCGTCAGTCGATGGGGATTTGACCAAGTACTCGGATTCTGCCGAGTTGCGCGGGGTGGTGGCGGTGGGTATTGGTCTATAAGTCGGAGTTTGAGCTTCAAAGGGTATATGCCCCGTATATGAGCTGGCATCAGATCAAGCCTGAGTGTCTTGGCCTGGTCGAGACCGGCTAGGATCCTGAGATTATCGACGATCCCTTTTCCTTCCCATCCTGTTTTTGAACCATCGCCAGGGATGAGGAGTGGAACTCGTACACCTGTCGATTGTCGTGTCCAGGATCGTTGGGCGGCTTTACGTATAGCCGTGTCTGGGACTATTGTACGGGCTCTCGGTCGGGCGGGCGGTGGGACCACAGGTTGGGGAGCGAGTGGCATGAGGCACGCTGGGATTGGGGGTCGACCTATCATAGGTGTAGGTGGAGAGTGGGACAACATGATGTTCTGGCCGTCAGCTCCACGATCCCGGACTTCAGAGAAGAGGGGGAACTGACGTTGATCAAATCCCAACGAACACTTCCAGTCTGCCCATAACAATCCCCCATCAACCGCCTCAACGCATGTGGATAACATCCAACAGCCATATGTACCTTTCGCACTTCATCTTCCACCCTCTTCCTCGCTCTCACAGCTCTCAACTGAGCACGAGCAGAACTCTCGCTCGCGGGTACATCTTCTAGGTTTTGTATCGACCGTTCAATGAGATGCCGTACTCGAGGTTGGAGAATTGACCATATGTGTGGATCTGGGATATGTCTCAGATACTTGAAGAATGACCTGTATAGCTGTTTGGGTTGTTGGCCCGAGTATATCGACATCCACCGTGGGGTTGCTGTTCACTACTGGTGGTCTCCTTCGTTGCGTCAATGGCTCAACACTCAACAGGACTTTTGGTGTTAACGGGATCAAATGCACGTGCATCTTGTGACGTCACCATCTGTCCCTCCTTGTTCGTATAAGAGAACCATCGAGCATCCTTACTCCTTCCCGTCATATATTCTACCATAACCCGTTAATAACTAATACAACCCGTAAGCTATATCTCGATCACCAACTACCAGTACCAAATCGCTAATCATGGCTTCAATCATCCGCACTGCCCTACCTCGATCCCTCACTCTCATCCGTCCCCGTATCTCCACCATCCCTGCCTACCGTCAACGTACCTTTACAACCTGCCGAATCCTACAGAACAAAATGGCATCCACACAAAAGCAAGAAGACGCCCCCGCTCTCGACGAGAAGCTATCCGCATTGAACGGTTTCCTCGATAAACACAAGTTTGTTCTCCTTACTTGTCGAGCACCCGATGGATCGCTACATGCCCGAACTATGGCTATTGCCGACAAGACAAAGGACATGAAGATCAGGTTCATCTACGACCGAGATAGCTACAAGGACACCGAGATTGACAACGAGTGAGTTCGATTCGCTCCGCGGAAGTACACTGCTCATATACAGTGCCCACGTCAACGTCGCTGCCGATGCTAGTGAGAGCAATGACGGCTGGGTCTCGATCGCCGGTAAAGCCAGGTAAGCTGTTCGATACGCATTATCACGTCGATCAAAGCTAATCATCAGGCGGGTAACCGACGACAGCCTCGTCGCCAAGCTATACAACCCCACTATCAAGGCATGGTTCGGAGACAAGGGAGATGGTATCCACACTGGTGGACCCGAGGACCCAAGGATGGCTGTTCTCGAAATCACTCCCGACGAGATCAGGCACTACCACCAGCAGCGATCGTCGCTTGGTGTTCTTGGAGAGGTCGTCGCTGCTACCGTTACTGGTAACACTGCTTCGCCTGGTTCCATCAGGACCATCACCAGGCAGGAGCTCTCTACTGTCGCATAGGTAGTCGGAAGCTGGGGATAGGAAGAAGAACAATATGAAGATACTGTAGCATGCATTAAAGTCATACAATGTGTTGCTTGTGATGTACAGTCAGAATTGCTGATACAATGAAATGCCGATATGGTACAAATGAGAGTTCGAATGAAATGGCTAATATACACATTTTCTGTGACTTCTGATCACGGTCGTCGGTGTTGAGGTGCGCTACACCTATCAGTTCTCCTACCGTGACTATGAGTAGCGGCAACGGGACTCACCGCCACCTAACACCCAGCACATCAAAGATCTCCTGTTCAGTCCTTGAAGCGATGATAGTCCCCTCTGTCAATTTTAACCCATCTTTCCCCCTGATCACACCCTTGTACAGACCACGCTGATTGAGACTGTACCCCTTCTTCCTGGCGTACAGGCGGAGAGAGCGATTGAACTGGTGTCAGTCGGGTAGGGGGCCGGAAGACATACGATATCGTTTCCTGTAAAGTAAAGCAGTGCCGCGCCCCATTGTTCGAATGGTATACAGAGGATGTCTTGTGGTCAGCGTTCTTCGCCACGCAACGGTGAGACGTACCGATCCGCCGATGTATTGAGTGCGTATTAAGTCTCCCAACACCCATCCATTTCGCCTCTAAAGCTTTCCAATCATGAGGCGCACTCAACTACCAGTCAACAAATGCTCCAAAGAAAAGACTCACTTCATGAGTGATAACCCCCATATACATCAATTTCTTGACCAACCTCTCAATCACTCCAGAATGATTCATTCCATCCCCATCATTTCTTGTGATCAAGAAATCGACATCACCCGAATTCTCTGCCCCTCGGCGGTATGAACCCATAATCTCGATATCGAGTTTAGGATCAATGATTAGAGCTTCTCGTTTGACGATATCGTAGATCTGTTTACATTCGTCTCGGGGAATACGTTGTTTGAGGTCTTCATACAGTGCTAGACCGATCTAAAGATCAGCTTGAGCTTTCATCCGATAATTCGGGGACAAAAGTGACTGACACGTTGACCTTCTGTGAGCTCGAATCGACCTGATTTGAGATCTTCAATCGTCCTAGCTCCTTTCTGGTAGAATTCGTTGGCCCGAGTTCGACCTTGTATCCGTATCAGCTGTGGTCCACGAGTCTGATGGCTGGACGTACCGACACCATAGACATCCTTGAATAGCTGGACAGTCTGGACCTGCTCGTTGTTTTCGTAATATTGTCTTCCAACTCCACCATTGATCCATTCGTCGATCTGCCAATCAGTAGACACCTTTGTGTACACCAATGGAGCTTACTCGATCGGCCATCCCCTGACCGATTCCTTTGATCTTGAGAGCATCTTTCCCACTCGCAATAGGCCATTTGGTTCGTCTCATCACTCCAGCAGCTGTCTATCAGCTCCCCAATTCAAGCAATACTCAGTGGAATCACCTTTCTGGTAACCCCTGACCTGAAACGAGTTCTTGTGCTGAGCGCCCTGGTACATATCGTGCATCTCGTCAAACTTCTTCGCCAGCCAATCATTCGGTCCGCCCGTCGTCGAGCCATCGTGCGCTTGACCACATTTGAAACCATCGGCTACTCGACATGGGTTTCCCTCTGCGACTTCACCACCCATAACCGAAGAAGGTCGTGCTATGTCATCTTCCTCTTCTTCCTACTTTATCAGCTACCGCTACTCAAAGGTTGGCTTCACCTATCCACTTACAGCTTCAATCTGCTCCTCCTCCGGGACCGACCCATTCTTCAATCCCGTAATCATATCATCCAGCCCATCCCGATCTTCAGCAGGGACATCTATCCATCCTGGCCCCCCTGGTGCTTCATGCTCCGTATGCACTGTAGGTACGGCTGCCTTGGTCCAGTCGGATTTATGCTTCTTGATTCCTGATATACGTGATAATTCTGCGTGGATCGCTTTGGGAGGTCGGGTGGATTTGGCTGGGGACTCGGTATCAGAGTCGGAGGCTGTTGGCATTCGTTTCCTGGTCATGAGCTGGCTAACTCCAGGTTCGCGAACCAAGGTTGTAGCTTACCTGGAAATACTTGTCGTCTTCCCACGGAGTAGATCTGTAATATCGGTCATCCGAGAATTACCTCGTCCAGGTATAGTCGAAGTACTAGCCCTCGTAAAGACATTCTTGGGGAAACTGAGGTATGGACCCGTCTCGACCAATCTGCCCTTTGCGTCAGCGACTTCAGGGTAAGGGACCTACAGCTCGTAGACAATGGACGACCCAGTCGTATCGCACACAGACTGTTCCTTCTGGTAATTCCGATAAAGTCTGCAGACCCAGTTGTCGAGCCAGGATCTGGGCTGAACGACCGGAATCGTATATCACATGCGTTACAGCTGTATCAGGTTGTAACGTGACTTGACCACCTCGTTTCGCAATCTGCCCATCAGTCAGGGATATGAGCAGATAACATACGATATCCCAATGAGTCTTTTGCTTTGAAGTATTGCCCAATTCAGGTGGAAAACAAAATCTCAACCCCTCAAACACTTTCCCTCCCAACACTTCACTCGTTTTGCCCAATTTACCCTTATCCCTCCCCTTTGGTGGATCCAATGCTGCTTTCTTCATACGTTCAGATTGTTTAGTAAACATCTCGAAATGTTTCGTCAAGGTCTGGAAATCTTTCTTGCTCTTTAGGAATTGGAATTTCTCAACTCCAAGTGGGACGGGTGTAGCGGGGTCATCTCTACGTCCTCTGCCTTCTCCTATCATCGGTCCCTGACGGGATGTAGGGGGAGTATCAATAGGTGAGGAGATATGAGTGGGCGTGTCAACAAAGGTGGCGGTGGTCTTTACGGGACGAGGTGTTCTGCTAGGTCCAGCGACAGGGTGCTCTGTTGCAGGATTAGGTTTCGGTAATTCCGGAGTCGAGTCGAAAGAAGGAGTAGGGATATTAGGGAAAGTAGATGTTGAGATAGGTTTAGGAGTCGAATGAGCGATATGCGAAGGTCGGAAAGAGGGTATTGAGAATCCAGTCGAGGCCGTGTTTGTGGGGCGAGGTGTTCCGCTGGTCCCAGCGACACATTGTTCGGTGTCGGGCGTGGCTCTTGGGACCGCCGGGTTCGAGGCGAGTGATGGAGTGGGGAGTTCATGAAATCTCTGCTTCTGCTGAGGCGTCGAATGGACGATATGCGAAGGTCGGAAAGAAGGCATCGAGAACTCCATCATGGCACTCTGGGTTATCTCTTGCCCCTCGTCTCCGTCCTCGTTCGGATCGTGGTCGTAGTCCAGTGGTTCGGACGAGTTTCGTAGTGTCAATTCTGCTTCGGAGGATGGCCTGGACACTACATCTGACGACTTTTGAGCTGGTTCCGAAGGTGGACTCGAGGTTTGAGGTACCGGCCCATCATCACCCGGTTTTGTCCAAGTTAATTTCCATTGAATCTCATCCTTGACTCGTTGATCGTACGCCTCTGCCTCTTCTGCGGTTTCTTCCAGCCAGCCCAAGTCTTCTGCAAATCTTGAAGCCTTGGACTTTCTCTCTCGGATTTTGCCTTTGCTTGACGCCTTCTTTGGTGTCATGTCGGCATGATGTATGGTACTTACATTACCATCAACAATCCCAATAAGTTGATCGGACTCAGTTACTCCGAAGATACTCCGTACAACAATGAGACGCGTCAAATGATCCTCTGCATTTCGACATTCATACCACCATATAGACAATATAGAGAAATGGCAGATAGAGTCAAGAAGGAATTAGAGGAGAAGAGAGCGAAGCTAGTAGAGCTGAGGAGAGCAAGGGATGAGCGTAAAGCCCTGCTGGCACAGGCTGAAAAGGGATCATCAGAAGTCAGTCTCTCTCCCTTTCTCCCCTTCTGCCTTCTCAGGTCCTTCGACAAAGCTGAACAAGATAGCCAATCTCATCATCTAGGAAAGATGTCAATGACCTTGTTGACTCTCTTATCAATTCGACACCCAGACCTTCGACTCCATACTCTTCACGACAGACTGTACCTCCCCCCACGCCAGGGGTCCGAGCTGGAGCTGGCGGATCCGGCTCGACCCCACCTGGATCAATACCCGACACACCTGGAGGACGTACCAGTCGCTTGAGTAATGATGGAAGTACACAGCCTGCTAGGGGGTATAGTGCTTTTGGGCACAATCTAGATCTGTACGTTGGTCTTTGATCGGGATGCGAAGTCTCGCTCACCGGAAAGGGATGGAAGAGCTTCACCTTCTTTGTCGAATGTCGATTATGTGGATCACTCTGCGGAGCTATATGAGCTCCCGGCAAAAGTCAGTCTCGGAGTCTTGGCTGATGTAGAAAGTCTGTACTGATCTCTAGGTCAAACCACCCATGGTGACCTACTCGAAAGGAATCCAAACTTCCTCCACATCAATGTCGACCTCTACATCAGACCTTGAATCCGATGACCAAAACTCAGCAGGACCCTCGAGACGCAAGATTCGTGATGGCGGTAATGGAAGGGAAACAGAAGATGAGATGAGGAAACGGATATTGGAAGAATTGGAGGTGGAACGTAAAGCTCTAGAGCAAGAATTGAAGGAACTCAAGGAAAAGGCGGAGGAGACAAAGGTCGAGCGTAGGTCATGGTCCTACACTTTTTCGAGAAAGACAACGGGTTAATGAGTGCAGAACTTTCCGAAGACCAGAGACAGGCTATCTATGCCGCACCGGATTTTTCGGCTTTCATCGAGGAATCAACAAAGATCGTCCAGCGCGCTCTGAGTGATGGATACGATTACATCAGAGATTACACCATAGGTATCGACAGTGCATTGTGAGCTCGATATTCCTCTATGAATAGAGCTGACAACCAGTGACGATGGGGAAGGTCAAAAAGTGAAGCTATTCTGTGCATTCTCGGATGATCGCTGGACACAAGGAAGATCCGTTACGGATTTAGATTGGTCGCCTAAAGTACGTTTCTTTCCCAGGACGGAGCTGATAACAGTTCCCCGAATTAGCAGTAGCTTCGTATAACAAGAATCCTGGTGCTCCCAATGATCCTGATGGGATTGTTGCAGTATGGAATCTACATCTCCTCGAACGACCTGAATTCGTTTTCCACGCTCCTGTATGTCTCCCCTCTCTCTGGGCCAGAATACGCTGATACACTAGTCGGATGTTCTATCAGTCACTTTCTCGCCGTATCACCCTACTCTGATATTCGGCGGTTCCTATTCGGGTCAGGTCCTACTATGGGATACACGAGCCAAACATCTTCCAGTCCTCAAGACACCGCTGTCGGCCGCCGGGCACACGTACCCGATATACGGGATGAAGATGGTCGGAACTCAGAATGCGAATAACCTCATGACGGGAAGTACGGACGGTCTTGTCTGCAGTTGGCTCTCGGACGTTCTTGCTCAGCCTCAAGTGAGTCCCTTGTACTCAGGCCGTTCTCAAGCTGACCTAGCAGGAAGCACTCCGTATGAGCGCGGGCCCACATAACAAGACGGACGAAGTGTCCATCACGTGCCTCGATTTCCCCGATAGTGAGCCCTCAACATTCTGGATAGGGACGGAAGAAGGATCCGTGTATCAAGCGAACCGATACGACCGAGCATCATCCAAAGCGGGTCTGAACACGGACGACATATACAGAGGACACGCCGGACCAGTCACTGGACTCCAATTCCATCCTTCTTCTGGATCTATCGATTTCTCAGATCTATTCATTACCAGTTCAGTCGATTGGACAGTCAAGTTGTGGCGTGCCAAAACGGGTAAACCAACCAGTGGAGCTCCTTCGACGTCTACGAAAGATCAAGGCAATACTGCACCGATACACTCATTTGAAGAAGCGGACGATTACGTCTTTGATGTTAAATGGCATCCTAATCATCCTGCTGTCTTTGGGTCAGTCGACGGGAATGGTAAATTCGATCTGTGGAATCTGAACCAGGACGTCGAGGTAGGTCCATCCGCCAATTTGCTGGAGGGTCTGAACTGATGACCAGGTACCCGTAGTATCGACCCAAGTATGTCAACGAGCAATAAACAAACTCGCATGGGACCGTAACCCAGTATCGAGAAAAGTCGGTCTCGGATCATCAGATGGTAAATTGTACATTTACGATGTTGCCGATAAACTGGTCCAGCCGAGGGACAATGAATGGGTGGATATGCAGAAAACGGTACAAGGGCTCACCGCATCGAGGGATCAAGGAGGTGGATTGGGGACTGTGGAATTACCTCAGGCGAGTGCGAGTGGGTCAAGGTATAGGACCTCGATGATCTGATCCCTGTTCTGCGGTTCATCAACCCGACTCGGTCGATAATGCTTTTCCCATGATGCCATGCATGATCTAATGACTTCACGCCTGACTATATCATCTATCCAAGACTATTGTATCCTCCCCTAGATCCCCCTCCTCGGACATTTGTCGAGACGTGATGAACCAAATCGGAACCTAGAGTAGGTAACTCTCGCCAGAAATCACGATGAGGAACCAAATCCCAACCTCTCGCAGAGTATTGTTGGTGGTTGTAGAACATCCCTGGACTATCAGCATCGTCCAACCTAGTAAGTGAACAACGTACCGATACCAAAGTATAAGATGAGACCTAGGATCATACACCAGAATAAGAATTTGATGAATCCCCAGAACCCCCATCCCCCTCCTCCCCCTGACCCAGAGTCCGAACCAGCTCCAGAATCATCGCCGCTTCCACTCTTCCCGTCTTTGGGACAGGCATCAGGAGTGGCCCATTCCATCGATAATGTCCCTGGTGTGTAGGTGTTCATTCTGGGCTCGGCATCTGTCGAGCTCGTTGAGCAAATGAGGGTCATGTTGAGATGTTGTTTAAGGCTACACAATCAGTCCTGTTGCTCTCCAGATACTTCTCCACAAGGAGGTAAAGATGACCTACCCGGCATATTCATTCCCTTCGACATAGACTTTCAGACCCCCCTCTCCATTCTTGCCTATAGGTGTCGTCCAGATCTTGTCGTCGCCCAAAGAACCAGGCCAGACTGGAATCACAGCAGTGACCCTATCCGGATCTGACGATGAGGATTTATGATTCAGTATCTTTAGACAAACATGAGAATCAGAGGGACACTATCAATTAGCCTGTGGGCTCATATCTCTCGAAATGCAGGAGGCTTACCCTGTCCTCATCCGAAACTCCATCTTCATCCCCTATCCCCCCGCATAGATTCATCAAGACCTTCGCTTCGTTCGAGGTAGGCGGTGTGGAGGAAGTATGGGTGGCTGTACGAAGACCACCTAGGGGTTTGAGGTCGTAGTTGATCCCGGACGCTGTGAGGGCGCAATCAAACGCCTGGGCTCGGAGTACGAGAGCGGTCATGTATAGGGATAGTAATGTCGTGCGCATCATTGAAGTTGATGCTACTAGCCTTGCTTGTGTAGTATGTAAAGTACAAGGTGGGGATGCAAGTTCAAGTTGATGCGGTCATTTCATTTCATTCCCGGATTAGATTCACGCCTCAACTACTTCTCGTCACTTCTTTCTACCTTGTCATCACCGAAGCAGCAAAAATGGCACTGGAGAGTAGCAATAACTCGGAAGCTGGCCCTTCTACATTCGCTCCGGGTCCTACACCATATCACGAGACTTCGCAATATCGGAATTGGAGGTATTCACCCGGACAATTATCTACCATCCGAGCTGAATTGAATGCGAAATCAGTCGAGGTCTTTACACGGAATGGAGCGCTAGAGAAGGTAGATCCGCACTTTGATCAGTCCTAGTCTACGAGGGATCTTGACTAACGACCAGGCGGCACAGAAGGAAATGGGCCACGAATTCCAAGCACCTCCTCCAACAACCTACCTCTCGGTCGAAGATGAACTACTCCTACTCCATTTCTATTCTACCCAAATCTCTGCTATTTGTAGGAAAGGATTCGGCCTGCCTGAAGTCGTCGAATCGACGGCTATCAGTTATATGAAGAGGTTTTATCTGAAGAATAGCGTGATGGAATGGCATCCAAAGACCATGATGTGAGTCGCCCTTCCCGGAGATCAGCGGTCTATAGTAGGAGATTCAAGACAGATGTGAGATATCTGAACCAATAGCTGACTTGTCAGGCCGACTTGTCTCTTCTTAGCTGCCAAGACTACCAACTTTCCAGTACCCTTGGACGTCTTCATTCCCAAATTCAAAGGTCTGACGCAAGCCGACGTACTCGACACCGAGTTCTTACTGGCCCAATCTCTCGGATTTGAATTTTGGATCAGAGGTCCAGAAAAGGCTCTGAGGGGTTGGAGTCTAGAGTTCCAGGTATGTGCCGGACTACGCATGACAAAAGGGTTATACTTATATCAGTCACCTCCCAACGCTAGTCTCGACCTTATCACCTCGTCCCTCCCCCGAGCTGCTCAATACCTGAGCACATCCCGATTGACAGATCTCGAATTCACCCATTCACCCTCTCAAATCTCATTAGCGGCTTGGTTTCTCGCTTCAAACGATTTGGTGACTTCATATATCGATTGGAAATATACGATAGAAAATACAAATGAACCGATGACAGAGGAAGATGGGGCTGAGATGCCATTTGGTTCTGCCAAAGATAGGTTGATGGAGATTATCAAGGAAGTTGCGGATAGTATCAAGGCTGCAGAGGGGGATATGGATATTAAGAAAGTTAAAGAGGTGGACAAGAGGTTGAAAGGGTGTACGAATCCAGAGAAAGTACCTGGTTCAGCTTTGTCAGTACAACGCCTTGGACGTGAGTACTTGAGCTGACTTGTTAGGTATATCAAGCGGAAACAGGAGATGGATTCGTTAGCGGAAAAGGCGAGAATGTCAAAGATCCAAGCTAGACCCAAAGATGATGATCTCTTTGGGGAGATGAATCGGAAACCCCTAAGCCCAAGAGTGACAGTACCGAGTCCAGCGAGAAAGCCAATATGAGTTCTCCGTTACAAGTGAGTCCTTAAGATCTGTATGATGCTACGCGAGCTGATCGCAGGTTGTATACATACATAGAAAGCAATGTATTGATGAAGCATGGTATGAGCCGAACGTCGATGCGATGCGAATGACGAGCAATGGTCGATGGCGATTGGGCTGTTGAATGAAATGAAATGGTGTGAGAAAGCTGATTACAACCTGACTGAATGTAGGGTCTTGTCCCTGATCTTGATCTTGGTGAATGATGGTATGATATACAACACGACTTGAATTGGCTTGATTCGGCTTTGACCGTTGAAGGTTCCGAAGATGCGAAGTTTAGAGATCGGCACTGAATCGGAGGGCGATGGTTTCCCAAGGAGTCGGTTGGGATACGGAGAGAATTTTCTTGGTAGCGAGAGCTATAGGTCAGTTGGACCCTACACTGATGGTAGAATGTGCTAATCGTACTTAGGCAATTGTACTGCTAGTTAGCTCTACCCAACTAGTCTGACTCACGAAAGCGAGCGCGGCAACCTTCTTGGTCGAATCATCTTCGATAATCTCGTCAAAATCGAGCTCGGTCTTTTCCTCTTGAAACATCTTTCGCTCGGTGAAACTGTTGATCAGCTTGGCGTATCACGACACCATCAGCTTACGCCATAAAGTCCCGACATTGAGTCTCCAATGAAGCGAGCATGTGAGGTTGGAAAGCATCCGGAAGTTCTCGCCTCATCTGACTAGCAGGTAGATTCCCCGCGTCAAAGTTTTCATCATCGACTGATCATCAGCATCACCACTCGATGCAGACATACGATTGAAATCATTCGCATCCTCATCCGAGACTAGTTGCTTGGGATCTAGATTTTTCTCGCCCAGGACCGAAGGCGATCTTTCTTGTCTACCCCTGATCGCAAAGGAGTTTCGACCACTACTTTGACGAATCTTCTTTTCCAAGGGGGTCATGTTACTCAATCGGGATCCGGGGGTGAACCCAATATCGGGACCTTCGGTCAGTACGTTGTCAACGGAGGGAGGTCGTACCGAAATCATCACTATCGGCGAAAGCTTCATTGGCCCACTACCTGGTCAGCTTGCGTATAGATGGGAGGGACATACCGGAAGTGTACCCTCTCCATGATCTCTTTGGCTTTGACTCTGACTTTGCCTTCGAGCCATCTCGGGCTCATCGACCCCGATGGGTACTTCGAAGTCCTGGAATTGCTAATCATTAGGGCGAGCTATCAATAACGGGCATGAAAGGGTCTCACATCGACGAAAGGCTGTTCGTCAGCTAAGGTTTTCTGTGGGAGTAAGAGAAGTGAGCTTACAGCACTCTGTCCAGTAATGTCGGGACCGTACGGTTCTTGCTCGTAGTTCTGTCGACCATCATCCTGCTCCTGTCCCTCGGGCTCTGGGGCTTTCTGTGAATAGAACTTGGGACCATTGACGGTATGATCTCTTTCCCATTGGAATTTACCAGTTCGACTGACAGTCGAAAAGAAGTCTTTCATCTCGGGGTCGAAGACTGGCTGTCAGCTACATCGGCCTCAGGGGACGTATTAGCATACAACCGGTCCAGTCCCCTCCTCCGTCTACCAAAGCTGTTGCTCGCTCATCGACTAGCTTGTTGCGCTCTTTGGTCTTCATGTCGGCTCGCTCTTCAGTCATCCTCTGGACATAGTTCGCATCCCTCAACGCGTCATACTCGATCTCGAGATCCTGTTCATCAGCTTGGCCCATTGTGTACACTGCGGCGTAGCTCACATCATCGAACTTGACTTTCTTGGTCTTCTTGATCTTCTTCTTTTTCTTCTCTGGTTCAACCAATCCATCGACTTCTTCGACTGAAGCCATACTCCCCTGCTGTGGGATTTGCGCCCCAGGTCCACCATCTTCGCCGGTGGGGACTTCCGAAGTAGCTTTTGGAGTAGTCTGACCTTGACCATCGGGATTACTAACTTCAGCTCAAAGCCGACTGCAGAAGCTTACATATCGATTTCTGGATCTTGTGGAAAGTCGGTTGGGAAATCAGTAGGTGGGTGATTCGGTTCGACAAGACTACTATCGTCCGGTCCATTCTGGGTGAAATCCACCCCTGGGAAGAGATCTCCATCCATCTGGGGGAAAGGTACATCACCACCTGGATCACTGGACCGGGGAACTTTCGACATTCGCAACCTCTTCCCTCCTGGCGAAGAATTGTTTCCTGCTCTCAATGACCGCTCGGGGCTGATACAAGGGACTTACTGCTCTTTCTCTTTCCACGTCGAGGGATCTCAGCGTCATCATCGTCCCCTTCTGAATCGTCTGTTTCTTCATCCGAATCATCTGCTAAACTCTCTTTGCCATCTTGTGATTGCTGAGATTGAAGGGAAGAGAGTTGGGTGGAAGCTTGTCGATCTCGAGCAGCGTATTTGGGGTGAAGCCATCGCTATTCTCAGCTAATGATACGCGATGCAAGACCTGGTAGCTACCATGTTGAGGAAATCAGGATTAAAGTTGCTCAACCAAGAAGCATCTTCACCTCCGAAGGTGATTTGGTCAATCCTGATTGTCAGCTGCTGAATAAATCTGGACGAATAGCTCACTTTGCTTTCCCATCACCAGCTAGATCTAGGCTGATGGGTTGACCTCCTGGACCGGTAGGTGCTCCAAAATCAGTCAGGACCATTCTTCGAAGGTCGGAATGGAATTTTGTCACATCCTGGATAGTTGGCCACCTGCATCAATATGTGAGATTGGCAACGTACGGTATAGAAGAGGTCGTAATTTTGGTTGTATACCCTGTTCATCAGCTCAGCCTTTTCGTAACACGGTGGGCGAAAGCTGACCTGGCTACTCCTACGAGGAGGCACCCACTCAACCTCAGAGCCAATGGCTCAGGAGGCTCAGCGATCAATTCGCATGTTTTGGTGAGGTCGACTCCGGTGAGTTGTTTTCGAGTGATCCTCTTTGTCTTGGGACCGAGTGTAGCTGCAAGCCTGGTTGTCAGCTTCATGTGATTTCCAATCCAGTTAGCTGACTGACCAAATGATTCCAAAGCTGTAAATTTGGAAGGAAGAGAAATCAGATCAGCGCCCTGCGCCCCCTTCCTTTCGTTGGTAATGACTTACGAGCCTTTCTTACTGCTAAGTAAATCGTCCGAGAAGAACATGGTGTATGAGGTATATGAGTGACTCTTCGGTTCGTCTATGAGAGTGGTGTTATATATGAGAAGGAAGAGAAATGAGAAATGCATGTATGAAATCCTTATTGATCGTGACTGTGCTGTATAGGTGATCGCGCTTTGACCACCAAAGGAAGGGAAGGAAGGGTGGACCACCTCCACCACCCAAGTTTGTTTAAACGGCTTAAATTGCCACATGGGAGTTTAACAGATAATACAAGGCAACAACACAAAGCACAGACTGTTACTGCTCATTCAACATCATCAACACCCAACCAGCCCTCTATACCATGGTCGAGACAGCTGCAGATAAGCAAAAGAGGCTGATACAACAAGAAATAGCAAAATTATCAGGTAAGCTGATAGCTGCATGTCGTCCGACGTCAATAGCTGATCAACAGGAGCAATCTCTAGACACGGACATGGAGGACCGTCCCGGCCAACAACTTACCCAACATCTCAGAGAAACCATCCATACCCTACGCGAGGTGCGCCTAGAGGAAGAGGAATCACTCGTGGAAGAGGAAGAGGCGGATCATACGCATTGGATTTACGACAAAGCAAGCCCGCCATTGTCAAAGCCGCCACTCCGGTCGTTGCTTCAACTTCAACATCAAGGGAGGATGGGGAGGTATCGCCCGAACCGCCAGCGACCGTTCCATCGGTCACTGCCAACGGGAAGGGAAAAGAGAAAGAACTAGCTCCGGTTGATAAGGAGAGCTGGGTCAAGAAAACGAGCAAAGGTGGGAATATGAGTTTGATGACTGTACAAAAGAGGTATGTTCGGATCCCTCTTGGTAGCGCAAAACATCCACTGACCTGCAGTAACGTGCTCGCATCAAAACCACGACTACCTAGACAACCAAAGGTTCCACCTCAGATCCAAGTCCTCAACTCGACTTCCGGTCCATCAGGTTCAAACCGAGTAGTCATCGACGGGGTTATATTCCAGTTCGAAGAAGGCGGTAGTAAACTCACCAGGATCGGAGGTAAGCTAGATTGTCCTCGCTCAAGCTAATCCTAGAATTATCACCGGACACGACATCACCTCGAGGGACACCGACCAGGAAATCGGTTGCTTATGCTGGACAGAAATATAGGAGGACATCTAAAGGAAATCTGGTCTCTTCTGATCGACGGTGAGTTTTGCCGTCCTGGATGATGTGCCGGAAAGCTCAAGACTAGGACATCGACGGCAAAGCTGCCTTGTCGATACTTTACCAAGACGGGTGCGTTGGTCAAGTCGAACGTACGGTTCACTGACCTGTTGTTTCTTTTCTTCGGTCTTTTCTCCGGTTTTCAAAATCTCGACGCGACATTATCCGCTATCTCCACATCTACGACTCGCTACTAACCTGACATTCTACTAACAGGCCGCTGCAATCGAGCGCTGACGTGTACATTCTCTCACGATCCCACTCGAGTCGCCATTTGTCCCAAATTCCTCCGATCAAACTGCCCAAATACCGCTTCTTCCTGTCCCCTCTCTCATGTTCCATCACCACACAATACCCCAAGCTGTATTCATTTCCAAGCTACTGCAGCATGTCGCAATGGTGATTCGTGCATCTACCCCCATGTCAAAGTCGCAGACGATTCCCCCGTCTGTGAGCTATTTGCTCGAGGAGGATGGTGCGATCGAGAAGCTGGGACATGCCCAGAGCTACACGTATGGGAATGCGGAGAATGGAGATCTAAAGGCGTTTGTTCGAAAGGAGGGAAATGTGGACTTCAGCATGTACTCAGAGCAGAACATGGACGAGGAAGCGCAGTGGAAGCGGAGAAGGATGGTCTGGGAAGTGATCAGGAATTGATCACTGATACAGAGGGTGTCAAGGTCCCAGTGGAAGGTGGATTCGAGGAACAGAACGAGTTTATTGAATTCGATCATGGGACACCTGCCGATCCGGAATCTGAGTCGGAAAGTGAGCAGGAAGCAAGTGCGAGTGGGAGTGAGCAAGATGAGGAGGAAGAGGAGGATGGTGATGGGGATGAGGAGATGAGCGATATCACCGAGACTGGTAAGCCTTCTCGTCGATCTTCACCTGATGAGGTCCATGTTCAGGAAGGGGAGGATGATGACGATGATGAAGATGAGGTGCTGGGTATCGTCATGTAGTCTAGCTCGTATTCTAGTCACTCCATGTTGTCTGTAATAGTGTCTGTTCACGACTGTAGTCGAATCGCATGCATTGCATAGCCTGATTGCGCACCGACTTTCGAGACAAGCTCGACGACTTCCCGTCGCGGAACACACGATCACCCACAGGGACCTGCTTCTGCAATCTAACGATACTTGTAATGTGACAATACATGCTATAAATACTGATCTACAAATGCCCAGAAAGTCTACCTTCTACGACTGCTTATCTTCTTCTTGGCTCCCATGCATCACCATTTCCACCACCACCCCCATTCCTGGGCTGCCAACTACCTCCTCCCCCTCCTCCTCCACCCTTGTTTCCACCAGGTACCCAACCGAGGTTACCGCCATCCTTGGCTCCTTCAGCAGCCGCCTCTGCAGCTGCGTTCCGTCTCGAAACCCTCTGACTTGCTTGTAGTGATTTGACTAGTGACGGTGTTGGATGACAGAGGTGCATGAAATTGCAGAACCTACACGTCAGCTCTTTGTCCTGAAGGGAAGAGAAAGGAAAGATGGACTGGACATACCCTTCACGTTTACATTCCCCCATTTCATTTTGTCTACAGCAACTTTCCCTAAAGTCGCTCACTGGGCTCAATTCGCATAATAGCGGACGCATAGCGTACCACCTATCATTGAGATTTTCTAGTGCTTTTGCCGATTCGGTTTCGTAATCGTATCGAGCATAAACGTTCCCCATGAGATGATCTCCTACATTGTCGCATACGTGCATTTCCTGCAGGTTTCCATATTTACACAGCTCACTGCCTGTTAGCTTTGACTCGAACAAGCAAGAGGATACAGCTTACATGAAGAAATCCTCGTAGAAGGCATCAAAGTTTGCTTGTAATTCGTCTGGTGATAGGTGGGCACCTTGTGGTGTATGTGCTGGGTTATTGTAGACGTTGGGGAAAAGGACTGTTTGGGAGTATTGCGGCTTGATGTGTTTCCTATCCTGTCAGCTTGATCCTCGTGTATAGGGTATAGGGGCATGACAGCTGGACATACCTTGAACATCTATCCCCATGTCGACATGCTCCTATTTTGAGGTAGAAAGAGCAGTTGACTCTATCCTGTTCTGTACCACTATCCTGTCAGCTTACTCTACCTGACCACATCTGTACTCACAAGATATGTGCTAGATGCGAAGCCATGCTGATTGCTGTATGTCGATGTATATGATCAACAATGTCCTTGTACTATATACCTAAGAGATAGTTGAGCCGCCACCCTGGCTCTTAGTAAGCGGAAATAGGAATATTCCCGAAGATTCTGGGGTCTCCATCCACGTGGGCTGTCTGCTATGCTATGCGTCACTGCTTCCTTGGTGGAGTACAGTACAGACTATACTACAATAGATATCCCACAATGCCATCCAGAGGAGACGAATTACTGGCGAAAGCAGAGAAGAAAGGGTCATCATCAGTAGGATGGTTCGGATCTTCATCTACCAAATGGGAAGAAGCAGGTGATTTGTATCAACAGGTCAGTTCCTCCTTCCTTGGCGGATTGGAGCTGATAGGATAGGCGGCTAACGCATACAAAGTCGAGCAAAGGTGGAATGACTCGGGTTCAGCTTTTGAAAAGCATGTCCCCCTTGCCTGAGATATGGTATATGAGCTGATCAGAAGGGAAGCAGCGTGCCGTCAACATGGAAATGAACAGAATGACGCCATGAATGCGTTCCACAACGCCGCCAAGTCTTTCAAGAAGACCAGTCCAGAGGGTAAGCTACTACTGCGACGTTGCTCTCTGAGAGGGACATATCTGATCGTCAGCCGCTGTATCCGCTCTACACCAGGCCATCAAGCTACTGATCAACGCTGGTAATTTCCGACAAGCGGCAGATAGGGAGAAAGAGGTATGCTGGGATCCATCTTGCTGGTACGATAGCTGATGAACTAGATTGCCGGAATCTACGCACAGGACGGACTTGATATCGGAAAAGCCAGAGATTCATTCGTCAGAGCAGGAGACTGGTACAAACAGGAAGATGCCAATGCGTGAATTCCCTTACTTCAAGCTGGTTCATGGCTGATGACCCAGTACCGCCAATCAATGTTATCAGCAAGCGGCCGAATTATCTGGTGATTTGGGAGAATACCACCGAGCGATGGAACTATACCAGACAGTGGCCGATTGGTCCCTCACGAGCGCACTTACGAAATACTCTGTCAAGGAATACTGGCTCCGAGCCGCCCTCTGTTCCATGGCCATGGGCGTATGTCCCCTCTGTGTCACGCTGCACTGAAGCTAATGAAACCAGGACTTAGTAACGACAAACCGCCTGCTACAAACCTTCGCCCAAAAAGACGTCACGTTCCCCTCGACACGCGAAGCGAAATTCGCTCATGAACTCATGCAAGCATGTGAAGAAGCTGATGTTGAACGATATACGGCTCAGATTTATCAATATGATCAAGTTACGAAGCTTGATAATTGGAAGACTGGGGTCTTGTTGAGGATAAAGAAGGCTTTGGAGGAGGATGAAGGTGGATTGACTTAGTTTAGGGTTGGGGATGTTTGATGTATTTGTACGGTTGTTGATGTGGGATGCATTGCTGTCACGAGGGATTGGCGAGGCAAAAGGCTGATAAGATGCTAAAGACGAGGTGGTACTGTTTCCTAACTGGGGTCTGGTTATACATTTTTATCATTTCGTCATGCGTGGCCGAGGATATCGTCTCACGAAGTCGGTTTACTATCGCTAGTCATAAACCGCGACGGCCCAAGGTTCATCGGAAACAAGCTGGGTTCACCAGCTGTCAATTTGCATGTAAGTAACAACGACCCGTCGATTCCTTGTTCCCGACAAAACGACGGGCTTTGATGAGTTTTGG
>Ga0308160_10002926_pt1 | contig 19870 bp, 19 predicted proteins | sample PhyFR1_FD_201036 | JGI IMG/M metagenome (GOLD analysis project Ga0308160, IMG submission 201036) | Phyllosphere microbial communities from UC Gill Tract Community Farm, Albany, California, United States - DLSLF.R1 | ecosystem: Host-associated > Plants > Phyllosphere > Unclassified | place: USA...
TTGCCTTTAGATATCTAATTACACGTGTGTAACTAAGGCGAGTCAAGCCGCAGCCGGGATAATAATCAGTGACCTCGGCGAACCACGTGCACGCCACGCCCGGGAATTTTTACCCACCGGAGCCGCTTCCCCCTCTCCCGCCGGCCAAAAGGACGGAAAACGGGCCGGAATCGCTGTCGCCGCGCGAAAGTAACGTCCTTCGCGGTAAATAGCAAGCCCGCTTACTACTTCATGTGATAAAGATCTCATGCGGCACCGATCGCCTCTGCTGCCGGTACGCCCGGGCCGGATGACCGGCACGGCGGCCAGTGGCAGGATGGAGGCATGACTACTCCGGCAATCCAGCTGATGAACAGCCTCCGTTCAGGCAACTCCACCGCACCGCGGCTGACGTGGTACGGGCCGGAGGGCGAGCGGGTGGAACTTTCGGGCCGGGTCCTGGACAACTGGGTAGCGAAGACCAGCAACCTGCTGCAGGATGAGCTCGATGCCGGGCCCGGCATGAAGATCAGGCTGGCCCTTCCCGCGCACTGGAAAACAATGGTGTGGGCACTTGCCTCGTGGCAGCTGGGCCTCGAAACCGTCCTGGATGGTGGGGGCGCCGACTTCCTCGTCACTGCCGACCCCGACCGGCTGAACGGCGGGACGCCCGGGCAGGATCCGGCAGACGGAACCTACGACGCCGTGATCGCCGTCGCGCTTCCTGCCCTGGCGATGCGATGGCCGGGCGAGCTCGCCGGCGGCTGCCTCGACTACGCGGCCGAAGTGCGCCTGCATGGAGATGTTTTCCTGGCGCATGCCGATCCCGATCCCCTGGCGCGGGCCATCTCAGGATCGGATGGCCGTGAGCACCTCCAGCAGGACCTGCTGGAGGGATTCGCCGCCAGCCATGACGACGGCGTTCGGCTGCACATTCCGGCCGGGGATGGCCTGGAGGCGGCACTTGCCAATGCCCTCGGGGCATGGAAGCAGGACGGGTCCGTGGTGATCACCCACCCGGACGTCCAGCTGACCGACAGGCTGCTTTCCGCCGAACGCATCCACGGCAACTAGCACCGTCAGGCACCGCCCGGTACCCCTGCCATTCCGGAAGGGGGCGGTAACGTCCCCCTAGGACTTCGCCGGACCGTCCGCGGACGGCTGGCGCTCGTTGTCTGCCGCCACCGGCGCTCCGTGGTGGTGTACTTCGATGAGCTCGTGGTCATGCGAGAACTCCGGCTCTTCGTCCAGTTCCTTGTTGAACACGAGGAAGCGGTAGGCGAAGAAACGCACCACGGTGGCCACCAGGATGCCGACCACACCGGCCAGGAACAGCAGGTTCTTATCAGTGACGCCGAGCCCGTACTTGGCCAGCGCCGTGAATCCGGTGGAGATGCCGATGCCTATGCCGTTGATGAGGACGAACATGACGAACTCGCGCAGGACATTGTCCTGGCGGCGGTGGCGGAAGGTCCAGAAACGGTTGGCGATCCACGAGAAGACGGTGGCCACCGTGGCGCCAACGAACCGCGCCTTCGCTTCGCTGTCCGTCATGGGACCGTGCATCAGGTAATACGTCAGGCCGTTGTCAATGACGAAGGCCACACCGCCCACCGCCCCAAATTTGGCAACCTCGCGCCAAAACAGCGACGCCAGGCCCCGGATGCGGTCTGCAAGTGCGGAAATCATGACCCTCCAAGGCCGTATAACGTGTGGGCCTTTTGGCCAGAGATCCATTTTAGCGCCTCGAACCTTGGAGCAGCCTCCCAATAATCCCCGCTGGAGGGGCCGCGTTACCTCGAATATCGCTTCCCGCCACGGCCGGAAGCCGGGTTATCGGGCGGTTTTCGGTAGGCTGGCAGATGTGACTTTTCCAGTAATAGGTGTTGTTGGCGGCGGCCAGCTTGCCCGAATGATGGCCCCAGCCGCGACTGCCCTCGGCTTCGAACTCCGAGTCCTGGCGGAAGGTGAGGACGTCTCTGCCGTCTCCGCGGTGTCCACATCCCCGGTGGGGGACTACAAGGACCTGCAGACGCTCCTGGACTTTGCCAAGGACCTCGACGTCATGACGTTCGACCACGAGCACGTCCCGGCTGCCCACCTCCGGGCACTCCAGGAGGCCGGGGTCAACATCCAGCCAGGCCCCGACGCCCTCATCCACGCCCAGGACAAACTGGTGATGCGGGCAGCCATTGACCGGCTGGAACTGCCCAACCCGGTGTGGGCCTCCGTTGACGACGTTGATGCGCTGGTGCGCTTCGGCGATGACACCGGCTGGCCCGTGGTCCTGAAGACTCCGCGCGGCGGCTACGACGGCAAGGGCGTCAGGATCGTCGGATCGGCGGACGAGGCGGCCGGAACAGCCGACTGGTTCGCCGCAATGAGCCCGCTCCTGGCGGAGGCCAAGGTGGAGTTCACCCGGGAGCTTTCAGCGCTGGTGGCACGGACCCCGGACGGTGAGGCCCGCGCCTGGCCCGTTGTCCACACCATCCAGGTGGACGGTGTGTGCGACGAAGTCATCGCCCCCGCCCAGGACATCCCCGTGGAGGTTGCGGCAGCAGCCGAGGACGCCGCGCTGCGGATCGCCGCAGAACTTGGTGTGACCGGTGTGCTGGCGGTGGAACTCTTTGAGACTCCCGGGACCGGGGCGGGCTTCCTGATCAATGAATTGGCGATGCGCCCGCACAACACCGGGCACTGGACCCAGGACGGCGCGGTGACCAGCCAGTTTGAGCAGCACCTGCGTGCAGTACTGAACCTTCCGCTGGGCGCTACCGACGCGCTGGCTCCGGTAACAGTCATGAAGAACTTTCTGGGCGGCGACAACCAGGACCTGTATGCGGCATTCCCGCAGGCCCTGGCCAGCGAACCTGCGGCCAAGGTGCACTGCTACGGCAAGTCGGTGCGGCCCGGACGCAAGATCGGCCACGTCAATCTGGTGGGCGCCTCCACCACGGAAGTAGAGTCAGTGCGGCGCCGGGCCGGGATTGTGGCCGGCATCATCCGTGACGGGCGGGCACCGGCAGAAGAGCCGCCCATGACATTCGAGGAGAACGCATGAGCGCCCCCATCACCCCGGCCAACGGATCCGCGGCAAGCCCCCTGGTGGGGCTGGTTATGGGCTCCGATTCGGATTGGCCCGTCATGGAAGCGGCGGCGGAAGCACTGGCAGAGTTCGGCATCCCGTTCGAGGCCGATGTGGTGTCCGCGCACCGGATGCCCACGGAGATGATCCGGTACGGCCAGACCGCCCACGAGCGCGGGCTTCGCGTCATCATCGCCGGCGCCGGCGGCGCGGCACACCTGCCCGGCATGTTGGCCAGCGTCACTCCCCTGCCGGTCATCGGGGTGCCTGTTCCACTGAAGACGCTGGACGGCATGGACTCCCTGCTGTCTATCGTCCAGATGCCCGCCGGCGTGCCCGTAGCCACGGTATCCATTGCCGGAGCCCGCAACGCAGGCCTGCTGGCCGTGCGCATGCTGGCTTCCGGGACCGACGAACTCGCCGCGTCCCTCCGCGCGGACCTGCTCGAGTTCGCCGCGGACCTCAACGCCGTGGCGTCCCGCAAGGGTGCCAACCTCCGGCAGAAGGTCAGCGAGGTCTTTGCCGGGGGCAGCGGAACACTGCGGGGCAACCGTTAGGACCGCCGGAATGTCCAGCAGCAAGGTCCCCCAGTCCGGGTCTGACACGTCCCTGACAGACCCCGTCCGCTACCCGGTGAGCGCGTCGCCGCCGGTGCGGACCAAGCGCGCGTTCGTCCTGATCCTGCTGACACTGTTCGTTCCGGGCAGCGCACAGCTCGTGGCGGGCGACCGTAAACTTGGGCGGACGGCGCTGCGCGTGACGCTCTGCGCCTGGGCGGCAATCGTCCTTGCACTCCTGCTGCTGCTCTTCAACCGGCCCCTGCTCATCAACGTCATCACCAACCAGTTCGCCTCGCTGGTGATCATCCTCGTCCTGGTGGCCCTCGCCGTCGGCTGGGCTGTCCTGTTCATCAATACCCTGCGCCTCATCCGGCCTGTGCTGCTGGTTCCCGGCGCGCGGCCGGGCGTCGGCATCGCCCTTGTCCTGGCACTGGTGATCAGCAGCGGATCCCTGGGCTACGCGGCCTATCTGCTCAACGTGGGGCGCAACGCCATTGGCAGCATCTTCTCCTCCGGTCCGGCCATCGAGCCCGTGGACGGACGCTACAACTTCCTCATGATGGGCGGCGACGCCGGTGATGACCGCACCGGCCGCCGGCCGGACAGCCTGTCGGTGCTCAGCGTCGATGCCAAGACCGGGCAGACGGCCATCATCTCCATTCCCCGCAACTTCCAGAACGCCCAATTCAGTGAGGGCTCGCCCATGCGTTCGGTCTACCCGGACGGCTACAACTGCGGCGACGAATGCCTGATCAACGCCATCAACACCGAAGTCACCAACCAGTACGCGGACCTTTACCCGGGAGTGGCCGATCCCGGCGCCCAGGCCACCATGGAAGCGGTATCCGGAACGCTGGGAATGCCCATCCAGGCATACGTCCTGGTGGACATGGAAGGCTTCTCCACGCTCATTGACGCCATGGGCGGGATCAGGATCAAGGCAGGCGGCTGGGTTCCCATGAGCGGATACTTCGACGAAGCCACCAAGACGCACGGCATGCCGCTCGGCTGGATCCCGGCCGGCGAGCAGACCCTGAATGGCGACCAGGCACTGTGGTACGGACGGTCCCGCGAATACGTGGACGACTACGCCCGGATCCAGCGCCAGCAGTGCGTGCAGCAGGCCATGCTCAAGCAGCTCGATCCGGCCACCCTCCTCGCCAAGTTCGAGGATATTGCCAAGGCCGGAACCAAGGTGGTGGACTCCAACATCTCCTCCTCGCAGCTGGGCAGCTTCGTGGACCTCGCCATGAAAGCCAAGGGCAAGGAGGCCAAGCGCCTCACCCTCGGCCCGCCGGACTTTGACGCGTCGTTCTCCACCGTGCCTGACTTCGACCAGATCCACGAGAGGGTGGACCAGTTGCTGGCCTCCGCATCCGGTGCCCAGTCGGCAGGAACGGCCGACGACGTCATGGCAGTACCAGCCGCAGGCGGCGGGCACGTCCAGGCATCCGGCAGCCGCTCCCCCGGAGTGCTGCAGGCCGGCGGGAGCACGGCGCAGCAGGCCACCCCTGCGCCGGCGGACTTCACCCCGGTGACCACCACGCCCGAGGGCGAACCGATCACTGCGGAGATGCTGAACCAGCTCAAGAGCGAAGGCAATGAGGAAGCCATCCGGCAGCTCGTGGCAACGAACGGCCAGTGCGCGCCGCTCTAGCGCGCATGCCCGGAAACGTCCTGACAGCCCTACCCAAGAAACGGAACGGTTTTGTACGAGATTGACAACGTCCTCCGGGACTACGCGTGGGGATCCACCACAGCCATCGCAGCCCTCCTTGGCCGGCCGGAGTCCGGTGCCCCCGAAGCTGAACTCTGGATCGGCGCCCATCCTGACTCGCCATCCACCGCCCATGTCCCGGAGGGCCGGAGCACAACGCCGCTGGATGCGCTGATCACCTCGGACCCGGAGCATTTCCTGGGGGCGGAGTCCGTGGCACGTTTCGGGCCGCGCCTGCCGTTCCTGGCGAAGATCCTTGCCGCTGCCCAGCCGCTGTCCCTCCAGGTCCACCCCAGCCTGCAGCAGGCACAGGACGGGTTCGCCCGTGAAAACGCTGAGGGCGTGGCCCCGGACGCCCCGCACCGGAATTACCGCGACGACAACCACAAACCGGAAATGATCCTGGCGCTGACGCCGTTCGAGGCCCTCTGCGGCTTCCGATCCGTAGCGGCCACCCGTGAGGTCCTGCAGCACGTTGCGGACGCGGTTACCCGTGAAGCGGGGTCCCCCGGGGATTCCGGGCGTGAGGGCGCTGCCTTGGTGGCGGCCCTGCTTTCGGATCTCGACGACGGAGCCCACGGTGGTGATGAAGGCGCCGGCCTGCGCAGGGCCTTCGAACGGCTCATCACCGGCGGGGAGACCGTCGCCACGGCCACGTCCCAGGTGGTTGCCGCACTGATCGGCGGCAGCCTTGCGCCTTATGAGGCCGAACTCGGCACAGTCATCAGCCTGAACGAGAAGTACCCGGGCGACCCGGGCGTGCTGATTTCCCTGCTGCTGAACCGCCTCTCGCTGCAGCCGGGCGAGGCCGTATACCTCCCCGCGGGCAACGTGCATGCCTACCTGCACGGCCTGGGGGTGGAGGTGATGGCGTCCTCAGACAACGTGCTGCGCGGTGGCCTCACGCCGAAGTACGTTGATGTTCCCGAACTGCTGCGCACCATCGACTTCAGCCCGGTGGCGGTCCCCATGCTGGGCGCCGAACGGTCGGAGCTGGGCCAGGAACTCTTCAGGCCGCCCTTCGCGGAGTTCCAGCTCCAGCGGATTGAGCTCTCCCCCGGAGACGGCCCGGTGCCGCTGGCACAGTCCGGCGCAGCAGTGGTGATCGTGGTGGCCGGAGGAATCTACTTGGACTCACCCAAGGGCGACCTGCGCCTGGACCGCGGTGCCAGCGCCTTCCTCGCCGCTGCCGAGGCTCCGGTGAACGTGCACCTGGCCTCAGACAGCGCCGAGGCGGCCCTGGCGTTCGCTGTGACGACCGGCCTTTAGCCCCGGCGCAGCAGCGTCCGTGCCCGTCCGGCGGCGGCTTTTGCCAGCCGCCGGGCCGTCTGGAGCCCGCGGCGGGCCAGCGGCATCGCTTTTGAGTAGGCCGGGTAGAACGGTGAGAGCGGTTTTTCCCACGTTCCCAGCAGCATGTTTTCGTGCTTCGCGAACTGCTTCTTGAAATCGGAGATGCCGTCGTTGAGCAGGCCGTTGAAGTCGTACCGGGAGCATCCGTCCTCCCGCATCGACTGCAGGGCGGCCCATTTGACGCCGTAGTTCACGCGCTGCTTCTGCCCTTCGGCCGAGACGCCGCCGTAGAGTTCGAACGCTGTGGTGCCGCTGCGGGCGAGCCAGACGAAGGCCAGCAGCTGCTCGCCGTCGAACGCTCCAATGACGGGTGAGCCGTCACCGAGGTTCCGGAAGATGTCGCGGTAGTACTGGTCCTCGTGGATGCCAAACCCGGCGCGCTCGGCTGTCTCGTGGTAGATGGCCAGGACCTGTTCGAGCTCGGACTCGTTCTTGATCTTGCGGAATTCGACCTCGCTGCGCATCGCCTTCCGGATGTTCGCCCGGGTCGATTTGGACATTTCGGCCATGAGCTCGTCATCGGTCCGGGTGAGGTCCAGGATCAGGGTCCTGGGAATGAGCACGGTGTTGGTGGTTTCCCGGAAGCCTGCCCCGGCCACGGCCCCGGCGTAAGCCGAGTCCCTGTCCCAGTCGGGTTCGATGCTCAGGGCCACGCCGCGGTGCCGGATGGCGGCATGGTCAGCGAGGCTGTTGAGGACGGCCTGGGTGTCCTCAACAGAGCACATCGGGCCCCTGGGGATGTAGACCAGTGCCCGGAAAGGCAGCGGCAGCGGGCGGACCAGCAGCTGGGCGGCTCCGACTGTGGTCTCGCCGTCCTTCAGCAGCACCCGGTCCACCGACCAGCCATGCATGGCCTTGGTCTCTCCCCAGCCCCACAACTGCTGCGGATGCCCGTTGAACGTGTCGACGGATTCGTCCCAGAGGGCGCGGTCAGTACAGGGCACAACAGCAGGAATCATGGCTTAAACCCTATACCAGCCTTGAACGCCGAAGCCCCGGAGCGCCGTTGGGCACTCCGGGGCTTTCCAGGAACTGCGGTCAGCTCTTGCGGGCGTAGCCTTCCCACTTGCTGGCCTGGTGCTCGCCGTCCACGAAGCGGATGGTGCCGGACTTGGAACGCATCACGATGGACTGGGTCAGGACCTTGTCCTTGGAGTAACGCACGCCGCGCAGCAGGTCGCCGTCGGTGATGCCGGTTGCCGCAAAGTAGCAGTTGTCGCTGGAGACGAGGTCGTTGGTGGAGAGGACCCGCTCAAGGTCGTGGCCGGCGTCGATCGCCTTCTGCTTCTCTTCGTCGCTGGTGGGCCACAGGCGGCCCTGGATCACGCCGCCGAGGGACTTGATGGCGCAGGCAGCGACGATGCCTTCAGGGGTGCCGCCGATGCCCATCAGGGCGTCAACACCGGTGCCGGAACGGGCTGCGGCGATGGCGCCGGCGACGTCGCCGTCCATGATGAACTTGGTGCGGGCGCCGGCTTCGCGGATCTCCTCGACCAGCGGGCGGTGGCGGTCGCGGTCCAGGATCATCACGTTGAGCTGGTTGACCTTCACGCCCTTGGCCTTGGCGATCAGGTGCAGGTTCTGCTTGACCGGCAGGCGCAGGTCCACCATGTCAGCAGCCTCCGGCCCGGTGACGAGCTTTTCCATGTAGAAGACGGCGGAGGGGTCGAACATGGAACCGCGTTCCGCCACGGCGAGGACGGCCAGGGCGTTGTTGATGCCCAGGGCGGTCAGCCGGGTCCCGTCGATCGGGTCAACGGCAACGTCGCACTCGGGGCCGGTGCCGTCGCCGACGCGTTCACCGTTGAACAGCATGGGGGCTTCGTCTTTTTCGCCTTCGCCGATGACCACAACGCCGTTGAAGTGGACGGTCTGCAGGAAGGAGCGCATGGCGTCGACGGCTGCACCGTCGGCGGTGTTCTTGTCGCCGAAGCCCACCCAGTGTCCGCCGGCGATGGCTGCTGCCTCGGTGACGCGGACGAGCTCGAGGGCAAGGTTGCGGTCCGGCTCATCGTTGCCCACAGCAAGGGACGGTGAAATCGTGGAGTACTTCTGGGTCATGGACGCTGGTGACACGTTAACCTCTTCTTCGAGTGGCGATCATTGAACCCGTCCCGCCGGAGCAGCTGGACGGTGATTCCTCTGCTTTCGATCATAGTCGCGGGAGGCCGTGCCGGACGGCGGATGACGCACACCCGCAATGTGCACACAGTGTGCAGGACTCCCTCCGGGAGCCGCCGAATGGAAGTCCCATGCCGGCATGGGCGACTATGGAGGGGTGAATGAGATGCAGGAGAAGACCAGCCCCACCCCTGACCCGGCAGGAACCGGAGGCAGCGGCGGGGCCGGCGCCGGGGACGCAGGCGCCCCCGTAAAGCCTGTCATTCCGGCAGCAGCGGCCAAGCGGGCGAACGCTTCGGTCATCGGCATGGTCATCGCCCTGGCGGTGAGCATCGCCGCGTTCCTTCCCGTCATCCTCATGAACCCGCTGCCCAAGAGTGACGGATACCGCCCGGACATCGACGTCGCAGGCATCTCCCAGCGGGCTGCCGATGTGGCGGGATTCACACCCGCGGCGCCGGATACCGGCAACGCGTTCCGCCCCAACTATGCGCGGTGGGAGGCAGGGACGGGCAGCGGCGTTCCCACGTGGGAGGTGGGTTTCCTGACCCCCAAGGAGTCCTTCATCGCCCTGGTGCAGACGAACAAGGCCAACCCCACCTGGCTCCTGCAGCAGACAAGGAACGCCCCGGTGACCGGGACCCGCAACGCGGGCGGCCAGGAATGGGAGCTCCGGGACACCGGCAAGGGTGAGAAGTCGATGGTGCTGGATTACCGCGGCACCACCGTGATCCTCTCCGGCGCGGCGCAGCTGGACGAGTTCGGCACCCTGGCCGACGCCGTCGTGAAATCCATGGACAGCAACCCGGCCGTCACAGTTTCACCGTCGGCGCCTGCCGCACCTTAATGTAGTAAGCGTGGCTACTAATCTGACTCCTGCACTGGCCTGGCGCCGCCTGCGCGAAGGCAATGAACGATTCGTCAACGGCGAGTCCTCGCATCCGAACCAAAACGCCGACCACCGGTCGTCCCTGGTGGAGACCCAGCACCCGTTCGCTGTCATCTTTGGCTGCTCCGACTCCCGGCTCGCCGCGGAAATCATCTTCGACGTGGGCCTCGGCGACGTTTTCGTGGTGCGCACCGCCGGCCAGGTCATCGACGACGCCGTGCTGGGCTCGCTCGAGTACAGCGTCGGTGTGCTCGGGGTGCCGCTGATCGTGATCCTTGGCCACGACAGCTGCGGAGCGGTCACAGCCACCAAGTCGGCTGTCGAGACCGGCGAGATGCCCACCGGCTTCATCCGCGACCTCGTGGAGCGCATCACGCCCTCTGTCCTGACCTCGCTGCGCAACGGCCAGCCGGAGGTCAACGACATGGTGGTGGAGCACGTCAAGCAGACGTCCCAGCGCCTTGTGGACAGCTCGCGTGTGATTTCCGACGCAATCGAGGAAGGCCGCACTGCGGTCATCGGCCTTTCGTACCGGCTGGCCGAGGGCCGCGCCGACCTTGTTTCCGGAATCGGCGAGCTCTAGCAACCAGTAGCGGACCCGTGAGGCGGGTCCCGGGACGGCCGGGCAGGCCGCTCCGGGGCCCGCTTCACGGTTTTCGATGGGGCGGCCGGGAGCCATAAGCTAGCCCCATGACTTCCACTGAAGAGTTCCGCATTGAACATGACACGATGGGCGAAGTCCGCGTCCCCGTGAACGCACTGTACCGCGCGCAGACGCAGCGGGCAGTAGAGAATTTCCCCATCTCCGGCAAGACCCTGGAGCGCACCCACATCGAGGCGCTGGCACAGGTCAAGAAGGCAGCTGCCCAGGCCAACGCAGAACTGGGCGTGCTCGACGGCGAGCTCGCCAAGGCGATTGCCGACGCTGCCGATGAGGTGGCAGCCGGCAAGTACGACGGCGACTTCCCCATCGACGTCTTCCAGACCGGTTCCGGTACCTCCTCGAACATGAACACCAACGAGGTCCTGGCAGAGCTGGCCACGCGAGCGCTGAAGGCCGCCGGCAGCGACAAGGTGGTCCACCCCAACGACCACGTCAACGCTTCGCAGTCCTCGAATGACGTGTTCCCCACGTCCGTTCACGTGGCCGCCACGTCGGCGCTGATCAACGACCTCATCCCCGCCCTCGGCTACCTGGCCGAGTCGCTGGAGCGCAAGGCCGTTGAGTTCAAGGACGTCGTCAAGTCCGGCCGCACGCACCTGATGGACGCCACCCCGGTGACCCTGGGCCAGGAGTTCGGCGGCTACGCCGCACAGGTCCGCTACGGCATCGAACGCATCAACGCCGCACTCCCCCGCGTCGCAGAAGTTCCGCTGGGCGGCACCGCTGTGGGCACCGGCATCAACACCCCCGCCGGCTTCCCGGAACGGGTTATCGAGCTGCTCGCCACGGACACCGGCCTGCCTCTGACAGAGGCCCGCGACCACTTTGAAGCACAGGCCAACCGCGACGGCCTGATCGAGGCGTCCAGCCAGCTGCGCAACATCGCGATCTCCTTCATGAAGATCAACAACGACCTCCGCTGGATGGGTTCGGGCCCCAACACCGGCCTCGGCGAAATCGCCATCCCGGACCTGCAGCCCGGCTCCTCCATCATGCCCGGCAAGGTTAACCCGGTCATCTGCGAGGCATCCATCATGGTGGCGGCCCAGGTCATCGGCAACGACACCGCCATCGCCTGGTCCGGCACCAACGGCGCTTTCGAGCTCAACGTCGGCATCCCGGTGATGGCCGCCAACCTGCTCGAGTCCATCCGCCTGCTGGCCAACACCAGCCGCGTGATGGCGGACAAGATGATTGACGGCATCACGGCCAACGTGGAGCGTGCCCGCTTCCTGGCCGAGGCCTCCCCCTCGATCGTCACGCCGCTGAACAAGTACATCGGTTACGAGAACGCAGCCAAGATCGCCAAGATCGCGGTCAAGGAGGGCCTGACCATCCGCCAGGCCACCGAGAAGCTCGGCTTCGTCGGCGAAGGCGAAGGCAAGGTCTCCGAGGCCGACCTCGACAAGGCATTGGACGTCACCACCATGACGGCTCCGGCGCACAAGGCCTAAAGACCTTAGCGCCCGACGGCGGCCGCCCACCTTCCCAGCGAAGGCGGGCGGCCGCCGTCGTACTTTAAGGCCCTCCCGCCCAACCGCAGCAAAACTTGCACCATCGCCTGCTTAGTGCAAAACTTTACTCTGTGACCGATAGTGCAAATTCAGATCCGGGCCTGCGCGAACGCAAACGGGCCGCCACCCGGACCGCCATCACCGCCGCCGCCAGGGCCCTGACCTCGGCGAGGGGCCTCAATGGCTACACCGTGGAGGAAGTCTGCGAGGCGGCCGGCATTTCACGCCGGACCTTCTTCAACTACTTCCCCACCAAGGAAGACGCCATCATCGGCCACGCTGAGGACGATGTTCCGGCGGACGTCATCGAAGAATTCGTCGCCGGCGCCGCGGGCTCCCCCGCCGGCGACATCTCCCCCACGCTGTTCCAGGACCTGGTGAAACTGTCCCTGCGGCTGGCCGAAGGCATGTCGGCTTCCGAAGAGGAAACCCGTCAACTGATCGCCGTGGTCAAGAAGGAACCACAGCTCATCCTGCGGATCATCGGGGTAACTGAGCAGCGCGAGGCGCAGTTCGCCCGCGACGTCGCGCGGCGTGAAGGGGTGGCCCCGGACCACCCCGTGGTCCAGATGGCCGTAGTGCTGCTGGGCACCATCGCCCGCAAAAGCAGCATGGCCTACTTCTCCGACGGCAATACCCGCAGCTACCCGGAGCTGCTGCTGGAAAACATTTCGGCAGCGAGCCTCCTCTTCTCCCAACCATTCGACAGCACGGCACCCGCCGCAGCAGAAGGAAACGCATGAGTACCGCAACCGCCACACCGCCGGCAGGGCCCCTGCTGCTGACCCAAAAACGCATCTGGATCATTTTCTCGGCCCTGATCGCCGGGATGCTGCTGTCCAGCCTTGACCAGACCATCGTCTCCACTGCGATGCCCACCATCGTCGGCAAGCTCGGCGGTGTGGAACACCAGGCCTGGATCACCACCGCCTACCTGCTGGCCACCACCATCGTGATGCCCATCTACGGAAAATTCGGTGACATCCTGGGCCGGCGCAACCTGTTCCTGGTGGCCATCGCCCTGTTCACCCTGGCCTCCCTTGGCTGCGCCCTGGCCACGGACTTCTGGGGCTTCGTCATCTTCCGCGCCATCCAGGGGCTGGGCGGCGGCGGACTCATGATCCTCTCCCAGGCCATCATCGCCGACATCGTGCCGGCCAAGGACCGCGGCAAGTACATGGGCCCGCTGGGCGCCATCTTCGGCCTGTCCGCCGTGGCCGGCCCGCTGCTGGGCGGCTTCTTCGTAGACCACCTCACCTGGGAATGGGCCTTCTACATCAACATCCCCGTTGGCCTGGCCGCCTTCGCCATCGCCTGGTTCGCCCTGACGCTGCCGAACAAGAAGGCTGAGAAGCGGATCGATGTCCTGGGCGTTGTGCTGCTCTCCGTCGCCACCACCTGCCTGATCTTCTTCACCGACTTCGGCGGCAAGAAGGATGAGGGCTGGGATTCGCCCCTTACCTGGGCCTTCGGCGCCGGCCTGCTGGTGTCCGCCGCCGCGTTTGTCTTCGTGGAGCGCCGCGCGGAAGACCCCATCATCCCGCTGAGCCTGTTCCGCAACCGGATCTTCATCAACGCCACCGCCATCGGCTTCACCCTGGGCCTCGGCATGTTCTCGGCCATCGCGTTCGTTCCCACGTTCCTGCAGATGTCCTCCGGCACGTCCGCCGCCGAGTCCGGGCTGCTCATGCTCCCCATGATGGCCGGCCTGATGGGTACCTCCATCTACTCGGGTATCCGGATTTCCAAGACGGGCAAGTACAAGATGTTCCCCATCCTGGGCGCTGCGCTCACGATGGCCTCCATGCTCTGGATGACCACCCTGGCCGCGAGCACACCCATCTGGGTGATCTGCGTGCAGCTGTTCGTGTTCGGCGCCGGCCTGGGCCTGATCATGCAAGTGGTGGTCCTCGTGGTGCAGAACTCCGTCCCTGCTGAGCAGATCGGTACCGCCACCAGCACCAACAACTACTTCCGCGAGGTGGGCGCCGCCATGGGCGTGGCGATCTTCGGATCCCTGTTCACCACCCGCCTGTCCGAGTCGCTGACCAGTGCCTTCACCGGTGCGGGCGCATCGGCCGAGCAGGCATCGCAGTCCACCAGCACCCTGGACCCCCAGGCCATGAACCAGCTCCCGGAGCAGCTGCGGGACGCGATCGTCAACGCCTACGCTGATTCGCTGGCCCCGGTGTTCTGGTACCTGGTGCCGTTTATCGCCATTGCCCTGCTGTTGGCCATCACGCTCAAGCAGATCCCGCTGTCCGATACTGCCGGCATGGTGGCCCGCGGCGAAGCCGTCGGCGGCGAGGAAGCCGAGCGGCTGGCCGCCGGCCTGCCCGGCGTTTCCGCAGGGCAGCATGCTCCCGCCGGGGAAGCCGTGGACGCTGGCGACACGGCCATGGCGCGGGACGACGACGGCGAGCTGGTCCCGCAGGGCCGCTGACCGCCGTCGTACGCACCACCGCCGCGCCTGGTCCGGGTGCCGCGGATGAACAACAGGGACGCCGCAATCTTTGGGGGTTGCGGCGTCCCTGTTCCTGTCAGCGGCCTGTCTGGGGGTTGCGGCCCGGGTCTCAGGGCTCGTAGTGGACGGCGTCATGGGGCGCCAGCGCCCGTTCGATGCTCTCCCGGTCCCTCGGCCGGATATCCGGCAGGCCGTCGAGGGGGAACCAGCCCACGGCAAGGGATTCGTCATCGTTGACCCGGGGCTCACCGGACACATGGCGGCACCGGAACACGATGTCCAGGAAGTCGCACACATCCCCGTTGGGGAAGGTGACCGGGCCGGAGACACCAACAGAAACCATGCGCTCGGTCTCTGCCACCACCGCGGTCTCTTCAAAGATCTCCCGCACCAACCCGGGGCCCGGGTGCTCCCCCGGATCCAGCAGGCCGGAAATCAGGGCCCACCGGCCGTTGTCAGATCGCTGCCCCAGCAGGATGTGCCCGTCGTCATTGACCACCACTCCCCGCACTGCAGGAATCCACAGGGGATCGTGACCGATTTTTTCACGGAGTTTAAGGATGAATTCGGGCGCTGCCATGGCTTCAGCCTAGCCGCCGCACGGCGTGGCCAGACCCTTCGGTGGCTTCAGGCGGCAGGCAGCAGGAGCATCGCAGCGGCGGTGCCGGCCAGCATGAACGGGCCGAACGGGATGGCGGATTTGAGGCTGCCGCGGCGGGTGGCGAGCAGTCCGAGGCTCCACAGGCCGCCCAGGAGGAATGCCGCGAACGTTCCGGCGAACACGTGCCCCCAGCCGAGGTAGCCCAGGTACATGCCCAACACACCGGCCAGCTTCACGTCACCGAATCCCATGCCGGGCGGATACACCAGGCGGAGGAGGAAGTAGAACAGCCACAGCACCGCTCCCCCGGCGAGGATACGGCCGCCGGGCAGGCCGAAAAGCCTGGCACCGCCGTCGGGTACGGCCGCAGCGTCCGCCCCTGCCACCAGGACCGTCGCCACCGCAGTGAGCAGGAGCACCCCGGCCACCCCATAGGAGGGGAAAACGATCCGGTTTGGCAGCAGGTGGTGGCGGACGTCGATCACCGTGAGGCGGACTGCCATCACCGCAAAATAGAGGCATGCCGCCAGCACCAGCCAGAACGCGAGGGGGGTGTCCAGCCACAGGTCGCCGAGTCGTCCGATCACCCCTCGGATGCTACTGGAATTCCCCTGCCCGCCCCACCGGGTCCGCGTAAACTGTGGATATGTCAGCCTGGGATTCCCGGCGGCGCCCGGACCCCGCCGGCGGCGCCTCCCCTTCAGATCCCCCCGCCATGTTCCGCAGCCTGTGCCGGTCCTCTCCGTGGAAGTGGCAGTCACTTCGCTTTGAGTACTGGGATGAGCCGTTCGACGCAGCACCGGCTCCGGGGGCTTCCCTGGTCCGGGCGTGGCTGCGCCGGCCCGGTGCGCTGCGGCTGGAGAGCCCCGAAGGACTGGTCCTCCACAGCACCACGGGAATCAACGATTCCCGTGACGGCCTCTACGTCAGTTCCACCCGCAAGTCCTGGCTCCTCCCGCCCCACCTTGTCTCACCGGTGTACGGCGCGGCCGGACTGGTGAAACGGCGTCCGGAGGCAGCGTACGGCGAGCCCGGGTTCGGCAACGGACGGTTCTCCGCTGCACTGGACCCGGTGGAGCTTGCCGGCAGCGCCCCTGCGCCGCTGGAGTTTCCGGGCAGCAATCCGGTACTGGTGGAGGACGTGCGCACCTTGGACCACGAGGGCAGGCCTGCCATGGAGGCCGTGGTGGTTCCCACCCCCGCATACCAACCCTGGGATCCGGCGGCTCCCCTGTGCCTTGCCGGCCGCACCCTGATACGGGTGGACCTTGGCACGGGCGTCTGTGTGGCCAGCCGTTCGCTGGAGCACGACACCGCAGGCTACGGACACTGGCTGCGGATACTCGGCGTTGACGAATACATGCTGGACGACCTTTTCCTCGCCGAGTCGATGAACCTCACCGACGTCCGCCGCCACATCAGCTGGGATGTGCCCGCCTGACGTGACGGGCAACGGTGCACGCCATCGGCTAGGCTTCGCGGATGATTAGCATGAGCTCCATCTGGCCGCTGTACGACCTGAAGCTGACCACTCCACGGCTGGAGCTGCGGCCCGTCACTGAACAGGACATCCCGGCAGCCGTCGACGCCGCCCGCAGCGGCATCCACGAACCCGGCCGGAACCCCTTCAGCACGGCATGGGCAGAGGCTCCCCTGGCGGAAATGGGGCCGCGGATGGCCCAGTGGCAGTGGCGCCTCCGGGCCGAATGCACCCCGGAGTCCTGGACTCTGCTCCTGGGTATCTGGCACGGGGGGCAGTTCATCGGCTGCCAGGACGTGGGCGCCAAGGACTTCGCACTGTTGAAGACCGTCTCCACCGGATCATGGCTCAAACAGTCCGTGCAGGGCCGGGGCCTGGGCGCAGAGATGCGTGCCGCCGTCGTGCTCTGGGCCTTCGACTGGCTGGGCGCCGACGTGGCCGAATCCGAAGCCGCGGACTGGAACGCGGCTTCCCTCGGCGTCTCCCGCGCCCTCGGCTACGAGCCCAACGGAACCACCCGGAAGGCGTGGGGCACGCAGGTGGAGACGGTCCAGAAAGTCCGGGTCACGCCCGAAACCTTCAAGCGCCCCGACTGGACCCTCCAGGTAGAAGGCCACGAAGCAGCGGCAAAGTTTCTGCACGTCACCTGAGTGCAGGCCAGTGGTTCGGCTCGTCCGCCCCGAGTCGTTCGCCGTCGCTTAGACACCTCCCGACGCGCTGCTTCGGTCGCTGGGCGACCTGCACACCGCTCTAGTGGGCGATGCGCTCCTACACGAAGGACTCGAACCGGACGTGGGCGCGGGTGCGCCTTCCGGCAGCGTGCGTCAGAGGCGGGGAACGAGCCAGCACGCAGAGGAAGGGGCACCCGCGCACACCCAGCTACCCCTCTAGGAGTTCCGTTACCAGGGCGGCGATCGGGGACCTTTCCGAGCGGGTGAGCGTGATGTGGCCGAAGAGCGGGTGGCCTTTCAGGGTTTCGACGACGGCGGCGACTCCGTCGTGCCGGCCGACGCGGAGGTTATCCCGCTGGGCGACGTCGTGGGTGAGCACGATCTTCGAGTTCTGGCCGATGCGGCTCATGACTGTCAGCAGGACGTTCTTTTCGAGGGACTGGGCCTCGTCCACGATGACGAATGCGTCGTGCAGGGAACGGCCGCGGATGTGGGTGAGGGGCATGACCTCGAGCATTCCCCGGTCCATGACTTCCTCCACCACTTCCTGGCTGACGAGCGCGCCCAGCGTATCGAAGACGGCCTGGGCCCAGGGGTTCATCTTTTCGGACTCGGAGCCGGGCAGGTAGCCGAGTTCCTGGCCACCCACGGCGTAGAGGGGGCGGAACACGATGACTTTGCGGTGCTCGCGGCGTTCCAGGACCGCTTCGAGGCCCGCACACAGGGCCAGGGCCGACTTGCCGGTGCCGGCCCGCCCGCCGATGGAGACGATGCCGACCGAAGGGTCCATCAGCATGTCGATGGCCAGCCGCTGCTCGGCGGACCTGCCGTGAAGCCCGAACACGTCCCGGTCGCCCTTGACAAGGCGGACCTGCTTGTCGGCACCCACCCTGCCCAGGGCGGAGCCCCGGTTGGACAGCAGGACCAGCCCGGTGTTGACCGGCAGTTCCGCGGCCGCGGGAATGAACACCGGTTCGTGGCCGTAGAGGGTGGAAATCTCCTCCTCGTTGGCCTCGACTTCGGCAACCCCGGTCCAGCCGGAGTCCTTGACCAGCTCGTTGCGGTACTCATCCGCTGTCAACCCCATCGCTGAGGCCTTGACGCGCATCGGCAGGTCCTTGGACACCACGGTGACGTTCTTGCCTTCGTTGGCGAGGTTCTTCGCAACGGCGAGGATGCGGCTGTCGTTGTCGCCGCTGCGGAACCCGAGCGGGAGCACCTCGGCGGAGATATGGTTGAGCTCCACCGTGAGGGTCCCGCCGTCGTCCCCGATGGGGATGGGCTGGTTCAGGCCGCCGTGCTTGACCCGCAGGTCGTCGAGGAGCCGCAGGGCCGTGCGGGCGAAGTAGCCCAGTTCGGGGTCGTGGCGCTTTGCTTCGAGCTCGGTGATGACCACGATGGGGACGATGACTTCGTGTTCTGCGAACCGCAGCAGCGCCCGGGGGTCCGAGAGGAGGACGGAGGTGTCGATCACGAAGGTGTGGATCAGGGAATCCCTTCCGGAGACGGCAAAACCGGCCGCAGCATCAGTTGCTGCGCCGGTTTTTTCAGTGGCTCGCACAGTGCGAGAGGTAGCTGTTCCTGCCTGGCCTGAAAGGACCTCATGCAGTTTTTCAGAAGTAGCCACATCGACTCCAGCCCCGGGCCCCAGCCCGGCCTTGTTATTGGTGAGGCGGCTCGGCCATGAGGCCGGGTCCGGCCTCCCATACAACCGGTGCGATGTTCCGCTCCATGTACTGGCCTCCCCGATCAGCCGGCGGTTTGCCTGCTGATGGATATAACGTAAATCCACCCCCCGGCATTTCCGCAACCATTACGCGGCGATTCCTGTTGCGGTGTTGTGAACTCCGGGTGAACCGGGAGTGTCAGGAGCCGAAGCGCCGTTGCCGGCCCGCGTAATCCCGCAGTGCCCGCAGGAAGTCGACCTTGCGGAACGCCGGCCAGAGGGCCTCGCAGAAATAGAACTCGCTGTAGGCGCTCTGCCACATGAGGAACCCGGAGAGCCGCTGCTCGCCGGAGGTGCGGATGACCAGGTCAGGGTCAGGCTGGCCGCGGGTATAGAGGTACCGCGAGATGTCATCAACGCTGAGTTCATCGGCAAGCTGGTTGATGTCGGCACGCTTGGCCACGGCGTCGTGCAGCAGTTCACGGACTGCATCCACGATCTCCCGGCGACCGCCGTATCCCACGGCCACGTTGACATGGATCTTTTCGTGGACGGGCGTCCGTGCCGTCAGTTTGTTCAGGCGCTCGGCAAGGTAGCCGGGAAGCAGTTCCGGCGCCCCCATCGCATGGACGGAAATGTTCTCGTCCTCGTCCAGCCGGTCCAGGGTGTTGGCGATGATGCCCATGAGGAGGTCCAGTTCCTCACTGGACCTGTTCATGTTGTCCGTGGACAGCATGTACAGCGTCACCACTTTGACGCCGAGCTCCTGGCACCAGCCCAGGAACTCATGGATCTTATCCGCGCCCGCCTGATGGCCCTGGCTTGTGGGTGCATTGAACTGCTTGGCCCAGCGACGGTTCCCGTCCACCATCACACCGATGTGCCGCGGGATGCGGTCCCGGGAAAGGTCCTTGAGCAGCCGCCGCTCGTAATAGCCGTAGAGGAACCCGGGCAACTCCACGCGTCCACTCACCTGACTTCCTCGCTCTTCGTACTTGCACATCCTAGGCTACCGCCCGGGCGGCGCATGCCGGCCGAAGGGGCCCCGGCGCGGGGCTGCAAGCGCAGTTACCGATGAGTAACTTACCGGAACGTAGGTTATTCTGGAC
>Ga0308160_10002928_pt1 | contig 19858 bp, 20 predicted proteins | sample PhyFR1_FD_201036 | JGI IMG/M metagenome (GOLD analysis project Ga0308160, IMG submission 201036) | Phyllosphere microbial communities from UC Gill Tract Community Farm, Albany, California, United States - DLSLF.R1 | ecosystem: Host-associated > Plants > Phyllosphere > Unclassified | place: USA...
GGCTTGCTTGAGGATGGCGATGATCTGGCTGTCGGTAAAGCGGGATGTCTTCATGTAGCGTTTTCTTCGATCTTAAGTAGAAAATTCTACTTCTAAACGCGCTCTTTTTGTGGGGGGATTACCCATCGCGATCTTCTCTGGCACACCGTTCTCCCGCATGGCTTTCTCAAAGAAACGCTTAGCGGCCGCCGTGTCACGATGTGCTGTCAGCAGGAAATCGACGGTCTTTCCTTCCTTGTCGACAGCACGGTAGAGATACTTCCAGACGCCCTTGACCTTGATGTACGTCTCGTCCATTCGCCAGCTAGTGCCGACCTGACGCTTATGCTTTCGTGACTGTTTTTCAATCAACGGCAGGAAACGGATCGCCCAACGGTTGATCGTCGAATGGTCGACCGACACGCCACGCTCTTCCATTAGCTCTTCGATGTGCCGGTAGCTGAGCGGATAGGCCACGTACCATCGGATGCAGACCAAGACGACATCAATCGGGAAACGCATTCCTTTAAAGCTGAGCATGTGGGATCGTCAATGTGCGGCGTTGCAGTCTACCCGATCGCGGGCAACCGCTCGGCTAACGCGACAAAACCCTTGACGACATCGAGAATCCTTATGAATGGGAAGAATTCGAAGCCTATGAACGGGTTCTCAAAAAGCTGGCGCAAGGGTGGAGCCCAATTGGATTTGTTAGTCTGAAGACCGGCGACTCACTGGATGTGAATTTTGTTTATCCCGAACCGTTTGAGATTGTGTCCACCATTACACCGGCACAGTTGAATGATTGCGTGTCTTATTGCGAGAAGATAAGGCTGGCGAGGGACATCGGGCGCCAGTACCGTCTACGCTTTGTCTTTACCGCTGACTACTTCAACCGGGCGCTTGACACATCGATAATCTGCTGTGCGGTGCAGAACTTCGTAGATCGACGGGGACGAATAGGCCCTCTGCCATCCAGCGGCTACGTGCGCAGCGGGCCTACGGTATCGTTGGGTTCAAGAGAAATCGGTCTCGTGGTAAGGAACGGCGATATTTATTTCGATAGCTGGCCTTTTCCAGATTCAGCCTAATTCTGGCTCGGCTGTTACTATTTTAGATACCGGCATCAATGACGCGCTCAAGTGGGGCGACATACGGTTCAGCGACGGCAAAACCCCGGTACGATACAGTTGGGTGAATCGCCACTACTATCGTAGAGACTCGCAAGCCGCAAAATGACATATTCCCAGCAGGAGGAGGTTCGCCGCTTCTACGCTTTCGAAAACTCAACCGACATGGTCCGGCTCCTGCGTCGCCAGGTCGTGATCGCCGTCCTTCCCATATTCCCGGATCTGATCGAGCGCGCTCTGCCTGGTGTAGGCCATAGTCGTCGTCACGCTGGCATGGCCCAGCGATTCCGCGACGACGCGGATATCCCGACCGCGCACGATCAAGGCCTTGGCAAAGGTGTGGCGCAGCCAGTGCGGAGAGACCTCGCGCAGTTGAGTGGCCTCGGCGCCGCGGCCATCCCGCTCAAGAGACACGGCGACCTCCTTAAGTCGGTTTTTCACAATCAAATACAGGCTTGTACGGGACGTGATGCTGGCCCAGGCCCGGAAATAGCGCCGCGACTTCGCTTCGGTCACCATCCGGCTACCAATCGCCACGGGTTTCGTCTGCACCGACAACAAAAGCCCGTACTCTTCGCCGGCTTCCGGTATCGGAGAAAGCCCGAACGCGCTGCGGTACGCCATCAGTTCCTCGAACACCACTCTCGTCATCGGCACATCCCGCCCAGTACTGCCTTTCGCATGTTCCTCATCAACCTTTAAAATCCAGTAGGTCCGCGCCGTCTTCGGATCGGTCAGCGGGTAGACGTCCCGCATCCGTACGCCCACGAGTTCTGATGCCCTCAAACCAAGTTCGCGCAGCGCGACAAACGCAAAGCGGTCGCGCGCCCGAAGTCGGGCCGCGGAGTCATCGGGGACGGGTAGCGCATCCAGGTAATCCAGCACATAGGCATATAAATCGAGGTCGAGCGATCGCTCGGCATTGATCCGCCTCGACTTACGGGTTTTTACGCGCGCCATCGGGTTGCGACGGATAACCCCATCTTCATGCAACTGGTTGAAGAGGGCGCGCACGCACCGTAAAATGTCGTCGCGGCTGCCAGGGGAGGGCGCCGTACGGAAGGGCGTATAGCCCGGCTCGTCAGCGCGGGCAAAGCGCAGCACGGGTTGTAGTTCGCCATCGGCACCTGGTCTCGTTTTGCCGGTCTCGATTTTCCGGCAAAGGCAGTCAGCGGGCAGATCGCGCAAGAACGATATAAATCCATTCGCATGGGCCTGGGTCCAGTGGATGGGCGGCACACCGATGCGGTCGCAATACCATCGAAGCTTGGCGACGTGGTAGCTGTACGTGTTCGCTGTCTCCTGGCTGTAATCTCCGCCGTTGTGGCGCACACCGTCCAGCCAGACCTCGACGGAGCGCCAGGCGGCTGCGACGACAAGTTCTCCCTCGCTCTTCGTGACGACATCGTCGCCGGTATCCCTCATCGCATTCCTCCGGGTGCGCTGCGCGCCATGCGCAGCTGGTCGATCGTCATCTCCAGCCGATCAATTTTAGATTGCAGCTCGGCCAAGCGGTCCTTGGCCAACCGGGTTTCGGCCCGGCCCATCTCGATCGATTGCATGGCAAACAGCCGCTGGCCTTTTAGCTCTTCGGTCATGCCGGCGACCACCTGCCGCTGTTGCGTCAGGGCAGCCCGACTAGTCTCCAGTTCCTGTGCCAGAAGCTCCGCGCGTAAAACCTGCGCCTGCAGCTCGCCGGCGAGCCGCGCAGCCTGGGCTTTGGCGTCGGCTGTCGCGCGCTCGGCGTCGCGCAGCCGGCCATTCAGATAATCGACCTGGGCATCGCGGCCGGCCTGGGCGGCCAGGCGGGAGAATTGTGGCATGCACTCGACGAAGATGGAGCGGATCACGGACGCGTCCAGCGCCGGAGAGACCGAAACGGCTGGCAGCGGCAGCAACGGGCCACCCGGAGATGTTCTAACCGTCCCGGCAGCTGCTGTGGCAGCGGCCAACTCACGCTCGAGGGCGTCGCGTTCACTGGCGATGGTCGACGTCGACGGGCTGCGGCCGGGCGCGTAGGCGCGCAACAACCGCCGGTAAATGTCGGGACCATAGAACTTATTGGTGACGTCGTGCACGACGCGGATGAACGCCCGCAAAAACGGGCGATGGTTACCCGGCTCGACCGGATACGACTCCAGAAGCGGCGCTACGCGCTGTACCAGCTGGCGGGCCTGGTCATCGGTCAGTGAAAAAGGCGGGCGGCTCATGCGATTTCCGTGACGCGATCGCAAATTCCAGCGGCGTGTTGCGCGCAGTAGAGCGTATCGAGAGCCGGGACAGCGGCGCGTGCGGCGGGGCCGTGGGCGGCAGGGAAAACCATAAATGATGAGCACATAAGCGGTAGGGTAACCGGTATTCTTTGGGCTGTCAAAACGGTACTTTCGACTTAGCCTGTATTAAGTCGAAAGTTCTCGAAGAGAGGTGTATGAGGATCCTGGGCGGTCTGCAGCGTTCTGCGGGCACCGAAGGGTCTGAACATTCTGGGCAGCCACGCCATACTGCTATGCAACTGCATGGTCACGCTCCACAAGACAACACCCCATCCAGGCAGTCGCAGCCATCCGGTCTCTTCGACATGCCCCCGTGCTACTGGTGAGCTTCTACAGGGACTTCGAGTTCCAGTGGCTGTCGGGTGCTTAGGCTGCCTAGGGCTGAGCAACATCGAGCTTTTCTTGCAACATCGCACGCAGCTTGTGTTGATGCCACTCTTGATGCAAAATGAGGCAGAAATTGATGCAAGGAGATGTGATGCGAACGACAGTGACAATCGACGACGAACTGTACGCGAAGGCCATGGATATGGCGGATCCGGAAATGGACAAGGCAGACCTTTTTCGCGAAGCGATCAAAACCTTCGTGCGCGTCCAGGCCGCGAAGCGCCTTGCCGCACTCGGCGGCTCCTCACCAGACATGCCTGAGGTGCCCCGTCGACGTGACGACCACGCTTGATGAACGGTGTCCTGATCGATACATCGGTATGGGTGGACCATTTCCGACACCGCAATGACACCCTCGTCGAGCTGCTTGGCCTGGATCTGGCACTGTCGCACCCGATGATTGTGACCGAGCTGGCGTGCGGCACGCCGCCAGCCCCGCGGTCTCGGACGTTATCGGATATCGGCATGCTCCCGCAGACGCGCCAAGCCACGCTGGGTGAAGTCAGGGAACTGATCGAGCGCGAACGCTTATATGGCCTTGGATGCGGCCTGGTTGACCTTGCACTACTGGCCTCGACCCTGCTCACTCCGGGATTGCGCCTTTGGTCCCAGGACAAACGGCTGGCGCAGCTCGCACAACAGTTTGGCGTCGCCTTCGCGCCGACCCGGCAATAGTGCTGCCTCCAACGCTCACGCTATTCAACATAGCCCGCGTTATGTTGAGTAGTTTTGCCGGACGGTTTCAGCGTTTCACGCGGCGGGTTTATGGTCGACGCACGGGCCGAGAACGGTCAGCAATCAAGGCCAACTGTTGCCAAAAGCACAAAGACGGAAATCGATTGGAAGATTGAAGCGACAGCTGACGCAGCGGATGTCGTGGGGATTGGCGCGAGCCATCTCGCCCCCCGGGCTCAGGCACGGGAGTGAAGTTTTTGACGCACGGCTGATCGGGAATGGATCAATGCACGTGGCTGGGCAGCCAGTCAGTCAGCATCAGTGGATTTTCCGTGACACGTCACGCTTTGGCGCGTGGCTGCTCTTACAGAAGAATTCTCAGCGCCTGTGCCAGTGTCCTCAACGGTAACGCCCATTTTAGCTAGGATCCACCAGAGGATACAAACAACGGACTGCATGGGCTGGAAGGGATAACGGATAACTGCCGAGAGATCACAACGGACGCACAGTGACGTGCGAACGGCCGGGGCCGCAAATAGCAGGCGTTCCCTGACAACGTTCAAGCCCAATATTGTTTGCACGGCAGCAAACCGAAGAATGCTGGAGGCTCCGGCTCAGAGACGGGAGGGTAACAGGCAAAAAAATGCCCGCTGGGAAGCGGGCTGAATCTATCCTTGGAGGAGAATAGAGGAGACATGCGCATTATGCTGCGGCGCACAAGACTTGTCCAATGATGGTTCGTGATAGCTGTAATGCGCCAGACTCATGCCTTGCGATGCCATGTAACGAACTCGACATTACCAATAATATTGTCGAGTTTGACCGCTCAGTTAGCGATGATCATGCTGAGCCCCATCCGACTTGCCCCTTCAGTGTTTGATACTGAATCGATCAAAGACTATCAGCTACTTTCCGCCCTGCCCCGCTTATTGTGACGCTACATTCGCGCCAGAGCAGTGCTACGGCTTAATCTGTGAATCGCCACGATGCTATCCTATCGCACTCTCGCTCAATATCCGACCGCGACAAACGCTCGGGTGGAATACGCCGCTTACCTTCTATACCGAGCACATGGCTCGACTACAACTGCAAGGCAATTCGATTCATTATCCCGATGTTATAATTGGTTCTTGAGACCGCCGGGTGTATGTTAGTGACTGTTTAAAAACTCTGAAGCAACTATCATGTCCAAACAGGTCTTCTTTGGCATTCCCAAGCAATGATTTATATCGCCCTCGGTTCGTCGCTCCTACACAGGATGCGTTGCCGGTGAGTTATTAAACAGTCTCTTAGCGAACAATTCCCAATCGACTTGATGGGTAGTTTCGGCGCTTAGTGTGGTCAACGTGATGTTGCAAAAAGAAACGAAGCATTTCCATGCTCGCGTTGGGACCCTTCGGATCTGTATAGCTACCACGCCGGCTACCACCCGACCAAGCGTGTCCAGCGCCATGCAGAATCCACTGCTCGGCCATGATGTCTCCAGCTCTCCCTCTGTGCACGCGTCGAGTGAAACGCTGCCCATCAGTCTCGTACGCTTCACTCGACGTTGCTAATTGCTGATGCAAATGCGGAGTTTGGTGCATATGGCTGTTCACTGACTGCTGCACTACACCTATACCGTTTTTCACGTGCACCGAAAAATCCAGGTCGCCATGGAACACGATGGTTGGAACGCTCGCCAGGGGCTCAGCATTTGCCAGTGCATGCAGGTCAGGGCCATCGCGCATTGCAAGCACTGCACTGTAGTAGTCAGTCGCACTGCCATATGCCAGGCCGGAATGACAGCCGACCGCAGCGAAAAGGTCGGGATAGGTCTGCCCAAGTATGACGGCCATTGCACCACCCGACGAGAAGCCCGCAGCATACACGCACGTGGTATCAACGGCATATTCAGCCAGCACTTTGCGAGTGATCCCGGCAATGAGCGAAGGCTCTCCCCGGCCGCGTCGATGGTGGGCTTTGTCATACCAGTTCCACCATCTGCTCCAGTTAGCGCCCGCTGACTGTTCAGGGTAGACGACAAGGCATCCACACCGTTCGGCAAGGTCGTTCATGCCGGTACCGAACGCGAAGTCGTCGGCGTCCTGGCCTCCGCCATGGAGCATGACAATCAACGGCAGCGGCGCACCCGTGTAACTACCTGGGATGAACAGCTTGTACTGTAACGATCCCATATCGGTATGAAAGCGATCTAAGATGAATTTCCCGGAATTTTGGGACGAGCTACGAGAGATTGGAAATAGGAAGGAAGAGCAATTCCATGGTGATTTGGCAAAAGACATCCATGTATCAAGCACCGCGTTCAACATTTTCTGAATCCTTGAATAATCGCTAAACCTGCTGACATATCTTTTAGGAATACTCACAAATTCCGCAACGCAGCATTTCACACTGATCCGCCTCTACATGAACGCGATCTTCAACGTTACTTACTGAAAAATATTCAGACTAAAATTAATCGTGGGCGCGGAAGTGACATTAGCTGTCATCGCCAACGAGGTCATTGATTCATTGAAGCTTTCAGCGTCGACGTATATGCGGCAATGACGTTCCAGTGGTGCACCCGAGCACACTGATTGGCAGTAATGTGCAACACTAAACGCAGTGTGAAGCGCTGCTCACGGTTATCAGACATTTGCACTATTCATCTTCGATGGAGCGCTTCGGAATGCTGATGACTTTAGCGAGTAAGCCACATACCCCAGAAGATGTAAGCCAGGATGACATCAACCGGGAATACACTTTCCTGTGAAGCTAAACGTGTCAATTGGCAGGCGATCGACGTTATCGTTCACTTAAGCCAGAAAAAAAGTTCTTTAAGAGACATTTGACAACGCACAGACAGGTTCTATTGAAGAGCATGGCTGTGCTCTGCACATTGCGAATCAAGTCCGGTTATGCAGGCGAAGTACTGCGATGGGTCTGGCTTCCGAACTCCGAATGACCCGGTTGCGCGTGCTGCCTTCCTGCGGCGCCATTATCTCCATGGCTCGCCTCTTGCCATGCCGATCCCGCCCCGTTGCCAGCACGGGTGAACGGGTCGGAGAACTGTCGGATCGTTTCCTGTTGGGCGCGCATACCGCGTTCCGTCTGCTCAGTGGCATCGCGCGATACCTCTTCAGCCAGTGCACGTGCAGTATGGGTGGTGGTCTGCACGTGCTTTTCAGTCACGCGCGCTAGATCCACCTGAGTATCGGCGGCCAAGCGGGCGATGTGCTGATGATAAGCACGCAATTTGTCGCTGGTCGGTTGGACGCGAGCGGTAGCAGCGCCGATCAGCTCCGACTGGCGATTATTGCTCATCACCTGTTTGCTGGTAAGCACGGACTCCTCTAGCAAGGTCTGCGTCAACTGGATATTCAGGTTGCACATCTGCTGGAACGAGTGAAAAACGGACTTAGAAATATCGTTCAAGAAGGCAGTTTGAGCATCGAGATGTGAACGCAATGCTGGATTTACGGCCTGAGGAAATGGATACATGTTTGCCTTCGCTAAGTTAGTCGACTAGGAACTGCTGTACAAGCTTGCTGCGTCAGTTTTTGCTGCAACGCAGCGTACGGCTCGGCAGGACTTCGTAGACTACAGGCACTTATCTATCAACCTTTGCGATAGATCAAGGTCTATTAAAAGAAAGGGTTCTGTCGCGTTAGCTGAGCAGTTGTCCCGATCGGATAAACTGCAGTATTTTCATGGCTCTCGAGTGTCTAGAAAAACCGTGGCGATTCAGTTTCAATCTGTGACCTATCTGCAACCAGTAGGGTGGGAAGGCTAGGCTCACCTGCTAAAACCAAGCCGTCGTCCGATATCTTCCAGAATACCCACACGCTACCAGACATGACAGAGTCCTTATAGTTCCATCAGCGGAAAGTTTCGCCAATTCAATCAACGCAAATCGTCCGATCGCGGCCACTCTGCTGGGACGAGCCTGGCAAGGTTTCCGCATAAACATTCAACTGAACAAATTGCTCAATGAACAACGTGAAGTGTTCCACCACTCAGCCATCAATAAATCCTAGGAATCTGTAAGGTGTGCTTTACTATCGATGATATGTTGCCAATAGTAAAGCTGAATCCACAGCGCTTCATGCGCCAGCTTGATTTTTAACAAAAATCCTCACAACAGCTGTCCCGCTTTCTAAAGACTGTGCTAATGTTGGCTAATAAACAAATGCATTTGGGAAGTCTTTAAAAGACATATACGAGACAGTATTGTTATGAGCGAAATCTCAAATGTGTCCTGTGTTTCGTCGAACAGCGTTTCATGAAAGCTATATTGACGGATGTCCCGATTTAAAAAGTCCGGATACCGAATTGTCTAAGCCACACTCAGAAGGTAAAATTATGCCGCATGCTGCCTTGTCTTCACAGGAAAGCTATAACCCTAATCATTTGCTCGATGTCCTGCTCGGCAACATGCAATTGAAAAACGATGCTGCGCTCTGCCGTATGCTCGAGGTGGCGCCGCCAGTCATCAGCAAGATCCGCCACTACCGTCTTCCGGTGGGATCTTCGCTGCTGATCCGCATGCATGAAGTGACCGGTATGAGCATCCGCGACCTGCGCGACCTGATGGGCGATCGCCGCAATAAATACCGTCTGTCTGATGCACAGGGCCGTCCGAAGCGAGAACAAAATGTAATTGCTTAGTGACCTCGTGCGGCTCTGTCGCGTTATTGATTAAACGGCGGAATTCCCGTAACCGCACTCGGCCGCTCAAACTGGACGGACCAGTCCTGCCAATGCGGAAAATCGGTCGGCGAACGACATTGCATTGGCGCCGTCGATTGCAAACTGGTCCTTGCGAATCATGTGTATCAGTTCGATGCCGGCGAGCACAGAACCGCCGGACCGAAACGATTTGAAGTTGAGCATCGGCTTGGTCACCCGCTTGATGGCGCGATGGTCCTGCTCAACGATGTTGTTGAGATATTTGACCTGACGCACCAAGATCGGCACGTCGCGGCCTGCGTTAATCGCATCGATCGCAGCCTTGTTGGCGCCACTCTTGTCCATCGCCACTTTGTTCGGGTCGCCGTTCGCTTCCATGGCCTTGTCGAAGAAGCGCTTTGCCGCTGCCATGTCGCGGCGTGCCGTCAGCAGGAAATCCACGGCCTTCCCTTCCTTATCGACGGCACGGTAGAGATACTTCCAAACGCCCTTGACCTTGACGTACGTCTCATCCATTCTCCAGCTCGCGCCGACCTGGCGCTTATGCTTGCGTGACAGCTTTTCGATGAGTTGAAGGAAGCGGATGGCCCAGCGATTGATCGTCGAATGGTCGACAGATACGCCTCGCTCTTCCATCGTCTCCTCCAAGTGCCTGTAGCTCAGCGGGTAGGCCGCGTACCAGCGGATGCAGACCAGGATGACGTCGATCGGGAAACGCATTCCTTTGAAGCTGAGCATGTCGAATCGTTAAGTGTTCGGGTGCCACAGTCTACCTGATCAGGCAAACTGCTCAGCCAACGCGACAGAACCAGATGGCGACCGTAGCAGGGTTGCTCGCGGTATTGGCGGGATACACGATCACCCTTTTCCCCATGCATGAATCGACGGCTGCATTGGCCGTTCTCGTGCTCGCCGCAGTCCTCATCAATTTCGGGCTAACGCTCAATGTCGTGATCGGCCAGCGCGCCATCTACGGGCTAGCGCCCGACTTGCGCAGCCGTTTGAACGGCCTGTTCGGCGCGAGCGCATTCTGCGGCGGAGCGATAGGCTCGGCCTTGGGTGGGTGGGCCTATGCACACAGCGCATGGCCTTGGGCTGCCACGCTAGGTGGCGTTTTCCCCCTCATTGCCATGGGCTACTTCGCCATACGCAAGACCTGAACGAACGGGTGAGACAACGACATCCGATTCGTTTCGATCTCTGTTGACGCCTGAAAGCACTCTGTGTAGAGTGCAAGCCATACATTCATATATATGACTATATAAGCATATGAACTTCGTACGGAGACACGACGAAAGACTTCCCCTGTACCAGCGTTTGCGCGACGAACTCAGCGAACGCATCGCCAGCCAGCAGTGGCGGCCGGGAGAAGCGATCCCCACTGAAGCCGAACTGGTCAAACAGTTCTCCGCTTCCATTGGCACGGTCCGGAAAGCCATCGACATGCTGGTCACTGAAGGCGCGCTCGAGCGCTTCCAGGGACGCGGCACCTTCGTGCGCCGGGCCCGTTTCGATTCCTCCTTGTTCCGCTTCTTCCGCTTCCAGAAGGAGAGCGGCGAGCGCCAGGTGCCCGAAGCCCGTATCCTGCGCCGCGAGGTGATGGAAGCGCCGTCCGCCGTGGCCTCGGCCCTTCGCCTGGCGCCTGGCGCGGAAGTGATCCACATGACGCGTCTGCGACTGCTTAACGGCAGGCCGCTGCTGGCCGAATCGATCTGGCTGCCCAGGGAGAAATTCGCGGCGTTGCTGGACATCGACACCGGAGAATTCGGCGACCTGCTGTACCCCTTGTACGAGGAGCGATGCGGCCAGGTGATCGCGTCCGCCGAAGAGGACCTCACCGCCGAAGCTGTCGACGAGGTGCATGCGCGGCTGCTGCAACTGCAGCCCGGTGCGCCAGTCATCGTGGTCGAGCGCGTGGCGCTCGGCTACGACCGACATCCGCTGGAGTGGCGCCGCTCGCGCGGCTCCGCCGAGCAGTTCCGCTATCACGTAGAGATTCGCTGACCGGCAGGCGGGCCGCGGCCCGCCATCCCGAAACACAGAGGCCAGCCTGGCGACAGGCGGGAATGGCCCCCTTTATCCATCCATTCCATCCGAGGAAAGACAATGCACTCCATTACCCTGGACAACGGCACACGCGCCATATCGCAGCTGGAGCGGCAGACCATGCGCAAGGTCGCCTGGCGCCTGCTGCCGATACTCATGCTCGGCTACTTCATTGCCTTCGTCGACCGGGTGAACGTCGGCTTCGCGGCGCTGCAGATGAACCACGCCGTCGGCATCGACCACGCCGCCTTCGGCCTGGGCGGCGGCCTGTTCTACCTGACCTACGTGCTGTTCGAAATTCCCAGCAACCTGGCGATGCAGAAGGTCGGCGCGCGCCTGTGGATCGCCCGCATCATGATCAGCTGGGGCCTGGTGTCCGCCTGCACCGCCTTTATCACGGGTCCAAACTCGTTCTACGCGATGCGGATCCTGCTCGGCGCCGCCGAAGCGGGCTTCTTCCCCGGCGTGATCCTGTACCTGACCCAGTGGTTCCCGTCCGCCTACCGCGCCCGCATCATCGCGATCTTCATGGTGGCGGTGCCGCTGTCCAGCTTCATCGGTTCACCGCTGTCGGCCGCGCTGCTGCAGCTCGACGGCCTGTTCGGCCTGCAGGGCTGGCAGCTGATGTTCGTCCTGGAAGCCATGCCCGCCATCGTGCTGGGCTTGATGGTGCCGTGGCTGCTGACCAACAAGCCGCAGGAAGCCAAATGGCTCAGCGCCGAACAGAAATCCTGGCTGACGCGCCAGCTGGACACCGAGCATGCCGCCACCGGTAAGGCAAGCGACGGCGCCGGCCACAGCCGTCTGCGCGACATCCTGCTGAACCGCTACGTGCTGGCCGCGGCGCTGGTCTATGCAGGTGCCTCCGGCGCCAGCCAGTGCCTGTCCCTGTGGCAGCCGCAGATCATCAAGGCCTTCGGCCTGACGACGCTGGAAACCGGCCTGCTCAACTCGGTGCCCTTCGGTATCGCCGCCATCCTGATGCTCTGGTGGGGCAAGCATTCGGACCGCACCAAGGAGCGCGTCTGGCACAGCGGCCTGCCGCTGGCAGCGGTGGCGGTCAGCCTGATGCTGGTGGCCTTCACCGGTTCTTCGCTCGTCCTCACCATCGCGCTGCTGGTGCTGGCGGTCACGGGCACCTACATCTTCAAGGGCCCGTTCTGGGCGCTGGCCAGCGAATGGATGCCCGGCAAGAGCGCTGCCGTCGGCCTCGCCCAGGTGAACGCGGTCGGCAACCTGGCCGGCTTCGTCGGCTCGGCGATGCTCGGCGCCATCAAGCAGGCGACCGGCAGCTTTGCGCTGGCCCTGCTGCCCATCGCGCTGATCTCGCTGATCGGGTGCGTGACCCTGTGGCTACTCACCCGCAAGCGCTGAGCGGCTTTCCGATGACAGGCGGGGTCCATGTCACCCCGCCGCATCAATGCGGAGACATTCATGTTCAACTGGTACCGTGAGATCACGCCACGGGAACGCAAGACCTTCTGGGGCTGCTTCGGCGGCTGGGCGCTCGACGCGCTCGACGTGCAGATGTTCAGCCTGGCCATACCGGCCCTGATCGCCACCTTCGGCCTGGACAAGACGGACGCCGGCCTGATCAGCGGCGTGACGCTCGTCTCGTCCGCCCTCGGCGGCTGGATCATGGGGGCGGTGTCCGACCGCATCGGCCGGGTGCGCGCCCTGCAGCTAACGATTGCCTGGTTCTCGCTGTTCACGCTGCTGTCGGCCTTTGCCACCGGCTTCGGCCAGCTGCTGGTGCTGAAGGCACTGCAGGGCTTCGGCTTCGGCGGCGAATGGGCCGCGGGCGCCGTGTTGATGGCCGAGGTCATTCGTCCGGAACACCGTGGCAAGGCCATGGGCACGGTCCAGAGCGCATGGGCCGTGGGCTGGGGCGCGTCGGTGCTGCTGTACTCGGCCGTGTACCTGCTGCTGCCGCCCGAATTGGCCTGGCGCATCATGTTCGGTATCGGCATCCTGCCGGCCCTGCTGATCATCTATGTGCGCCGACACATCGGCGAACCGGAAAGCTTCGCGCACAAGACGCCGCAATCCGGGCCCGCCGGGTTTGGCCTGCTTGCCATCTTCAGGCCGGAGGTGCTGCGCCTGACCGTGATGGGCGCGCTGGTCGGCGTCGGCGCACACGGCGGCTATCACGCCTTGATGACCTGGCTGCCGACCTACCTGACGACGGAACGCCACCTGTCGGTGCTCGGCACTAGCGGCTACCTGGCGCTCATCATCGTCGCCTTCTGGTGCGGGTGCATCGCCAGCGCCTACCTGATGGACCGCCTGGGCCGGCGCTACAACCTGGTCCTGTTTGCCGCATGCTGCGTCGTCACCGTGCAGGCCTACGTCTTCCTCGACCTGGGCGATACCGCGATGCTGCTCCTCGGTCTTCCGTTGGGCTTCTTCGCCGCCGGCATTCCGGCCAGCCTGGGCGCCCTGTTCAACGAGTTGTATCCGGCGGCGATGCGCGGCGCGGGCGTTGGGTTCTGCTACAACTTCGGCCGCATCGTATCGGCCGGCTTCCCGGTGCTGGTCGGCCACATGAGCAGCAACATGTCGCTCGGCACCGCGATCGGCGTGGATGCCGGCATCGCCTATGCACTGGTTGCGATCGCCGTCCTCGCCTTGCCGGAAACCCGCGGCAAGGAACTTGACGACGGCCGCCCGTCCCGCGACGACACCGCCGGCGTCCGGGCAGGATCCCGGCACTAAACAAAGCATGGTTTCCATTTTCACCTTAGCGACATATGCGCATGAACCGACGTCAATTCCAAGCCGGCCTGGCCGGCGCCATCCTGCCCTTCCTGTTGCCCGCCTGTGCGAGCAGCATGAGGCCTGACCAGCGTGCGACCATGGCAGCCATCGATACCCACGCCCATATCTTCCAACGCGGCCTCAGGCTCGCGAACGTGCGGCGCTATGCACCCGATTACGACGCCACGCTCGACGATTACACCGGCATTCTGGACCGACATGGCATCGCAGGCGGAGTGCTGGTGCAGCCCAGCTTCCTGGGCACCGACAACAGCTACCTCCTTGCAGCGCTGCGCCGAATGCCGGCGCGCCTGCGCGGCATCGCCGTCGTCGGCACCGACGTCACTCCCGCAACACTGGCAAGCATGCACGCCGCCGGCGTGGTCGGCATCCGCCTGAACCTGGTCGGCAACGCGGCCGTGCCGGACTTTTCGGATGCGCGGTGGCGCGCCTTGCTGCGGCAGGTCGCCGACCTCGGATGGCAGGTCGAGGTGCACCGCGAGGCGGGACGCCTGCCCGCCGTGTTGCAGCCGCTCCTGGATGCCGGCGTGAAGGTCGTGGTCGACCACTTTTGCCGTCCCGACCCGGCGCTCGGCGTGGACGATCCGGGCTTCCGCTTCCTGCTGGAAGCGGCATCGACCCGGCGCGTCTGGGTCAAGCTGTCGGCCGCCTACCGCAATGGCGCCAACGGCCGCGGCCAGCAGATTGCGTTGGACGCGATTCCCTTGCTGCGCGGCGCGTTCGGCATGGAGCGCCTGCTGTGGGGCAGCGACTGGCCGCATACCCAGTTCGAGAAAAAAGCCGGTTACGAGCTGGCCCGGCAGGCGCTCGAAAGCTGGCTGCCGGACCCCGCCGAACGCCACGCGGTACTCGTCGATACGCCAAAGGCGCTATTCCGGTTCACGTAAGGACATGCCATCAAGCCGCCGGTAGCGCGGCAGGTACAGAAAACATCATTCACAACGGAGACAAGCATGAAAAAGTCGGCCCTCGCGTTCGCCGTCATGGCAGCGCTTTGCCTGAACCCATCCGCCCAGGCCCAGAGCAATGTCCAGGTCTACGGCATCATCGACGCCGGCGTCGAATACCTGAACCATGCCGGCCCGGGCGATGACGCCCAGGTCCGCGTCGTCTCGGGCGGCAAGAACACGTCGCGCTGGGGTTTTCGCGGCAGCGAAGAGCTCGGCGGAGGCCTGAAGGCCGTTTTCAACCTGGAAGGGGCCATCGGCCTCGATACGGGCGACACCGGCGGCGGCCCGCTGTTCAAGCGCCAGGCAAATGTCGGCCTCGAGGGCGGCCTCGGACGCGTTGTGATCGGCCGCTCGTTCACCACGACCTATGATCTGGTAAGCAAATTCGACCCCATGGGCTATGCGCCGAACTACTCGTGGGCCACCACAGGCAGCGCCACCGGCCCGTCGAAATACGGCATGACGACCGGATTCGACAACCTGATCAAATATACCGGCCACACGGGTGGCCTCACCTACAGCGCCACCATGGGCCTGGGCGAACAGGCCGGCAATCCCCAGGACGGACGCAAATATGCCGCCGGCGGCACCTGGGTCGGCGCTGGACTTGGCCTCATGGCCACCTGCGAGCGGATCAACGGCAACACGTTGGCCAACACCGGCCGACGCGACCAGACCCGCGCCTGTCACCTGGGAATCGCCTATGACACCGGCCGCTGGCGTACCACTGCGGTCATGCGCGGCTACCGGCTGGAATCAGGCAAACCCGCGACGCCGGACCTGCGTGCCGACACGTATTGGGCCGGCGTCAGCTACCTGGTCCGGAACCTTACGCTGACCGGTGCCGTCTACCACATCAATACCCGGAACCTGCCGGCCAGCCGGGACGCCGACCCGACCATGGTGGTGGCGCGGGCAATGCTTGCGCTCTCGAAGCGCACAACCCTGTATGCGGTCGCTGCGCACGCCAGGGCGCGTCACGGCCAGCAGATCGGGCTGTCGCGCGACGATGTGGGCGCTGCGGATACCCAGAGTGGCGTTACCGCTGGTATTCAGTACCGCTTTTAAATAGACAGCGTAGACAGCGCCCTTGCTCGCTTGGAACGATTGTGCTCGCCAACGTAGATGACGTTACGAAGGATCATTTGTATAACGTTCGCGTTTTGGTGAAGCTCAAGTCATGGCCAGAGAGCGACCGTTTCACCATTTCGCCATGTCCAGCGAGTCTTCAATTAGTTCTGCTGTGGACAAGACATTATTCCCATAATGTCAAGTTCAGACAGGAGCGTTAGGCGGAACTGCTCGGCTAAGCCAGCAAGCGAGCGAGTCGAGCTGCTTCGCCATCCCGATACGTTAGACTATGTTGCACCACTCGACCATAGGAACGTTAGCCGGCAGCTTGCCTTGCTCATCAAGCTGCTCGGGAACGACGAATTACACTATTGAACCCATCTGTCAATGATCTGCACAGCCATGTCGGCCGTTTGCATGGCAAAAAACGTCCAGTCGTCCGCTTGGTCATCCTGGCGACGGCATTAGCCTGCCTCCTCCTGGACTGCTTCTCAGCGTGGCTCGTCTGGTCCAATCGCAACGCCCAAATCCGTCAGAGTGAGATTGCGACATCGAACGTTGCACACATGGTGAAATGGACGACCCCAAGTGCTTGGCGTCCGTCGAGAGTCGTACTGGCTAGTAGCGGCACTTTTGTGTTCTCGGCCGGTCTTGACGTACCCGGTTGGCGGGGCTTGCTAACGATCTCAGTGATCAGTGCGGAATCAAGATTCGAGACGAGTCAGTCATGACTTGACACCGATCCATGCTTCAGCCTCGTCAAGCGCATCGTTGTAGGCTTGAGCCAGGAGGTAAGCATGACGTGCGGCAGCTGGCATCGCAGATGCCGCCATCATAAGCCAGTGGGAGCGCCGTTCTTCTGTCAACGCGTTCCACCATGCCATGCCAGCGGCTGCGTCCTCTTCTTCAATCGGAAAGACGCCGCCGCCGGCCTCCTGTCCATTGTCGATCAGCTTTAAATTCCATCCAGCACCCAAATGCGCGGGCCGTGGACGGATTTCGTAACTACGGCTCATTTTTCCCTTTATTAACATCGTGACCAAGATGCTGAAGTCTACACTCGCTTGATTTGCGCAGCCAGCCCAACCATACAGCTCCAGACATGAGCGAGCGCTCCTTCACATCTTGTGGCGAAAAATGCCTCTGGAAGGGCTTTGCCAGCACCTTCCGCAAACCCTGAACCCCGCGGCACCGGATTTGCGGTACCAACTTCCACTTGGCCCCTTGCTGCCGATGGACACCGACGCATATTTTGTACCGCCGAAATGTTTGCAGTTACCTTAACTCTTATTAAGTAAGCTAATAAAGAGATCCCCCAACCGCAGCTGTGGAACAGCTTTTCGGGACAAACTAGGCAATAACGGCGTGGGCACTGCGTGAATTCCAGATCGGCTGATACCGATAGGTGAGCTTCTACAGGGACGTTCCTCAGTTCGTTAGACGTTGACCGGATGTTGTGCTCAGCGGTCAGATGGGGACGTGGAGTGTCGTAACGCGGATATTCGCACACGTAGCCTTCGAGCGGGCGACACCCCCGTTGACGTAGCCCGCACTATGTCTGCGGTTGGATTTTCGCAGAGGCAAAAATCGCTAGGTAATCCACTCCCCAAAGTGCGCGAGGGACGAGCATGCCACGCCGCCTTGCAAAATAGCGTACACAAGGATTTTTTCTATACTGAAGAGTTGCTGACGCTGCGGCAAATCAAAAAAATTGGGCTGGATCTGACGTGTCAACAAAATTGCAACATTGTGCTTCACGATTGCCATGTTGTGGCTATAATCAAGGTGCTTTGTTGAGCCAGGCAGGACGTGTGCAGTTGAATAGCTGCAACATCCAGCAAAGCATTAACGGATAACCTTTAGAGAGTAAAATATGCCGAGCGGTATTGTGAAATGGTTTAACGATGCAAAAGGTTTTGGTTTCATTACACCGGATGGTGGAGGCGAAGACTTATTTGCGCATTTTTCGGCTATTAACTCCGCCGGCTTTAAATCGCTGGCCGAGAACCAGCGCGTAACCTTCGAAGTCACCACCGGGCCGAAGGGAAAACAGGCTTCCAACATTCAGCCTGAGTGATCGTTTGACCTAACCTGGTCAGCACGATGCATGCGGTTGAGCCAAGACAGAAAACGCCCTCTCGGGCGTTTTCTTTTTGGATATGGTCTCTCAACGCCTAACGAGTTATCTGATGAGGCTGTCTTAAGCGTAGCCTGGCTGAAGCAATTACTCTGCAGCTCTATTGCTTGTACATGCGCCCGTCAAACGTAAAGGGCCGCACTACCGTCAACTGCACACCCACATAATCCGGATGCTGAGGATTGACGATGACGTTGCTTTCTTCCGGTAAAACGACCGATGGGACGCGCATGGCCAGCGTTTCTGCTCGGTCGAGCCAAGCCCGCCCAAGGCTCTGCGCGCTTGTCGACGTCGGCAGTTCGTCCCAGCCAGCAGAAAGTTCGCTTGTACTGGGGGTGAAGATACTGCAGTCATCCAGAAGGTCGACGGCAACCAACACTAGTGGAGGGAGCGGCGCATGTCCGACATGCACGATTTTTCCCAGTGCGCAGATAGCGATGGAAGCGCCACAGTACAGTGCGGGCATCCCGACAGGATTCCAGCGGCCTCCATGCAGTGCTGATCCGGCGCACAGGCGGTCAAGCGCGTACTTGCTTTGAGCAATACGCCACAACCTCATACGGCGCCGCCCGTAGCGATCGCATTGAGGACCTGACGTACCGCTTTCGCACCAGGTTCGGTGTCCAGGTAGTCGATCGGAGCACCGCCCAGAAAAGCCTGGTTGGGCGAACGCAGCCACTGTTTGGCCGCTGTCTCGTCTTCAAAAACATCTTCTGCCATTGCTGCCACATTGGCCAGGCGCCACAACCGCTCGGACGCGGCAGAGTCCAGAAGTGCGTGACGCTTGATGAGTCTGTGCGCCGTGGTATCGGGTACCCGCGTGATAGCCCGTATGCGGGCCGCCGGGACCTCAAAATAGTCTCCAGCCGCGGTCAGCATATCTGCGTCGAAGCCGGTACGGATTGCTTCAACTGGATCCCGACCAGCTTCCAGATCGCGGCGAAGCGCTGCGAAGGGGTTTTGCTTTGCCTCTGAGGCTGCACGTTCGCCTTGCGTTTTGTCCTGCTGAGCCGTATTCGTCATAAGACCTCCATTTGGTAATTAGTTATATACCAAATGGTGGATCTTCGCTAGGGAAGTGGTGTGGTCGGGTGACTATACGAAAGCGATTGATGAGGTACCAGCGTGTCACGACAGGCACACTGGTAGACCCTGTAGAGGCTCACCTTTTATTCGTTGATCAGAGAACGGTGCGACGTTTTGGCGCAAGGTTGTCGTCCGGTGAAGTAAAAGTGCGACTGTTTGCGAAGTAAAACCGCGACTTCTCGGATTTATGAAATAAAAGTGAAACTCTTACCGTACTTGTAAGGCATGCTTCGGCCGCCGATGATCGCAGAGAAGGTGCCAGATAGCATCGCTGGAGCCGTTCACGCGATTCGACGCCGTAGCGTGCAATTGGTACTGCGATCCCGCACTAGCGCTGTCAGGCCCGTTGTGCTCATGAAGCACAGCCTCGGTCAGCGTGCAGCTAACCTTGATGCTCCATCAACCGTGCAGGTCATCGTTCAGCTCCGTCGATCCCAGCCGGTATCCCATCGCCCGATAGCCACGCTGACGCTTGTCCCACATCCGTAATAGCGCTGGGTGGCCGGTGTCCACGAAATCGACTATTTGAATGTCAGTCTTGCTTGCGTGCTCCCGGTGCAGACGCCCGGCATACTGCTGCAGCGTGCCCTTCCAGGAGACTGGCATTGCCAGCACCAGCGTATCGAGCGGTGGGTGATCGAAGCCTTCACCTACGAGTTTTCCGGTCGCCAACAAGAT
>Ga0308160_10002929_pt1 | contig 19854 bp, 25 predicted proteins | sample PhyFR1_FD_201036 | JGI IMG/M metagenome (GOLD analysis project Ga0308160, IMG submission 201036) | Phyllosphere microbial communities from UC Gill Tract Community Farm, Albany, California, United States - DLSLF.R1 | ecosystem: Host-associated > Plants > Phyllosphere > Unclassified | place: USA...
GCCGAGGGCCTTATCGCCCGCTACTCGGTTGGTGGGCCCGTCGTCCTCAAGGGCATCGACGTCGAGATCAAGTCTGGCGAGCGGGTCGGCGTCGTCGGCCGAACCGGCAGCGGTGCGTGCTGCGCTCTATAGGCGAATGCGGTCCCCTGGCCGAGGCATTGACGAATGCTGCATGCGTCTACTCCCAGGCAAGTCAACGCTCGCCCTCGCCCTGCTTCGGCTGATCCCGACCGAGGGCAAGGTCTTCATCGATGGCATCGCTACGGACAAGATCAATCTCGACGCCCTGCGCTCCAGTATCACCATCATCCCGCAGGACCCGACGCTGTGAGTCGACCCGTCCACCGCTGTTGGAGCGCCCGAGCTGATCTCCTCTCGCCTGACGACAGCTTCTCGGGCACGCTCCGACGCAACCTCGATCCGTATGATGAGCTCGAGGACGAAGCCCTGCTCGAGGTGCTCAAGTCGTCGGGTCTCTCGGGCGAGGCCGCGTCCGGCGACGGCACGGGAACCCCGCATCACCTGACGCTCTATTCCGAAATCAGCGTGCGTCGACGTGTACCGGTAAACTGTCTAGTCGAGCTGTGGCTGATTTCGCGTGTCCTCTCTCCGCAGGCCGGCGGCGAGAACCTGTCCCAGGGCCAGCGGCAACTCGTCTCCCTCGCCCGCGGTCTCGTCCGGCGTTCGAAGATCTTCTTACTCGATGAGGTACATAGTCTTGTGTGATGCCAGTTCGCACGGTGGCCTGCTTGACGCATCGTACCTCCCCACCCCTCAGGCCACCGCCTCGGTCGACTTTGCGACGGATGCGTTGATTCAGCGGTCGCTGCGCAGCGAGCTTCAGGGTATCACACTAATCACGATCGGTGCGTCATTACGAGCTGTACATGCGGCAGTCATCAACTTCTGACGTGTACTTGGCCGGCCGATTCCAGCTCACCGCTTACGCACGATCGCCGACTTCGACCAAGTCCTCTGCTTCGACGCAGGAAAGGTGGTGCGTTCGCCGAGATTCTGTACTCCGCGGTCCCTCTTTCTAACGAGCGACATCCTCAATCCTCCGCAGGTCGAGTTCGACTCGCCCGCCAACCTGATCCGAGCCGGTGGTCATTTCGCCAGCATGGTCGCCAATAGCCCTGTTGCCGACGAGCTGCGTGCTCTGGCCGGCGTTTAGAACCGAGATGGAAGTACGGCACCATCTCGAGAATCATTGCAGCATGACATTTCACATTCCCGGCCCATAGCCGAGTGGGCTCCCCGTCAGCCAGTAGACAACCGGTCCGATGGCGAGGCCGAGCAAGCTGCGACCTCGGTAGACCGACCAGGCGCTGATGCCGACGAGCACCCAGAGCGCGTCGGCGCCGATCGAGCGAAGCGCATCGTTGCCGTCCCGATACGCCGCCCAGACGGACCCGGCCGAAGGCGGCGTGTGGAGGAGTAACGCGGGCACTAGCGGGACGCAAAGCAGGAGGGAGGTCGCGCGAACCGACAGTGAGAGCGAGGGCCGCTGAGCGAGGGGGAGGAAGGGGACAAAGAGGACGAGATGGAAAAGGAGGAGGTTTGACAGGAAGATGGGTTCTGTGGGGGTGCAGAGTACAGGGTCAGCACCTTCTGGCGTGCGGCCAGAGCCAACCCGCGCACTCACGGTCCTGAGTCAAAGGCACGAGCGCGCTCAGCGAAGCGCTGAACAAAAGCGAAGCCCAGACAGCCAGCGGAACGCGGAGCTTGGTCTTGTCACTCCGGCTTATGCCCCGATGTACGCAGCCAGCGAAGAAGAGCGAAGAGGCGACCGAGATGGCGACGAGCTGGCCGAGTAGAAGGAACAGGGCCGCCTGCGCACTGCCCCAGCCGGGCGACGAAGAGGTGGCAGAGCTACCCGAGCGAGTGTAAACCCAGAGGAAGAGCACCCAGTACGAGATGGTGAAGGTCGTGATATGCTCTGCATGACAGGGACGGCTAATTAGTCGGGTTTCAGTCTGCTACGAGAGAAGAGAGCGCTTGCGCACCGGATACCCAAGCCGACGTGCCTGGCCGAAGGACGATCGCCCACGCCTCCTCGAACAGCGACGTCTGCTTGAGCCACGTGCCGACCGTGTGCAGCGTTCTTGTCGACGATTCAAAGGGACCGACAGAATGGACAAAGTTGCCGTAGCTCCAGGCCATGTAGCGCAGCATGTCTGCGCGTCGGACGAGTGTGCAAGAGGGTCGGACGGCCGCCGGTCAGCGTCTCCAGGCGAAACTCAAAGTCCGCATGGAATTTTCACGCACGGGTCCATGTATGCAGTAGGCTGCCGGCTGCGATCAGCTTGAAGGTTGTGCGCCAGCGGACGTTGCGTCGAGCCGCCTCTGGCGGTGAGGGCCCGGACGTGCCGCCGTCGACCGCTTCCAGTGCAAGCTTGAGCAGGACGACGACGATGACCAGATACGACGCGAGCACGCCCAAGGGGATGAGATGGCTCGGAGAAAGGCCCAGGTCGGGCACTAGGTCAGCCATCGCGAGCTCTGCGTTGGATTGGAGCTGCAGACGGATGGGCCGGGTCGATGTCAGCAGCCAACCGAGCGAGCTTGCGCCGGTCGTCGGTTCGCCCTTCACCTTCACCTCCATCCGACCCAGTCACGACCTCCAGAGGCACTCGGCAATCAAACGACGCTTCCAAGAGCATCCTAGCAGCCAGACGAGCTCGCCGACCTCGTCTCCACCGACTCGCCCGGATTCTACCCGCCCGCCGTCTCAGCCAGCAGCCTCGACCCTACCACCCCGGATCCAGCCAAGCTCTTCTGCCCGCCCGACTCAGGCTCCGAACTCCCGGCCTTCTAGTTCCCCGCCCGCCTTCCGGTCATGTCTTCCCGAGCGAAGAACTCGAGCGCGTACAAGTACTGCCAGGAGTGGTGCGTCCTGGCTTGGGCGGGCTGTGGCTAGGGGTAGCGGCCGAGCCGTCTGGCCGAGGAGGAGGAGCTCGCCAGCTGACCGGCTCGCCGTCTGGTCGCTGGTCGACCTCGTTCCTCTCAACTTGCCGCCATCCAGCAACAACCTACTGTATCCGAAGGTGCATCCTCGTCATGTCCTTCGCGATGCGTGTGCCCGGACCCGAGCGCTGACACCGCTTGTGGATCGCTCAGGCCGACGTCCACCGCAAGGTGCTGCTTAGGGCGTGCCGTAACTGCGAGTATGAGGAGGACGCGACAGCCGGTCTTGTCTACCGGAACGACCTGCTCACGATTTCGAAGTACGTCGCTCGCCGACCTGCTGAAGCAGCTCCCTGCTCTTGGAGAAATCGGCGCCAGGTTGCTGACCGGTCTGCTCATCGCTCTGACCCTCGTCCCGCGCGCGCGCAGGGAGCAGCCGGGAGAGACGCAAGACCTCGACACGGATCCGACCCTGCCACGGTCGTCGATCCCCTGTCCGCATTGTGGCCACGACGAGGCCGTCTTCTACCAGGACCAGTCGAAGCGGTTCGAGGTGCGTCTCCGTCCAGGAGCGGCTCGGCGCTTTCGCGACGCGGCTCGTTGACCGCGTTCCCCGCGCATGCTCTCCTGCTCTCACCTCGGCCAGACGCGAATGACCCTCTTCTACGTCTGCACGAACTCGATCTGCAAACGCCTGTTTGAGGACCCGTCGCTGAAGGGCTCGCGCGCGTAGGTGCGCTCACCGATGTAACACTTTAACGACCGACCGGGCTCTAGGACGGTGACGTGGGTGTGGGTTGTCCGGCAAGGGGACGAGCTTGTCCAGGCGCCATCGATAGGTGCTGAGCGCCAGAAGAGAAGAGGACAGACAGGGAGAGGCTCTAGAAAGGGGACAGGAAGGGAGCGAGTCCGAAGCGCCGCGCGGTCGGCTAGAGAGAAGTGGGAGGCTTTGCTGGGGGTGGCGGCCGTTTTAGCGCTTTGAGCCCGGCCGGCCCTTGGCCGAGGCGCCAGACGACGGCTTTCTCGTGGGTGGCGGCGGAGGAGGTGCTCTCCCTCCTCGCTTAGTGCTCGCCACGGCAGCAGCGAGCGGCTCGTCATCGCCGACCTCGCTGTCGGCTCGCTGGTTGATGTCGGCCGCTTCCGAGCTGGGCGTCACGAGGTCGGCCGCCGACATACCCGCCTCCATCTTGGCTACTCCGGGGACCCTGTTCGCGTCGTCAGCCGCGACGCGTGCCTGTTGTCGGGCCTCCTCGAGCTTGGATTCGAGCTCCTCGACCCGTCGGAGGACGGCCGCCATCTCGCGTCGGCTCTCGTCCCGGACGACGGCAACCTCGGCCCGGACCATCTCTTGGAGACTTTGGCTGCTCGCCTGGAGTGTGCCGAGAACGCTCGCCGCCCGCCGGTGGTGCTCCTCGAGCGCATGGACAAGGCCGGCCGCCTGGCGGTGAAGGTCCTGCGTCTTGTGCTCGAGCGCGACCTGCGAACTTTGGAGCGTGCGCGAGTCGAGCAGGGCGTCGTAGAACTTCTCGAACGGCGCGAGGAATGTTGCCTTGTGAGCGCTCGTTGGGCTCGGCGGCGTCGGCGCGGTCGGGTACGGCTGCTGAGGGTGGACGCCGCGCTGCGGGACGACGCCGATGACCTGCTGGGCAAAGGCGTGTTGCTGATAGCCTGGGCTCGGCAGCGGGGCCATCACATGGCCATTCGGAGGCCCGTAGCCAGGCAGGGCCGATGGTGCCGGTCGCTGACTATACGCGTTCGTGCTAGATGGACGAGAGCCGATGGGACCTCCCGAGGCCGAGGTCGACCGAGCCAGTGGGTAGTGCGCTGGCGAGGCAGACGGTTGGGCAGCATAGGCCGGCTGGGGGTAAGGCGTGGTCGCGGCTGAGCCCTGGCGCGAAGTCGACGGGAAGCCAGACCCTCCCTGCGACGCGGGTGGAGCGCTCTGCTGCAAAGAGAAGAGTCAAGTCAGGAGGTGCTGCGGTGCGACGAGCCACAGGCGGGTGACGCACCCTCGGCCCGCCATCTGAGGACGGCCCCGTCATCTTGATGCTGAGGCCGGCCGCCTTGCCGGTTGCTCGCTTGCCGCCCGCCTCGTCGCTGCTGCTGTTGTCCGTCTGGTCGGTGCCCGACTCGCCTTCGTTGGCGCCCTCTTTCGCCGCGGCAAGTCGCTGTTCCTCGCGTCGGCGCTGAAGGATGAGCGCCTGCTGTTGCTCCTTGATGCCGAGCGCCGACCGGACCGTGTCCCTCGTCGTGGCGTCGGCGCCTGACAGCTGGAAGCCTAGCACCACTGGAGAGACCGGCGGAACGTCGGCCGCAGCTGCACCGCCGGGCGAAGGTGCTGCGGCGAGCGTGGCCGACGCGGACGTGACGGCCTTGTGGCCCGGAGCTGGCGAGCCCGACGGCTGGCGCTCGCCCAGCCGAGCTCGCTTGGCCGCGTCGGTCGAGTCACTCGCGTCGGTCGTTCGCAGGCTGACCGAGGGCGAGCCCGAGGTCGACCTTTGGAGTAGAAGCGCGCGCTGGAGTCAGTAAAGGACGACGTCGTCGCGCCCGTAGACGGCCGCGAGCAGGGAGCTCTGGCCAGCCACCGCCGGGAGCGAAGCGAGGAGGTCGACCGCTCACCTTCCGTCAGGGCCATCCTCCCCTTTCCTCTTGACAGGCCGACCGGGACTGGTCGTCAGCGAGTCTGAAGTGGCCGTCCGGCTCCGGAAGCCGTCGGGCTGGGGCGAGAGGTGCTGCTTAGCGTCGGGCTCCTCGCCGCGGAGGGACGAGGTCCTGCGGCGGAGCCGATCGACAGGCGCAAACAGAGGCAGGTGGGGGGAGGAGACGGAGAGCGTTAGTCGTCGAGGTGACCGTAGATATATGAGGATACACGAAGGACGTACGGGTGGTCGAGACCCTGGTAGCTCCTGGTGGACGCCATGCGGTCGGCAGGCGGGTGGGCCGAGAGCTCGGGTCGGTCGGAGCGACGGCGGCGGCCGGGCAAAGGGGACGTCGGTGAGGAAGAAGAGACGGCCGCTTCTTCTAGGTACTGAAAAGGGTATGGCTGAGCAGAGGAAAGAGGTGTGCGATGTTGCCGTTCGACAAGGATGGATGGGGCGAAGGGAAAGAAAGGACGACGACTCGGATCGCACAGACGGGCTCTCGCCTTCTCTCGTCTCGCTCGCCCTCTCTCTCGCGCCCCCTTCCCGCGGCCCGGCGGCCTCGCCCGAAACGCTCCAACCCCTTTCTCGCCGCTCGGAGTTTGAATCTTGTGCCGGCCTGCCGACGTCTGTCCAGGCTGCACAGAATGGGCGGTGCTGGAAATGCTTGACTCTAGTGTCAGGAGATTGGGACGCCGGTCCCTTGAGCCATCACAGTTAGCCGCTACCCACCGGCGGCGCGGCCGCGCCTCGGCAGTGACGCGCTGCACAGCTGGCAGATGCTCCTCTTGTTCTTCCAACGACCGAGGCCGAGCAGGCGAGGCGAAAACGACATCCAGGCATTCAGCGATCCTTCTTCTGCTCTCCGTTTGACGACGGCCGACCGCTCTCCTCCTCGAGCCAATGAAGGTCAACCTGCACGCCCCGGAGACGTGCGCCGCGGACCCGGAGGAAGTCAAAGATCTGCTTGCCGGTCCGGTAGCCCTGAGGCTCGGTTTCTGCAGCACTCGAGACCTCGAGCGTCGACCGCGCGGGCTTGCTCGTCGTCGCGAGCGAGGGCGAGGCTGGGAAGAGCTCATCGCTTTGCTCCAAGCTGAGGACGTAGGCGACGAGGCCCTTTGATGCCCGGAGCCGGTTGCGCAACACCTGCCGGATGAGCCGCCGCGAGGGGATCTTGGGCTGGTTCGGCTCGTACGGCGGCGGTAGGTGGGACGCGCCGGGCGAGAGGGGCGCATCAAAGTCGATCGCCTCTTGCTTGGCGACGTCGGCCGAGCCGGCCGTCGAGTTGGCGCGCGACAGCTTGGGCGTCGGCAGCGTGATGTCGAGCGAGTTGGGCGACCATAGCCCAAGAAGAATCCTGAAGGCGGTGACGAGCTTCTTGCCACTGAAGGGAGGAGAAACGGACATTCTAGATTAGTCGGCTGCCGAAGGGTGTCTAGCGCTCGCGCAGACGCACCTCTCGTAATTCTCGTCGATCAGCGAACGATGGCTGATGCCGAGACCCCAGACAAAGAGGGCGGTGATGCCGAGGCCGATCAAGGCGCCGAGGTAGCTGCCAGCGCGGAAGGCGAGACCGTAGATGATGGCGGCCGCGGCCGGATAGACGAGAGCGCTGACGAGCAGGCCAAACATGACCTTCATCTGAGCCTGCGTCTCCTTCTCGTCGTCGACGAGCTTGGCGCCCCAACGGGCCATGACGTAGACCGGGATGTTGACGAGGAAGGGCAGGGCAAAGAAGGGGATCCGGATGAGCGTCGAGAGGACGTCGCGGACGAGGATGGCGAGCGTGCTGAACCGCGTCGGCAGCGGGATCGGCCGCGACGGATCGAGGTCGGCCGGCAGCGGGATCTGCGACAGCGACGAGTTATCCATGCGGGCGTTGGTCAGGTAGGCGTGGTACGAAACGAGCGCCTGCTTGAGGCTGAACAAGGGCGAGAACGGATCCGGGTCGGCGAAGAGGTCGACGAAGCTGCAGGGGATGGGTCGAGTAGGCGTGAGATCACTACGAGAAGGTGCACGATTGGTCCACGACTCACGTCTGGACGACTTCGCGATAGTGCTCCATCCTGAGCTCCTTCTCGTTGGCCCAAAGCAGCTGGACGGCCATGTTGGCGGCATTGAGCGAGTCCCTGCGGATGCGAGAGGCGGTCAGATCGGGGGGTGACACCCCTTTGGTCGAGCGACTGGACCGACAGACGCACCACTCTGGCGAGTTGATGGTCAGACGCCGCATGTCGTCCTCGATGCGCTTCGTCAGGCGCTTGACGGCACTCTTTGGCGCGCCTTCCTCGCCGGACATGAACTCGCCGGCAAAATCGTTCATCGTGATCGGCTTGCCGAACCTGCAGGGGCGTCGCGAGCAGAGTCAGCACCGGCCGGCGCACCACCAGGACCCCGCAAGACGCACTCAATCGCTACGCGGCTGCGATACTTGGTCTTGTCCGAGTAGGTCAAGCCGACGGGGACGACGACGGCCGGCTTCTTGCCCCGGCCGCCCGTACCGACGTCGGCGCCGCCGTGGTGCTCCTCGAGGTACGCAAGGTACTCGAGCGCGGTCCAGGCGACGCCGTCCTTGATAGGCATCATCTTCGAGTGGTTGTGCGACGTGCCCTCGGGGAAGACGCCGACGACTTCGCCCTTGACGAGGGCTACACGAACCGGGCGGAGGAGCAGGAACGTCAACAAGCCGGCTCCGCGCACGCCGAGCAGACGAGCGCGCGCACCTTCGAAAGTCCCGCGGAAGAGGATCTGGTTGTTCTTAGTCTTGCGGTCGACAGGGATGTTGCCTGCGTTGAGCAGGATCGCTCCGGCGATTGGATTCTTGAACAAGGAGTCCTTAACCTGGAGAGACCAAGCATGAGCAGCGCACACCCGCCGAGATCAGCGGACGAAAGCTTGGGCGTTGCCCCGCGCGTGACCTGGCCCTGCCTAGCTTTGGGCGAGCGCGGACGCACCCAGTAGTGGATGAAGCGCTTCGAGACGCTCTTTGTTGTCGCGATGACGCCGTACGAGAGGCAAGCCGGATCCTGCACGAGGGGTTAGAGTTTGGCGTCAATGCAGCTCGTAGGCGCAGGCAGGGCAGCCGGCCCCAGGCGAGCTGGGGAGAGAGGCAGCCAGACTCACAACAGCTGGGGACGTCAAGCGCAGACATCGCTCGAGGGATCAGCCAAAGAGCAGCCATGAAGGGCTACAGTCGAGAGGTCTAAACGTACCCATGTTCGAGTGTGAGCAGGCGCTGAAGACGAGATGGTCGGGAGGAAGGCGTCCATCTCGAGGTCAGCCCCCCAGCTCCGGCTACCCAACCCCTCTTCATCCGACCCGCCGTGGACCGACGCAGCACGCACAATATGACGCCGCCCTCGAGCGGGACGTTCTCCTCGCCGACGATCTTGATCTCTTTGAAGAAGGACTCGATCGCAAAGTTGGCGATGGCGACGAGGATCGTGTGCGAGACGCCGAAGCCGGAGGGCTGCTTGGTCGTCGCTGGCACGGGGGCGTCCTTCGGGACGGTCGTTCCTTCCGTGGCGGCCATAGCGAGGTGCAAGCGAGGTACACTGGAGCTGAACGGCTCGCAGACAAGTGTGGGAGAGGTAGCTAAGGCTAGAGGGTCTTGCTGGTCGGAGGGGACGTTGCTGATGGTGGTGCGAGGGAAGGCAGCCTTTTGGGCCGCTCGCGCTCAATTCGGCCGGTCTACAGGACAAGCGGGCGGGCGGGACGACGACGCATACGGCAGGCACTCGCAGGCCTCATCAATCTATTCGCAGCAGTGCAGTGCTTTACAGGGACAGGATGAGAGCATAGATAGCGGTACAACAATTGCAGATCGCCCGCGGTAGGCCCGTCTGGCCTCGGGCCTCAACCGCCCTCAGGCGCACTTCATCACTTGGCGCAGACGCTCGCCCAGTTGATGCCCGTCTCGGTCTTCCACTCCTTTTTGATGAAGTCGTCAGCTGGAAGAATTGGATGAGGGTCAATCAACACGCTCTCGACAGCCCAGGGTCGAGACCGTCAACTCACCCTGACGGAAGTGGCCGGTGTCAAAGAAGCCGCGCGAGGCGCTCAGCGGCGAGGGGTGAACCGAGCGCAGGACGAGATGCCGCTTCTGAGGAAAGTCAACGAGCAAGACAGTCCGGTTTGATCAGTCATCCTGAGCGGTACAAGAGCAAGAGGGGGCGGGCGGCACTGACGCTGTCGACGCGCGCCGCATCGAGCATCTTCTCGGCGTGCTTGCCCCAGCAGAAGAAGACCTTGCCCTTGTCGCCGCACGACGGGTCGTTCGCGAGGTGAGATATGATCGACTGCGTAAATGGCACCCAGCCGGCCTTCGAGTGTGACGCCGCCTGCGCAGCGAGGGTAATTCGGGCATCAGAGAGGATTCCCCGTGAGCGCCTTTCAATGCACGGCGACGCACCTCATTGTGACGGACCGTCAGACTCGTGTTGAGCAGGAGGATACCCTGCTCCGCCCAAGATGTCAGGTCGCTGCAAGGAGAGGGTTCGACGGTCAACGCGATGACTGGGGGAGAAGACCGGCGCGGAGCAAGACCGGGCTCACCCATGCGCCGGCGGCTTGAACCCTGGATACTCGTTTGCGATCTCCTTGTAGATGTTGCGCAGCGACGGAGGGACCTGAACGCCGCGCCGGACCGAAAAGGACAGGCCGTGGGCCTGTTTGGCTAGAGTAGGTGAGAGGCAGGTAGGTCAGTCAGCCGATCGGCAGCGGCGCCCCAAAGTGCTTGACAGGGACGGACGCTGGTGGTACGGGCTGTCGGACGAGGCGTGTCAGTGATGGTCGGAAGGGCAGGACACGAGACGGGCGCATCCTGTGGACTCACTCCTGTCCGATGACGACGACCTTGATGTCCTGCAGCTTCGACAGGCGCGAGAAGGAGTAGACGTCCTCGGCTGGTCGGGCACACGCTTGTTGTCAGTGACGCGTTCGCCCCGTCTCGAAAGCCCCAGCTCGAAGGGACGCACGCGGCGGGTAAACCTTCGTCTTGCGCTGCTCGTCGACGACGAAGCGCTTGAGCTGAGCGATGGCGATGAGTGCCGATTGGTGGGGGGGAGGTTAGCGCCTAGCGATGGAGGACGCGCCTGACGTTCGCCCGCGTGGGCTGCGATCGGGGGGCGAAAGCGCACCTCGAGGAAGGTCGGCTTGGCCATGTCCCGGCTGAGGACCTCGAGCCAGTCGCGGCCCATGGTCTCAAGCTCGAGCTGGAGCAGCGGCAGCTTGTCATCGCCGAGCTTGGGGAAATACTGGTGGAAGGCCGCCAGCGTCTCGTCCGACACCGGGCCCGCCGGCGCGATCGGGGCGACGGCGGACGAGCTCGAGCCCGCCTCGGCTTGCTTTGGCTCACTCGTCGCCTTCGAGCTCGATGCAGCAGCGGCGCCGGTGGCCTTGGACTTTGGCGGGATGAATGGCGGCGGCTCCCGCTTGAGGCCGAGCGAGGCCGTCAGCGTGCCCTGGACGAGCTTCTTGGAGGAGGATGACGCGCCGGCGCTCGTGCTCGCCGGGCGCGCAGGGGAGGCGGCGGGCGAGGCGGCGAGCGCCTTTGCGATGCCAGAGCGGGACGACGACCGGATCGGGCCCGTCATCATTGGAGGAGGAGGAGGAGGAGAGCTGGCGAGCGTGAGAGTGGGATTGGAGGATGTGAGACCGCTGCTGTCGGTCGGTACGTCGGGTCGATGGCTGGTGGGCACAAGAGCGTCAGGAGAGAGCTCGCCCGCCCGACGCTCGCTCGCTCCGCCTGACGTTGACCCCAGCCTCTCCTGGCTCCTCTTCCCATCGCACCAACAGTCCCTCGCTCCCCGTGCATGCCATCAAGACGGTCGCTCGCTGCCCTCACGCTCGCTCTCGTCTCGCTCGCCTTTGTCGGCTTCTACTCTGCCAGCCTGTCGGTTCCCTCTCCGCCTCTGCGCGCGCGATCGCCAGTTGTCGGCGGCACGTGCTGACGCCTCGCTCGTTCGTCGCCGGCCCCCCCAGCTCATCCACTTTCATGCAAAGGACGCTCTGCCCGCGACCTTCCTTCAACGCAACAGCCATCAGCCCTCTCCTCCAGCGCGTCTGCTCGCCTCTCACCCCGCCGAAGCTTGCCGCCACCGGAGCCGAAGTCAAGCTTGCCGCCGCCGCCCAGAGCAGCCGACCGCTCACCTCAACCTTGACGACAACCCGCCGACCGTCGGTCGCCCCGCTCGTCTCGCCGGAAACAACCCCGAGTCGACCTCCCAACGACATGACCGACGCTGCCGGAGGTGCCGTCAACAAGTCGACAGGCAGCCTCCTCTGGGACGCCCAGATCTCGCTCCGTGAGGCGTTCCTCGCCTCGCTCGCTGGCGAGAGCTCGTCGACGACGCCGTGGGTCGTCGTCATGGGCAACGAAGCCGGCGACCTCGACTCGATGGCGTCGGCCCTCGCGCACGCCCACCTGCTCAACACTCTAGAGGGCATCCGGGCCGTCCCGCTCATCCTGACGCCCCGGGCGGCGCTCCGCCTCCGGCCCGAGAATGAGCTCGCCCTCCGCCTGACGCGGCCTGACGCAGGGCAGGAGACGCTCGACAGCCTCGAGCACGTTCTCCTCTGCGTCGACGATCTGCCGGTCCCGACCGAGTCGCTCCTGGCCCGCGGCGTCAAATTTGCGCTCGTCGACCACAACTCGCTCCTCGGGCCCTTCCGGACCCAGGGCGGGGCGAGCGAGGCCGACGCCGTCGAGGCATCCGTCGTCGCCATCCTTGACCACCACGCAGACGACGGCGCGCACGCCGCTGCATCACCGCGCATCATCGACACGTCGGCCGCGTCGTGTGCCTCGATCGTTGCCTCGCACTGGGCCTCGCGCCTACCGAAGGGCGCGACCGGCCTGGGCGGCCAGCCGCTCCTGCCGACCGAGGTCGCGCGCCTCTTGCTGTCGGCCATCTTGATCGACTCGAATGGCCTCAAGGCTGGCGGCAAGGCCAACGACATCGACTGGTCGGCAATCGAGTTCCTCTGGCCGCTGACGGGCATGGCGGCCGCGAGCGAGTCGACCCCGGCGGTGGCCAGCATCTCGGCCGCCGACCGGACGGCGCCGCCCAACCTTAAGGAGCTCGCCGACGAGCTCAATGAGGTCAAGAACAACGTCTCGCACCTGTCGCTGCCTGACCTGCTCGCGCGCGACTACAAGGCGTACGCGATCCCGTCGCCTTACTTCCAGTCAGCCGCCGAGGTCCAGCTCGGGCTTGCCTCGATCCCGGTCGCGCTCAAGGCAATCCTCTCGCGCGAGACGCCGGCGACGCCCTGGCCGACGTTTGTCGCCGCGCTTGACGCCTACGCCGTCCAGGAGGGCCTCACCCTCCTCGGCGTCCTGACGTCGTTCAAGTCGGAGACGAAGGGCAAGCGCAAGCGCGAGCTGCTCCTCTACAGCCCAGCCCACATCGCCCCGGCCGAGGTCGCCGGCCTCTGGGAGGCAGTCGTCCCTCGTCTCGAGGCCAACGAGCTGCTCTCGCTCGGAGAGTGGAAGCCGGCGTCGCTTGACGCGACTTTGGCGGCCGACTGGGCCGGCGGCCGCGGCCAGATCTGGAGCCAGAAGAAGGCCGAGGCGACGCGTAAGACGGTTGCGCCGGTCCTGCGCGAGATCCTCAGCGGAGGCGTCTCAGAAGACTAGGAACCGCATGGGACATCTAGATGAGCAAAGAAGAAGCGTAGCCGGAGCAAGAGGAGCTGGGTGAAACTCAGGGAGGTTGGAAGGGAGAGGTCGCGAGGTTCGCTTAATAGAAGCGCTTCCACCAGCTCTGCTTCTTATCGGGCGCGAGGTGGTTCTCTGGGTCGGCCATGTGCGAGCCGTCAACGCCCTTCTCGTCAATGGCGTTGTGCGTTCGGCCGAGATGGAAGGCGGGGACCCAGAGGCCGACGGCCAGCGAGACGAATGAGATGGCCAGTGCGCAGATGAACATCGGCTGGGTCGTCTTGCCGTACGCTTCGACGATGCCGGCGCGGACGGGGTCGCCAAAGGGGTAGGATTTGCGGGCTGCGACGATGTTGCCGTAGATCTTGGAGATGGTGGCGGGAGACAAGGCGGGAAGAGCAGCAGCAAGGTTATCGGGCATCGTGTTCGTCCAGATGCCGGCGCTACAGCGAGGCCTAAGTCAGTCGGCGCCGTCTAGACGAGCAGAAGACATGCTGACGTACGCGATGGCCGTGCCGACGGAGCCTCCGAGCTTCGTCCAAAGCGAGAGCAAGCTGATGACCATCGCCAGATCCTCGTGCGGGACGCTGGCCTGCGAGCCGACGCGCGATCCGACGACCGAAAAGGCACCACCGGCGCCTGGTTGTGTGGGATGGAGTCAATTGACTGCGCGGGCGAGAACGCTTCGAAAGGCGAGGCGCGCGGCGGCTGACCAATGAGAATCTGGACGGCGACGAGCTCTCCGATGCTCGCATTGGCTCCTTTCTGTGAGGAGCGGAGAGACCGAGTGGCAGGTCAGCTTCAGCAATAGGACGAGTCTCGGGCAGGTCCGACTGACATTCTTGACCATCAGGCCGAGACCGATGATGCGGATGCTCAAGCCGAAGATCTGCAGAAACTTGTACCGGTGCGTCGCACGTTGAATGAAGCCCGCCAGCAGTGCGAAAGCACAAAGGCCTGTCAAACGCGAGCATGGTCAGTCGTGCATTCAAAGGCAGCGCAAGGGGCTTGAAGCTGACTCACAGAGCGTAAGAGTGTTGAGAAAGTACGACATCATGCGAGGGTCCAGGTCTTTGACGAGGTATACGTAGCTCTGCAGGTACTGTCGAAGGATCCGCGGGCAATGCCGGGGCGTCAGCCTGCAGGGTGGGCGAACGGGCAGTGAGCAGGACGCACCGCGCTTCTCATATTTCCAGACTTGGAGGGAAGAGGGGGGGCAGGGTTGCGCGGTCGGTTCGGGGTCTCGTTTTGAGCCTATATCGAGAGACTGACCATCATGTAGGTCACGTCAATTAGGACGGCGCCCTGGAAGGCTCGGTTGAAGACGATACGGGAGGGCATGAGAGGAACGGAGGCCCAGTACCTGACGAAGTAGTGGAGGAAGAAGGTCAGTCCATTGGTAGCCGGATGGGAGGCCGAGAAGGAACGCACCTCTCCCACACGTAGAAAGCGGGCAGGAGAAGAACGCCGAGGACGATCATGACGATCATCGGAGGGCTCGCCCATCCGGCGTCCTGCTTCTTGTAGAGCGTGAACGGGAGGAGGATGAGGGCGAAAGCTGCCGCGAGCAGCCAGAGGCCGACAAAGTCGATCTGGACGCAGAAAGCGCGGACCTGCTGCCAGTAGGACGGCGCAGGCTCGGCGATGCCGGTCTTGGCACGCCGCTGGGCGGCCGGGGCGGCGGCAATCGTGAGGACGTGCTGCTTGGCAGCGCGGTGCTGAGCGAAGTACAGGATCAAGATTGACGGCGACAGGACAGCTGGCGTCAGGATCGCAAACATGCCGTAGCTGCCGGGCAGGGTAGCAACGTCAGTATCGGAGCGGGTCGGTAGCGAGGCAAGGACGGTCACGTACCCCCATCTCCAGCCCGAGCGCGTCAGGATCGCATTGACAATCTCAGAGGAGATGGCAAAGTTGACAATATACGGCGCACTGAGGAGCGCCGTCGCGAGGCCTCTCCACTCGAGTGTCGAGATGTCGGCTGTGATGATGTCCTGGACAACGTCGAGGCCTGCGTTGCCGACCTCAATGAGGAGCGACCCGGTAGCGACGGCGGCGACGTTCCCGGCCGATGCGATGATCTGTCGCTTAGTAGAGTCAGACGCCTGGGCGCTAAATGAAGATGATGTCGAGGCGGCGCACAATGTAACCGAAGACGTAGAAGGTGAGCGAGAGTAGGTAGGCGGTCGGCCGACTGGTGATGTCGCTGATGCGGGCGATGAAAGGCTTGGCGACGGCCGAGAGGATGCCTGCCGACAAAGGAGGAGCAGGCAGAGGTGAGCGTGCGGAGTTGTTGGAGCCCACTTGCAAAGGCCGAGACGCACCTTCAGCTACACCGATGCTCCCGAGGATCGCATGCTTGTCGAAGGCCGAGGTCGCGTAGACGAGGTACTGCGAGGTTGTCGACGAGTCGAGGGAGAGGATGTAGCAGCCAAGGCCAATCGACAGGTAAAGGAGCCAGACGCCGAGCTTGCCCCGGCCGGTGCCAAAAACTTTGTAGAGCGCTTCGACCTTGGCCTGCAGGCGTCCGATGGTCTGATCAGCATCGAGGAGGGAAGAGCGCAGAGGGACGGAAAGACGACACGCACGACACCGGCTAGGGGAGCATCGTCGATCAGCTCGCCCTCGGAAGCCGGTTGACCCTCGAGCTGGACGCTCTTTTCGTCGAGCGGCTTATGGTCATCTCGGTCGGAAGCTGACGAGGAGAGGGAGGGGGCAGCCGGCTCCTGCTCGAGCGTCGGCAGGGCGGCGGGGCTGATCTCATGCGTGGTCATCCTGGACGATGTCGGGCGAGTGGTCGTAGGCGGGCAGTGAGAGAGGGGACTGAGGCTGCAAGAATTACAGGAAGGCCTCGGACGTCCAGAGAGGAGCCGGAAGATCTGATCAGATTGAGGCACTGGAGCAGGCACGGTCAGCTTGCGCCGCTTTGCCGGGAGCCGACGACGGCGGCCCCACGACAAGGTCCACATGTGTCCAGGATTGGCAAGGGGCGCCACGCCTAGCAGGCAGGGAGCGCTGGCAGCTCGGCCGATCTCCGGCACGAAGCCGTCAGTTCAAAGACGGTCATGATGAGCCGGCAGGAGCGCCAAGATGCGCGACAGCTCCCGCTGCCTCGCTGGGCCAGTCCCAGCAGAGAAGCTGACGGAGGGGGTCAGCAGGAGGTGCGCGCCCGTTGTCCGGTGCGGCAGACGGCCATCCTACCCTCCCCTCCTCGACCTGTCCACGGCCCCGACCCATCGGAGCGGGCCTTTCGGCCGAGGCAGCGTGGGAGAGCAAGAGGAAGGCCAGCATCAGGCGTCGGCCTGTCCGACGCCGCCGTGAGGCGAGCACGTCGCGGAGCCCCTGCCCCTCCACTCGCTCTTTACGCCCAGCGTAACGGTCCGAGCGGATGACGACGGGAAGCCAGGAATGTCAACCGGATGAAGACGCAGGTGGACAGAGAGCGACACTACTCGTCGGTGCCAGGTGCCCGGCTGAAGCAGGGTCGTCGACCTCGCACCGTTGGCCTAAAGCCGCTTGCGACCGACGGTCGTAGCTGCTGGGGCCGGCCCGCATGACCCGCTGGCCTGCGGCTGCAGCCGGCTGGAGGGTTCGTCGGTCGCGCCCTTGAAACGTCGCTCGCGTCCGCACGGGGGCGGCCTTGCTCCCTTCTGCCATCACTCGCTCCTCCCTTCACTCCCCCCGCAAGCTCTCCGACATGTCCAAGAAGCACATCACAAACGACCCCAAACACCTCGTCATCGACGCGCTCAAGGGCGTCGTCGCCCTCAACCCGAACGTCGAGCTCGACGAGGAGTACAAGGGTTGGTCCCGCCCGCCAAGGCGGGAGCCGAGCTCAGGAGGCACACGCCCTCGTTGCTGATGCCGCTCGGGGACCTCCTGCGAACAGTCATTTACCGGACCGAGCTCGCTAAGGACAAGGTGGCCATCATCTCTGGCGGCGGCGGCGGGCACGAGTGAGTCGAGGCGGCCCGGACAAGCTGTCGGCGGAGCCGAGAGCTCCTGGCGTTGACGCCTGATCTTCAACGCGTGCCCGACCGTAAAGGCCCTCGCACGCCGGTTTCGTTGGCAAGGGACTTTTGTCTGGCGCGGTTTCTGGCAACGTGTTCGCTTGTGTGTAGTCCCGAGCCTGGCGACCGACGACAATCCCTCGTCTGACCAGCCGCCCTTGCCTTCGCTGAGCGCCCAACACCGGCCAGATCAAGAAGGCGCTTCAAATCGTCGCCAACGACAAAGGCGTTCTGATCGTGATCATGAGGTACACTGGAGACGTCCTCCACTTTGGTCTTGCCAAGGAGCAGACGGTAGCCCAAACAGGCCAGGCAATCCGGCTTCTGGCCGTCGGCGATGACGCTGCGGTTGGCCGCGAGCAGGGCAAGAGTGCGCGCCGTCCTGGTGCGACTTGCAGATGTCGACCACCACGCAACGCTGACCTTGCGCGCGATTCTTGCTCTCTCTCTTTCTGCTAGTGGTCGGCCGTCGGGGCCTCGCTGGAACGGTCCTGGCATACAAGCTTGCCGGTGCACTCGCCGAGCAGGGCGCCTCGGTCGACGAAGTCTACGATGTCGCACACTTTGTCTCTGAGAACACGGCGAGCATCGGCGTCGGTCTCGAGCACTGCCACCTCCCGGGCAGCTCTTTGTCCGAGGAGCACGGGCTCGGGCCGGACGAGATGGAGCTGTGCGTGATCAAACTCTTCGTTGCGCAGTCATCGCCCCATCGCTGACTATCACTCCGACTGCAGCGGCCTCGGCATCCACAACGAGGCAGGCATCAAGCGCATCGCGATCCCGTCGACCAAGGACCTGCTCGAGCACATGATCTCGTTTGCGACCTCGACCTCGGACCCGGACCGGAGCTTTGTCCAGTTCAAGGGCGACGGCAAGGACGAGGTCGTCGTCCTCATCAACAACCTCGGCGGCATCTCTGAGCTCGAGCTGGCCGGCATCGTCGGAGCCGCGAACGCGTGAGTTTACTTGGGCACGGCGATCCTCCCGACCCCTTGTCTGACCCGACAATGCTTGGCCTTGCAGGACGTGCGCCGCCAAGGGCCTCAAGGTCCGCCGTCTGCTCGCGGGAACGTACATGGTGCGCTGGCCGCTATCAAACGAGGTTGAGCTTTCGGCCTCCGCTGATACGGGACGACACTCACTTTCAGAGCTCCCTCAACATGCCCGGTTTCTCGGTCTCGCTCTTCCTCCTCCCTCGCGAGGGCGAGTCCAAGTACTCGTCGGCCGAGCTCCTCGAACTCCTCGATGCGCCCGCCGACGCACCCGGCTGGGCATGGACCTCGCGGGCCGAGCCTCGGCCGTACAAGTCGACGAGCAGCAAGTCGACCGCCGTTGACGAAGCCCACTCGAACAACTCGGGCAAGGCGGTCGAGCCGACGAGCGGGAAGGCCTTCATCAGCGCAATCCAGCAGGCGTGTAAGGACGTCATCGAGGCCGAGCCTGAGATTACTCGCTACGACACGTACGTCTCGTCTGCTCTGCTGCAGCTCTCATGCCGAAGCTGACCGACACTCTGCCTACTTCGTTGCAGGATTGCCGGCGATGGTGACTGCGGCACCTGCCTTGAGGCCGGCGGCAAGGGCATCCTCAAGGCCATCGATGACGGCCGCGTGTCTGACAAGGACGTCATCTCGGCCGTCCTGACCCTGGCCGAGCAGATCGAGATCGACATGGACGGTGAGTCGAAAAGCCTTGCACTGCGTGCGTCGCGTGCTCAGCTGCTGATTGCCTCAACTTCTTGACGTTCAGGCACGTCGGGCGCCCTCTACTCTATCTTTTTCAATGGCCTGGCCTCGGGCTTGCGTTCGGCGGCCGAGAAGCATAGCAGCAAGACGGCAACGAGCGCCGTCTGGGCCGACGCGCTGGCCGCCGCCAAGACGACGCTGTTCGACTACACGCGGGGTGCGCTCTGCCCTCAGAACACTCACTCGGCTTCTCTTGGATCTGACCCGCGTCCTTTCCTTCCTTCGACAGCCCGCTCGCCCTCGAGGACGCTCGTCGACCCGCTGGAGGCCTTCGTCAACGCCTTCTCGTCCAACTCGTCCGATCTTGCCGGTGCCGTCCAGGCCGCCGTCGACGCCGCCGCCCACACGGCCAAGATCGACGCAAAAGCAGGCCGGGCAGCTTACGTTGGCCGCGAGGAGCTCGCCAAAGCCAATGTGCCCGACCCGGGTGCGCACGGCGTGGCCATTCTCCTGCAGGGCCTGCTCAAGAGCCTCCAGTAGGGCAGCTCCAACCGGCTGCGACTGTTGTAGATCTATGACCCTTCCGATGCAGCTGTCGTCTGAGGGCCGGAGAGTTGCCTCTCAGCCGTCAGACATGTGCCGTCGCAGTCGTGCGACCGCCCGCCGACGGCTCCCCTTCTGCTGCCGCGGGCGCGCGCGCGCCGGCCCGCACCTTTGTCCGCGCCACGACGCGCCCCTACCCAGATCCGCCGTCTCGTCCCCGGCAAAGCCCGTCGACCTCCTGGAGAGCATCCAGTCAAGTCAGCGCTCCCGGCATCATCTAGCAGGCAGAGTACTTTCGGGCCCAACGAGCGACCGAGCCAGCGACCGAGGAACGCATCGCGACCGACAAGGGGACAAGCAGCGCGCCGCTCGAACCCGCCCCGCCGCCGCGCCCCCGCCCCCCGTGGCCG
>Ga0308160_10002931_pt1 | contig 19840 bp, 15 predicted proteins | sample PhyFR1_FD_201036 | JGI IMG/M metagenome (GOLD analysis project Ga0308160, IMG submission 201036) | Phyllosphere microbial communities from UC Gill Tract Community Farm, Albany, California, United States - DLSLF.R1 | ecosystem: Host-associated > Plants > Phyllosphere > Unclassified | place: USA...
TCGGCAAATCCGTCAGCGGACCGGAGGGCACGGTCCACATTCTCGACAACGTCGGATTGACCATCGGTGAAGGCGACAGCGTCGCCATCGTCGGCGCCTCCGGTTCCGGCAAGACTACCCTGCTCGGTCTGCTCGCCGGCCTGGACCTGCCGACGCGCGGCGAGATCGTGCTCGCCGGGCAGTCGCTCAACGCGCTGGACGAGGAAGCGCGCGCCGCCTTGCGCGCGCGCGAAGTCGGCTTCGTGTTCCAGAGCTTCCACCTGCTGCCGTCGCTGACCGCCGCCGAAAACATCGCGCTGCCGCTGGAGCTGGCCGGGCGCGAGGATCCGGCGCGGGTCCGCGAGGTACTGGAGGCGGTCGGCCTGACTGCGCGGGCGCGGCACTACCCGCGGCAGCTGTCCGGCGGCGAGCAGCAGCGCGTGGCGCTGGCGCGCGCATTCGTGGCGCGGCCGCGGATCCTGTTCGCCGACGAACCCACCGGCAGCCTGGACCAGGCCACCGGTCAGCAGATCAGCGACCTGCTGTTCGCGCTCAACGCCGGCAGCGACACCACCCTGGTCCTGGTCACCCACGACCTGCGCCTGGCGCAGCGTTGCGAACACAGCTACCGGCTCGACCGCGGGCGCCTGCGCCAGGCCGAAGCGGTGGCCGACGCATGAACGTGCTGCGCCACGCCGCGCGCGCGCTGCGCCGCGAGCTGTTCGCAGGCGACCTGCTGACCGTGTTCGCCGCGCTGGTGCTGGGCGTGGCGGTGATGACCGCGGTCGGCACCCTGGTCGATCGGGTCACCCTGGCGCTGACCGGCAGCGCCGCCGAGGTGATCGGCGGCGACCTCGGCGTCACCGGACGCCAGGACATCCCCGCCGCGTTCGCCGAAGAAGCGCAGCGCCGTGGCGTGCGCCACACGCGCCTGGTCAGCTTTCCCAGCGTGCTGTTCCATGGCGACGCCAGCCAGATGGCCAACATCAAGGCGGTCGACGTCGGCTATCCGTTGCGCGGCGAATTGCTGGTCGCGCGCGACACCGCCGGCGCCGGCAGCGAGCGCGCCGGCCCGCCGCCGCGCGGCCAGGCCTACGCCGATCCGCGCCTGCTCGAGGCGCTGGGGCTGAAGCTCGGCGACGCTCTGGAATTCGGCGCCGGCACGCTGCGCGTGACCCGGGTGCTGCGCGCCGAGCCGGACGCCTCCGGCGAACTGATGCAGCTGTCGCCGCCGCTGTTGGTCAACCGCGCCGACGTCGATGCCGCCGGCCTGCTCGGCCCCGGCAGCCGCGCCTCGTACCGGCTGATGTTCGCCGGCGCGCCGGGCGAAATCGCCGCACTGCGCGAATGGCTGCAGCCGCGCGCCAAGGCGTTCCGCCTGGTCGGCATCGAAGACACCCAGCGCGGCGTGCGCGGCGCGTTCGACCGCGCCGGCCGGTTCCTTGCGCTGACCGCGTTGCTGGCGGTGCTGCTGGCCGGCGTCGCCACCGCGCTGGCGGCCAACCGCTTCGCGCTGCGCCGCATCGACAGCGTGGCGGTGCTGCGCTGCCTGGGCGCGCGCCAGCGCGACATCCTCGGCGCGCTGGCGCTGCAGTTGCTGCTGCTGGCGATTCCCGCCTGCGCGCTCGGCGTGGGCCTGGGCATGCTGGCGCAGATCGGCCTGGTCGAAGCGCTGGGCAGCCTGATCCCGAACCGGCTGCCGCTGCCGCAGGCGACCCCGGCCCTGGCCGGCGCCGGCATCGGCCTGTTGCTGCTGCTCGGCTTCGGCCTGCCGCCGCTGCTGCGGCTGCGCGACGTGCCGCCGATGCGCGTGCTCAACCGCAGCTTCGCCGCGCTGCCGCCGACCTCGCTGCTGGTCTACGCCGCCGCGCTCATCGCCACCGTGGTGCTGGCGGTGTACGCCACCGGCGATGGCGTGCTCGCGGCCTGGGTGCTGGGCGGGCTGACCCTGCTGGCCGCGCTCGCCGCGGCGGTCGGCGGCCTGCTGCTCGCCCTGCTGCGGCGGCTGCAGTCGCGCCTGCGCGGGCCGTGGAAGCTGGGCCTGGCCGCGCTGACCAGGCGCCGCGCGCTGAGCGTGGTGCAACTGGTCGGGCTGTCGCTGTCGCTGTGCGCGCTGCTGCTGTTGGCGGTGATCGGCCCCGGCCTGCTCGGCCAGTGGCGCGACCGGCTGCCGGCGGACACGCCGAACTACTTCCTGATGAACATCCAGCCCGACCAGGCCGAGCACGTGCTCGGCACGCTGCGCGGGCTAGGCGTCACCGACGCGGCGGTGGAGCCGTTCAGCACCGGCAAGCTAGTGGCGATCAACGGCAAGCCGCCGCAGCGCCAGGAGCAGGGTCCGGAAGACGACGGCGATGGCGCCGATCGGCCGATCAACTTCTCCTGGCGGCATGAATTCCCCGCCGCCAATCGGTTGTTGTCCGGGCGTTTCTGGGCCGCCGACAGCACCGCGGCGGAAGCCTCGGTGGAGGAAGCCTGGGCGCAGCGTTACGGCCTCAAGCTCGGCGACCGCATCACCCTGCTGCTCGGCGAGCAGCAGCGCAGTTTCACCGTGACCAGCGTGCGCAAGGCCGACTGGGATTCGTTCCGGGTCAATTTCTTCCTGCTGCTCAACGCCGGTGCGGTGCAGGACGCGCCCTACAACCTGATCTCCGCGTTCCACCTGCCGCGCGGTTCCGCGGCGCAATTGAGCGGGCTCAGCCGCACCTATCCGAACGTGTCGCTGCTGGACATCGACGCGATCCTGGGACGGGTGCGCGAGGTGATCGACCAAGTGGCGCAGGCGGTGCAGTTGGTGATGGGCTTCAGCCTGCTGGCCGGCGTGCTGGTGTTGCTGGCGGCGCTGCAGGCCACCGCCGGCGAACGCCGCTACGACAGCGCGGTGCTGCGCACGCTGGGCGCGCGCCGCGGCCAGTTGCGCGGCGCGGTGCTGGTGGAATTCGGCGCGCTCGGCCTGCTCGCGGCGATCCTAGCGGTCGGCGCGGCGGCGGGGATCGGCGTGGTGGTGGCGAAGCAGGCGTTCCAACTGACGCTGTCGCCGCCGTGGCCGGCGCTGCTGCTGGGCGGGGTCGGCGGCGTGCTGCTGAGCCTGCTCGCCGGCTGGTCGGGCACGCGCCGCATTCTGCGCACGCCGCCGGCGCTGGCGCTGCGCGAGAACTGAGGGCAACGCAGCCCAGCATGCGTGTCCGAGGCGAGGGCGTCGGCGTCGGCGTCGGCGAACGCATGCTCGCAGCCGGCGGCAACGATGCGCACCGCCGATAGAAATCGGCGGTGCACTACGCTCGCTCTTCGACAGCCGCAGGCTGGCCATCCCCAATCCCCAATCCCGCGCAAGCGACATATGCCGGTTGCGTATAAGCACCATCCGAATGGTTGCTTCAGCGCACGCCCGACCCTGCCTACAGTGCAATCGATGCCGCGTGCCGTGCGCGCGGCGCTGCATCTTTCGCAGACGAGGGCAGACGATGGCGCGCGCATCCACCGCAACACGGCCGGCCCCGGCGACGTCGGCAGTCCGCATCGAACCGTTCGCCGCGCCGCTGGGCGCGCAGGTGCTGGGCCTGGACCTGACCCAGCCGCTGGATGCGGCCACGTTCGCGCTGCTGCATCGCGCGCACCTGCACTACCACGTGCTGGTGTTCCGCGATCAGCGCATCACGCCGGCGCAGCAGGTGGCCTTCAGCCGCCGCTTCGGCCCGCTGCAGATCCATGTGCTGCGCCAGTTCCAGCTGCGCGAGCAGCCGGAAGTGCTGGTGGTGTCCAACATCAAGGAGAACGGCCAGCCGATCGGGCTGGGCGACGCCGGGCACTACTGGCACTCGGACCTGTCGTACAAGCCGACCCCGAGCCTGGGCTCGATGCTGCTGGCGCAGGAACTGCCGGCCGAGGGTGGCGACACCTTGTTCGCCAACCAGCACCTGGCCTGGGACACGCTGCCGCCGGCCCTGCAGCGCGCGGTCGACGGCCGTCTGGCCGAGCACAGCTACCTGGCCAAATACGAGGAGCTGCGCGCGCGCAATCCGTGGCGCCCGCCGCTGACCCAGGCGCAGATCGACGAGGTGGCGCCGGTGCGCCATCCGATCGTGCGCACCCATCCGGAAACCGGGCGCCGCGCGCTGTTCGTCAGCGAGCACTTCACCACCCGCATCGTCGGCCTGCCGCAGGACGAAAGCGATGCGCTGCTGCAGGCCCTGTTCGCCCATAGCAGCGCCGATCCGCTGGTCTACCGGCATCGCTGGCAGGCGCACGACATGGTGTTCTGGGACAACCGCGCGGTCACCCACCTGGCCGGCGGCACCCCGGACCATCTGCGCCGGCGCCTGCACCGCACCACCATCGAGGGCGACGTGCCGTTCTAGGCCGACGCCAGCGCCGGCACGGCGCACTGCCCCGCCACTCCGCCCTTCCCCGCAACGGAGCGACGCATGACCGCTTTCGACTCACCTGCTCTTCCGACCGCTATAGCGCAGCGGCGACGGCTGCCATGGTTCGCCGCAGCACTGCTGGTTGTCGCGCTGCTGCACGGTCTGCCGGCGCACGCAGAGGGCCGGCTGCGCATCGCCAAGCAGTACGGCATCGTCTACCTGCTGCTGGACGTGGCCCAGCAGCAGAAGCTGATCGAGAAGCACGGCAAGGCCGCCGGCATCGACATCGAGGTCGCGACCGTGCAACTGTCCGGCGGCGCGGCCGCCAACGATGCGCTGCTGTCCGGTTCGATCGACATCGCCGGCGCCGGGGTCGGCCCGCTGTTCACGCTATGGGACCGTACCCGCGGCCGCCAGAACGTGCGCGGCGTGGCCTCGCTGGGCAACTTCCCCTACTACCTGATCAGCAACGATCCGCGGATCAAGACCCTGGACGACTTCGGCCCGCGCGACCGCATCGCGGTGCCGGCGGTCGGGGTGTCGGTGCAGTCGCGGCTGCTGCAGCACGCCTCCGCGCAGCGCTGGGGCGAGAAGGCCTACAACCGGCTGGATACGCAGCAGGTGGCATTGCCGCATCCCGACGCCGCCGCGGCGATCATCCGCGGCGGCACCGAGATCACCGCGCACTTCGCCAGCCCACCGTTCCAGGAGCAGGAACTGGCGCGCAATCCGAAGGCGCACATCGTGCTGGATTCGTACGCGATCGAGGGCGGCCCGACCTCGGCCACGGTGCTGTACGCCACCGAGAAATTCCGCCGCGACAATCCCAAGACCTACCAGGCCTTCGTCGCCGCGCTGGCCGAGGCAGCCAGCTTCGTGCAGCGCCAGCCGGAACAGGCGGCGGACCTGTTCGTGCGCGCCAACGGCGGCAAGATCGATCGCGCGCTGGTGCTGCGCATCCTCAAGGACCCGAAGGTGCAGTTCAAGACCGCACCGCAGAACACGCTCAAGCTCGGCCAGTTCCTGTACCGGATCGGTGCGATCAAGCAGGCGCCCGGTGCGGTCAAGGACTATTTCTTCGACAGCGCACAAGTGGCCGGAGGCAGCTGAGATGAGCGCATTCGCATTGGCGCCAGCGCCGCTGCTGCAGGTCGAGCGGGTCAGCCTGGAGTACGCAACCGGGCAGCGCGTGGTGCGCGCCACGCACCAGGTCAGTTTCGACGTGTACGCCGGCGACCGCCTGGTGCTGCTCGGCCCGTCGGGCTGCGGCAAATCGACGCTGCTCAAGGCCATCGCCGGCTTCGTCGCACCCAGCGAGGGACAGATCCGCCTGGACGGACAGACGCTGCGCGCGCCGGGACCGGACCGGGTGGTGGTGTTCCAGGAGTTCGACCAACTGGCGCCATGGAAGACGGTGCGTCAGAACGTCGCCTTCGGCCTGCGTGCGGCGCGCAAGCTGGGGCGCCGCGAGGCGGCCGAGCGCGCCGACCATTACCTTCAGAAGGTCGGCTTGTCCGCGTTCGCCGACGCCTATCCGCACACCCTGTCCGGCGGCATGAAGCAGCGCGTGGCGATCGCGCGGGCGCTGGCGATGCAGCCACGCGTGCTGCTGATGGACGAACCGTTCGCCGCGCTCGATGCGCTGACCCGCCAGCGCATGCAGGAACAGGTGCTGGAACTGTGGGACGAGTTGCGCTTCACCCTGCTGTTCGTGACCCATTCGATCGACGAGGCCTTGCTGGTCGGCAACCGCGTGGTGCTGCTGTCGCCGCATCCGGGCCAGGTCCGCGCCGAGCTCAACAGCCATGGCTTCGGCCCGGCCAGTGTCGGCAGTGCGCCGTTCCAGCAGGCTGCGCAACGCATCCACCGGCTGCTGTTCGATCCGCCCGGCGACGAAGCCTCTGCCTCTGAGGCGGCCGCCAGCAATGTGGCGCCGTTGCGCCGCCGCGCGCTGCTGCGCGAGGTTGCGCCATGAGCGTCGCCACGCCGCTGCGGCCGCCGATCCGCGCCGAGTACGAACGCCCGGTGGTTGCCTACGTCGCGACCGCATCGACGTTGGCGCAGCCGCAGCGACGGCTGCCGGACTGGCTGCGCCAGGCGCTGATCCTGGTCGCCCTGGCCGGGCTGTGGGAAGCGGCCGCGTACTGGCTCGACGACGACCTGTTGCTGCCGGGCTTCGTGCAGACCGCACGCGCGTTCGCCGACGGGCTGTGGACGGGCGAACTGCTGAGCCGCGTCGGCGCCTCGCTGCGCCTGCTGGCGCAGGGCTATGCGCTGGGCGTGGCGCTGGCCTTCGCCTTGACCGCGCTGGCGGTGTCGACCCGGATCGGCCGCGACCTGCTGGGCACGCTGACCGCGATGTTCAATCCGCTGCCGGCGATCGCACTGCTGCCGCTGGCCCTGCTGTGGTTCGGTCTGGGCAACGGCAGCCTGGTGTTCGTGCTGGTGCACGCAGTGCTGTGGCCGCTGGCGCTGAACACCTACGCCGGCTTCCAGGGCGTGCCGGAGACCTTGCGCATGGCCGGGCGCAACTATGGGTTGCGCGGGCTACGCTACGTCGTCGCGATCCTGGTGCCGGCCGCGCTGCCGGCGATCCTGTCCGGCCTGAAGATCGCCTGGGCCTTCGCCTGGCGCACGCTGATCGCCGCCGAGCTGGTGTTCGGCGCCACCTCCGGCCAGGGCGGCCTGGGCTGGTACATCTTTCAGAACCGCAACGAGCTGTACACCGACCGCGTGTTCGCCGGGCTGGCGATGGTGATCCTGCTCGGCCTGCTGGTGGAAGGCGCCGGCTTCCGCATGCTGGAGCGGCTCACCGTGCGCCGCTGGGGCATGCAGCGCTGAGTCGCGGGCGGCACACGCACGCTGCGCGCAGCGTGCGCGGAACTTGACTGCCGCCCTCGCCTTCGCCGAGCATCGCTGCGACCGCCGCTGCCGCTTCGTGCGCAGATCGGCCCGCGCCCGGTCAGCATCGGCGAGCACGAGGACCATGTCGGCAAGCGAGAGTCCACCGCACAGCGCGTCTGCCCCAGCGAGCGAGATCACCGCGCGCAACGGCGTGCCCTACCTGGCCTGCATCATGGCCGAGACCCGCAGCGGCCCGTACTACATCGCCACCGCACCGACGCCGCAGGCGCTCGATGGCGTGGGCAAGACCCTGCGCGAGCGCAACAGCGTGCGTGGGCAGACGGAAGATCCGGTCGCGATCCTTGCGGTGTGGTACGAGGAGTGCGAGAACGAAGTGGCCGCCCTGCTCCGCGCCGCGGAGATCTCACGGCTCAGCCATTGCTGGCAGCGCGGCCTGATCGAGTCGTTCAATCCGCAGTGGCTCGACCTCAGCGGGCTATCGGTCGGTTTTCCATGGATCTTCACCCTGCCCGAGCGCAAGGGATTGAGCTACCACCTGGTGACCGACCTGTAGTCCGGCGCCGCAGCGCGCTGCCTGCGCCGGGCAAAAAAAGGAAAGCGCCAGTCCCGGCCGCCTTCCCACCCTGGCTCTGCGCCGGCAGCGGAGTTCAACGCTCGGCGGGCGCCGGCTCCACCCACTGCGCGAACACCGCGGCGATCCTGGCATCGGCCACCGGCTTGCCCTGCTGCACCGCCTCGGCCTGCTCGAACAGCGGCATGATCATCGCCATGCCGTCGAGCTTGGTCTTCAGGTGCACGCCCGGCGGCTTGCCGAGGAAGGCGTCCCAGTGCGCGCGCACCTTGGCCCAATAGCCCTGCGTCGCCTTCCAGTAGTCGTAGGCCGGCTTGAAGTCGACCTCGCCGGTCTTGACGTAGTCGTTGAAGCCGAATTCGCGCGCGATCGGCTGCTGGCTGCCGTCGGGCTTGCGCAGCACCTTGGTGTTGAACTGCTCGTGGGTCCAGCCGGCCGGGGTCAGCGTGTGCCGGTTGATCACCGCCAGCGCGTTGTAGTCGCTGCGCTTGGTGTATTCACGGCGCGGTAGCGGACGCCAGCTCAGGTCGCTGGTCCAGGTCGGGTGGCCGTCGGCGTAGTCCCAGCGGCCGGTGCCGCAATAGCGCGGCGCATCGCTGACTTCGTACACGCATTGGGTCCAGGCGCCGCGGGTCGCGGCCGCGGCGAGCGGGCGCACCTGCCAGGTCTGGTCGGCGCTGAATTCGAAGCGCTGCGGCGCCTCGTAGCTCCAGTCCTGGCGCCAGTGCTTGGTCACGTGGCCGCTCTTGGTGTCGACCAGCAGATGCTGCAGCACCACCTTGCGCGGGCTGTCCTCGACCACGATCACCACTTCGTTGGCGCCGCTGCGCATCGCTGGCGCGCGCTCGTAGCCGGGCTTGAGCAGGACGGTTTCGTCGAAGGCGAAATCCACCATGTACTCGCCTTGCATCGCCAGGATGCTGGTGCGGTCGCGTTGCGGATCGGCGTCCTGGGCGTGGGCCAGGCCGGTAGCGGCGAGCAGGAGCAGCAGAAGCGGTGATTTCATCGTCGTGGTCGGTCGCGGTTAGCTGAGGAAGAAAGGAGGAACGCGCCCTACAGGCGCAGCAGCGGCCACGGCCGTTGCGGATCGTGGCGCGCGGCCGGCAGGCCGGCGCGGGCGCAGCAGCAGTCGTCGACCAGCACTTCGCCCTCGGCCGCTTCCAGCCGCGCGATGCGCCGGGCGATGCTGGCGCCCAGCGGCGACACGCTGGCGACGCTGGCTGCCAGTTCGCCGTCGCTGGCGTGCAGGCGCAGCGCCCGCGCGCGCCAGCTGTCGCCGCTCAGGCGGCCGGCCACGCGTCGCCACAGGCGTTCGGCGACGCCGCCATCGACGCTGCCGCTGTGCACTGCCGGCAGCGCGGACAGCAAGGCGTCCCAGGCGACGAAATCGCTGTCCGGCAGCAGGTACAGGCGCCAGCAGCAGCGTTCCTGGCGATCGTAGAAGCACAGGCTTTCGAGCAATCCGTCGCTGTCCACGCCGAGCTGCGCGCCGACGCGCAGCGCATGGTTCCAGCCCATCAGTTCCGTGCCCAGCTGCGCGCGGTACAGGCACAGCACGGTGCCCAGCGCCGCCAGCTGCGCCGGGCGCGGCAGCGGCGCGGATGCGGCGATCCGGGTCGCGTCGATGCTCGCTGGCGCCGCCTTGCCCATGCGCCGCTACCAGTCCAGCGCCAGGCTGACCGAGACGTTGCGTCCGGCGCCGGTATAGCGGTCCAGCACGGCGCTGCTGGCCAGGGTCGCGCTGGGCAGATTGTTCCAGTCGATATAGCGGCGATCGGCCAGGTTGAACACGCCGACGTTGAGCCGCGCGCCGGGGGTGAAGTTCCAGTGCGCCAGCAGGTCCAGCGTCGCATAGCCGGACGGCGTGTAGTACGTCGCCGACGCCGGGCGTTTCTGCTTCGCCACGAAGCTGCCGACCAGTTGCGCGCCCCAGGTCTCGCGGTCGTAGGCCAGGCCGAGCACGCCGCGCAGCGGATCGATCGAGTTCAGCGGCGTGGCGTCGGTCTTGTTGTCGCCGCGCGCATAGGCGGCGCTGGAATGCAGCGACCAACCGGCCCAGCGCGCGTCCAGCGCGCCGAAATCGACGCCGGCCTTGGCCTCCACGCCCTTGATCACCACGTGGTCGACGTTGCGCGACTGGTACAGCATCAAACCGTCGGCGTTGTAGCCGACGAAGCTGTAGGACTCGATGAAGTCGCGGTAGTCGTTGTAGTAGCCGCTCAGCCCGAAATAGCCGGCCGCCGCGGTGTAGCGCAGTCCCAGTTCGGCGCCCTTGCTGGTCTCCGGTTTCAGGTCCGGATTGGCGATGGCGGTATAGCCGAACTGCAGGTTGGTGAAGCCGATGTTGACGTCGTTGTACGGCGGCGCGCGGAAGCCGTGCGCGTAGTTGGCGTAGAGCGACCATGCATCGTCGATGCGCCAGATCGCGCCTAGCTTGGGAGAGACGTTGCTGTCGGTGACCTTCTCCGCGGCCACGCCGGGGTTGTCGACGGCGAAGATCGCATCGACCTGCGGCGACAGCCGGTAGTAGTCCACGCGCAGGCCCGGGATCAGGCTGAAGCGGCCGTCGGCCAGGCGCATCTCGTCCTGCAGGTAGGCGCCGGCCTTGGTGGTCTCGGTGACCGGGAAGTCTCGCACCGGGAACGTCTCCACGCCCACCGTCTTGCTGATCGCGCCGGTGCTCAGGTTCTGCGCGTAGCCGTCGCGCTTTTCGTGGGTGTCGCTCCACGACAGGTCGATGCCGTAGCTGAAGTCGTGGACCACGCGGCCCTGGTCCACCTGCTTGTGCAGGTTGGCCTGCAGCCCGTACAGGCGCTGGTCGAAGTCGTGCTCCATGTGCCGCAGGGTGTTGTTGCTGCGGCGCTCGTCGGTGCGTTGCAGGCTTTCGCTGTCCTGCCGGTACAGCTGCCACTGCAGGTCGTCGGCGAGCAGCGTGTCGAGCTGGTCCACTTCGTGGGTCAGCGACACGCGGGCGCGGGTCTGATGGTCGCGGCCGCGCTGCGACAGGATGCTGGAAGTGACGTTGCTCAGCGCATCGATGCTGGAATAGTCCTCGTTGCCTTCCACGGTCAGCTTGAAGCGCTGGTTCGCGCTTGGCGCATACACCAGCTTGCTGAGCAGGCTGCGGCCGTCGCTGCTGAGCGGATTGGGCGCGGTGCGCGCCGCGCCGGTGCTGCGGTTGTCGCCCTGGGTCTCGCTCTCCTGGCCCTGGCGGTGGCTGACCGCGGCCATGCCGCTCCAGCGCTCGCCGCCGAACGCGACCAGCGCGCCGGCGAACAGGCCATCCCATTCGCTCTCGTAGCCGAACTTCAGCCCCACGTAGCTGTGCTTGCCCGGCGCCAGGTAGTCGGCCGGATCCTTGGTCACGTAGGCGACCACGCCGCCGAGCGCATCGGAGCCGTACAGCGAGCTGGCCGGTCCGCGCACGATCTCGACGCGCTTGAGCGTTTCCATATCGACGAAGTTGCGGTTGGCGTTGAGATAGCTGCCGAAGCTGAAAGTGTCCGCGACCGGGATGCCATCGGTCAGCATCAGCACGCGGTTGCCGTCCAGGCCGCGGATGCGGATGCCGCCGATGCCGCTGAAGCGGCCGCTGTTGCCGGTGACCGAGACGCCGGGGCTGTAGCGCAGCAGGTCCTTCAGGTCGTAGACCAGTTCCTGGTCCATCTGCTCGCGGTCGATCACATCGACGCTGCTGGGGACATCGACGATGGCGCGCTGGGTGCGCGTGGCGGTGACCTGCAGGCGGTCGAAATCGCGCGGTGTGGCGGAACTGGCGGCATCGACTGCATCAGTGGCATCGACGGGTGCGGCATGCGCGCAGGCGGCCAGGGCCAGCCACAGCGCGCCGGTGAGCGGAGCGGTACGGATCATGGAAGTCATCGGTGGGTCGCGAAAAAGTCCCGGCCACGCCGGCGCGAGCCGGCGCAAGGGCCGAGGAGAGAAACGGTCGCGACTGCAGGCGGCCGCGGCGGACCCATCGGGTCCGGCCAGGTGGCGGCAGTGTCGAGCGGGTGGCCTGGCCGCGCGTTGCGCGGCCGGCCGGCTTACTTGGTCAGGATCAGCTTGTCGTTGCTGGTATGGCGCAGGCGATACACGCGATCGCCATGCTGGATCAGCACTTCGCGGCGCCCCTTCAGCAGCGCTTCGCTGCTGATCGTCTCTTCGACCGGGACCGCGCGCGGCAGCGCACGCTCGCGCAGGCTCAGGGTTTCGGGGTGACGCAACAGGACGGGTTGAGCGGTCATGGTCGGGCTCCGTACACAGGGGTCGATACGGATGATAATGATTCTCAATAATTAAGCAAGAGCCGTTCTCGTTTGCGCCGATTCAAGCTGCGAATAGGAAACCAAACTTCGACAGGCTCGACGAATCGACTATTACGCACGGCTCTCGCGAGCCGTGCTCACCTGCCTTCGCGCCGAAGCCGGCGCCGGCTCAGGCCACCGCCGCCTCGACCTGCGCCCACCACGCCGCATCTTCGCGCGCGGCCAGCTGCAGCGCGTCGAAGTTCTGCAGCAACTGGGCGACGCGGCTGGCGCCGAGAATCACTGTGGACACATGCGGGTTGCGCAGGCACCAGGCGATCGCCAGCGCCGCCGGCGCCACGCCTTCGGCGGCCGCCAGCGCGGTGAAGCGGCGCGCGCGCTCCACGCGGCGCTGCGCCGGCGGCCCGATCACTTCGTCGTGCAGCCAGGCGTTGCTCGCCTGGCCCAGGCGCGAGGCCGGGTCGATGCCGTCGTTGTACTTGCCGGTCAGCAGGCCCGAGGCCAGCGGCGACCAGATCGTGGTGCCCAGGCCGAGTTCGGCGTACAGCGGCGCGTATTCCTGCTCCACGCGCTCACGGTGCAGCAGGTTGTACTGCGGCTGCTCCATCGACGGCCCCTGCAGGCCGAGCGCCTGCGCCACCTGCGCCGCTTCGCGGATGCGCTCGGCCGGCCATTCTGAGGTGCCCCAGTACAACACCTTGCCCTGCCGCACCAGCGCGTCCATCGCGCGTACGGTTTCCTCCACCGGCGTGTCGGCGTCGGGACGATGGCAGTAGTACAGGTCCAGATAGTCCACCCGCAGCCGCTTCAGCGCGGCATGGCAGGCGTCGGTGACATGCTTGCGCGACAGCCCGCGCTGGGTCGGGCGCGGCGCGTCGACCGCGCCGAAGTACACCTTGCTGGACACGCAATAGCCGTCGCGCGGCAGCCGCAGGTCGGCGATCACATCGCCCATCACCTGCTCGGCGCGGCCACGCGCGTAGACCTCGGCGTTGTCGAAGAAGTTGACCCCGTGGTCCCAGGCGGCGGCGATCAGGTTGCGCGCTTCGTCGCGGCCGATCTGGCCGCCGAAGTTGATCCAGGCGCCGAACGACAGCGCCGACAGCTGCAAGCCGGTGGCGCCAAGGCGACGGTAGTGCATGCGAATTCCTCCTGCGGTGCGAGCCGGCGCACGTGGCCGGCGGGCGGCCGCACAGTGTAGCGAGGCGGCCGGCACGCGCCCGCAATCCACGCGCCGCCTTGATCGGCAACCCATTTCCGGCGCTGAACGGGGTTTACCTTGCCGCCCGTCACCCCCTGCACTACGCTCCCTCTCTTTGGTCCGGCGATCCAGGGGAAGCAGATGGTCGAGGGTTTGGGGAGGATCGGCTTCGGCCTGTTCGGGTTGGCGGTGCTGATCGGGATCACCTGGTTGTTCTCGAACAACAAGCGTGCCGTGGATTGGAAGCTGGTCGCGACCGGCCTGGTGCTGCAGATCGGCTTCGCCTCGCTGGTGCTGCTGGTGCCGGGCGGGCGCGAGGTCTTCAACTGGCTGGGACAGCTGTTCGTGAAGGTGCTGAGCTTCGTCAACGAAGGCTCCAACTTCATCTTCGGCAGCCTGATGGACACCACCAGCAACGGCTTCATCTTCGCCTTCCAGGTGCTGCCGACGATCATCTTCTTCTCCGCGCTGATGGGCGTGCTCTACCACCTGGGGGTGATGCAGGCGGTGGTGCGGGTGATGGCCTGGGCGATCACCAAGGTGATGCGCGTGTCCGGCGCGGAGACCACCAGCGTCTGCGCCAGCGTGTTCATCGGCCAGACCGAGGCGCCGCTGACGGTGCGCCCGTACATTCCGAAGATGACCGAATCCGAATTGCTGACGATGATGATCGGCGGCATGGCGCACATCGCCGGCGGCGTGCTCGCCGCCTACGTGGGCATGCTCGGCGGCAGCGATCCGGCGCAGCAGGCGTTCTACGCCAAGCACCTGCTGGCGGCGAGCATCATGGCCGCGCCGGCGACGCTGGTGGTGGCCAAGCTGCTGATCCCGGAGACCGGCACGCCGCTGACCCGCGGCACGGTCAAGATGGAAGTGGAGAAGACCACCAGCAACATCATCGACGCGGCCGCCGCCGGCGCCGGCGACGGCCTGCGCCTGGCGCTGAACATCGGCGCGATGCTGCTGGCCTTCATCGCGCTGATCGCGCTGGTCAACGCGCCGCTGACCTGGCTCGGCGACGCCACCGGCCTGGCCGCGGCGATCGGCCGCCCGACCAACCTGTCCACCATCTTCGGCTATGTGCTGGCGCCGATCGCCTGGGTGATCGGCACGCCGTGGGCGGACGCGACCACGGTCGGCTCGCTGATCGGGCAGAAGGTCGTGATCAACGAGTTCGTCGCCTACAGCGAGCTGTCGAAAATCGTCAAGGGCGAGATCCCCGGCATGCAGCTCAGCGAGGAAGGCCGGCTGATCGCCACCTACGCACTGTGCGGCTTCGCCAACTTCAGCTCGATCGCGATCCAGATCGGCGGCATCGGCGGGCTGGCCCCGGAGCGGCGCCAGGACCTGGCGCGGTTCGGCCTGCGCGCGGTGCTCGGCGGTTCGATCGCCACCTTCATGACCGCCACCATCGCCGGCGTGCTGTCGCACTTCGGCTGATGCGATTTCCCTTTCCCCAGTAGTTGAGAAGCAGCACATGCCTATGAGTTCGGTCATCGTCGTCGGTTCGTTCAATGTCGACCACGTCTGGCGCTGCGAAACCCTGCCCGCCCCTGGCGCCACCATCGCCGGCCGCTACAGCACCGGCCCCGGCGGCAAGGGCTTCAACCAGGCGGTGGCGGCGGCGCGCGCCGGTGCCCGCACCACCTTCGTGTGCGCGCTCGGCGACGATGCCGGCGGCACGATGGCGCGCGCACTGGCCGCGCAGGACGGCATCGACCTGGCCGCCGAGGCCAGCACCGAGCCGACCGGCACCGGCGGCATCTATGTCGACGGCCACGGCCGCAACACCATCGTCATCGGCGCCGGCGCCAACGCCGCGTTGAGCCTGGGCTTCGTGCAGGCGCAGCGCGCGCTGCTGGGCTCGGCGCGGGTGCTGCTGGCGCAGCTGGAATCGCCGATCGAGACCATCGAGGCGACCCTGGCGCTGGCGCGCGAGACCGGCCTGACCACCGTACTCAACGCCGCGCCGGCGAATGCGCAGACCAGCATCGGCCTGCTCAAGCTGGCCGACGTGCTGACCCCGAACGAAACCGAGTTCGCCGCGCTGCTGACACGCCATGTCGGCGAGCGCGTGGACGCCGACGACGTCGCCGCCACCGATGGCGGCAGCCTGCACGCGCTGTGCCGCAAGCTGCTGCCGGGCGGCACCGTGGTGGTGACGCTGGGTGCGGTGGGCGCGTTCATCTCGCACCCCGAAGAGCGCCAGCGCGGCGACACGCAGCCGTATTACCGCATCGGCGCCGAAGCCGCGCAGACGGTGGACACTACCGGCGCCGGCGATGCGTTCAACGGCGCGCTGGCGGCCTCGCTGGCGCAATCGCCGAACGCCAGCTTCGCCACTCACGTGCGCTTCGCCAACCACTACGCGGCGCGTTCGACCGAAGCCGAAGGCGCTGCCGCGTCGATGCCGCGACTGGTGCCCGACGCCGGCTGAGCCGTCCGCAGCGATGGCGGCATCCGTTCCCGCTCAACCCAAACCACCGACCCCACCGCCCGTCGCCGCGACGGGCCTGCATCCCCGACAAGGAGTTTTCGATGCCCCGTTTTTCCGTCATGTCGTTCGGCGCACTGTGCGCGCTGCTTGCCCCGCTGTCCGCTCTCGCCGCACAGCGCTGCGACTGGAACAGCACCGCCGCCGACGCCGACCGCGCCGCGGTGACCGTGTCCGCGGACAACCTGCAACAGGCGATCGCGCCGCACTACGACGATGCCGACCAGGAAGACGGCGCGGCACTGGCGCGCACGCTGCTGCAGCGCGCGCAGTCACCGCAGCTGCCGGGCAAACTGGAAGGCCGCTGGAAGGTGCGCTCGATCCAGGTCGACCAGCGCTTCGCCTATGCCTACCCCTACTTCAAGGCCGAGATCACGCGCGATCCGTGCGGCTATCGCCTGAGCAAGACCAGCGGCTCGCAGCGCCGCAGCGGCACGCTGTATCCGCTGGCCAAGGACAGCCGCGAGTTCGCGTTTCTCGGCGCCAGCACGGTCAACGACAATCCGCAGGGCCACTACGCGCCCGGCAACGTTTCGGACGGCACCAATGGCAACAGCGTCGGGCGCCTGGTGGCGCTGGGACCCGACGAACTGCTGCTGATCCTGGACGGCAACGCCAAGGGCTTCGAGCTGTACCAGCTGATCCGCTGAAGCACGCGGCCATTGCCGCGCATAGTGCCTGCCCGGTGCCGATAGTCAGATGGCCCGGGCATTTTTTCGCGCAGTCATCGCTGCCGCGACTGCGGTGACATCGCGCTGACATCGAATCGCGGCATCGTGCTGCAGCGGCATTGGTCGCGTGCGGCCGTCATCGCAATTTAGGCCTCCCACGCATCGTCGCAACGCAATGCTGACGCGTCGTCTCGCCGCAATCGCATTGCTGCCATGCGCATGCGCACAACGCTCGTGCGCGTCCGCCAGCCTCGCCACGCACTACCCAGCAAGCATCCATGGTCGATTTTGCAAACACTGATGCGGAACGTGCGGGTATTCGCATTCGCGGCAACGCGTCCTTGCTAGATTCACCGGCGCTCGGCAGTCGCGCGTCCTCTGGCGCACGGCGAGCGTCTTTTGCGTGCCTGATCGAGTCGACCATCCCTCTTCCCAAATGGATCATCCGATGAAGATGCCCAGAGGATTAAGCAAGTATGCGTTGCCCTGCGCATTGCTCAGCGTCCTGTTGAGTTCTTGTGGCGGCGACATCGACGGCGGCGGCGATGCTACTGCGCCTGACATGACGACGCCCCCGCCCAGCGCCTGGCCGGTGATCTCACACCCGAAGACGGACCCGCCAAGCACCACGTCCCCCGATACCCGCGACACGCCCGACACATCGTTGCGCCGGCCGCTGTCGCCACACCAGCCGATGTTTCTGATCCATGCCGACACGTGGAACGAGGCCGATCCGCAGAAGATCATCGACCTGATTCCGGCCGACCTGCGTCCCTACACCGTGCTGCTGATCTCCCTGTCCATCAACCACCAGGGCGCCACCGGCAATCAATGCAATTGGATACAGGTGGAGAACGGCCTGGAGACCGCGCGCTCCTGGATCAAGACCGCGGCAGCCAATGGCGTGTGGGCGATGATCCAGCCTTCCAGCGGCGGCTTCAGCCACCTTCCCGACTACGCGCCGAATGCGGACCTGGAAGCGACGGCCTACGGCGAATTCTTCCGCGACTACCCCAACTTCATCGGTTTCAACTACGCCGAACAGTTCTGGGGATTCGACCAGCCCTGCTCGGGTTCGCCCGCGCAACGCTGGGAACACTGGGCCAACCTGCTCAAGCTCACCAACAAGTACGGCGGCTATCTGGACGTGAGCTTCACCGGCGGCTTCTACGGCGCCAGCATCAATCCGTTGGCCATGGTCAAGCGCAACCAGATCTTCAGGAACGCCCTCGGTGCCTATGCCAAGAATTTCATCATCGAAGAGAAATTCACCTCCAATTACGGCTACCACGACAACGAGAGCGTGAGCCTGGGCATGTTCCTGTCCGGCTACGCGGGCCACTACGGCACGCGCCCGGACCGCACCGGCTGGTACAGCAGCGACGGCAGCAGCTATCCGGTGCAGGCCGGTTCGCCGCACCTGATCGAGCACCTGACCCTCACCGGCGAAACCGTCTTCGACGGCCCCGAGCAGATCACCCTGGATGCGGTGCACACCCTGCCGAACGCGACCACCGCCGATGGCTACAAGAGCCGCCGCTGGGAGTTCTACCCGCATTTCCGCAACATCCAGCTGGACATCTACCGCAAGATTCTGGACGGCACGCTGCGCATCCTCAGCCGCCAGGAAGTGATCGACCGCTCCAAGGTCGTGATCGTCAACGACACCACCACCGGCGACGACAGGAACCTGTATTCCTCGCCGGAAACGCTGTTCTCCGGGTTGTACCTGCTGGACGGCGACGGCACCTACCTGAACCAGCACAGCTGGTACAAGAAGACCGGGCGCTATCCGGCCATTCCCACCGTCTGGCAGCTGACCGACGCCACCGCCAAGTCGTTCAAGGTGCAGATCGCCAAGACCGCCTATGCGGCGCGCTGGCCGACCATGACCGCCAAGCTCGACGAACTCAATGCGCTGTTCCCGCAGGAATACACCGGCACCATCTACGCCGGGCGTCAGGACAACACCTGGGTCACCTACAACCCGTCCAAGGCCAACCAGGCCGCCAGCGGCACCATCCCGCTCAAGTACAACAGCTGCGCCGCGGTCAGCGTGAACTACGCGCCCTACAGCAGCGGCGTGATCAAGGAATTCCCCGACAGGCTGTCGATCTACCTGAGCAACTTCGACTCCCCCGATGGTGCGTTGAAGACGGACACGATCGATATCGATGGCGCCACCAGCACTCCGACCTACACCTTCGCCGATCGCGGCGATCACCAGCCCAGCAAGGTGACCAGTGCCGCGACGGCGGACGGGCTGACGCTGAGCGTGGCGCACAATGGGCCGCTGGACATCACCGTGCACTGCACCGGCAACGCCAGCGGCCGCGCGACCTCCGCACCGGTCGCGAGCCTGCAGGCGCCGGACGCGCCGCCCGCCTACACCGGCGTGCAGCAGTACGAAGCGGAGAACTTCGATTTCCGCAACATCCGCAGCCTGGTCGCCAACGGCGTCTCCGGGCCGCTGCGCAACTACCAGGGGATGGGCTACGTCGACTTCGGCACCGGTGCCGGCGCCAGCATCCGCAACGATGTCCGCGTCGCCAGCGCCGGCACGTATCAGCTGCAGACCCGGTATTCGACCGCCGACGCGAGCATCGCCAACGTGGACCTGTACGTCAACGGCATCAAGGTCGGCACGCCGGTGTTCGCGCAGACCGCCTCGGCCAGCGACTGGGCGACGCTGCAGCAGCCGGTGACGCTGAACGCCGGCAGCAATCGGGTCGAGTTCCGCGCCAACGCGGCCCGGCCGGCCTCGCTGTACCTGGACAACATCCGCCTGTCGCACTAGCCGGCGCTGTTGCGGCGCGTCGGGCAACCGGCGCGCCACCAGGCCAGCCGCCTCGACGTGGGCGCCACGGGGAGGCGGCGCGGTTGCCGCCCCGCTACACTGGCCGCATGCGTATCGGCCCCTACACGATCGAACCGAAGGTGATCCTGGCGCCGATGGCCGGGGTCACCGACAAGCCGTTCCGGCTGCTGTGCAAGCGCCTGGGCGCCGGCCTGGCAGTCTCGGAGATGACCATTTCCGACCCTCGCTTGTGGCAGACCCGCAAGTCGCTGCAGCGCATGGACCATGCCGGCGAGCCGGACCCGGTCAGCGTGCAGATCGCCGGCACCGAACCGCAGCTGCTGGCCGAGGCGGCGCGTTACAACGCCGACCACGGCGCGCAGCTGATCGACATCAACATGGGCTGCCCGGCGAAGAAGGTGTGCAACGCCTGGGCCGGCTCGGCGCTGATGCGCGACGAGGCGCTGGTGGCACGCATCCTCAGCGCGGTGGTGAACGCCTCACCGGTGCCGGTGACGCTGAAGATCCGCACCGGCTGGGATTGCGACCACCGCAACGGCCCGGCCATCGCGCGCATCGCGCAGGACTGCGGCATCGCCGCGCTGGCCGTGCACGGCCGCACCCGCGACC
>Ga0308160_10002932_pt1 | contig 19836 bp, 29 predicted proteins | sample PhyFR1_FD_201036 | JGI IMG/M metagenome (GOLD analysis project Ga0308160, IMG submission 201036) | Phyllosphere microbial communities from UC Gill Tract Community Farm, Albany, California, United States - DLSLF.R1 | ecosystem: Host-associated > Plants > Phyllosphere > Unclassified | place: USA...
CGACGACGAGCGCCGACGACAGGACGAGGGCGAGCAGGTTGGGCGCCTGCCGCCAGGGCCAGCAGCAGCGAGAGAGGCAGCAGACGCAGCGGCCGTTCGTCAGCCGAGGGGGAGCTAGAGGGGTCAGCCCTTGGCAGGAGTGCAGCGCACCGGCTCGCAGACGGCCGGCGGGTAGGGCAGCATGCCGAAGGTCTCGAGAGTAAGGGAGCTGCGAGGCTGGAGGTTGATGCTCAGGAAATGGAGGCGATGGGGCGGCAGGGCCAGGTCGACGACGTCGGGGAAGACGAGAGCCGGGCTCGGCCGCCCCTGACAACCATCTCGACTTGAGCCGCTCCGCCGCTTCTCCTCTCGGCTTTCGATCCAGTTCGCAAAAGGCCCTCAGTCTACTAGTCTAGCAGGGCCGATCATGCCAGGACCATCGCCCCCCAAAACGCTCGAGGTCGGCGGCTGGACGCTGGCACTCGCGTCTGGCCTCGCGACGGAGCTGCGGCACTCGCTCTTGCAGACTGCCCTCGATCCCTTGTCGGCTTCGGCCTCAGCCTCGATCAAAGTCGTCCCGGGCCAGCGCCTGCTGCTCAATCTCTCGAGCCCTAATCCTCCTGCTGGCTGCTACGAGCTGGAGATGGCGGCCGGCCTGACCGGCAAACGCTCGGCACGCCTCTCGTTCGACGTCGCAGCCGCGCAGTCGTCAGCCGAAGGTCCCGCCAGGGCGGGCCAGCCGGCCGAGTTGCCTGAAGCGGGCAAGGCAGTCAATTTCTGGCTCGATGGGGCTGGCTCAGAACGCAAGGTCGCTCTTGGCTCAGATCAGAGCAAGGATGACGGGGGCAAGACCTGGGCTTGGATCGAGCTCAGTCCGTCCTCGAGTGTCTGCCATTGGCACGCCAGCCTCCGTTCGTGCCGTTGCTGAACTTCAATCCATCCTTGCACCCGGCTCCAGACGACGCGAATCGGGTCCCGGACGCGCTGGAGGGTCTCCTCGTCCTGCGACTCTATCTGCTCGATACCAGAAGCTCGGATGAGCTAGCCGCCTCCGCCAAGGTCTCCTTACGTGACGACCGTACCGCTGACAGCGTCCTGTCCGACCGGGTGGCCGACGTCCACAGCGATGGCGTCGGAGAGCGGCCACAGATGGACGTCGATCTCGGGTAAATACTGGTTCCAGGCTTTTGCTGCTCCAGTGGCTCTTCTCGTCCTGACCTTCTTGATCACTGCACAGGCTTCGGTCGGATATGTCGTCCAGTAAGACTGCGACCTCATCGCACATCCTCAGAGGGGCCGAGTTGCGCCTGCCAAGGACTGCCGTCGCTACCTTCGTCATTTCTTACGGCCTTGGTGAGTCGACAACTATTCCGCTTCGCAGCAACTGAAGAGGACCGCTGATGCGCTCGCGTGTGGCCTAGTGTAGCTTCGAATCCGCCGCCGGTCGTCTCTGCCTCGTCGGAAGCGCCTGGCCCCAAGGGCGTTCTAAGCATACCACCAGTGCGCTCGAAGCGGTGTCTATCTCCGTCGGCCGACTCTGAGTCGCCCCTGCCGTCGAAGATTCAATTGGCCAGGAAAATAGCGAGGGCCAAGGTGGCGGCCCGTTCGCAACCGGCATCGTCTTCTCTAACGACGAACCGCACAGCCGATGCACCGCCACCTTCTGCGCCTGGAAGCCCGCAGGCGCTTTTGCGGCAAACTTCCAAGGCGTCTGACGCGTCCGAGCTGTCCTCAATGCTCGCCAAGACTCGAGCGAGGCAGGAGGCCAACGGTAAGGTCAAGGTTTCCTCGTCGCAGTCCAGTGGCCAGAAGCCAGCGGAGGGCCTTTCGGACGCCAGTCCTGCCGCTCCTCCTGCCCGAGCTGTCTCCGAGGTCGTAGAGGCAGTCTTCGAGAGGGCCGACCGCATCGCCAACCGACGCGGCCTCTTGACGTCGAGTGCGGTCCGCGCCGATTGCAGCTCAACCTGCACTACACATCCCTCGTCCGACAGCCACTCAGCCAGGGAGTCCGCCAATGACGCTCCCACCGCGGTCGGAGGCGACGCGATCGGAGGCCAGGGCAAGGCGTCGTCAGGATCGGTCGCCGATGAGGACGATGAGGACGATGAGGACGAAGGCAGTGATGCGTCCGACCCTGAATCGGACGACGACAGCCACGCCGCCTCGCAGACCGATGCCGACGAGGCGGGTCAGGTCGACCGGACTTACTCGGTGACGGAGAAGGGCGACGCCATCCGAAGCACCGCGGGTGAGAAGGGGCCGGCCGCTCCCAGTGGCGGTGCGCCGGCCGCAGCGCCGGCCGAGGGGGAGCCGACCGAAGACGTCGTCATGGCGGCCCATGACGAGGTCGTCGAGCTGGGCGATAGCGACTCTGAATCTGATCTCGACGGCAAGGTCCGCGAGGAGACCCTCCGGGTGAGTGTCGGTTGCGTTTAGGCTCGGGCGCTGCGTATCTGACGACTGACCGATCACCTTTCCTTCCGCAGAGCGAGATCGCGAGCCGATTTTGCAAGGCCGTGCGCCAGGAGGCCGAGAAGCAGGCGAGACCTTACCGACTGGTCAAGACCGAGGGCTCGCAGGAGGACCAGGATGTGGGTCTCGAGGCCGGTGTTGTCGCCTCGCATCTCTGCGCTCGCTTGCTGACCTCCCCGTCTGCTCTGCGCTGCACCAGGCTGTCGTCGCTGCCGTCATCGCGACCGTCAAAGGCCGGTGCAAAGCCAAGGTCCACGAACTCACGCTCGCCTTTCTCGCTCGGCTCGATCCGGCCTACCAGTGGCCGGCCCCGATCGACCTGGAAGCCTCGCCTTCGACGCACGTCTTCGACCTGCTCGACTACCTGGACGACGCCATCTCGGACGCTGTCAATGCTGAGGAGCTCGAGAAGATGAGCGCCCTCCGAACGGCATGGCGCGCCTCGTGGGGCGACTCGCCGCAGGCGATGATCGAAGGCCGGCGCGAGATCACCTTCCGGTGCGTTAAGGAGCGGGCCGAGGCGGCCGTCCGGTCGGCGGCCGAGTCGATCTAGGATCAAGCAGCCGCCCCTACTCCCTGTTCGATCTGCGAATTGGGCCCAACCATACGCGCGCTTCTGCTACCCACCCCCTCATCTCCCCCTACCAACACGCCCATGACCCAAAAAGCCTGTCCTTGACAGGCATCCACTCCAGTCCATACCTTTGACGACCGCGACGACCTATGCCTTCACATGCGCCCGACCGTCTTTGTAGAACAGTCCTGTCCTGTCCCTTGAGGGGCCTGCTTGACTCATCTGAGAGCAAAGGGAACGCGATTTATCGTGCGACGAGAGAGAGAGAGAGACAACAAGGGTTCGCCGTGCAGATGAACAGAGGCCTGGAGGTACGAAGAGGAGCAGAGCGGAGGAGTGCGGCGTCGTACAAAGCGGTAGGATGGAAGGGACCAGCAGTGGTCGTTGGAGGCGGCGCAGGCAAGAAGGTCGGGCGGCCGAGCGCTGCGATCTGTCGATTAGGCCGGCGGAGCAATATCAGCGACAACTAAATCAGAGCGGCCCTGCAAAGTTGAGCACGACGCACCGAAAACGGTCGGATCTCTAAGCCGCACCCTCTTGGGCCCCCGACTGCTGCATCTGGTGCTCAACCCTGCCTCCGCCAACACTGCCGCGCTCCTCCGACTCTGGCGGCTGCTGCGACCCTACCTGATTGCTGCTGGCCCCGCCGCTGCCGGCCGTCGCTGCTGCTGCCGCAGCGGCTGCCTGGGCCTGTGCCGAGGCGTAGCCGTCAGGGAAGTGGCCGGCCTGCATCTGGTAACCGTAGTTTGGGAACGAGGGCGTGTAGTAGCTGCTGCTGCTGCCAGACCCGGCGCCGTTGCCACTGCTCGCCTGCTGCTGCTGCTGCTGCTGCTGCTGCTGCGATACTTGATGCGACAGCGGCTGCTGGGGTGTATGCGGCTGACTCGAGAGCTGCTGTTGCTGCTGCTGGCCGAGCTGTGGGTCGTACGTGCCGGCGTTGACGAGGTGCGACGGCTGGTAGTATGAGTAGCCGCCCTGGGCGGCGAGCGCCTGGTTGAGCGCCGTCTGCTGGTGTTGGTGTTGCTGCTGCTGCTGTTGGAGCTGCTGCTGGGCCGCGTGCGTGTCGAACGGCCGCCCGCCGCCGCCGCCGTTGCCACCTCCACTGCTGTAGAAGTAGCTGTTGAGGTTGGGCGGCGCGTAGAAGGAAGACTGGTTCTGTGCGCTGCCGCCTCCGAGCGGTGGTAGCTGGGGTGCACCCCCGTTCGAATTGTAGCCGGCCGGCGAGCCCGAGGCGGCGATCCGAGCGTGGGCCATTTGCTGCTGCTGCTGGAGCTGCGAGTGCATCGGGTTGAAGAAGGGCGCGCCGCCGCCGCTGCTGGGTGCGGCGTAGGCCGATGTATCGATCGGCGGCAGCTGGTGCGGGCTCGAGTGGCTGCCGGTCGAGGGAAGGTGGACGCCATGCGAGGCCGCTAGCAGACCATTGCCGTTCGAGCTGCTTGCCTGCTGCAGACCGCCGTCGCCGCTCGGGCCCGACTGGTAATAGCTGTGCTGCTGCTGGGCGCTGCCGTGGCCGTATTGGCCGTACGGGAGTGCGGGCTCGAGACCCGGTGCGACATGCTGAGCCGAGGTCGACAGGCCGCCGTCGGCCGTATGGCTGACCCGAGCGCGCTTGGCTCCGCGCTTCGACGACTCTGCGCCGTCGGCACCGTCAGCAGCGGCCGCGTCCTTGTTCTTCTTCTTGCGAGGGCGGATCTTGCCGGCTCGCTTGGCGACGAGCCGAGCGTGCCGCAGGCCGCACTGCCGGAGAGGGGAGGAGACTTGGTCAGTCGCGAGTCACCCAGCAGAGCTCAGTCGAAAAAGGCAGACGCACGGCGTTGCAGAGGTCTTTCAGCCCGCTCTCGCCCTTGCGCCACTCTGGGCTCTCCTTGAGCCCGCAACTCGCGCACTCAGTCACGCCCTTGGGCGGCTTGCCCTCGTTCCGGAGCTGGCTCGCCGGCTTAGGCAGGCCCGTCTCGTTGACACTGCCTCCGCCGGGGCCGCCACGTTGGCTGGGCTTCTTGGGTCGAGCGACGGCGGAGGCCAACACGCTACCCTCGGCCGACAGAGGAGCTTGCGCCGTGCCGTCATCGTGGAGCGGCTGTCCGACGTGCTGCTGATGATGCTTTTGGAGGCGCTCGCCTAGCGCGTGATCGAGGCGGTGGACCGTGCCATCCGCAAGCTGGCCATCGTCGGGGTGGGTGGCGATGGTGAGGGTCGGGTCATCCGCGTAGGTCCCGAGCGCGACCGGCAGCTGGTGCTGCTGCTCCTCCTCCCGGCCGTCCGTCGGCGGCGAGCCGTCGTGCAGCAGATGAGCGACCGAGCCGTCGGCCGCGAGGTCGCCATCGGCCGCATGGATCTCGTTGCCGTCTTGCGCCGGCGGGCCAGAGGGCGGTGCGAAGCCGCTGCTGAGCGCTTCGGAGGCGGCGACGAGGTCCGGGTCGATCTCGAGCCGGTGCTGTGAGGCGTCGTCGAGCGCCTGCTGCTGTTGCTGCTGCTGCCCCTGCTGCTCCTGGGGAACCGTCTGGCCAGCCTGCTCCTGCTCGGCTGGCTGCTGGGCGTTGTGCTCGGTCAGGGACGGGCCAGACGGGTCGGTCGCTTGCTGCTGCTGCTGCTGCTGCTGCCGTTGTTGTGGGTCGCCGGCGGTTGACATCCGTGGCGAGGCGAGGAGGGTGATCGAAGGAGTTCGATCGTACGGAACGGGTCGAGTCGATGGGCGCGGGCGCGAGATGCCCCGGATATGGCCAAAAAGGCGACCGGTCGGATGGGAGGATGGGCGGGATGCGGGAAAGGTCTGCGTTCTGCTCTTCGGATTGTCCTTCTGCTTGAGTCGGTACGGCTGTCCTGGCTGGCTTCGGAGAGAGGGGGGAAGGACGCTGGTACTCCTCACTCGCCCTGGTGCTCTCGCCCACTAGCTTCTCGCGGGCCCGACCTTCCGCTCGCGCGCGCAGCCGATCGAAGGCTGCAGAGAAGTCGCTTCGACAAGCCTCTTACCCTCTCATCGAGCACGGTCAGGCCGATGAGAAGCCAGGGCCAGGGCAAGTGTCATGGTCTGCTCTAGTACATACACCAAGACTGGCCGGAGGCATGCTGCTGAAGTGAGGGCGAATTGGGCAGGCCCGGGCGGTGTGTCTTAGTCGCTCGGCCGGCCGTCGGAGGACGCGACCGTTTCTGGACGCGACCGTTTGCACCGCGCGAACTGCCGCCCTCTCCCTCCCTCCCGACCTCACCCTCCTCCCCCGTCCCACCTTCCCTTCCCCTTCTCACAACCATGTCTGCTCCTTCTCTCACCGCCGCCGTCATTGGCAAGGATGTGCGTCGCCTGTCCCCACTCGCTCGGAGAACCGAGACGCGCTTGCCTCCGGTCTCCGTGCTCAAGAGGCCGCTCTGACCATCTTTCTCTTTCCGTCCGTCGTGCTCCCTTCCTCTGCAGGGCAAGGAGATCGTCAACGTCGGCCACGAGCGCCCGTCGTTCAAGTCGGTCGTCCCCCTCGCCGACCTCCGCAAGCTGTACATGGTCCGTCGCTCCCTTTGCCAGGCCTCTCAAGGGGTCTCGACCGCCACCCTCGATGGCCTCTCGCGCTAGCTCGGCAGGCTGACCCTGGCCCGTTCCACTCTGCCTCGCCACAGGCCGACCCGGACAACAAGGACAACACGCTCCTCTCGACCGCCCGGTCCTTCCCGCCCGTCCCGCTGATCCCCAACGCCGAGCGCAAGCGCATTCTTGTCACCGGCGGTGCCGGTGCGTTCCTTCCCCTCTGCCGCTCTCCCCTGAGCCTCGGGCGCGGCCTCGGCGCGTCTCGGAAGACCCCCGCTTGCTTGCCTCCGGAGGCTCCACGAACGCGTCCTCTGATCTCAGCCACTTAAACTGACCCCGACTCATCTACTCTATCGACAGGTTTCGTCGGCTCGCACCTCGTCGACCGGCTCATGATGCTCGGCCACGAGGTCACCGTCATTGACTCGTTCTTCACCGGCGCGCGCACCAACGTGAGACCTCCCTGCTTGTGATCCCACGACCCCTGCGGTCGCCAGAGTCGTTGCTCGAGCACGCTCACCATCAGCAGACTGACTTGCATCGACCGACGCTTCCCTCGACCAGGTCTCGCACTGGGTCGGCCACCCCAACTTCGAGCTCGTCCGGCACGACGTCGTCGAGCCCTTCATGATCGAGGTCGACCAGGTCTACCACCTGGCCTGCCCGGCCTCGCCCCCGCACTACCAGTACAACGCCGTCAAGACGATCAAGACGTCGTTCCAGGGCACGCTCAACATGCTCGGCCTCGCCAAGCGTGTCAAGGCCCGCTTCCTCATTTCGTCGACTTCGGGTGCGGCCTCCCGATCGCGGCGGCGCGCAGCAGACCATCTACTGACCGCTCGCTCTTCCTGCGCGTTCTCGCAGAGGTCTACGGTGACCCCGAGGTCCACCCCCAGCCCGAGGACTACTGGGGTAACGTCAACCCGATCGGACCCCGGGCGTGCTACGACGAGGGCAAGCGTGTCGCCGAGGTGCGTTTACCCTGACCCCCCCTCTCTCTTTTTTTTTTTTCTCAGCCACTGACACAAACCGTCTCACAACCTCGACAGACCCTCACGTACGGCTTTATGCGCCAGGACAACGTCGAGGTCCGCGTCGCGCGCATCTTCAACACGTTTGGCCCCCGCATGAACCCCTACGACGGTCGCGTCGTCTCCAACTTCATCATCCAGGCCCTCAAGGGCGAGGACATGACTGTGTGCGTGCCGCTTTCATGTAACTGGCCGAGCTGCCAATGTACGGTAAAGCGCGTCCGTGCAAAGGGCTGACGCTCTTCTCCTCGATTTGTCTTTCTCAGTTACGGTGACGGCAGCCAGACCCGCTCGTTCCAGGTACGTGTCGTCTAGCCGCCGCTTCTCACTGAGCCGACCTCGTCTGACCCGCCTTCGCCCGCCCGCCTCTCAGTACGTGCACGACCTCGTAAGCCCACCTTTCACCTTACCTTCAGCTCTCTTGCGGACCGCCCGCCACCCGACCGGAGCCTGATTGAGCCTGCTTCATCTCCCTTAGGTCGACGGCCTCATCCTCCTGATGAACGTGCGTCTTCTCTCGCCTCCCGATGCTTTGTCGTGCCCTCGCTGACACTTTCACGATCCCACAGGGCGACGAGTCGCGCCCGGTCAACATTGGCAATGACGCCGAGTTCACCATCCTCGAGTTTGCCGAGGCCGTCCGTGAGGTGGTCGAGAAGGTTCAGAAGGAGAAGGGCTCGTTCACCAAGCGCGTCAACATCGTCCACAAGGAGGTCGGTCTGCGCTCCCCCCTTGGCCGTCGACGAGCGAGCCTTTGCTGACTGTTGCTGCTGTTCCTCCTGCAGATCCCCACGGACGACCCCATGCGCCGCCGCCCCGACACCACCCGTGCCAAGGTCCGTCGAGGCGCTCGATCATCTCCTGCGCTTGCAGTCTGCTGACCTACACTGTGTCTTCACTCATGCAGGAGACCATCGGCTGGCAGCCCAACTTCACCGTCCTTGCCGGCGTCGAGGAGATGGTCCGGTGCGTGGCCTTCGTCTCGCAGCAGGTTGACCAACCCTTCCCAGACTGACTTTCGACGCCCGCCTGTCATCGCTGCAGCTACTACGACTCGAAGATGGCCGAGGGCTCGATTTAGACGATGCCCCGTCCCCCTTTCTCGCTCGTCTTCTCTGTTTCTGCCCCGTTCTCCCTCTCTCTTCTCGTTTTGGGCTCGGCAGGCCCCTTTTACCCCCCGCTTCTTGATCTGTTCTCCCTCGCTTCTGACGATGGACGCGGTGCCGCTGCTGTTGCACGCACGCATGCACGCGGGCCGAAGGAACTCCTCTGCATCTAGACCATGGGCTTGCATCAGACCCAGTGTTCTTGTCTGAGCCCTTCGCTTGCCTCGAGAGAGTTCGTGCGCGCTTGACGAACGTCAGTTGATCGACACGGGGGGAGAGCGGACTCCTTCATCGGGCGCCGCCCTGATCCAGCCTTGGCTGCAGAAATGTACCCTCTTCGCCCTCTGCCACAAGTCTGTCGCTCGTTCGGATCTGCTCGACCTCGTGTGGACGCTTCGCCGCTGCCCGGGATAATAGGCAAGCTTTGCTGCCCTTTCCTTTGAACCGGCCCTAATGAGTTTTGCTGCTGAAATCTCTAAGTCCGGGGCATGCCCGAAAAAGCCCAGCTAAAAAACCCAGCCCCAGCGACCGCCAGGCGCTGCTGCGCTTCGTCCCGCGCGCGCGGACGCGGGCGGGCGGGCGGGCGGGCGCGGGCGCGGGGCGGCGCGCTCCGCCGGCTGGGCTGGACCTGGGCCCGGCCGCCTGCCTTCGCCCGCGCTCCCCTAGAACGGCTCTCACTACTCTCAAGTCACTTCGTGCGTAGCTTCTGCCCGCCTGATCGCTCATCGATCGTGTCCTCAGCTCGTCCTGCTGCTCGTACGAACTTGCTCGTCCCGGGCAGACTGGACGATCTGTAGGGTGTTCGTCGCCTGTAGGTCGTCGTGCTGACCCTACCGACTGCTCGTCCTGCTCCCTCTCTACCCAACCAGGCTCCAGGTCTTTCTCGTAAAGCCCCGCACCAACCTCAAGCAAAAGTACGCCCACACGCCCTTCGCTGCCACATGCCGGGACCTATCGTCCAGGGTCGCTTGTTGCGAGCTACGGAGCTGGAGACACGGGGAGGGAGGGCGAGGTCGGCGCGGCGTCGAGGTCGCGCGAGGCGGACCTATGGCCCAGCTCGCGCACTCGGACGCGTCACACCTCGGGCGGCTGGGCTTGGCTCGGGGCTCGACTGGCCAGCCCGGCCTCCTGGCGAGGTCTACGCGGCTCCTGGGCGAGCATGCCTGGGCCCGCAGAGACCTTGTCGCGGAGGCCGAGTCGTCAGGCCAGCTCGCCAGCTGCTTCGGTTGGCTTGCGCGGAGCGTTTCGCCTGTCTGGTGGGCCAGCCGTTTCGGCCGGCTCTCCAAGCCAGTCGGGCAGCCTGCTGTCTAGCCAGGCGCTGGACGTGTCCCAGCCTGGGTCGGCATCGCCGCCCTCCCTGCTCCCACACGCTCCAGCGTCGCAGCTCGCCAGGCGCTCTAGCGATCCCTTACCGATCGGACGAGCGCTGACGACCGACGACCTTTACCCCTCGGCAGTGTCTCACGAGTCTGTGTGGTTCTCGCGCCCCCGCAAGTTCGGAAAGGGCTCCCGGCAGTGCCGCGTCTGCGCCCACCAGGCCGGTCTCATCCGCAAGTACGGCATGGACATCTGCCGTCAGTGCTTCCGCGAGAAGGCTGCCGTCATCGGCTTCGAGAAGGTCCGTTCTCGCACACCACGCTCTGTGTCAACCCTCGGCGCCTTTTCTCGGGGCAGTCTCTCGCCGGTGACCCCCGTATCGCTGACCGCGCTCTCGCTTTCGCCCTGCAGAACCGGTAATCCTGCCGCCCCCTCTTCCCGACCTTTCACGCCCCATCCGCCTCGCATCGGCCAAGCCTTGAGTCTCGAATGATGCTCTTGTGACGATCATCTGACGGTGCTGTCGGGTGGCTGGGCTAGCTGCGGAGGTATGCAAGTGGTGCGCGGGGCCGGCTGCCCTCTGATAGAGGAGTCTGCGGTCCAGGGGTCTCGCGTCCACACGACTCGATCGGGGTTTGCGGTGGCACGCCTCCTTTGCACGCTCGAGGGACTTGCATCGCGAGTGCTGCTGGCAATGCGGTCGCCAAGGCACCTGTGCGCCGTACCGCAGTGGGGGGGTCGGTCGTGTCAGTGGCTCGATCGGCAGACTACCATCACGAGGCCGGCCTTCTTGCAAACCGAGCAAATCGCTTGACAAGCATAAGCACAGAGGCATCGCTCGCTCGTATAAAGGAAGCCCACTTCTCGGCGGCTACCGCGCTCGGAACCAGCGACAGGCAGTGTCGCATGACGAGAGGTGCACCTTGATCAGCCGCGTCGCACACTCAGCCCTCGATGCTCTTTCCACCAGGCCCACTTGAGGAGACGATGTTTGGAGTTCCGAAAATGGAGTGCATAAAAAGACCATGAGGTGGACGAGCGAACGCCCTTTTCAGTGAAAGCGAGGAGGGGATGCGTGGGAAGGAGGGGCCCGGTCTAGACCCGGACGCCCAGGAGGGGACGGTAACAGGAAGCGTACAGGGGTGATGCAAAGCCGAGAAGAAAGGAGGGGGCAGGAGCGGACAGACGGGGAAAGCAGGCAGGGGACCGGGGAAGGGCGAGGCGTCTAGTCGAACGAGATCTTCTTGCCGGCACCCTCGACGATGCCGCCGGTGCGGGCGCTGCCGCCACGGGGGGCGCCACGGCCACGTCCTCCGCCGCGGCCTCCGCGGTCGCCGAAGCCACCGCGTCCTCCGCCACGGCCTCCACCACGGCCGCCACGGTCGCCGCCGAAGCCACCACGGCCTCCGCCGCGTCCGCCACCGAAGCCGCCACGGCCTCCGCCCTCGTTGTTGTTGTCACGCGGGGGCGCAAAGTCGAGGCGGACGTTGCGGCCGTCGACATCCTGGCCGTTGACAGCCTCGAGAGCCTTGGCCGAAGCCGACTCGTCTCCGAACTCGACGTAGGCGAAGCCCTTGGGGGCGCCGGTCTCGCGGTCGGTCGGCATGCGGACCGAGACAACCTGGCCGTGGGGCTGGAAGAGCTCCCAGAGAGCGTCCTCGTTCGAGCCGAACGAGAGGTTGCCGACCCAGAGGGTGGCCGAGGGCGGGTTGGGCGGCCGGTCCGACTTGTACTCGCGCTTGGCGTTCTGGTCGCGGGGCGCACGGGCGGTGGCGTAGTCGATGCGGACCTCGCGGCCGTCGATCTGGAGGCCCTGCATCTCGAAGCCCTTGGTGGCCGACTCCTGGTCGGCAAAGTCGATGTAGCCCATGCCCTTCGACCGGCCGGTCTCGCGGTCCATCTGGATGCGGGCGCCAGTGATCTCGCCGCAGGCGGCGAACTCCTGCTGGAGCCAGTCCTGGTCGACGTTCCACGAAAGGTTGCCGATCCAGAGCGTCGTGTGAGGCGGGTTGGCGCCAGAGTGGGCGGCGCCGGTCGCGCCGGTGAACGAGGCCGACTGGTCAGCGAGCTTGGCCCGCTTCGAGGTGCCCTCGTCGTCGTCAGCCTTGCGCTTGGAAGCGGCAGGGGCGGCGGCAGCCGGAGCGGCGTCGACCTCCATCTTGGCCTCCTCCTCCTCGTCAGACGAGTCGGACGAGTCCGAGTCAGACGAGTCAGAGTCTGAGTCAGACGACTCGGCCTGCAACAGCAAATGGAGCAACAAGAGTCAGTGATCGCGCTCTCGGATCTCAGAGGTGTCGACAGGACGACGACGCACCTTCTTGGCGGCGGCAGCGGCAGCGGGCTTCTTCTCCTCCTCGTCGTCGCTCGAGTCCTCGTCGGAGCTCGACTCGTCCGACGACGACTCCTCCTTGGCGGCAGCAGCGGCCGGAATGACGGCGGCGACAGCCTTCTTGGCGCCCTCGACAACCTTCTCGACGACCGTCTTGGGCTCCTCCTCGTCGGACGAGTCGTCGTCAGACGACGACGAGTCGGACGACGACTCCTCGACAGCGGCGGCGACCGCAGCGGCGGCCTTCTTGGTGCCGTTGGTCTGAGGGGTGGCGAGCGACACCGTGTCAGAAGCGCGTTCTCGTGATGTGCGAGTCAGGATGGTTGAAGGAGGGAAGGCAAGAAATGGGTAAATTTGCTACCGGCTCGGACGCGTCGACGTCGCGCGCAGCGCGCGAGGACGACGACCCGCAGAGCTGATAGCGAGGTAAAGGAGGAAGGCCGGATGAGGGGTTGCAGCCGATGAAGACTGGCAGCCGGCGCTGCTAGCTCAGAGAGCAAGAGGAATGCGCAGGCCGACCGGTCCGTCCGCACGCAAAGCCAACATGGGGCGGGCACAGGAGGGGAAGGAGTGGGACGCACGGCAGCCTTAGCGGTGGCCTCGACAGCCTTCTCGGCCTTCTTGCTGACGGCGGCGGCGGTCTTCTTGGCCGACTCGACGACGGGCGCCGGGGCCTCGTCCTCAGACGACGACTCGTCGGACGACTCCTCAGACGAGGACGACTCGGACGACGACGAGGGAGGAGGGGGCGGGGTGGGCTCCTTCTTCGACTTCTGTCGACGGGACGAGCGGCGAGAGGCAAAGGTCAGCAAATGAGCAGTAAGAGCGAAAGCCCACTTGAAGCGACCAAGCCAGCTCAGTAGAGGACGGCCTCCTCCCAGTTGCTCCGTGGCGACAGGGAAGGGTGAGGACGACGGACCTTCGACTTCTTCTCCTTCTTGGCGGGAGCGGCGGCGGCGACGGGGGCCGGGGCGGCAACCTCCTTCTTCTCCTTCTTGGACGACTTGTCAGACTTTCCCATTGCGAGCGAGGATGTAGGTGTAGGGGAGGGAGGGGAGAGGGAGAGAGGGTGGTGGGTTGGGCGTGTACGGGAGGGTGCTCGACTCGGCAGGGCAAGAATCTGAACGGCGCGGGCCGGCGCGCAGGCCTGCGCCTGCGACCGTTTTGAACTCCGGCCGGGGCGATCGCTCGTTGCGAACGCTTCCGGGTCGCCTGCTGCGACGGCCGACAGCCTCCGTCAGTCGTCGAGGGACCACTTGGTCGCTCTTGCCGATGGCGGGCGGTAAGAGAAAGCATGGCCGACAGCGTTGCTATCAGCTCCGCCAGCTGCTGCAGCGCACCTCCCGTCATATTGCCTCGAGTGGCGATCCGCGAGGCAGGTCGAGGCACCCGGCCGAGGGTCGAAGTGCAGGGCTTGAGGTTGCCAGGCTCGACGACTCGTCAGCCTGGCGCCCGGCCTTCCAGCGGGGCGAAGGCCGAGCCGACAGCCGGCCGTCGTCGTCGCCGCCTCTCCTCCATCAGTCAGCCCACACGCCCTCCGATCCTTCCAGGCCCGACCACGACCTCCAGCACGCCTGAAAGAGCTCGGATCGCATCGCCTCCTCTCTTCCTCTGAACCACCACCTACTCATCCAGCCTGCCTGCCCGTCGCCGGCAGAGTCCGCACATCCTCCGACCCTCTAACCTCGCCACCTCGCATCCACCGGGCCTCTCCTCCCTGCTCGCCATGACCGCCGTCGCTTCGTCCTCGCGGAGCTCGTCCGAGATGCTCGTCGTCAGCACGTCAAAGGAGTGCAGTCATCCGGGCTGCCACGAGCACGACTTCCTGCCGATCACTGTACGTCCGCCATCTGGTAGGCCGCAGCGGCTGCAAGGGCTTGGCGCCATCGGAGGCATCTACGAGTGACGACGAGTGACTGATCTTTTGCTCTTCATCCTTTCGTCGTGCTCCTCTCAACCTTCATGCCACATCCGCATCGCGCTCTTGCCATCGCACTCTCATCCGCCCTCGACTCGCTGTCTTTTGCTACGTGCTCGGTCGCACGCAGTGCCCCGGCTGCCACCTCCCCTTTTGCCTTTCGCACCACTCGCCCTACCTCCTTTCCTCCTCGTCGACCTACCACCCGTGCCCGTCGCCTCCGCCCGACCGGACGCCACTCCCTTGCCCGCTTTGCGACACTCCAATCTCGACGGCGCCAGGCGGTGATCCAAATGTGGCCATGGACGGCCACCTCGGCGGCCCGGCCTGCTCGGAGGCGGCCGCGCGGAGGGGCATGCCGGTCGAGCAGCGGGAGCGAGAGGAGCGCCGCGCTCGCCGGAGGAAGGGCGAGCTCTGCTGGGATCGGCGATGCCGGAAGATGACCAAGGGTGGCCTGGGCGTGCAATGCGAGGTGGGTGCTCGCGCATTCTTCCGCTCGGCTGCGCAGCGCGCTGACCCCTTCGCTCCTCCTTGTCGCCGCAGCAATGCACACACGTCTTCTGTCTCCCGCATCGGACGCCGTCATCGCACTCATGCACGCCTCCGCCCTCAAGGACGGCGACCCCTGCCGGGTCGGCGCGCAAGACGCCGCTCTCGCTCTCGAGCGCACCGACCGCTGCCGGCCTCGCCGCCCTCCGCCGGCAGCAGCAGCAGAAGCCTTCAGGAGCGGCGACGACGGCGAAGTCCAAGCCGACGCCAGCATCCGAGCCGAAGCCGCTGACGCCGGCCGAGAAGAACGCCCAGGGCGGGCTGAAGCCTGTCGCCAACCCGTTCAAGGGCGCCGGCCAGAAGGTCGTTACGAGCCGGTAAATCCTCCTCCGCGCCACTCTTCAAACACCCCATGCGTCGTGACTCCCGACACATCCTGTACGCCCCTGCCGCCCTCCGCTGCGCTCGCCCACACTTGTCCCTCACTCGCGCCGCCCGCTGACGTGCCCCCTTGCCTCTCGATTATGCAGCCGCTCGAAAGCCGAACAGGCCTCGCGAATGAAGGCGCTCGCGAACCGGGCCAAGCTCGGCCTCCTGTCCGAGGACGAGAAGCTCGAGTGGGCCGTCGTCTGCGCCGAGGGACATGCGAGCTCAGCCTCGGGCAAGCTCGGCGGCGGCAGCAGTAAGAGCAAGAAGGATGGCTGCATCGTCTGCTGAGATGCGCCGGCCCGAGCGAGGCGAAGGAGAAACGATTTCGCATGACCCTTTGACGATCTTAACCGCCTTGCGCAGCCCCCGGGTCGCTCAGGCAAAAACGTAAACCAGGAGACGGTTTGAGGATGAGGACCGCGTTCACACGCTGGCGGATAGTATTTCAGCCCTCGCAACGCCGTTCTTCCACCTCGTCGAGGTCTGGACTTCTGCGGCTTGAGAGCCAGTCGCTCGCGAATGCCTGTGACGTCCGGTGGAGCCCGAACCGGTGAAGAAAGTGCATGGCTTGATGGAATTGGTTGAGGAGCGGCTCAAGGCTGGCAAGCTGCCCGCCTGCCAAATCCTTCGCGCGTGGAGGACGGACGAAGTCGATCTCGTCCGAGAGCAGGAAGATGTATTGGAGAGCGTCTTTGACCAACCTTCGCCGAAGGGAAGGTCTGAGACTCTTGGCCAAGGTCATCTGCGCGAACTGCGAGTAGAGCTCGGCAGGTCAGCAAACGCTCGAATCGCACAGTCGTCCATTGACAGCACCTGCGCACATTGAGGTCAGTGCCGATGTGCTTTCGAGCCTTCGGTCCAAGGAGTTCGGCTGTGAGGGCTTTGGCAGCTTCCTTGGCGGTGTCATCGAGATCAGTACCAGAGCGCGTCTGCGGGAAGAGGTCGGGCGTAAGCTTTCGGGCAGTGAAGCGCGAGTGATGCAAGTACCGGAAGAAGAACGTACTCGGAGAGTCGCGTCGATCGCTGCCTCGTTTTGGCTCACATCACTCTTGGCAGACGTGATGTCGGACATCTCATCTGAGGACCTCCTTGCAGGCTTTGCGTCATTGAACGAGCTAGATTTCGCTTGTCTAAGCTGCGTGAATCGTCCGGGCTGTAGGGCCTGCTTAGGCTGGCCAGATGTCGAGGTGGTGACGGGCGCGTCGACGACAGCCGGCGGGGGCGACGCGACGCGTCCGGAAGCCGGCTGGACGCCGCCCTGCGACAGGCCAGCAGCAAAGCCGGAGCTTTCAGAGCCGGCCTGAAGGCTTGGGCGAGCTTCTCGATGTGCATCAGCCTGGCCAGGTCGCTCGGCTTGTGGTTCTCGGGCTTGGACCGGCTCGTCCCCCGGGAGGCAGCCGACGCGTCGGCGAGCAGCTTCTACGCGTCCGAGGCCGCAGCCGAAGCAAAGGGGTTGCGGCCGGCGGACTCAAGCGGGTCCTTCATGGCAGTAGCTCGTGACAGAGGCATGCGAATCGACTAGAGACCTGTACGAGTGAGTGAGTGAGGAGTAGGAAGGGGCCTTAACGAGGTGACGACTGTCCAGAATGTGATGAGGGCTGAGGGCTAGGCGGCGACGAGGTGAACCGACGGCCGAGCCCGGCTCTCGTCTTCCCCGACGTCGTCGACCACCTGGCCCTGCCGCCCCATCGCCTCCATCTCCTCCGCCTCGACTCCAGCCTCGTAGCTCCCTTACTGCCGAGACCTTCAGCATGCTGCCCTACCCGCCGGCCGTCTGCGAGCCGGTGCGCTGCACTCCTGCCAAGGGCTGACCCCTCTAGCTCCCTCTCGGCTGACGAACGGCCGCTGCGTCTGCTGCCTCTCTCGCTGCTGCTGGCCCTGGCGGCAGGCGCCCAACCTGCTCGCCCTCGTCCTGTCGTCGGCGCTCGTCGTCGGCCTCGTCGGGTCGTACCTGCCTCAGCACCTGCGGCTCGTCCAGACGGGCTCGTCCGAGGGCCTGAGCCCGTGGTACCTCCTGCTCGGGGCGACGAGCTCGGCCTCGGCCCTCTTCAACATGGCCGTCCTCCAGTGGCCGCTCGTCCGCTGCTGCGAGGTCCTGGTGCGGACCAAGCCGGCCTGTCTCACCGCAGCTGATGTCGATGGGAGAGGGCTGACTCTCTATTGGCACGCGCCTTGCAACTGCAGTCGTCCGGCTCGTGCCTGACGGCCCTGCTCGGCCTCGTCCAGGTCGTCCTCCAGTGGGCACTCTTCGCGGCGATGTGCGCAGCCAGCCCGCCGCCCTCCCCATCCCCTGGCCCTCGCCGCCTGACGGCTGACCATCGCTGACACTGGCCCACGTCTTCCCACCAGCTTCCCGCTCTTCCTCTACTTCTTCCCGCCGCATCTCAAGTACGCTGACGCTGGCGTACCGGACGACGAGGGCGCGCCACCCAAGGGCCGCCGGCCGACGACCCGACTCTGGCGGCTGTCGGTCGCTCTCGCCGCCCTGACCGCCCTCCACTTGTGCGGTGGCATCGTGTCAACAGTCGCTCGTCAAACGTCGCCTGACCTCTGCCCCTATTCGCTCGCCCGTCAGCATCGCCGGCCTCGCCCTCGTCCTCGTCCTCGACACACGCCTCCCACTGCCGCAGCCGCTACCGACCTCGCCGCCTGCGCCGACACTCAGCCGGCTTGCCGATGGGTGAGCGCCCGTCTTCACAACTCGCCTGTCTCATGCGCTTGCTGACCGCCGCTCTCCCCTTCCGCTGATGCTCCCTCCCGCACAGGATGGGTCTTGCCGCGACGGCGCTCGCCGTCCTCCAGTACGGCCCACAGATCGCGCTGACGTGGTCCGAGGGCTTTGTCGGCGCGCTCTCGATCCCGACGATGGCGATCCAGGTGCCAGGGAGCGTTGCCTTTGTTGTCTCGATCGCAATCCGCGAGGGCACGACGTGGTCGTGTGCGTCCTCTCACCCCCATCGCTTGCCTCGCTCGCTCGCTGGCCCCCTCGCTCGTCCCTCAGCGCCGGCTGACCTTCCCTTCCTCCCCCCCCGCCCCGCCCCTGCGCCAGCCTGGTTCCCCTACGCCGTCACTGGCGTCCTCCAGGCCGGCCTGCTGGCCATGTGTCTGGCCTGGAAGGGCAGGCAGGCCCGGCTCGGCATCGACGACTTTGGCCGGCCGCTCGAGGCGGGGCATGCCGCTGCGGTCGTCGCATCAGGCGAGCGGACGGCCCTTCTGGCAGGAGACACGACGGCGGCGAGGGAGGGGCCGGCCGAGTGAGCGAGTGAGCCATGAGACCCGTTGTACCAGCCCATCCACAGTGAAGGTCAGCTCGCCTGTCCTGCCTCGGCTCGACCGCCAGCGGACGTGGGCACCCATTGGCCGGCGGGCGACCAAAGAGGATGGGCGCGAAGCGCGCAGCAGAAGAGCGGCCGGCCCGACGGCGTCGCGTCCTTCCCCCTGACCCCCATCACCTCGTCGCTTGCCCGTCACATGCCTCGCCGACAGAGAGGGAGAGATTGGTCATCGTAAGATTGTGTGAGGCCGGCAGAGGATAGACTCTGGCAGGCGGAGGACAGATGGGCATGAGGTGAGGCGTGGACGGTCGCTCAAAGGCGCGACCTTCTTTCATCATGAGACGGCAGGGCCGGTTCGTATCAGACTCCTTGAGCGACTCAGGCCGGCGGGACGAACTCGGTCCGCTTGGAGCCCGTTGACTTCCAATCCATCGAGAGGGTCGTGCCTGAACGAGGGTGCGGTAAGGTCAGCCACGTCATGGGGTAGGCCCTTGCAAAGAGCGTCGCATCAGACAGACCGCTCGACTCCGAAAACGACTTTGCCATAGCGCGGCGGACGTCCGGGTCGGCGCTCGCATAGAGCTGCCGGACAGCTTCCTTGGCGTCAGATGGAGCCTGCAGCACGGCGACCGGAGAGAGGTCCGGTCAGCGGCATCCTTCCACGCGCGCAAGCCGGGCCGGGCAGGCAGTGAGGAGGTCGAGGATGTACGTCACTGGTCTCAACCTCCTTGAGCGCCTCGGTCGAGATCTTGGACCAGTCCTTGGTCTGCCGGGCGACGGCCGGCGTCGTCTCTTCCTTCGAGTGGGGCGCCGACATCGCTGACGGGCAGAGGGTGGAGACGGTCAGCCCGACCGCAAACGGAAGCGGCCCAAGCGGGCCATCCCATCGTCCCGTCGACAGAACGTACGGAGCTCGGCCTCCTCGCCAACGAGGTGGTCCCACTTGATGCCGACGTGCTTCTTGCGCAGGCTGAGCTCGACCTTGGGCTTGAGGACGCGGTAGGTCGACGACGCCGGGTCAATCTCGTGCGCGAGCGGCTCGATGTCGTATGTCGCGCCCGGCAGGGTCAGCTTGACCTGAGAGAGGCGAGCAGCAGGGAGCGCGAGTGGCTAGTGTCAGTGCAGGGCGAGGCGAGGTCTGCGGTCAGGGTGGCGGCGATCGCTCTTGCACGAGCGAGGACGACGAACCGAGCGCTCCCGGAAGGCGACAGCGACGTCGGCCGTGTCGAGGTTACGGACGTAGAGCGAGATGCTGAAGGTGTCGTCGCTCTGGAATGTGTCGTGCCGAGGGAGGGCGTTCGCGGTCGACATGGGGGCGTGCGAGGGTGGATGCTGGAGGGTCGAGGGGGTCAAAGTGCTCGTCGGACGAGGGGAGGAGTGAGGGGTCGGGTCGGGTCGGGTCA
>Ga0308160_10002933_pt1 | contig 19835 bp, 25 predicted proteins | sample PhyFR1_FD_201036 | JGI IMG/M metagenome (GOLD analysis project Ga0308160, IMG submission 201036) | Phyllosphere microbial communities from UC Gill Tract Community Farm, Albany, California, United States - DLSLF.R1 | ecosystem: Host-associated > Plants > Phyllosphere > Unclassified | place: USA...
TAGATGCCCCGAAATCTTTGGCAATCCTATATCTCAGCAGATTCGAGCGATTCCCCAATGTAGACACATACGCGACGAGCATAGGCTGGAGATCAGCTTCAAAAAGAATGCTGGAGACTTACTTGAGGATAGTAGAGGTTTGAAACAGATACCGTCTATCATCAGCGTCACCTAAATCATTAACTCACAGCAGCTCCAGCTAGAACAAGATTAATCTTCCAGGTGAATATGAATTGCTCATGGGATTTCAAGTACGGATCATGTCGCCTAGAGCTGGGGATTGGTAGAAAGCCAAAGTCCCGATTTCTGATCTCCCTCGTTAAAAGCGTCGGCTTGTCGACGCGAGATTCAACTTCACCTGTGTTTCCAATCTTGGCCCCGACCTCGCCCTCTCTGTCCAGAGTTGAGTCGTGTAGTTTGGTCTCGATGATCATTGTTTTCTGCTATGTACACTGATAGTTGTTAGAGCTGATTACTCAATACAGTCAGAATCGGTGACTGGATTCATCCTTTGATTCACACACACAGCTCCAAGCGAAGAGAAAGAAGGCCCGAATTAAGCTTGGCGCCTCGCACGGTTCTCGACTCATCTCGGATTCTGGTATGGGACGCTCGCATTGTTCACCAAGTCAGCTTCGAGTCTGAGTCGGGGTACAATCAATCAGACTTGAGTTGTAGGAGAGTACAGTCAAGTCTGAACGGCAGGTGGGATGTCAATACCTAGGTCGATAAGGTGCTGAGATTCATTCCGGCGGAAACGGCGCGAGACCGCTTTCAACCACTTTTTGGATCAACCTTCACCATCAATCCTCTTCTCACGTTCAAAATGGTCGCTCAAGCTCAAGCTAGCAGCTCCCGCACAGCACCCAGTGCAGATAGCCTAGCATTCTCAGCAAATATCTTTACATCTCAAATCGATTCTTGGATTCCAGCAAATTTCGGTACTTCCTACAACCCTCCTTCCGAAATAAACAACGTAGCGGATCAAGATGGGAATTTAGGGATTGGACATCCATCACTTGAATTACCGAAACATAAGAGACAAGATCATGGGGCTGGGCAATTGGAGAAGATGTTGGGATTGAATAAGAAGGGGAAGGGGAAAGCCGAGGAGGGGGGTTCGACACTGAAAAAGGAAGAGGAGGACGAGGAAGAGGAGGCAAGTAGGGGTAGTATAGGGAAGAAGAGGAAGTTTGGGACTGTCGACTTGTTAGCAGGGAAGAAGAAGGCGAAAGCAAAGATGAAGGCCAAACCCCTGGATGTCAGCTCGAGCCCCAGCACATCAACTACAAAGACGCAGGTCGACGAAAACCAAGGCACAACACCATCAATAACGAAGAAGGGTGTGGATCATGCCGAGACAACTACCCCCTCGACGAGACAGGATACACCAAGTTCCACTCCTATACCTACCTCATCCACCGCATCTCCTAATACGACATTAACGAAAAACCAACGAAAGAACTTGAGGAAAAAGCAAAAGAAGGCAGCAGCGAGTGGGGCGCAGGACTAGAACAAAGGACCTTGATATCCAGACATCTTTTATGAAATGCTAGCATATGAATACGAATACATATGGTACGATACGAAATAAGCAGTACAACCTGAGAAAAACTACAACTTTGTCCATTTCTATTACAACTTAACATTCAATCCCATTCCTCATTACCGCCCTACTCCCAAGAACCACCTCCTCGAGTCGTCGATAAACTCCTTGGAACTACTGCTGCCCTCTTGAACCTCGCGCTCATGTCCTCCGTATCATCAGGCCCATCTTTGAGTGATCCAGCCAACATCCCAAATAATCCTACCGACGGAGCGGGGGTAGCAGACGAAGACGACGAAGATGGTGATACGGAAATCGCTTTGGTACCGACTGGCAACGGGGTCGATGGGAGGATTTTCACTTCGGGAATATCAAGTCCCGGAGTGGTATTTGCCGATCCCGATTCGTCTTTTGGCGGATTCACTGGTGAGATATCACTGTTTCCCCTAAAGGAGTATAAGCGGTTCGATAGTGATTCAAAGATGCCTCCTCCGGATGTCTTTGGCCTGGAGGCTGTGGTACCATAAGCGACCTGACGGGGAGCAGGCCCAGCAGAGATACGAGGCTCAGATACCATATTATGGCTCGGATTCGCGTGGCTCATGTACGTAGATCGAATTGATGAATCCGATAATCCCCTAGGTCGAAGTTGACGTTCGAGTAAAGCAGGTTGAGTAGGTTCATCCGCACAAGATGGATCTGCACCTTGGAGTTGATCTGCGCTAGAGTCTATCACAGCGTCAACGGCCATCGGGAGTCGTTTCCTCTGATCGGGAACTCGGGCTTTTATAGTCTTATCGAAATATCCAGATGAGACCGCTCGGATGGTTTTGGGGTTTGTTGATGGTGTATTACCAGATCCAGGTTCTCCAGCTACTACCTGCCATGGGCCTCCAGCAGGCGTTGCAGGTCGTTGAGCACCAGCAAAGATCCCTAATAGTTCGTTTCGATTCGCTCTGGATTTACTTCTCTTGATCGTGCCTGCGGCAGGTACCCGCAATGTCTGAGCACCCCTAACCTGCTGATTCTGTAGAGTCGGTTCATCCATCGTATCTCGAGGCGAAGGGGGTAATCTCTCCTCGACATTTGTATTTGTCGAAGGTCCAGCGTGGGTAGCTTTCCTGACAATGCCAGTACCTCCAAATTCGACACTAACATGGGTGGTCGTTGCGCTAGTCGATGCTAATTGTTTACTAGCCTTCATTCCAGCGGGTTGAAGTCGGCCCCTGTCCATCGTTCTCCCTGATCGCGAAGGTGATTCGGTGGGCGCATGTTCAGCTTCGGTAGCGGGAGTGACAAAAAATTTGGTGATGGGAGCAGCGATCCATCCGAGTCCAGTCCCCTGCTTCGCCCTAGCAGCTTCTTCCTCTTCATCCCTAAATGCTCGCTTTTGCAACTTCTTCGCAAGGGATGGATCGACAGTGACATCATTCACGACTCCCTGAAGTTCGACCAAGTCGGAAAAGACCTCTCGAAGTAGTTTGACCAACATGGTAAACTCCTTTCGGGTGAGGGTGGCATTGTCCCCGCCCAGACCTCGGAAGTGGTTTCGTAGATCGGCCACCTCGGCTTCTAGGGCTCGCGTTGTTGATCTTGATAGATGGCCGACATCGCCGGGGAGATTATGTTTCTTGAGTCGTTTGTTCAATGTTGGGATATCGGCATCTCGTAATCGATTCAAGACCTTGCCGAGGTGATCGATAAGTAGCCCAATTGTCGCATTGCCCTTGACCGACTCGTGGATCGAGGACGTTTCCGACTGGAGATCGGACGGTTGCGTTGACGGTTCCCTCATCTGGCATTTACAAGGAAGACGTCCTGGTAATTCTCCCACTAACTCCTCAGGTTCCGTCTGAATACCCCGTGACCGCGACAGCAGCAATAAGGTCTTTCGCTGGACCGGCATAGATTTATGTGGACTTGTCAATGCCGATTCAGACATTGGTGATGGGAATTCGGTGATTGATTGCGAACCGGATGCAGAATCGACCATTCCGAATCCCATTGGCGATTCTGCGGATGATTCATGAGGCGACATGGTTTGTCGACGGGCCATGACGAGCGAACGACGTTTGCGGGATGCTTCAGCTGCTGCGAAATAGGCTGTACCGGGTGATGCTGGAGATCGTGGTCGTTGGTCGGCATCTTGGGTATCCATACTAGCTGGGTCTTCGGCGATTGTATCGGTTCCTTGAGACTGGATGATCAGTCAAGTCCAGCACCATATCAAATGGACGTACGAAGTAGCTTCGACGCCTATCTACCGAGTAACTCCGCTGTAGACCTGGTCTCTGAGACTTCTTGGGAATGCCATTGACGACATACCCAAGTCCACCGCTCGGAGAAGCCCTGAACATAGGCCTTGGGCTCTCACGTCCACTTGGGATGGTAGGGCTAAGCGCCCCCTCCTCCCGCTGGACGGCACCAGTGTATTCTCCTACTTGGCCAATGCCCAGTCCAGGCGAGTATGGTCCCTCTCCGGCCGCCGACGAGGAGATACTAGGTGCCATCGAGCTCTTCCGCTGATGATCCCATCCATTTGACGAGGAAGTACTCATTCGAGACCACCCCAGCCTGTCGACGTAGGTACCGACCATGGGTGAAGATTCGGTACGGGAATGGAAAGCTGATGATCTCGATTGTTGCAATTCGGTTGATAAGGCCAATTGTCTTGGATGAGTCGTCGAGAATGAGGGTGCGGCGCGGAGTTCTTCGACTTCTTCTCGTAGTAGACGGGTTTCTTCGCGTGACTCCGCTAGCATGGCTGATAGTTCGGATGTATCATGCTTCAGGAGTGTATTGGTAGCGACGAGATCCTCAAGGGCTTTCTGATACTGTGGTGTTTCATTCGGCATATCAGCCCGGAATGTCTCTGACAGCTAAACAGTCAATGCACAATGCTATTGAAAGACGTCGGGACTTACCTCATTATGCAGTATCTCGAGCCTCTCCCTTGCATTGGCCAGTAAATCCTGAGCATCTTTCGCCCTAGCTTCCTTGGTCTCCTCAATCTCCTTCTCAGATAGTTTAACCTTTTCTTCCAATTCCAAAACCCTCGCTTCAGCTTGTTTTCGTTTCCGAACTTCATCCCTCGTTTTTCGCTTCTCCAGCTCCAATGCATCCTTTGTGTCTTCATAGCGACGCTCGGCGTCCATTAATTGATCTTGCACATTGGTACCGGACGCTGCAGAGATGTTTTGACGCGTCGTATTCTCTCTTAGAGCTTGTAATTCGGCGCGAACATGAGTGAGGGATTGTTGAGTGAGGGTCTGGGTATGGAGGGATGAGGTGTATCGCTGACCGTCAGCTCAGGTCCGGTGAGCAACCCTTGTTGTGGACGGTATGGGAAGGGATGATGGCAAGAGTGATAGAGCGCGACTCACCTTCTCGAGCGCTTCCTGTTTTCTCGACATCTCTGCGTATTGCTGTAGATGTTGTGTGTTGGCTCTTTCCAGGTTTCGTACTCGTTTAACGCTATCTTCCAGAGCTTTCCTCTTGACCAATAACTATGATATCAATATACGTTCAAAAGGTATAACAACAACAACAAGGAAGAGTTGTTTGTGGTTGATCGTAAGGGAAAACAACAAATGTGACTAACCTGATGCTCAGAGCGTTCCACTTCTTTCCGAAACTTGTTTTCCAGAACCTCATATCTCGCTAGTAGGGCTTGTCCGATCTCTATTAACAATCAGTCCGATCCCATGGTCCCTTAAGTATCTTCAAACTGAAACACAAAATCTAGACATACCTCCACTCAATTTCATCCGTTCCTCCATTTTGTCCCTTTCTATAATAGCAGAACAAGCTCTACTACCACTACTAGCCCCGCAACAGCATCTTCCCACTGACTCATCTTCTACTGATGATTCTTGTGAATGCCCCTGAGATAGATCGCCCAATTGCCGAGCTAGTCCGTCCAAAGTCGCGGCGGTTCTCAGGAATGTACTTGCCGAGGGCGAATCGGGTTCTGGTGATACTGATCTTTCCGAGTCTGTATCTCCGTCGTAGCGTGGTGCTGGAGATAGGTAGAGCGACGAGTCCAGCGGCTCTCTGGTGCTCATCTTGGGAGTGATTAATGGTACAAGATATAAGTACAGAGTAGTGTTACAGGTTGTGTGTGTGTTGTGGACTTGATTTTACTTTGTTTACGGGGTGGCGACCATTAATCGGATACATCCGATTCAGGGGTATGTTGTCTATTCAACACATACATGTACCAGATCACACAGACAGCCTATGCATATCATTGCCGCTTCACTACTTCATACATATCTGCAGCACACCTATCCCCTAGCTTTCGTCAAATCAGATCCAAGTGAATAACCTCCAACCTTCTCCCAATCCATTTTCTGCCTCGTAACCGGCAACGCGCGACGCAATCTGCAGTCAGGTCCCAGATTCAGACGCGACGAATCTCTAAAGAGGAACTCACGATCTGAAAGCTTTCTCTCCTAGATCTCCGTAGACATCATTCAACTCGAGCTGGTAGCTAGTCTCGATCTTTGAGATTGTAGTAACAATCTGAGACGCGACGGACTGCGATCCGCTTGCCTCGGGGTAGGGGAATGAGGAGGTGTGCTTGGTTGCCAGTTGGACCTATACTATTAGCTATCTATAGGCGGCTTGCAGAAGAAAGCTTACATTGCCCTGCTCAAAGTAATGGACGTCAACGTGGATGGTACCATTGACCTGACCAGCAGCCTTGTCCGCAATCCAGCAAGTTCGCCAACGGCCAGTCCTGCACGTCAGCTTGAGCTTATTAGCATTGCGGAGACTAACCAGAAATTGCCAGTATTGTACTTATTACCAACGGTTTCGAGAGTGTATGTAGGATGCTCGACCCTCTCTTGCTTCCTGGGCTCTACAGTAGGCGCTACAGGCTCCGACTCGACCTTGGTCGTCTCCTCGGTCACGGTGGTGGTCTCCTCGGTTACTTGAGGTGTACTGCTCTCCCCCTCATTGGCTTCCACTTCACTAGCTTTTGCCTCCTCAGCGGCCGGGGCCTCTGGCGACTCTGCAGCCTTCGCCTCCCCACCTTCCACCTTCGGTTCCTTTAGCTCCTCGTCTACCTGCTCAACACCCCCTTTGTCTGTAACTTCCTCAGCGGAATGCTCAGCCTCACCACCCACAGCAGGCGTAGGCACAGGTTCAACTTCCCCACTCCCAACCTGCTCATCGACTACATCGGTGACTGATTCCTCCTTGTCCTCTGCCGATTCTTCCACTGGCGCAGGTTCAGTCTCGGTCTCCTTGGTCTCTGGTACAGGGGTAGCGGGCTGAGGTGGAAGAAGAGGGTATTGGGAAGTCGTGACGGATGAGATACCGGTTGAAAAGTGGTTCTTGACGTATGCTTTCAATGACTTGGCAAGCTCTGCCCTGTAGGTGTCAGCAGATTACCGACGACAGTTCAAGCTAGCTCACCTGAAAGTCTCCTCCTCCTCTGGTAGCTCGTATGGCTGATAGTCTGAAGATACCTAATCTGTCAGCTGACCCAGCACCAACACGTACCAATTGAACATGATCAAAAGCGAATGACCGCTTAGTCTCTGGGTCGGCATATCGTTCCTCCCCTCCGTTCCCTGGTAGGATAGCAGATTCAGACAAGAGCGACTATACTTATGAGCTAATGATCTATCGGAGTATGTACTTGGCATACCGAATGAGCTGGGACATCGCCCTCTGCTGGGTGCTCGACCACATGTAATTGAGCTAGGTTGTGGCTCCTCATTGCAGGCTGGACGTGTATCATTAGAGTCTCGTCGTCATTGATTATCGACCGGATATCTGCATGTTAGCTTATTGTCCCCGGCAGGTGAGGATGGAGCTGCACTGACCATTGATGACATCGCTGCAGGTCAGCTATTGCAGCGAAGAGCTCGGAGTAGGACTCACTTGACTTCTCCTGGTGGACTTTGCTCTATGAGCTTAGCAGCTGCTTTACACTTGTCCTCTAAGCTTGGTTCTGCCATCTTGTATTGAGGGTGTAGGTAGTCGTAGCACAGAGTGGACGAGTGACGCATTGACATTCACCAGGCACACCAATGAGCCTGACATGGTCGGCTGTCACGCAGAGCCTGACAACTAGTGACCCTGAGATGTACCTTTGTCCTTCCGGATCAACCGATTTTTTGTCCACAACTTCTACACGTTCACTCTCCGACTATATACACAACACTCATACCTATACCTTACCCCTTTACCCTCTTTATCAAATCAAATAATAATCACAATGGGTGGTGGAAACGTAAGCTGCCCCTCCCCTCTCGTCCGGCATAGCTGACTAACAGGGAGCTAAAGCAATTCATAAGCGTGAAGTCGCACAGAAGAAGGGAGCCAATGCTGGACCTACTTCTCAATTAAAAGCCAATGCTGTGAGTCATCCTCTCATCACCATCAGTGTGAGAAACACGGCTGACAAACAGGCGGCCCAGACAACGAAGTGCAGTGTTTGTTTCCAGACTTTCCAGGGAACAGCCAAGCAGCCTCTGTACGTCTTCCCCCTTCTTGTAGGGTAATGCTGATGAATAGACTACAACAGCACATTGACGGCAAACACTCTGATAAGAAGGACAAGAAGTTTGCCGATTTCTTCCCTGGTTATGTCGCCGCATAGATTCCGGTTGTTTTGTCAGTTTAGTTTCGAGTTTCTAGGGTTTCATTATAGAAGGATTTCGTCCGTTGTGCATCTATCTATCGCATACAACTCTCGCCGAGGCAACTTTTACTGATATTGGTATTGATGACCGATGTGCTTTTCCGAACTTCCAATGGTCTTACCAGAGTAGAAGCCATCAGCCAACTACCGGAACACAGATAAGCTAATGATGCATGAATCATAATTCAGATAATTCAGATAATTCAGATATGCTAATTGATACTCGTTACAATCTTGTCGCCTCACTACTATTTCCTCTATCCACACTGAACAATCAATACCGCCCGCCACCCTGCTGTCTAGCCAACATTGCCCTATTCATCAGCTTGGTTCATGAATAGACAAGAGGGACATACGCTCTCTCTGGGTTCATACCCGCTCCAGTCGGACGGGGTGGTCCTTGCCCATACCCCTGCCCAGGTGGTGGTGGCATCCCATACCCAGCCTGTGGTGGAGGTGGGTATCCAGGCTGTTGTCCTCCATATGCCGGGGTTGCGTTTCCTCCATATACACTCTGAGGAGCTCCATCTACTCGTCAGCTCGTCCCAATCCATCTGCGTGTGACTTACAAGGTGGTTGAGGTTGTGATTGACCAGGCATCGGTGTTCTACCTCCGTACATTGGCGTAGCGCCGCCTCGCATTGGGAACCCGGGTGTACGTCCACCTGGTGTCCTTCCTCCCATTGGCGTTTTCCCAGCCCTGATACCAGGTGTTTTACCACCCGTACCCTGATCTAGTAGTTTGTTGGAGTATTGAGCTTTAAAGGCGTTACAGAGTTCCATGACTCCAGGGACTTCGGCAGTGTTGAGTCTATATGCTCCTGGTAGCACCTTGACCGGCTGTTTGTTAGCTTATATTTGTCGTCTGTCATGTGGAGGACTTACCCAGGTCTGGACTACTCCTCCGTCCTTGGTCGATTTATTCAGGAAACATAGTTTCAGGTATCCAGGCTTCTCACTGTCGATACTGAAGCCGTACATACTTCGACCAGGATGTGCTTGGACGTAGTTCTTCAAGTAATTTTCTATTCGTCAGCATCATTCAATGCTGAAGAAATAGGACATACCAAGCTCATGTTCCGGACGGTACTTTTCGTGAAGTTGCATTTCGTCAAACTTCCTCGCAGTCGCCTTGACGTGATTGATAATCAAATCGTCCAAATCCATATACGTATATTTCCCAATCCTCAATATCCGTCCAACAGCATACTCATTCGGTTTATCAATTTCCTCCACGTCGATATGCTGGAAAACATCCTCGTCGACTTTCCAAGTGATTGCCAAATGATCTGGCCCTTTGGATGAACGTCGAATAACAACATCACCACGGTGCATTGATGCTAGGAATTGTTCTGCTTGACCTGAATTCATATCGTGCCAATTTGGATGTTGAACAATCCTTTTTGTCGATCCTTGGGCTTTACGTTGTTTGGAAGCTGCCTTTTCATCGGCATTCAATCGACGGACTTTGGAATCGTACGGTTCCTCTCTGAAGGGAGGTAGGAAAGGGACCGATTGGGCGATATCGGACTCTCGAGTTGATATACGGACTTGGAACCGACCAGGTTGAGCATCGATAACGACAGCCTTGACAGCTTGACGTGGTTTGAAGACTTCATCACATGATCGACCTTGTCCCATTGGATCAAATGGATCTTCATCCTGAATATATTCCCTCTCGAGAATAGCATCCATCCCACATTCAAGTTGACAGAATGCTCTTGAAGCTAATGCTTTTCGAACAGTCGCAGTCACTCGAAGACCGAGTCCGATAGTTCGTTCCGTTTCACCAGTCAACATCTGAACAACCTCCCATTCAGTAGGGACATAGAATTGAGGTCGTCGATCCGCTCGCCAAGCGATAAGTTCTCCAATAATGTCCGTCAAGATTTGTTTCTTGTTTCCTTCACCCTGAGTCTGGAGGTTGACTGCGAAATCATGTAGATTGAGTTCACCGAGTTTAGCGCTTCGAGTAGGTTCCAACATCAATTGCAAGACGACGTCCGATTTGTGTAGATCGGCAACATCGTCTGCGTCATATTCGAGAGCATCCTGGCACATTTTCCTAGCGAATTCGTAATCTTCAGGATGTACACGGGTCTTGTCGAGTGGATCAGGCTGATCTTGCTGATTCGATTCTTCGAGGATCATACCAGAGATATCAGTCTCGATGGTAAGGAATCCAGCGACGTTTTCGTAAACGATCGGGCCTAGGACATCCAAGAATCCCAGACGGTTGATGAATGATCCCTAGTCTGTTAGCTCCAGCACATGTGGATCTCCCACGGAGAATTGGCACGCACCTGTTTGAGAACAGCATTGATAAGGACATCTGCTTTCCTTGGTCCAAGACCGGCAATGAAAGGCAACATCACCCTCTCGTATGGGCTTGCAACGCACGAATTGACCTCGATACCAGTCGAGCATACGACGTTGACTAGACCCCTTTCTAGGTGAATCATCAATTTCTCAGACGAGATCTATCATCAGCATTAGCCATCACAAGGGAAGAGAGAACGTACGAGTTTCTGATGATGTTCAAGGAAAGTGACCGACGAAATACTCTTGGCTACTTTACAGTACGAGTTCAATGGGTTCTGGGTATACCTAGCCAAAGCAAGAGCATATCGTCCAGTAGCAGGAAGCGTGGGATGTTCCTTCTCCGCCTCTTCCGAAGTCATGTACAGCCTCGCAGTAGCATCGGACGGGAAAATCAAAGGGATCATCAATGGTCTCAATCTCTCGTCGTAAAGCGCAAGTTCATGTTGATAATGTTCCGGATCATCGAAAGCGGCTTGAACAGGTGGACCTTGACCGAATTGCTGAATCGCATATTCCTTTAGTGCGGTATTTGCGTCATCTCGCATTCGAGCCGTGTGAACTGATAAACCACCAATGGCGACTACTTGGGGTTTCCTCTTGTCGAGTAGTTCAAAGAATGCTGCCTTGTTGAGGTCGTCTTTGAGATTATCGAATTTATTCTGTGATCGGACATTTCCTTCTTGATCAATGACGATGGCGATGACTGCGTCTCGGACATCCCCCCGACCGATCGAGATAGCGAGGACAGAAGGTGTTTCTCCAGATTCCATATCTTTTCCTTGATAAGGTCGGACGTTCACTCGCTATACATCAGCTCCTCCCCCGATCTGCAGGGAGTGACTCACGAATTCAAGTTCCATCCTACATCGCTCCGCGACATATTCCTCAGCCTCACCCCTGAGATGCTCCCTAATCCACTTGGATCCCATGGGCAACAACATCTTCCTAACAAGATCCTGACAAACACCCTCTCTCAGATCATTCCATTCTTTCGAAATCTCTCCGTATTCGTCAGATCGACAACATCGGACCAAGGTAGAAACGAATGATTCGGTGGTTGCCTCTTGAACGCCCACGATGATTTTAATTAGACCTTCTTCCTCGGCTTGGAGCATGTGGAGGAATTGAGGTGATTCCTTGAATGCCATTACTGGTTTCTGATCTAGGAATTTGAAAGACTGGAGAATTAGCTTGCGTCTGATTAAGTGGATGAGAACACTTACGGAGTATAGATGGAATTGATCAATAATGATCTGTCCTTTGTCTGTTGGTTCAACGGAAACAACAGCGCAGGCCTCCATGAAATCTCGAGCTTGTTGACGAATAGAAGGATCCTTGAAGAATTCAGTAGCGAGGATCTTACTAGCCGCTATTCCTGTCAGCTTCGTCTGCACATCGGCTCAAAAAGCTCACCTTTCAGAGCGATCTCAGGATCTGTGAATGGAGTACCAGGTCCAGAGAACTCTTGAGCTAGCTCATGGGGTCGTCCCTCGGGATTGACTGGGGCTACAGGTACACCCTCTGGATCATTGAATGCGAGTGCGACTCGTGATACCGAGATTCCGAATGCCTACTTGTCAGCCCCTCTACGGGTCAAGTGGAAAAGTGGCTTACCTGGACTAGCTTCATGATTGGCCCAGCACGCATATCATCCTGCCCTCCGTGCGCTGGCAATTTCTTGACGACCTCATCTACCGTCTCTTCCTCTTTGATCCGCCTGATTTCATCCCTATAATGGTATTCGAGCCAATCACCACCTTCGGCAGCAGCTTCGATACTCATCATACAGATCGACTTCAACAGTTTATCCTCCAGGTATTTCTCCGCATCACTTAATTCGGAACCTTCCTTGCGAGCCTTGATCTTTTCCCAGATGGTCTTCGTATAGCTGTTGCGTTCGTAGATTGCCCTAAACCTTATTCCAAGTTCGTATAGTTTCCAAAGCTCGTCCCGGTCGAGGAATTGAACACCTGATCGACCTGAATCTTCAAGGAAACTAAACGCATCACGTTTATAGTGCCATAGATGAGGTACTTCGAGATGATGAACAAACATGAATCCTAGCGCTCGAGCAACTGCGTTCCTATAATCGTGAATCAAATCGGTTCGACGACGAGCAGGGACGTAATCGTTATAATCGTAAGAAGTCATTGGTGGGTAGGTATTGTCCTCGTGCATCCCGCAGTAGATATATTGAGTTCGCATAGAGATTTTGTTGTATGCGTATTCGGCTGCTATTTCTGGGTCGGGGAAGATGGTGTCGGGGGCAATGACTGGATTATCGGATAAAGTAGAGTTTGCAAGTTGATGCCTCTCCGGTCGGTCTCGTTGAGCAATGACTCGATCTTCATCTTGTAGTCGACGTTCTTTGATTTCTGCTGGGTCGAATACCTGCTGTCAGTGCCATCCTCCAGTGCGGTTACTCACATCTTCTAATCTGAGATCCTTCTTGGCATCTTGATCCTGCTCCGCATCTCCTCCTTCTGCTTGAGCATCAAGCGCCCAGTCGTAGTCTGTTCCGTCTCCGAAGACTTCATGAATTTCCTCCCATGCACTGCGCGTCAGCTCTTCCCAACCAATCCAGTCGAGTAATAACCTACACCTTATCCACACCAGCTGCATCTGGCTTTGCCTTTTTAGCTTCTCTCCTCTTCAATTTCTCCTGCCTTTTCCTCTCTCTCCTCTGTTCCTCCGTCTCACCACCTCCTTCCTCATCTTCACTCTCTTCAATGAAATCTCCCAAATCATCATCATCCTCTTCCTCGACTCCCCTCACATCATCATCCGCGAATATATCCTGTAAAGCAGGTAGTGCTCCATCATCGACCTTGGCTCTTTTATTCGGACGACTTGGCCCCAATCCTTGATTCTCATTAAGTAAATCAAGTTCATCATCCGATAGTTCCAATTGTTCCTTCCTCCTAGCTTCCCTCTCTTTACGTTTCCTACGTTTCGCCTCTCTCTTTTTCAACCTCCTTTCCTCTTTACTGAGAACTTTAGGCTCTCCATCTTCATCATTCTCTTCCTCATCCTCGTCGTCGTGGTCGACAATGAAACCCTCGGCTATCCTCTTGGCCTCTTCTGGGTCGTCCTCTGATTCCTCGGATGAGTCATGATCTTCGCCAAATGGACGGATGGCGTCGCCTTCACCTTCTGCTGAACCTGATCTTGATCGGTCCGACATGGTGGAGAACGCTATGTTTGTTGTTTGGGTGAAGAGGTGGAAGGTGTTGTACAAAGACAGAGGTATCAAGACGTGTCTTGAGCTTAGGGACAAAACACCTAGTGACGGTAGGCGCCCCGTGCCTGGGTGTAGGGACATGTTAGGTGTGCCACAGATTAAGCAGCAACTGACTCGACCTATACTTCATCCTTGCCAATTTATGCACAGGCAAAACGAAAGCCAACCAGTCAACCTGGACAGGCTGAGACCGAGACTATGCATGATTTCGTATATCCAACCAAAATGGATTCCGTGTTTAAAGGCGCTTTGGGGCTCCCTTGTGTTGATAAAGTGACGATCAATCAACCGTATCATCTACACTCACAACTGCACAGATACAATGTCCCCACCACCTTTCCTAAAGACTCGAGAGGAGTACCAAACACTCCTAGATTCCGTCGATACTTTCCTCCTCGACTGTGATGGTGTGATCTACCACGGACCGGAGGTTGTCGAGGGTGTTAAAGAGGTCTTGACCATGTTTAGGGATGCTGGTATGTCCCTCTTCTCCTTCTTATCGCATGGCTGACTCAGGAAGGAAAGAGAGTCATCTTCGTCACGAACAATGCATCGAAATCTAGGCGGATGTATAAAACCACATTCGACAAGCTAGGTATCCAGGTTAAAGAGGTACATCCCTTCCATCCGTATTAAACATGAGCTAATGTAACAGGAAGAAATCTTTGGATCAGCCTACGCTTCCGCCGTCTATATCTCCAAAGTACTCAAGATGCCTAAAGAGAAGAAAGTCTACGTCATCGGACAAGCGGGTTTGGAAGAGGAACTAGATAATCTAGGTATTGCCAGGTGTGGTGGTTCTGTATGTTCCTTTATCCTCCAGAGGATGTAGCTAATATAAAGGACCCAGAGGACAATGTCTTTATTGAGAGTATGGATTGGTCGACCATCAAACCTGATGCGAATGTTGGAGCTGTTTTATGTGGATTTGACGCTTATGTCAGTATGTACCCCTTCACTTTATCCATTGATCTTGAGCTGATGGGCAGATTACAAGAAATACAGCAAGGCATACTCTTACCTAAGAGATAACGCCGACTGTCACTTCCTCCTCACCAACCAAGACAAGGTATTCCCAACAGGCGGTACCACCTGGCCAGGTCAGTTCAAGGATAAAAAATTGGGAACGAGCTGACAGACAGGCTCCGGATCGATGTCTGCCCCTCTCGTTTTCGCCTTGGAAGGAAAGAAGGCCCCCACAGTCATTGGTAAACCAAATACAACAATGATGGATGCCATCATCGCGGAGTAAGCCACGTCTTTAGGCGAGAAGCAGGAAGGCTAATGGCAGACATCAATTTGACCCAAAGAAAGCTTTAATGGTCGGAGACAACTTGTTAACGGATATTGAATTTGGCTTAAACTCGGGTGTGAGGACATTACTAGTCATGGGAGGTGTTACGAAGTATGAGCAAGTATATGGGGATAACCCAGATAAGGTCGTTCCTGATATGGTCATGGACACCCTTGGGCATCTTGCTGTTCTTGCCAAGAAGTAAATCTAGAGAACATAGATGGTAGCTGTTTATACATACATGTAATCGTCTAGAAATCGTTCATGTTGAAGTCGTCCGCAGTCAACATGCCCATTCTGTGCGTCAGCTAGAGTCAAAGTGGCAGGCCGCCGTCAACACAGGCGCGCTTGTCGACTCACGTATAGCTCTTGTACACGCTGCAGACGTCAGCTTTATCCGGGACGAGAATATGCCGGCTGAACTCACCTCATGACCTTAGCGATGAACGCTTCGATGTGGAAGATCTTCTTCGACCCCAATCGCATCCTCAGTTCCTGCTCATCAGTGCCAGACACATGTTCGGCGATAGGAGACTCACGTAATGTGCCGCCCAATGCACAATCTGTGGCTTCAAATCATCATCCACCTTATCCACGAGCCTCTCTGCGATCGTCTAAGAATCAGCATCTACCTTCCTGCTAGACCGCTCCCTCGCCTGACTCACCTTCAAAACTACCGTAGGCGGTATACAATGACTCAACAACTCGTAAACCTTCCCTCTGACTTCCAGCAATTTAGCAGCACTCTGCTCTTTTACGATCGAATCGGCAATCTTCCCACAATAAGTCTCCCAATCCGCTTTAGCAACTTCAATATCCCCACTCAGATCTGGTTTTTGCATCCTCATAGCTTCGAATACTAGGAGTGCTTTACGCAGGTTTCCATTTGTTGATTGCAGGATTGAATCGAGAGCTGGGTCGGGGATGTGAAATCGTTCTTTCTTGGCTACGTGTTGTAGGACTTTTGTCATCTGATATTAGCTACTTCGGAGGCAAGGAGGAAGCTAGCTGACCTCAGACTCATCGGGAGCGGCTACTCGGACGAGGAGACATCGACTACGGATAGGAGCAATGATTTTACTCGTACTGCTTGCGCAGAGGATTAGACGCATGTTCGTCATGTACTTTTCCATCGTACGACGTAGTGCAGCTTGAGCATCACGTGAGAGAGCGTCGGCTTCGTTGATAATGACCACTGTTTGTCAGCTTGTGTGCTGGAACCTGTTCAATACAGCTTACCCTTGAATCGCTGTTTGGCATTCAAATCGACCTGCTGTGTCTGCGCAATCTCTTTCAGGATATCTTGAATCACGACTCGATCGTACATCCCTACGTCCCTACATACGTGAGCTGCATCGCAAAAGAGCTGGCAATAGCTTACGAAGGCGTAAGCTCAATATGGTAATTCGACTGAACGACGTTTACGTCCAATTTCCTATTCGACGGCGTGACGAAGACTCGTTGATCTATACGAAGCTGGCGATCAGCTATATTACGCATCTTTGAGATCAAGCTAGCTTACCTTCTCTACACCAGGTCCGTACAGTTCGCGGAGGGTACACATGATTCTAGTCTACACATCAGCTTTGACCACAAACAGGCTATGTAAGCTGACCTTCTTTCCTGCACCTGATGGACCGTAAAACAGGATATGGGGGAAGTCACCAGACGCGGCCTATCCATTAGCTAGAAGACATGAAAAATGCGAAGCAGCTCACTAGAGACTTCAGACGCGAAGATAGACCATCATGGTAATGTAGGTCGTCTAATGTCCGCGGACGGTACTGGATGTCAGCTCTTCGACTGAGGCTACACAATTGTCAGCTCACCTTATCTACCCAGAGAGACATGCTGAGACTGTGATGACGCTGAGAAGGTAATGGGTGGTATGGGCACTGATGTCAATGGGGAGGAAGGGAAATGAGATTGATTTTGGAGGATCGCGAACGTCATGTTCAGGTTGGAACGCGTCGGATGGAGTGATGGTACCGTGGGAAAGTAAGCATGAATCATGTTCCTCCACCTTCAGCACCAGTCGGTGTGCGCGTAGACAAGCCTGCGCCAAACGAGCTCATCCAGTGATCACACCGAGCGCGAGATGCGATAGTCTCAAAGACTATCCGAACAGAAAAGAGAATGGCTTCGTACAGGCCACTCAATAACTCCCCATCCCCACCCCTCACGCCCCAATCCGACCGCTCACCCACCCTCTCCCTCCGAGCCCTGGAACTCTCCGAATCATTCCCCGATGATGCGAGACCACGGACTGGACGATCAAATACCGTAACATCCTTCGCTGGCGCAGGATTCGAATTCGAACATTCCCTCTTACCCCTCACCCTCTCTGGTGAAAATGAGAATGAAGCAGCAGGTGACGACGAGAGGCATGTGGGTCTATGGCATGCGATAGGTTTAGTGGTGGGTATGCAAGTTGGTTCTGGGATCTTTTCGAGTCCTGGGGTCATTGTTGCTAGTGTGGGTAGTGTTGGGGCTAGTTTGATGGTTTGGGTCGTTAGTGGTTTATTGGCTTGGACGGGGGCTAGGTGCGTTTATAACCCAGCGGGAGGGAGGTGCTGATGATAGTTCATTTGTGGAGCTTGGATGTGCTATACCAGTATCAGGAGGTGCTCAGGCGTATCTTGCGTACTCTGTAAGCTATGTTTACTCGGACCGAGCTGATGATCAGTTCGGACCCCTTCTCTCCTACCTGTACACATGGAGCGCTGTGTCCTCCCTGAAACCGGGAAGTACAGCTATCATCTCTCTGATCTTCGGGTGAGCTTGATTGAGCGGGGTGCAACATCAGAGCTGATCGCCAGAGAATACGTCAACAGGATGATCTACCACGCCATCTCCTCCGACCCAGAAGCTTTAGTACCAGAATGGACATTCAAGGTATGTACCGACCTACCTAATTGACTAAACTAATGAAAGATAACAGCAATCATAGCGATTCTAGGGGTCACCATCTTAAATCTAGCATCACGGACAATGGGCGCAAACTTCGGTGTAATCATGGTAGCTATCAAGATCGTAGCTCTAGTCTTCATCGCCATCCTCGGTCTCCTCACATTGATAAAAGACGGACCAGGACCGGCATTTACGACAGAGACATTCTTCAAGGGGACTTCGACGGAACCTAGTACTTACGCCATCGCCCTTTACTCTGGTCTATGGGCTTTCGATGGATGGGATCAATGCAATGTAAGCTTCCCCTTCCCCGTAGACCAGGATCGTAAGCTGACGTGTAGTTTGTCGCGGGTGAGATGAGAAACCCGAATAAACACCTCCCTATGGCCTTACATTCCTCCATGTCGATTGTATTACTCTTATTCGTCCTTGCCAATTGCGCGTACTTTATCGTCCTATCTCCCGAGATCGTAGCTTCATCGAATACAGTCGCTCTCGATTTCGGTAGGGTCGTAATTGGCAAGTTTGGCGCTGTCGTGTTCAGTACCCTGGTGGCTATCAGCTGCTTTGGCGCCTTGAGCAATAGTTTCTATACCAGTAAGCATTCTCTTTTCAATCAAATTGGGGCTAAAGAGATAGCTGCCCGATTGATATATGCTGCTGCTAAAGATCATCATATGCCCGAGATCTTTGCCCGGCTACACCATCGAAGGCGGACACCTGATTATGCAATGGCTCTACAAGCGGGCTTGACAGCTTTCTTCATCATCTTTGGTGGAGGGTTCAGACGTGAGTGCCGCGCTGTCTTGTGGTACTCTCACTGACGACAGGATTGATTAATTTCTTCTCGGTCGTTTCGTGGACTTTCTACCTCCTTACTGTCTTGGGACTGCTCGTCTTGAGGGTCAAAGAACCACATCTCGAGCGTCCTTACAAAGCTTGGATCGGTACTCCAATCATCTTTTGCCTGGTGAGTCCTTGATCTCAGTCTCGAAGAAAGGTCTAACGGCAGGTTGCGATGTTCCTGCTCCTCATGCCAGTCTTTGCAGCCCCTCTGGAAGCGTTTGCAGCGTTCGGTGAGCTATGACCTCCTGGTCTTGAAGTCAAAGCTGATTAGCAGTATTCATGTCAGCGGGTGTACCAATGTATTACCTCACGGCTCGGTCTAGGGAACATTCCCGTAATCGCACGACCGATACCGGAGGTGGAATGAGCGCTACGATAGCTCGTAAGTCAAAACAAATTCTGACCGGGGTGTGCTAATTGTAGATGGCTGGCATGAGCTGCGAACGGATCTCGCGGATCTTTTCTCTAGTAGCGGAGATAGGCCCAAGACTGTACGTGTCGGTACTGGCGAGGAACGTCGGAATATGATACGGTCGGACCGTATAGAAATGAGTGAGCGGTGATGTACTGTATGCAGAGATATCTTGGGTTCGGTCGGTCAACGAAAAAGGAGAGCCCTATAAGTACAGGTTACATGGATCTAATGTAGATCTAGGCTCGAAACACACCTAAGTGATAGAAGCGTATTTCTTACCCTTACCTCTACCACTTCCACCAGCCCTAGCCCCACCCCTCCCTCGTGCACCCTTCGTACCCCTCTGTTTTCCATCCCTCTCCATGGCTCTACCAGCCTTACCCACTCTCCTAGTAAGTTCCAAAGCCCTCCCCTTCTTCCTCTCTGCCTTGGTCTCCATACTTCTATTTTTGGTGATATCATCCTTCTTCTTTGCGGCCTTTGCCTTATCCTTTGCCCTCTTTGATGAAGCTGGCATGAGGGGTACTACCCTCTTCTTTGCCTCTGGCTCCTCGTTTGCGCCTTCAGCATCACTATCGGCTGATGTTGATCGGTATCGCTTTG
>Ga0308160_10002934_pt1 | contig 19833 bp, 21 predicted proteins | sample PhyFR1_FD_201036 | JGI IMG/M metagenome (GOLD analysis project Ga0308160, IMG submission 201036) | Phyllosphere microbial communities from UC Gill Tract Community Farm, Albany, California, United States - DLSLF.R1 | ecosystem: Host-associated > Plants > Phyllosphere > Unclassified | place: USA...
CAAGACGACGGTCTCGGGCACGTTTAGGGTGAGCAGGTTGGCTCGGTCGAGGAGGAAAAACTCGGTCTTGACACGCCTCGTTCCCTTGCCATAATTTCGGAATCCGTCGGCGTAGGGTTCGAGGTGAGAGAACGTCCCGGCGTCGGTCTGCTCTTCGGTGGCATCGGTACGACCCGGGGAGAAGGGTACCGACACTCCGGAAGCCTTTTCCAAAGCGGCGACACCGGCGAGGACGATGAGATCCGCCAAAGACACCTTGTTCCCTCCCGCCTCGTTGAACTCTTTCTGAACCGATTCGAGAGCAGAGAGAACCTCGCCGAGCTCTTTGGGGTTGTTGACCTGCGAATAGGTGAGTCAGCACGTGCTCAAACGTCAACTCAGCCTTCTGCAAGACGCCCACCTCCCAGTTCCTCTGCGGCTCGAGACGGATCCTCGCACCGTTGGCACCTCCCCGCTTGTCACCTCCACGGAACGTCGAAGCGCTGGCAAACGCGACCCTGATCAACTTGGCCGCATCGACTCCCTTGCCCAAGATGCTCTCCTTGAGTGTGCCAACGTCATTCTCGCCAATCGTCTGTCCTTCGGGTTCGGGCACGGGATCCTCCCAGATCGACACCTCCTTGGGAATCTCGGGTCCCAGCCATCGACTCCTGGGTCCCATGTCTCGGTGCAACAATTTGAACCACGCCCGAGCAAACGCATCGTGCAGTTCCTCTGGGTGCTCCAAGAACCTGCGCGAGACCTTGTCGTATGCCGGATCGAACCTCAAAGACAAGTCGGTCGTCAACATGGTCGGCTTGTGCTTCTTGTCCTTGTCGTAGGCGTCGGGAATGATGAGGTCGTCGGTCTTGGCTTGCCATTGGTGTGCTCCAGCAGGACTCTTGACCAACTCCCACTCGTACTTGTACATGTATTCGAGGTACTTATTGCCTGCAGAACCACGACGAACGGGCGGTCAGTCGAGGGCAAACAACCCTTGCCACTCGTCGCACTCACTCCACTTGGTAGGCGTCCCAGTCCAGATCACCTCGAGTCCCGACGTAATGGCATCAGGACCCTTGCCCGACTTGTGAGCATTCTTCCATCCAAACCCTTGCTGCTCGATCTGGGCCCCGTTGGGTTCATCTCCGACGTTATCGGTGCTAGCGGCTCCGTGGGTCTTGCCGAAAGCATGTCCACCGGCGATCAATGCCACGGTCTCCTCGTCGTTCATGGCCATCCTTCCGAACGTGGTCCTGATGTCATGTGCAGCAGCTTTGGGATCAGGAACACCGTCGGGACCCTCGGGGTTCACGTAGATCAATCCCATGTGAGCTGCAGCCAACGGGTGTTCGAGGTCCCCCTTGTGGGTGGTCTCTCCCTCGACCTTGCTTTGATCTCCGTCCACGACACCACCCTCGTCGACCCCACGCTTGCCATCGCTGTAACGCACGTCGTTGCCGAGCCAAGTGGTCTCTCCACCCCAGTAAACCGACTCGTCAGCCTCCCACTGATCGGGACGACCACCAGCGAATCCAAACGTCTTGACACCCATGTCCTCGAGGGCGACTATGTGAGGTTGGGACGTACATTGTCAACCAACCATCCCGCCACATCTCGACCAAACCGCCTGCACTCACCATTCCCGGTAAGAAGGATCAAATCGGCCCACGAGATCTTGCTTCCGTACTTTTGCTTGATGGGCCATAACAATCGACGAGCCTTGTCGAGACTGGTGTTATCGGGCCAGCTGTTGAGCGGTGCGAAACGTTGTTGACCGCCGCTGCGCACGAAAGAACGAGTTAGCAAGATCAGCGGCGATTCATTTGACACGCCTTCGGACTCACCCTCCACCACCTCGTCCATCTTGAACACGATAAGTCCCCGCACTGTGCCAAGCCATTCGCACGAAGAATCCACCATAGTGACCGAAATCAGCGGGCCAATAGTCCTGGCTGTCGGTCTGGCAGGCACATAACGTTCTTATCAGCACGAGTGACGACAAGCACTCTCGACCTGACCCCCGCACACCCACCATCAACGTCTTGAGATCCTTCTTCAACCCATCATAATCGAGACTCTTGAACGCCTCGGCATAATCCAACTCGCTGTTGTAAGGATCGCTGGCAGAGGTGTTTTGACGCAGGATGTTGAGCCTCAACTCGTTGGGCCACCAGTCCTTGTTCTAGATAGGTGAGCAGAGTCGACGAATGAGCTGACGAAAAGGCGAGTTGATCAAGAACACCCCAGTCCACCGCATACCTTTCGGCCACCAATCGCGGTGTTGGCCAGTCGCATGGGGCATTTCGCAGGTTCTCCTTCAGAAGTGTTGACCATATTGAAGCTGTGTGATCGATTGGAGTGCTCGATGTAGCGATCAAAGGTCCGTTACGCGTTGAGATCGACGACGAGGCAAACTGATTGTGCCCAGATCGTGCGTGTATATATATATATATATCTCCACCGCACTCGCCCACACGATTACCCGCTCGCTCGCCACGAACCCCGCGAATCAACCGGCTCGTGATTCGCAATCGATGGGCGAGTGATCAGGTGGCACCATGTCCAAGGAGGCGTTTCGGGTGGACATGCAAAGGCGGGGCAGCTCGGAGAATAGCGTCAAAGGGAATTGCGAATCGAGGCTGCTGCGTAGGAGAAGGCGGCGGCGGCGGCGATGGCGAGCTTGGCGATGCGTAGGTTGGTTGTTTCGCCCGCACGAGTCGGGGATTGAACAGTTTTCCGTTCCTCTCCGGCTATTCGAACAGATCGACAGCGAAGGAAGCGACATACTGACGGCGGGATCAAATTAACGAGGTTGGTGGCGGTGACTCGCCGCTGCTTGCGCTGCGATGTGTGTGTGTATGTTTGTTTTCCTGCGTGACTTACGACTCGGCCCCACGAACGAGATCAGGTGCCGAGCAAAAACAGCGGAAACAACGACAGTACGGACATGCAATCGATTATTGATGTCCGCCTCGAGTGTGGTTACGTGCTTGAAACTCGATCAACGCATGAGCCCAGCGTTCTCGCATCGACTCGCATCAATATGGTCATGGCCTGTCACGGCATCATCTCGAGACATCTTCGTCGCTTAATGGTTGAGGATGTCAAACTCTCGCGCTTGTCGGCTCTTCGCCTGTAACCTGTACTGCGTTTGAATCCCTGGTCAGAAGAACGATTTTCGCCTGGAATATATGCTCGGTAGGTACAGACGACACGCTGCCACTCCAATACAAGCGAACGAGCTCGTATCAACGGCTCCATCTGGTTTTGTACCTCGGTCGCTGAATGCATTCATGATTATCTTGCTGCAGCATTCAGCTCTTGCGTCATACGTCACGGTACGATGCCCCGTCGCTACTTGTCGCGTCCTCTCAAACCCACCGTTCACTGCCATGCCCCGTCCCACTCGAGTCCCGACATGTCCCAAAATCCGTCTTCTTTTGACCCAGTGTCAGCGTACACCGTCTGCTTCAACATCATAGCTGCAGCCCTGATGTAGAGGTCTCCTCCGAGTTTCGACAGCCCTGGCACAGTCTCTCGCTCGGGATTGCCATGTTGCCAGGTCCCGACAAGGTGACCCGGCTCACGATATCCGCTGTGACCGGCTTGCTCAAGGAGAGCACGTACAGCCTTGATGACGTGCGAATCTGCCAAAAGGAAGAAATTAATGCGCCAATCCATCGCATGAGCCACGAAACCGCGATTCACCTTTGGCGACCATCGATCGCTGAATCATCTCCATCCAAACGTTGCCAGGCGGGTCCATCCATTGTGCAAGCGCTTCCGACTGTTCCAATATGACCCCACAGTCGATCGCTGGCCGCCCTCTTGCAAGAGCAGTGTGTATCACGGTAAGCAAGTACGATTCAAGCAACCAATACCGCTGTAATGGCGAGACTGCCTGCATCAACGATGGCAGGAATATGGACGAAGTGAGGCAATGCATCTATCGGGGCCGGAAGACTCTGGTTAAAACAAACCCATCCCAAGAAAATGGTTCACGCTCGTGACTCCACCAGAGTTCTGATCGAGCAGGTCAAGGGTGAGACCGAGTCCCGCTTAGAAAATCCCGTGACAAACTTACGGCTTCGGGCGAGAATATATACTTGTCCAGACAAGCTTTGCCACCTATTCGCTGAATCTCCTTTTGAAAGAACCGGAGATACGCCGAGTAGTTGCTGTGAGTTTCGCGTCAGAACGTTGAGCTGGAAACCGAGCGTGTTGCAAAGCGTATGGGTTGAGGACTTACTACATATCCCCGAGAAGTTCGGATTTTGCCCAGTTGCTTTCATCGATAGTGATCGGGATTGCGTCCTGGCTTTGTTTCGGTCGTTCACGTTCAAGAGGTGCCAGCCGATGGGTAGTCTGGTCGTAGATCTTCCTCAAAGACTTTGAGTTTGCGCCCAGTGCGTATGTGGTTAAAAGGTGGTGAGGAAGATGGTTATGTTGAACTGGAAACCACGATGCCTTGAGTGTCAGTCACTTGGTACGTTCTGGCCTTGACTCATCCTACGACCCAAGTACTCACAGCTAACGGTCTCGTATATGTGAAATCCATGGTGATTCTTTTCAATGAGCTCACGTACCATCAAAGTGGTGTCCGAGGTGTCGCCTGGGAACGGCAAAGTCTTTGAAGGCTGTATAGTAGCGCGAAGGAACCCTCCGACTTCACGCTGAGCGTGAGAATGTGCTTGTCGAGCCATTGGTGCGTGAAAGAATCTCAGATCGCAGACTCCAAATGTGAGCGTATTTATTGCACGTCGAACAGGCAACATGAAGAGCAATTGTAGGGCTCGTATATGAGTAGTCGAGGATCACCAGTCCGCTGCCAGGCGTGCGTTGGGTTTATTGCAAGTGGCGGAGGCTGAGGACTTCTTGTGATGGTGCGTCAAAGAGTCATCAGGTCCCATCTGACCGACTCGCCTGCGTGGCCCGCCGATAGCTCCGGTAAAGCGATGATGAAGCAAGCTTTTAATATCAAAGTGACACCCTATTTGTAACCATTTGGTCACATGAACTTATGTTGTCGCTTGGCAATCAGGGCGGTGACTGATGATGTAGAGTGTATTTACGGTCTCGTCGCCGGTCATATTCACGTTGACCGGTCATTTGCTCTTCGCGCTGCCGATCAGCTGACGAGGCGACTGCCGCACATCTCTTGCCGCACACGTTTCATATCCGTATATATTCGCGTCGCAGACTGATGAACCCTCTGTCATAGGCAGTCCATAGATGATTGCACCACACGCATCCACTTAACCTACACTCCAACCCACTCCATCACTACCGCACAGCACGCCCAATTACCATGGTCGCCTCTACCTCTCAAATCGCCCGTTCCATCGTCATCTTCGGCGCAACCGGAGCGCAAGGTGAAGTGTGCTTACTCACCTTCTGAAGAGTGATCAACCCTACAGGATCAGGGCCGTAACCAGGGATCCTACCAAGGCCAGCTCCAAGGGAATCGCCGACCAGGGCGTCCAAATCGTTCAAGGAGAGCTCGGCGACAAAAATCAGGTTTTGGACGCGCTCAAAGGCAACGAATTGGCCTTTGTAGGTTCCTCGACGTTTGGCTATCTATCGCGGATTGTAATAGACTGACATCTCAACTCATCTCATTTCTCCTCGCGAATCAGGCCGTCACCAACTTCTGGGAGCACGGTGCGGAGAAGGAGATTGCAGACGGCAAGCGTTTGATGGACGCTGCCAAGGAAGCCGACATCAAGACGTTGTATTGGTCGGGGTTGGAACCCGTTTCCAAGATCTCGGCTGGTAAATACACAGAGGTTAAACACTTTGACACCAAAGTGCGTACTCTGCCGTCTTCTGGGTTTGCGATGAATAGGACGAAACTGATCGGCCTGGAAATTCGTCCCGTCGCAGGCTGAAATTTTGGCCTATGGAAGGTCCATTGGTGTTCCCATCGTGGACGTTCAACCTGCCATGTACATGGAGAACTTCATTACTCAGATGGGACCTCGCAAGGTAAGAAATGGTCACATGCTACACGCGACGGCCCCTCCACTCCATGCTAATTGGGAGTCGTCGCTATTCTCAGCAAGAAGATGGATCTTATGTATTTGCGTTTCCCATGGCCGTCGACCGCAAGCTCTCCTTGCTACACGCCGCAGCCGACTACGGTGCTTACGTCAGGGGTGCCATCAAATCAAACGTTCCCGTGGGAGGCGAGGTCTTGGCCTGTGGCGACGAGCTGACTCCCGTAGAGCTAGCTGAGCGTTGGGGACAGGGTGAGCAGCGCCTGACACGACCAGCTATCAATTCGGGATCATGCGTGGCTTACACACTCTTCTCGGTCTAGTCACGAACAAGAAGACCAGTTTTTACCCTATCGATGGACCCACCTTTGCTGGACTCGCTGGCGAGGAAATCACTCAGATGATTCAGTATTTCAGCGACTTTGGATGTGAGTGATAATCGTTGGCGATCAGATGTTCTAGAATTGACCATCCCATTTTCTGCTTAGACTACGGAGGCAAGGAAGTAGAATCGAGCAAGGAGGTTCTTCCCTCCGATGAAAGCGTCCAGACATGGTCCGAATTTGTCAAGACTTCCGACTGGTCGAAGGTCCTCGCCTAGAAACTTGCTAAACCCGAGAACACTAAAAATGCGCTTGTTCATACGATACATGACATAGAACTCCTTGTCCTTATTGAAAAAAAGATTCCGAACGAGCACCGGATCGTCCACGTTTGATTGATCGCCCTGGTAGTATGTCGTCGTGCGCATCTTAAGCGGGGTCGAAAGATACGCTGAGGAACGTCAAACTCCGAGTGTGAATCCTGGCACCGTTACGTCGTCGTGAAGCGTAAGGAACTTGACTCACGATGGAATGCTACTTGGATTGAGGATTCCCCGATGCAGAAAGACGTCTGTCGGCAGTCTCAGTTCTCGGCTGAGGCCCGACAACCACCGACTCATCACGCACGATGGTAAATTGGACACCCCCTACTTCGCAATCATCGAGGTTTCGCCGTCGATATCCTTGAAATTCAAGTCAAGACCAGCGCGAGGAAGTAATGACACCTCATAACTCTCCGCTCAGGTAGCAGCAAGTTGCAGCTTGTCAAGGATTTCCGAGCGATACAGGCCGGTGTGACAATGACCTTGTAACAAACGCTCCGAAGTCGCCATGGCATCAGACTCGCATATTGTCTCCATCGGTCGGTCGTATGATTATCGTTACAGCACATGGCTGACGTCACAGCAAACAAACTACCCCAGGTCTATCGCTCGTTGCGTATGACCCATCTCAACCGCCCAACTTCTCAGCCCTACTCCCTCGCCACGAACCTAGCGTAAAACTCCCTCTCCCACTCCTTGGGTTTCCACTTGCCATTCACCGGCTTGCTCGCCATCTCTTCCTCCTCGTCCACATCCCCTTCCATGATTTTCTGCTCATTCGCCTTTTCTTCCTCGATTTCAGCCTTTCTCGCCTTGATCGCCCTGTCCAGTACGTCCCACGGAATCACACCCCCCTTGCGTTCTCCGAAATCGAATCGATCGGGACCATCCTCGTCATAAACGAAGAAATCGTCCTCTCGCTTGGTCGCCTCGTCGCTCTCCAACTTGAACTGCCCCTGTCTCGTTCGAGTCAACTTGACGACATGTGCGGCCGATCCAATGGCGAGTCCGACGTCGTGTACGATGGACCTGACGTAGGTTCCCGACGAAACGGTCATTCGGAGTTTAAAGGTAGGAGGCTTGACGATGGTGGACCCTGAAGCAACGTTCTGCTCCTCGCCTTCCTTCTGCTCTGCTTCGGTCCCGGGTATGTCGCCTGCCGTCTCGACCTTGGTTGTAGCAGCCGTCTTGGTGAGCTCGGTGAGTTTGCGGTAGGTGGCCACTTCCTCCTCGCTCAAATGCTTCGTTGGCGGCGAGTACGTGTGTCCACCATCTCCTTCAATCACTTGTGCGGGTGTAAACTCTTCCAGAACCAATTCAGAGATCGTCACTGCCCTCGGGTCGATCGCTCGAGGAAGCGGCTTGTTCTCCCTCGCATATTCATACAACGGCTTGCCATCCATCTTCAACGCCGAGTAGCTAGACCAAGATGAACCAGATAGACCTATCAGAACCAAGTCTTATGTACTAGAGACCCATCGATTCTTGCTCACATTGGCGGCATCTGGTAAATATTCCCTCGAAACTTGTCCAGCACGCCTTCGATCAACTCCCTCGTTACATGGGCGTACGGTGCCGTCGAGATGATCTCGCCCTCCGAATCAAACGAGGTCGTACAGGATCCGAGTAGTCCGACTGTAGTATATGACTGACAGGGATATCACACTCTCGTCAGTGAGTAGACGGTCGTAGTCTCGGACCTCTAACGACCCACCTTGGTGCACTCCAAAAACTGCGACAAATGCTTCGTTCCCTTGCCAATACCAATAACCAGTACGCCATCCGCCAACGGATCCAACGTGCCACCTTGTCCAACCTTGAGACCTCCTTTGCGTTTCATCATGCTTCTTGCATCTGCTCGAGTGTGATTGTTGGTATTGGGAGGAAGAAAGAACTTGGATTCACAGAGAAGCGGTTTGATGCTGTCAATAATGCTCATCCTGAGGCAGACGGTGACGGGACGTAAGTAACACCGCTTGATGCCTAGTCTGTCATGTTACTTGACTCACGAAGTAGGCCCCGATGGCTTCTCGATTCCTACCAACCCATTGAGAGGAAAGGTAGGTACTTTTGGTGCCTTTGGCATTTTGGCAAAGACGCTTGCGACGAGATGACGAGGCAGAACCGAGTTTATGGTGGAAGTCTTGCGGAAGAAGAGAGAGATGTCGATGGGGTCAGACTATAGGTTGCTTGCAGTACGCCAAGACGATTATCGATGTGGTTAAAAGTGACCGTGAACCTTTATCGAGTCGAGGTGTTTTCTTGCCGACGATATGGCAACTGGCAACTTGCCAACTTTCTCGCGATCAAGAATTCGACTGAATGGGAATTATTTCGCGCGTAAACCGAAAAACACGAAGTGAACAAGGCAAGTCATCATGACCAGACGAACATGTTCAGGCGTGGTGATAGCACCTTTCGATCGCATTCCAAGAGAGCCCCATCTGAGAAAGATCCGAGCAACAGTCTGTTTGTATGCCGAAACACCTCACGAGACGTCACACCACCTCGAGAGAATCTCGTCACGAATTCAGATCTATTTCCATAACAGTCTACAAACACCTCCTATCTCACTGCACTACCTCTGCTCAAGCACTCTTCTCGGAGAGCTCAGCGACACCAGGCAAGTTCTTTCCCTCGAGGAGCTCCAAGCTACAGTGCCACAAGTGTATCAGTCAGTGAGAAAGCTCGTCGACCGCCCACACTTCCCTCAAACTCACCTAGCACCACCTCCGGTCGAGACGTGAGCGAGCTTGTCCTCGGCACCTTGCTGGGCGACGAGGGTGGCTGAGGAAGGCGCAACACGAGCTTTGTCAGTCGCAATCCTTGAGAGCCCTACGACTTTACCGCACGACACTCACCGGTGTCACCTCCTCCAACAATGACGGTCGAACCGTTCTTCTGAGCCTCGACAGCAGCGTCCAAAAGCGAGAGCGAACCTCCGGCAAAGTTGGAGAACCTGCAACAACGCATGAATCAGCCGACGTGTTCCTACTGATCCCCAGCTCTTCATTCCGACTCGACTCACTCAAAGACACCGGCAGGTCCGTTCCAGAGGATAGTCTTGGAGGCCAAAACGGTCTTCCTGAACAACTTGTTGGATTCCTCACCACAGTCGAGTCCCTGCCAGTCGGCCTTGATACCCTCGGCATCGGTGGCGGTACCACGCTCGGTATCGTTGGAAAAGTCCTTGGCGGTAACGTAGTCTGTATAGACGTCAGAAGATGCAGAGGCTAGTTAGCTTTCGACGTAGACCAACAAAAGAACCCGTCAATGCACGTACCAACGGGGCTAACAGAGTCGAAGCGATACAACACATTCAACGAAATCGTGAGCCTTCTGTGACCTCGACCTTTCCATTTCCATTCCCACCGCCAACTCACAAGACCAACTCAACGTTGTTCTTCTTGGCCTTGGCAACGAGGTCCTGGACCTTGGCAGCACCAGCCTCATCGAACAACGACTTTCCGATCTCGACTCCCTCGACAATCTTCTTGAAAGTGAAAGCCATTCCTCCGCAAATGATAAGAGAGTTGACCTGGAAGACAGCAAGACACCACCGCAAACAACATTGTGAGCCATATCCTGCACTAACCCCGCACCTCGCACATCCGCCCACTCACCTGGTCCAACATGTGGTCGATCAACTGAATCTTGTCCTGGACCTTGGCTCCTCCGAGGATGGCGAGGAAAGGCCTCTCAGGGGACTCGAGTGCCTTGGCAAAGAACTCCAACTCCTTCTTCATCAGGAACCCAGCGGCTCGCTTGGGCAATTGCACACCGACCATGGACGAGTGAGCTCGGTGAGCGGTACCGAACGCGTCGTTGATGTAGATCGATCCGAGCTTGGTCAACGACTTTCGGAAAGCCTCGACAGCCTCCTTGTCAGCCTTGACCTTTTTGCCCTCAGAGTCCTTGCTGCTACCCTCCTCCTCGGCGTGGAATCGAAGGTTCTCGAGCAAAAAGATCTCGCCCTCGGAAGCGTTCTTGACGGCCTCCTCGGTCTCGGCACCCACACAGTCCGGAAGGAAGGTGACAGGCTTGCTGAGCAGCTCGGAGAGCTTGTCGGCCTGTGAAAGTTGAAGAGTTGTCGAACAATGTGGTCAGATTGTTGCCAGACCACAGCGGAATGCACGTGCCACTCACGACAGGCTTCAAGCTGTACTTTTCAACCTTGTGACCGTCGGGTCGACCCAAGTGGGACATCAAGACGATGGAAGCGGCACCTATGTAGTGGTTTTATGTTCAATCAGCTCAGTTCAAGGGTGCCACTAACTCTACTTCACGTCTCGACTCACCTTGCTCGATGGCATACTTGATGGTAGGCAAAGCGGCGACGATACGCTGTAAATAAGCCATGAACACAGAGATTAGCATGTGATGGGAGCTCATCAACCACGTATGCTTTCCCACTCACAGCCGGGTTAGTGATCTCGTTGGTCTTCTTGTCCTGGGGAACGTTAAAGTCGACTCGGATGAGGACCTTCTCTCCCTTCAAAGAGACGTCGGTGATGGTGAGCTTGCTCGAGAGAGACATTTTGATGAGGTGTTTTGGGTGGGTATGTGTTAGTTCAAAGAGGGAACGAGGTAGATGGAACAGTCTGTATCGATCTCTCTGAACATAGCAACAGAGGCTATATGCATGTTTCCCATATACCCCGTCGTTATCAACACCACTCCATCCATGCATGCACCATTCCCCCAAACCCACGACTCGACCCGAAATCGCGAGTTCAGCTTCCGACCGTCGAATTCCGTGCAAACCCGCGGATGAACAAACAAACGATTTGAGGAATAGCTCGCCAACCTGACGACGGACAAACGGGGTCAAACTTTGGGCGAGGCTGCGTGGATATTCAAGTCGGTTGTGGTTGTCTGACATCTACAAGATCCAATCAAGCTCATTACATGGATTCGTCCTTGTTCCTGAAGCAAGACGGGCGGCGCGCTATACGGCCCAGCCAAAGTGGTGATGTGTAGTGTTTGGTTTCAAATTCTGTTCTGTCCCTCACCCTGCGGAAAGGAGGCTAGCCGGTCTTCCTCTTTGCTGCGAACCTGGTTGTACGCAGACAGGTATATAGTGATAATGAAAGAGGTCCGGCTGATTCCTGGCAATGCTGCTCGATCATCCTCGTCTACCACCTCCTCCCATACTCAAGACGACCTTTTTCCTCCCCTTCTTGCCTCCCTGCTTACTACTCGGAGAGACTCCTGCTACGCCTTCTTCTCCCTCGACAGCCTGAATGGCTCTAGCTGCCGCCGCGCTCTCCTCGAATTGGGACCACGCTCGTGACATCTCGTCATCAATCTCTGGGTCCCTTCGGCGCATGGGCAAACCGCGGCTCGATCCCGGTCCATGAAGCGCTGCCGACGCAAACGACATGTTGCCGCCAGGTGGAGATCCCCATGTAGTGGTACCCCCATTCGTTCGAGGGGTTGCGACGGCACCGGACGAACTTGTAGTCGAGATACCACTCGGGGACAAGCCATCACTCGCATTGCCCTGAGCCATAGTCGAAGCGATCGCATGCGACGTCGCAGGAGATACTGCCAGACCATCCGCAGTTGATCGCTCGAGAGCCAGTAAAAAGTCTTCATCGAGCGACCCCATCTTGGTCGCAGTCTGAGGCGGTGGAGGACCCGGATTGAATTGCGCACCAAAGGGCAACCTTTCCCTTTCTTGCGCTTCCCATCGAACCTTGGCTCGATCCTCCTTTTTAGCCTTATCCCGTTTGCGATCTCGACGTCGCTTCAAGGGAGCCTCGAATGCCGCTACCGCATCCTTGCCCAAGGTCTCCTCGAGATCGGCTTCGACGAACACGACGTTGGTGCCGATCTGCAAGTGGGCGAGGTATTTGCAGCGTTTCCTCAAGTCTTCGTTCATCGAGCCCTCATCTGCACCCTCTGGCTTGACGTTGATGTAGTCTGGGAATGCGGTATACGACTTGTAATGGGCGAGCAAGATCTTGATGTCAAGCGGTGACAAGTAGACGTTCAAGCCGTTCTCGGCCTGGTAATAAAAGTACGACGGATCGTCTGCCGTAAAGTAGTAGGATTGCGGAGCTGCCGATCGTTTGGGTCGAGACGGTCGATGGGGTTCTGATGTAAACGAGGCGACCTTGTTGCCGCCCATGACAAAGCTGGGCGCGTCGGCTGACAGTCCTGGCGTTGAGCCGGTCAGAGACGTAGGGTCCGGAATTCCACCCAATGACAACTCGGCCATACCCTGAGCGGTAATGTCAACAATTTCCACCTCCGCTTTTTCCTTGTCAGCTTCCTCCTTTGCCCGCCGCACCCTTTCCCGTTCTTCCCTGTCGTCAGCCTCTTTCTTCTTGCGTTTCCATCTTTCCTGCACGTCAGCTATCCCCTCCTTGGCATCCCGCTCCATACGCCGTAACACGGGCGTATCCAGCTCGACCCTGGCCTTTTCCATCTGCTCCTTCACCTTTGTCATGGCAACGTCGACAAAACTCGTCCCCAACTCGTCGCCACGCAAGTTCTGTTTCTCCTCTCGTAGCTCCTCCATCTCCCGTTCGAGCTGCGAAATCATGTACGTTGAGGTGGCTAGCATGAACTTGGAAAACGACAAGACGTTGGGAATGAAATGCCAGGGTGCCTCGTTGATAGGTACCTCTGCGGAAGGCCATGTCGGCGATCGAGGTAAAGCTAGCGTCGTGATCTGAGGTCGTTGGACCAAACGCATCCGAATGCGATTGCCAGATGGCTTCGGTTGCTCTTCCAAGCCTTCCAATTCGCTCGTAGCGAATATCCCTTCGCCCAGGTGTTCGTCAGAAGGCTCAGCGATGTCACTCACAAACCCCGCATCCGAAGAGCTACCGACGCTTTCCTCATCCCACCACCTGACGCTCTTGAGCAAAAACTCTTGGATCGTCTCGCCGCAGATCGGGCATTTGGCGGAACGAGGAACGTCGGACAGCGTAAAGTAATGAATGATGCAGGGGAAGCAGAAGATCTGCAGTGAAACATAGTCGAGACCTGTGAAGTCAGCCCCCACGTGTGTGTCACTCAAGCCTCGTGCCGGCACATACGTGACCACATTTTGTCATCCTGCCCGCCACTGGCTTGCCTAGACATATCGGACACTTGAAGGCCTCCTCCTCTTGCTCTTTCCGCTCCTGCAACTTCTTGGCTTCCTCTTGGGGTAGATTAGAGGAGATAGCCTGACCCTGCGCGAGAGACAAGAGGGATGTGGTGGGCACGATGACCTGAAGGATTTGCTGGAACGGGAAGATGCTGGAGACGCAACAAGTCGAGTCAGTCGCGACGATAAAAATACGACAAGCATTGGTTCCACTGACAGGTCTGGATCTGCAAAGTGGGCGGTATAGTTGCCGCTGGGTTTCATGACAAAGCGGAATTGAGCGTTGACGTATTCTATAGTGCAACCGGGAACCCCAGTCAGTAATGACCGTCGATACTTGCACCCAGCTCAAGCAACTCACTGTCCTTGTTGAAAGAGCTACGAATACCCCGGCTCCTTCTAGGTGCAGCATTGCTTGACCCTGACATCCCACTACTCCCATACGACATGCTACTGCCGATCCCGCTCCCCACTACCATTCTAGGCGGCATTCGTAATCCCAGCAAGTGATTCAGATTATGATTCGCAGTCTCGCTGGATTTCCTGCCTGCAGATCCCGGAACGATCCCAGATCCAGGCCGGAAGCCTCCATTAGGTCCTATGGTAGATATAGGATTTGAGGGTGAAGCCTGTATCCCATAGATCGGAAGATCATCGTCGACGAGATGATGATTCGATCGACCCCCTCCACCTCCAGGGTTTCGTTTCGATGGTGTTCGTGCTGGCATTTCGGGTCGTGGAATTGGTATGATAAGACGATGTATATACAGAGGGACTCCAACCAAGGAGTCCTTGTGAGAGGAGGAAGAGCTGAGCAACATGTCATAACCCGTAAACAATCACGACAGGTCAACGTCTTTGTACAAACTGCTCGACGTGACGAAGCGGCGAATGGGCAGAGCAGAGGGACCAGCTCTGCGCGATCGTCATCGAGAATGAGGTAAAGGCGACGCGTAATTAAGGTTGAAGGGCGAGGAAGACACGTTCAATATGTCCGCACTTGTCTATATGGACGCCTGTCATGCCATGATCACTGGTTGTCGTTACTATCTGAGTGTACTACATCTCTCAAACTGTCTTGGACCTGTACAACAAGATGTATGCAGTGGAATCCTCACCACCTCCATCTAAGGCCATGATCTTGGTCATGGGAACGACCGAAACTTTGTCGTCTAGGTGAAGCAACGACAGTTGCGATTAGCTTTGTCGGCCAGGTCAGCGAAACTCTCCACCCACCATCAAACTTCCACCAATCTTCTTCGCCGGGCACACCGTTCTCCTCCGTTGGCTGTCGAGTCCATCCGATGTAATGACCCGAGTCGGCAGTGGCACCCTTGTGCGTGACGATAGCTGACAGGGACACCCGTCTCAATTCTTAGCTTTGAAGATTTACGATCTGACGCAGCGCGAAGACTCACCACAAAGCTCGTACAACCCAGTCTGATTCGATCCCTTCTCCACAGCATCGCCTTGGCCGCCTTGCGCCTTGATCAAATCCTTGACTTGCTGCCTCTCCTTTTCTCGCATCTCCTCTTCCGGGACTTCTTTTTCCTGCTCCTCGACCTCCATCACATCGGCGTCACCCGTAGAAGGCTCGGGAGTAGACGAACCCGCAGGAGTGGCTGACGACGAACCGGGGGTCGATGCCCGAACAATGTTGTTCTTTCTCTTCTTTCGCTGCTTGGCTCGATCAGCACGAGCCTTGTCAATGTTCTTCAGCGCCAAGTTGACCGGTCGGAATTTGTCTCGCAACTCGTCCGTGAGCTGGCAGCCAGTTGGGCAGGTGAGCGCTCGGCCTCCGATGCCAAGACAGTCACATTGTACTCACCAGCTCAGACACATCCAACTCGAGAGGAAACTTGACTTTTCGCATAATCTTGGCCTTTTTCTGAACGTCCGCTCGCCAATAGAATCGGACCATATCTACGAGTGGCAAGAGAGGTGAGACGATGATTAGAATGATACCGTGAAAAGGGCCGACTCACGGACTGTCAGATTGGCGGGGAGTCGAGCGAGACGCGAAGTCCTGGTTGATGGCGAGGTCAGCAATGCATTGCGTTCAACACGTGGCGCTATGACTCACTGAGTGTAAACGGCAGTCCTGTTGAGAGTAGGCGAATTCTTCTCGATCTTCTGGTCGAAGCTCTGCCGCACCATTGCAAATCAGCCATCTGTCTGTCACCGACTACTAAAAAATCTGCCCTGGCTCACATCCTTGATCCCAGTCAACATGTAATTGGTGTTGATATTGATGTTGCAGTCCAGCTTCAACACCTTGTCCGTCTTGACAGATTTGGGCTCTTCGGGTGCTTCGTCACAAGTCAAGCTGGTATGCGCACCATTTCTCAGTACACAAGGAAAGACCTCAACACTATCGCATAGCAACGACTCACACCTGCTCCAGATCAGCCGAGAGATAGTTGTCGATAAACGAGGTAGCCCCACTAGCCGAGTCGTTCGCGTCACCACCAGGAAGAGCGTGTCGCAAGGAAGACAGGGTCTGAGTCCACATCTCGTCGGCGTCTGCAGGATTACTCTCGTGTCAGACAACCCACACCGAATCCGCAACCAATCCTGCTGCCCACCTTGCTGCGCGTATCCTCCATGCTGACTCTGCTCGGCGAATTGCGGGTTCGCTCTCCTCAACGAATTCAAGAAAGCAAACGGCGGGATCGCCTCGGTCGTCTTGTCCATTCCCACGAACAGATTCCTCAAATCGGATGTGACACCCGAATGAGTGCCTCCGTTACTCATCGAACTGACCATGACGTCTGCCCGATCAGGTCGGTACGTCGACAAGACGGTCTTGAGTTCGGGAATCGTTCGGAGTGCTTGCAGCGAGGCGTTCATGTAGCAAGTGTTCCCGAGATTGGTCAGACCGGGTGGTTGCTTGAGCTGGACGGGACACAACAAAGGTCAACTCATCGTCATTCGTGGACACACACACCAATGGCGAATGACTAGACTCACTGCGTTAGCGAGATCCGAATCGTCCATATCCTCGAGGAACGTCAGCTTTTTAGCTGGAGCCTGAGGCAGAGGTCCAGCAGTACCGATGACCTGTGGATTGGCACAAGACTCCTCAGCTGACGTTTCTCTACTTGATTATCCAACTTCTAGCTCACAGTGATGACTTGACCCTATGAAATCAAGGCAATGTCAGTACTTTCTCAACCGACTCCCGACCACGACTCTCGCATTCTCACCTCCTTGATCGCGATCTTGCTCATATCAGCATCATCCTAGTGGTGTCAGAGTATGCATGATACTTCCTTTCCATCAGCTGATTGACCCACAACATTCACTTCCTCGTGCTAACCTTGAGGATACCGCCCTTGACCATCACCTTCATTCGGTCTATCGATCCACGAGACGGGGTGAGCTCGTTCTCCGGACCGTAAGATTCACCACTGCAGCTCACCAGTCGGCACGCCCGTGACCTGATAGATACTCTCTTTGAAAGCTTTTGCATCGTCGACCGGGTTGTATTCAACCTTGTGCTGTTTCCCAGCGTGTTTGATCTCGACTGAGGAGAGGTGAGATTTGATCAGCTGGATATCGCGGCTAAGCAAACGCGACTCGACGCACCTGAAAATGCCATGTTGTCTGACTCGTCTCCTATGTTTGTCGACTCTGTTCAGATGCACTGTTGCGAACGGTTTGTCCAGCTGCAGCTGCACACTTCAAATGGCCAAATGGCAACACCATCAAATCAACTCTCCACTTGATCGGAAATGTTCGAGAAGGAGAACGAGATCGACGCTCGCGCGTTGTTGATGACGAGGGGAAGATGATGCCGTAAGGGATGAGTCACGTGACGTAGAGCAGTAAAGTTCAGGTTATTTGACGTTTCAGACTTGCTCGATCTCGATCGAGTTGAACGAAAGGATATGCAGCAAAGACATGAAGCTAGGGTCGCAGCTTGATACCACGTATCTTCAGATACCTCCATCTCATCTTTTCGCTCGAGGGCCGAGAAACAGAGGGGCGCCTCAAGGCAAGCGTTTGGGGATGTACGCACAAATCACATCGCGTAATGATCTATTGGGTTAGCGTACCGTCGTTTAGGATTTCCCGACAGTCCTTCATCACACAACAAGTTGATGAAATGGTCTGGATTAATAGAATAATCTCACCCTGTGTTGTAGCTTGTCTGCTTAATATTATCTCCAAGATCCGTTGTTTTCAATTCTAGCTGTGGCGTAGCCGGAACGCTGTGACTGCCGATCAAGCGACCTAATGCATTGAGCGGTTCCGACTAAAAAAAAACTCCCGATCCCATGACAGTCAGGTGGTCGACTAGCTCTATGGTCTGCCGACTATGAAACACGGTCCGCACAATTTCCCTGATTGTATCTTCCACATGACCGTTGACCGGTCCACCGAACCTCAATCGGTCGCACGGCAATTCGTCAGCCCATCACCGTGAGGTTTCTACGTAGAAACGCCGCAAATGCGACACTTTACACACACGATCGATCGATTACTCGTTCTGGGCGCCACTTGAGGTAATTCTTAGTATGCCGGATCTGTCGCGAGCTCGCTGGCTCGACTAGCAAGCAAGGAGTGAATAGTAGTTTGCGCCGGACTCTAGGCACACCGGCGCAAAGTTTCCCGACACTGACTGTTTTCAGGGATATAAGTCGTAGGAGCCCTTGCACGGGCTAAACGGTCGAGCTCAGAGGCGTCCCAAGGGAAAGACCGTCAGATGGATCTGTCAAGTTGGATCTGATGCACATCGATATCCCCCAGTATAGAGTCGCATGAGAGCTGTTCACTTGGTCGAGACCGCGAACGAAGGCTATGCGTAAACATCTCATGAAGCGCAGAGACTGCCACTATTGCTTCATCTCATACTGTCCTGTGTCGGGTTTAGCATGGTCCCCCTGCGTAGCTCCTCCATCCCGTCAAGTCGCCTTAAAGCAAGATCGACCTTGGTCTGTTCCAATACTCCTCGAGAGCACGGGGATGCACGGTAGACGCTAGTACCACCAGCCGCTACACCACAACCTAGAGAGCCGAACAAGCCTGATCATGCTGATATATCTGGGAACATGGGTAGATGAACAGCATAAATGCTTGTAGCCCGGCTGAGCTCAGAAAGACAATAAATCAAAAGGTCATTTGGGTCGGCAAGAACTGTAAATTCATTGGCCGAGACCATCGAAATTCGCCGGACGATATTGCCAGCCCGCCATGCTTTCGTCTTTCGCGAAACGTAATCGTAGGCAGGCGCTGACTGCCACAAACCCACCTTCCACCCTGGCAGTTCGATCTACTATCATGTATTGAAACCCCCACAAACACGAAACCTGATACCCCATGACGACCCGTCTCATCAAGCAAACGAGTGACTCATACAACCAATTTCGAGCAAATGCAGCGTGACCAACGCTGTTGCCCGTAGGTCTGTCAGCTTCAAGCGGACGCATCTCAACCGGGATTCGAGTACTGTATGGCCTCATCCCAGCGGACCGCCGAACGCTTGATCACTTTCTTGCATACGAGCGCTTTGAACCTATTAGCGAGGATAAAGAAAGACGAACGTGTACAGTGAAGCCGTTTTCGGGTGCCCGACCCTCGACATCCAGTCGATTCATCCCCCTAAATCTGGACGAACTTGACCCATACATATCTCGTGGACGGGCTGATTCTCGAACGATATGCTACGAGAAGCGTGTACGTCATGCAAAGCTCATGGATGTCGGATGTGGAAAGTGGGAATCGAGCTCACTTGCTCGTTGGCCGTCCTCAGCCCTACCCCACCTCCACATCGGCTGCATTCTCTCTAAATTGAGCGAAATAACGAGACCTGGTTCGGTGGTACTGCTGCTCGAATGACGAATAGTGTGGAGAACCAGGTCGTTGGACGGACGGTTTACCCCGGACCGTACTTGGCTACAAACAAGCCGAAGTGATAACAGCATCGAGCGAAGAGGGTTCTTGCTGACGACAACGACCGGGGATGGGATCTGATCAAAGACGGTCGAGAGCGAGACGAGCAGGACGACCGATGATCAGGTTTTAGCTTTCCATCTCGGCAGAATAATAAACGATATGGTTGCGAAGCGAAATAGCGTTTGCGTGTGGCCTCTGCCCTGTGTGCA
>Ga0308160_10002935_pt1 | contig 19829 bp, 20 predicted proteins | sample PhyFR1_FD_201036 | JGI IMG/M metagenome (GOLD analysis project Ga0308160, IMG submission 201036) | Phyllosphere microbial communities from UC Gill Tract Community Farm, Albany, California, United States - DLSLF.R1 | ecosystem: Host-associated > Plants > Phyllosphere > Unclassified | place: USA...
CCTGGAAGACCCGTACCGCCTGTTCCGCTGCCACTCGATCATGAATTGCACGGACGTGTGCCCGAAGGGCCTGAATCCGAACAAGGCGATCGGCAAGATCAAGGAAATGCTGGTTCGCCGGGCGATTTAAGCCGTCGTTGTCTGCGGCCGGCGCCGGTGTGTGCCGGCCGTGAGACCGCGTGGGCACAAGTGCCCACCCTACGGCAGTCGGTCGGCCAGGCATGTAGGGTGGGCTCTCGAGCCCACGCGGTACCCCGCATGCGCACCGATAACGCATGCGAAACCGGACACATCCGTCCGCGTAGGTAACACCCGGAACGAACAACTTACCGTCCGTCCCGTGTCGCAAAAATCGGATATCCTCCGCCTGATTGCGTCCAAAGTATTGCAATAAATACAGTAAAAGTACGGTACTGCCGAAGTCCGGCAGCCGGAGTATAGTGTTGACCCAACAACGGACTCTAGCGTGGAAACACAGCAAACAGCGCAGCAAGCCGCGCATCAAGCCGACCCTGCCAACCGTGCCCGCCTGCGTTGGCGCGCGCGCCGGGGCCTGCTCGAAAACGACCTGATCCTCACGCGCTTTCTGGATGCGCATGAAGAGACCCTGAGCGACGAAGAAGTCGATGCGCTGACCCGCCTGCTCGACCTGGCGGACAATCCGCTGATGGACCTGCTGCTGGGCCGCGCCGAGCCCGAGGGTGAAACCGACTTGCCGCACGTGCGCGCCCTGGTGGCGCGCCTGCGCCTAGCGTAAGCGAATTTCGTATTCGTTTTATATTTTGTAGATCCACTCCCAAGAAGGAAGTGCCATGAATATCTCTGATACCAAAGCCACCCTGTCGTTCTCCGACGGCAGCCCATCGGTCGACATGCCGATTTACAAGGGCACGATCGGCCCGGACGTCATCGACATCCGCAAGCTGTATGGCCAGACTGGCAAATTCACGTACGACCCGGGCTTCATGTCGACTGCCTCGTGCAACTCGAGCATCACCTACATCGACGGCGACAAGGGCGAGCTGCTGTACCGCGGCTTCCCGATCGAGCAGCTGGCAGTCAACTGCGACTTCCTGGAAACCTGCTACCTGCTGCTGAACGGCGAACTGCCGAACGCCGAGCAGAAAGCCAAGTTCGAGAACACCGTGACCCGTCACACGATGATTCACGAGCAGATGAACTTCTTCTTCCGTGGCTTCCGCCGCGACGCGCACCCGATGTCGGTCCTGGTCGGCACCGTCGGCGCGCTGGCCTCGTTCTACCACGACTCGCTCGACATCAACGATCCGGAACAGCGTGAAATCTCCGCCATCCGCCTGATCGCCAAGATGCCGACCCTGGTCGCCATGGCCTACAAATACTCGGTCGGCCAGCCGTTCGTGTACCCACGCAACGACCTGTCGTACAGCGCGAACTTCATGCACATGATGTTTTCCAATCCATGTGAAGAGTACAAGGTCAACGACGTTCTCGTGCGCGCCCTGGACCGCATCCTGATCCTGCACGCAGACCACGAGCAGAACGCATCGACCTCGACCGTCCGCCTGGCCGGCTCGTCGGGCGCGAACCCGTTCGCCTGTATCGCTGCCGGTATCGCCTGCCTGTGGGGCCCTGCCCACGGCGGCGCCAACGAAGCGGCCCTGACCATGCTGAAGGAAATCGGCTCGGTCGAGAACATCCCGGCCTTCATCGAGAAGGTCAAGGACAAGAACTCGGGCGTGAAGCTGATGGGCTTCGGTCACCGCGTGTACAAGAACTTCGACCCGCGCGCCAAGCTGATGCGCGAAACTTGCCACGAAGTGCTGGAAGAACTGGGCCTGCAAGACGACCCGCTGTTCAAGCTGGCCATGGAACTGGAACGCATCGCCCTGGAAGACGAATACTTCGTGTCGCGTAAACTCTACCCGAACGTCGACTTCTACTCGGGCATCGTGCAGTCGGCACTGGGCATCCCGGTCTCGCTGTTCACCGGTATTTTCGCAATGGCCCGTACGATTGGTTGGATTGCGCAGTGGAACGAAATGATTGCCGATCCAGAACAGAAGATCGGCCGTCCGCGCCAGCTGTTCGTTGGTTCGCCGGTGCGTGACGTGCCGTCGATCGACAAGCGCTGATCGATCTCGACGTACACGAAGAAGCGGGCTGCGGCCCGCTTTTTTTATGGGCGTTCCTTACGCGTTGACGAAACGGGTGGGGCGGCTATACTTGGCTTTTGCATCTTGTGCGGACGATCACGCGGTCGACCGCGTGGGTTCGAGAACCCACCCTACTTATGAACCATGACAGCACATGCCGGTATTGCGGGTCATCCCTGGACAAGGGAGGCGTCGTTGCGCCCCGTCGTTTCTCCGGCATGCCGTCTGCGAAAGACATCGCCTGGCTCTCACGGGCTCGGTGAGGAAGCCTGGGCAGGCGCCATGTCTGCTTTCCTCCCGAGCCACTCCACTTTCACGAACCTTGCCTGCGTCCGCGGGCGACTGCCTTTGAACGGGCCGCCATGCGCGCGGCCGCAACTGGAGTAACAACATGAGACCGAACATCGTCGTATCGTCGCTGGACATGGAGCGCCTCGAGGCGCTGATCGATGCGCTGCCTGCCGCCCAGGCCGACAACTGCGCCGCCTTGCTGGAAGAGCTGGCGCGCGCCGAGCTGGTGGAGCCGGAGGACATGCCGCCCGACGTGGTGAGCATGAACTCGCGCGTGCGCTTCATGCTCGACGACGCGGCCGAGCCAATCGAGATGACACTGGCCTACCCGAAGGATGTGCACGGCGAGGCCGACAAACTGTCGGTGCTCACGCCGATCGGCAATGCGCTGCTGGGCCTGAAGGCCGGCGATAGCATCGCCTGGACCCGTCCGGACGGCGCCGCATGCCAGGTGCGCGTGCTCGACATCGTCTACCAGCCGGAGCGGGCGGGCGAACTGCACCGCTAAGCTGTTATTTGCACTTGCCCCGGATCTTCGCTACCGCGACGAAGGGCAGGGCCAGCAAGCCGCCGAGGAAGAAGGTTGGCTGCCGCTTCAGGCCATCCGCATGCAGGCAGTCCGGCACCTCCGCTTCCGAGAAGGCGCGCCCGAAGGTCTCGTAGGGCGTGGCGGAAATCGTGTCGTTTTCGTACCGGCGCGGGTTTTCCCTGGACTCTGTCAGTGTTTCCTTGATGGCATTGCGGATGGCGTCGTCGCTGATACGGCTGCGCAGCGTCGTCGGCTGCATGTCGGATGAAGGCTGCGGCGGGGGCAGGGTGGCAAGCGGCTCGGCATGCGCAAACCGGGCGGCAAGGACAAGACACAGCAGGCGGACAGCAGGGTGGCGCATGGCAGGCTAATCGAACGTGATGTTGCCTAATGTACACGAATAAGACAGGCCCTGCAGATTCACTCATCCGTTATTGTGGGCTGTGTACAATCAGTACTTTCAGTCAACGGAACGCCGCCATGAAACGCCTGCTGCTCGCCTGCTGTCTGCTGTTCTGCACCCTGGCCGCGCAAGCGGATGCGAACCTGAAGCGCAAGGTCGACGCCTTTGTCGACCGCTGGCACGACGATGCGGCGCATGCGCGTCCGGCCTACTTCGACAAGATCGCGAAAGACGGCATCTACATCGGCACCGACAAGACCGAGCGCTGGCGCCGCGACGAGTTCAAGGCCTGGGCCCAGCCTTACTTCAAGGGCAAGTCGGCCTGGGCCTTCACGGCCATCAAGCGCCACGTGTATGCCTCCGACGACGGTTCCATGGTCTGGTTCGACGAACTGCTGAACACGCAAATGGGCGTGTGCCAGGCCAGCGGCATCATGCGCCGCAAGGGCGACAGCTACGAGATCGTGCACTACCAGCTGTCGATGGCAGTGCCGAACGAAGTCGGCGGCCAGGTCACCCGCCTGATCAAGGACTTCGAGGCCAAGGACGGCTGGAAGGCTGCGAAGCACTGAAGGTCTTGTGATATCGTGACGCGCTTTGCAGAACGCACCCGGTATCGCTCGTGAGCACTCCCACCCCTGAACCCTACGTCGGCCGCTTCGCCCCGTCGCCCAGCGGCCCCCTGCACGCTGGTTCGCTGGTGGCGGCGCTGGCCAGCTACCTCGATGCGCGCGCCCACCACGGCGAATGGCTGGTGCGCATCGAAGACATCGACGAAGGCCGCAGCGTGGCCGGCGCCGACACGGCGATCTTGTCCCTTTTGACCTCGCTGGGCATGGTATCGGACCGCGAGGTGGTGTGGCAGAGCCGGCGCAAGCCCCTGTACGAAGCGGCGGCGCACAGCCTGGGCGAGCATGCCTATCCCTGCGGCTGCAACCGGCGCGAGATCCTCGATTCGCGCCTCGGCGTGGCGCCCGACGGCGCGGCCATCTATCCGGGCACCTGCCGCCATGGCCTGGCGCCGGGCCGCACGATGCGCAGCCTGCGCCTGCGCGTGCCCGATGCCGGCGTGGATGCCGTCACCTTCACCGACCGCTTCATGGGTACGCTGACCCAGCACCTTGCGAGCGAATCCGGCGACTTCGTCCTGAAGCGCGCCGATGGTTACTGGGCCTATCAACTGGCGGTGGTGGTCGACGATGCCGACCAGGGCGTGACCGACATCGTACGCGGTGCCGACCTGGTCGATTCGACCGCGCGCCAGATCTACCTGCAAACCCTGCTCGGCGTACCCACGCCGCGCTACCTGCACGTGCCGGTGGTGCGCAATGCCGATGGCGAAAAGCTGTCGAAGCAGACCGGCGCGCTGGCCGTGCTGCCGGGCGACGAACCAGCCGCCATCGACGCCTTGCTGCAGGCCGCGCGCTTCCTCGGCCTGCCGATGGAGCGCCCCGACACGCTCGCCAGCTTCTGGCGAGCGGCGGTTCCCGCCTGGTCAGCCATGCTGGCCGAGCGGGAGGGGCGTGCGCTGCCCGTCTAGGCCCTGCGGCGGCGCGCCATCAGGCCCAGGCCGGCCAGGCCCATGCCGAGCATGCCCCAGGTGGCCGGCTCGGGAATCGCCGCCACCATGAAGCCGCGGATCTCCCCGCCCGGATACTGGGTCGTGTGGATGTTGAGATAGGCCTGGTTGCCCGCGATGGCGTCGACCAGGGCGGCGCCCGCCGAGGCCGGGGTGCCGCCGAAGGCCGCCAGGAAGGCCGGGTCGTAGATGGTGGCATCGGTCAAGTCGAAGGACTGGCTGTAGCTGCCGGAAGTGACGCCCAAGGGGAAATCGGTAAAGGGAATCGCGATCGGCGCCACGCCGGTGAACGCGGCCGTGGTGCAGCAGTGGATGTGGGCCATGGTGGTGCTACCCAGCAGGTCGCGGAAGGGCACGTCGGCCGTCATGATGTCGCCGTCGAGGGTGAAGGTGGCGACGCTGGAGCCGGGTGAGCCGTTCGGCGGGCTTTCGGCCGGTCCGCTGGCGACGGCCCGGATGATGCCGGTCTGGGCCTGTGCCAGGGCAGGAGCGCAGGCGGCCGCAGCGGCCAGCGCCAGGATGGATAAGCTGTGCTTCATGGTATACCTCCTGATCAGGAAAGAAACCAACGCGTCACGACGTGACGCTGCGCAAAAAACTAGCACGTTGGCTCGTGGGTATACGCACGGTACGGATGGGCAAAAACCGCTGAGCAATTAGCTCAGGAGGGAAAGCGAAAAACGCCGGATATGATTCGATGACGGGGCATATGCCCTTGAAATCGAGTCATTCCTGCAACAAGCCGGTCCAGTTATTTTTTCTTCTGGATGGTGATCTCGCCATCGGCCTCGAGGAAGGCGCATTTCATTTCTTCGCGCGTGCAGTCGGCCGCGCGCAGGGCTTGCTCCAGGTCTTCGGCCGTGATGCGGCAGCGCCGCACCACCTTGTCGAAAAAGGCGCCGTCGCGGCCGATCAGCACGGCCGTGCCGTCCAGCAGTACCGACATGCGCTTGCTGTAGGCCGAGATCATCGCCACCACCGTGTTGAGGCCGAGGAGGGTGGCTGCAATGATCAGGCCGCCGGCCAGGGAGTTGTCGCCGCCGGTCATCGAATTCGACACCGCTTCCGACAGCAGCATCACCACCAGCAGGTCGAAGGGCGTGAATTGCCCGACCGTGCGCCGGCCCGAGATACGCACCATGGCCAGCAGCAGCAGGTAGACGACGCCGCCGCGCACGATGAATTCCCACCACGGCAAATCCATGTCGAACATCGCCACTCCCGTATGCACACTGATGGGGCGATTCTAATCATTTTGTTAACTTCGCGCCGCTCAGTTCGGAAGGGCGGCGCCGTAGAGCGCCTGGCTGAACGCATCGGCGTCGCAAGACATTTGTTGCCGCATCGTAGGGTGGGCACTCCGTGCCCACGCGTAAACGTCGCGCCATGTTGGCGCGTAAAGCAGGCCGATCATGTGCTGGCTCCACGCGTGGGCACAGGGCGCCCGCCCTACGCACTCATGCGCTGGTTGCTCGAGTCTACCGTGCAGGCTGAGCCAACAAGGCCGGAATCCAGTCGGACCGGCCTGGGCACGGTACAGGTGTCAGGGGCGCCGCAGCACGAATGCGGCGGGATCGCATCGGCCGCCTCACTCGCGGTGGTAGCTGCGCATACGGAACACCATGCCGCCTTTGCTGCGTTCGCAGAAGCCGCTCATGGTCTCGCCGGGCGCCAGCTCCCGGCTCAGGCGCGTGCCCGGCTGCTTGCCGGCGCAGGCGGCATGCAGTTCGTCGGGGACAACGGGCAGGGGAGGCGGAGCTGGTGGCGCGGGTGGCGCCGGCAAGGCCGGTTCGGCCGGTGGCGGCGGCGGCAGGGGCGCCATGGCAAGCGCGTGCCCGTGTGGTGGAGCGGGTGGCGCGGGCCTGGCCGGCGGCGCCGGTGGCGCGGGCGGGGCCGGGGGCGCGGGCATCTCGGCGCAGGGGCCGCTCTTGGCCGGCTTGCATTCGATGTGGACGGCGGCCTGGCTGGCGCCGGCGGCGCACAGCAGGGCAAGCAGGACGATGGTTCGTGGCTGGATCATGGTTTTCTCCTCGGATGATGGAACGACCACCTCATCCTGCCTGCGCAATGTGGAGGAAAAATGGATGCGCGGTCCAGCCTACAAATCGAAGCGGTAACCGAGTCCGTAGATCGAGCGGATCGCCTCCAGGCCGGGCGCGGCGGCGTCGAGCTTGCGGCGCAGGTTCTTGACGTGGCTGTCGATGGCGCGCTCGGTCACCTCCAGGTCGTCCTGGCGCAGCAGCTCCAGCAGGTGCGCGCGCGTGAACACCTGGCCCGGACGCCGCGCGAGCGCCGCCAGCACCTCGAATTCGCTGGGCGTGAGCGCCAGCGCCTGGCCGTGCAGCAGGGCGCGGCGCGCAGCGCTGTCGATGTGCAGGACAGGCGCCGCCGTGCAGGTCGACATGGCTGCGCGGCGCAGGACGGCCCTGATGCGCGCTACCAGTTCGCGCGGGCTGAAGGGCTTGCACAGATAGTCGTCGGCGCCCGCTTCCAGCCCGAGCAGGCGGTCGATTTCCTCCACGCGCGCGGTCACCATGATGACCGGCACCTGCGAGTAGGTGCGCAGCGCGCGGCACAGGGACAGGCCGTCGAGGCCGGGCAGCATCAGGTCGAGCACCACCAGTGCCGGCGGGGCGCGGCGGATGGCGGCCAGCGCCAGGGCGCCGTCGTGGAAGACATCGGTCTCGAAGCCGGCGGCGCGCACGTAGTCGGCCACCAGCGCCGCGAGTTCCGGTTCGTCCTCGACGATGCAGATGCGGTTCATGCGGCCTCCAGGGGCAGCGATACCGTCACGCGCAGGCCGCCGAGCGGCGAATGTGCAAAGGCGAGCGTGCCGCCCTGCGCCTCGACCAGCCGCTTGCACAAGGCCAGGCCCAGGCCGGCGCCGCCGCCCGCACGGCTGCGCGAGGCATCGACGCGATAGAAACGTTCGCCAAGTCGTGACAATGCCTCGCTTGGCACGCCGGGCGCGCTGTCGTCGACAGCGACCAGCAGGCGGCCGCCGGCGGCCTGTGCGGAAAGCGCCACGCGGCCGCCAGCGCTCGTGTAGCGCAGGCTGTTTTCCAGCAGGTTGCGCAGCACCTGGCGCATGCGGTCGGGATCGGCCAGCACGCAGGCATTCGCCGGTGCCGGCTGCACGTCGAGCGCGAGGCCGGCGTCGTCGAAACGTCCAGCGGAGGCGGCGGCTTCCTCGACGGCCAGCGCCCACAAATCGACGCGCTCCTGCCTGCAGTCGAGGGCGCCGACGTCGGCCCGCGCCAGCGCATACAGTTCGTCGATCAGGCGGTTCAGCGCCAGCACCTGGCGCAGCATGGCGGCCACGTGGTCGGGGTCGGCGCTGCGCACGCCATCCTGGATCGCTTCCAGTTGCGCGCGCAGCACGGCAAGCGGCGTGCGCAGTTCGTGCGAGGTATCGGCCACCCACTGGCGGCGCGAACGCTCGGCGTCGTCCAGGCGCGCCGCCAGCAAATTGAAGTGCTGGGCCAGTTCGCCCAGTTCGTCGCTGCGCTCGACCGCCAGGCGCGTATCGAAGCGGCCGTCGGCCAGCGCCTGGGCGCCGAGTGCCAGGCGGTTGATCGGGCGGCGGAAGTGGACCGCCAGCAGGCTGGCCGCCAGGGCGCTGAGCAGGACCCCCGCGCCGACGATGGGCCACAGGCTGGCGCCCAGCCCTTCGAGGAAGGCGTAGGCCAGGGCGTCGGTCGGTCCGCTGCTGCGCGCCACCGCGAGGTAGCCCACCGTGCGGCCTTCGACCAGGATGGCGCGGCGCGCCAGGGGCAGGGCGCCGGACGGACGGCCGGCGAGCCAGGCGCCGCTGGCGTCGAGCAGGGTCGCGCGTTCCTGCAGGCTGGGCGCTGCCTGACCTGGCGTCGGCGTCGGCGCCGGCGGCGGTGGCGGCAGCGGCGGCAAGGGCATGGCCGGCGCAGGAGGCGGCGAGGGCGGCGAGGGCGGCGAGGGCGGAGAAGCCGGCGAGGCCGGAGGCGCCGCCGGCGCGGCGGAGGCGATTGGCGCAGCTGGTGCCACGGATGCCACCGGTGCCGCCGGTGCAAGCGGTGCAAGCGGTGCGATGGCGCCAACGCGCACTTGCTGCAGCCGCGCCAGTTCATCGGCGATCCAGTTGCGCCGCGCCGTATCGCGCCGCGGCACGAAGCGCCAGCTGCCGGCATCGGCATAGCGCCGTGCCAGGTCGTTCGACAAGCTCTCCAGCCGATCGAGCTCGATCTGCACCGCGTAGTCGCCGAAGCCTTCGAGCACGGTCTGGCGCAGCAGCCAGACGGCGCTCGCGGTCACGGCCAGGATGGCCAGCAGGACCGAGAAGAAGAGACGCAGGCCGATCGAAATCTTCAAGACGCAACCGTATCAGGAGTGGGGGCAGCCCATTCTAGGCCATCGGCCGGCCGCCCAACAAAAAAACGCCCAGCGCCACGAGGGCGAGGGCGTCAAACCAGCAAGGAGGTTGCTGATGGGTGAAACGAAAAGCTCAGAAGCGGAAGTTCGCCGTCAGGCTGGCCGAACGTGGCGTGCCCGGGGTATAGCGGTAGCCGCTCTTGTTGATGCTGGCGACGTAGCGCTCGTCCGAGATGTTGTACACGTTCAGGCGCAGGTCGATATTGCGGTTGATGGCGTACGAGGCCACTGCGTCGAACACCCAGTAGGACTCGGTGTATTTCGGGGTGCCGACGGCGCCGTCGGTGCCGCGCAGGAGCTTGTCGTTGAAGCGCGCGCCGCCGCCGATCTTCACGCCCATGGGCAGCTGGTACGAGGTCCACAGGTTGAACGACTGCTTCGGCGTGTAGGTCAGCGAATTGTCGCCGTTGGCGGTGAGCAGGCGGCCCGCTTCGATGTTGGTATCCATGTAGGTGTAACCCGCGCTGACCAGCCAGTTGCGCGCCAGCTCGCCGGTGGCGCCCAATTCCACGCCCTGCACGCGCTTCTTGCCGGTCTGCGACCAGGTCAGGTCGACGGGGTCCTGCTCGACCTCGTTCTCGACGTCGGTGCGGAACAGCGCCGCGCTCAGGCCCAGCTTGCCCTTGAACAGGTCGATCTTGCCGCCGAGTTCATAGGTCAGGGTTTCCTGCGGATCGTAGATCGGGTTCTGGGCGCTGTTGACGTTGCCCGACACCGTGAAGCTCGATCCCGGCGGCGCCTTCGAGCTGGCGGCCAGCACGTAGACGCTGCTGTCGGCGGTCGGCTTGTACAGCGCCGAGACCTTGCCGTTGAAGATGGTGTCGCCGATGCTGAAGTGGGTCACCGGGTAGGTGGTCACGCCGTTGGCGGTGGCCGGCGCGCCGACGACGGTGTAGTCGCCGCTGTAGTGGTCGGCGCGGATGCCGCCGTTGAAGATCCAGCGCTCGCCGACCTTGATGGTGTCGAAGGCGTACAGGCTCTGGGTATCGATCTCGCCCTTGTTGAAGGCGCCGGTGCGGGTCGGGTTGAAGTTGCTGACCGGGACGTTGGCGTCCGGGTGGTACAGGTTGGCGTTCGGCAGGGTGCCCAGGCCGGTCAGGGTGTAGGTAATCTGCTTCTCGTTGGTCAATTCGAGGCCGGTCACCAGGGTGTGGCGCAGCGAGCCGGTGTCGAAGACCGAGGTCAGCGCGGTCTGGTTGGTCAGGATGCGGTTGGTCTGGTCCTTGACGGTGCGGGTGTTGCGCACCAGGGTCCAGGTCGACGGATCGGCGGCGTTCGGCACGCCGATGTTGGCGCCGCTGGCCAGGAAGGCCGACAGCAGGTAGTCCTGGCTGGTGCGGCCGTAGCGCGAGATGTTGTGCAGCTTGAAGCTCGGCGAGAAGTCGTGCTCGACGCGCACGGTCGCCATGTCGGCCTTGACCTTGTCGTAGTCGCGGTTCGAGCCGTAGAAGTTCTGCGGATCGACCGGCGCGGCGGTCGTCAGGTAAGGCTTGTTGACCGGGTCGGGGCTGGTGTAGCCGGGCAGGCCGACGGTCGGCACGCCGCCGTCAGGAATATTGTCCTGGTTCACGTGCAGGTAGTCGAGCACCACGCGGGTCGGGCCGTTCAGGCCGAAACCAATGCTTGGCGCCACCGCCCAGCGCTTGTCGTTGACCACGTCGCGCGCGGCGCGGCCCGAGTCCTGGGCCACTACGTTCAGGCGGGCAGCGATGCCGCGCTCGGCGTTGATGACCCCGTTGACGTCGGCCGCCACGCGTTTTTGCGAAGCGCTGCCGCCGGTGACCGAGGCGCCCATGAAGTCCTCCATGCGGGCCTTCTTGGTGACCAGGTTGACCGAGCCGGTCGGCGAGCCGCGGCCGCTGTCGGTGCCGGCCGGGCCTTTCAGGACGTCGATCTGCTCCAGGTTGAAGACGTCGCGCGAGATCGAGCCGACGTCGCGCACGCCGTCCACGAAGATGCTGCCCGAGGTGTCGAAGCCGCGCATGAAGATGGCGTCGCCGGTATTGGTATTGCCGTTCTCGCCGAGGAAGAAGGCGCCGACGCCCGGGGTGTTGCGCAGTGCTTCGGTCAGGGTCAGGGCGCCTTGCTGTTCGAAGACTTCCTTCTTGATGACCTGCACGGTCTGGGCGGTGTCGACCAGTTTTTCGGTGTACTTCGGCGAGGAAGGGCGCTCGGCCTTGAAGTCGTTTTCGGTCTTGCCGGCCACTTCGACGCGCGAGACCGGGCCGGTGGTGGCGTCGTCCAGCGCGGGCGGCGTGGTATCGGCGGCCTGGGCCGCGAGGGGCAGCAGCATGGTCGCCAGGGCGGCGCTCATTTGTTGTTGGAAGCGGCTGTGCCCGTGCTTGCGGCTCTTGATTGCTTGCATGTCTATTCCTGTTTTGCTCTCGGTTTTTTTAGGACGCCTTCAGCGGGCTGAGGCGCGGTTTTGTGCACTGGTCAACATTCTAGTAAGCATTTTTAAGTTTGTAAATGAGAATTGTTATCATTCGCGTTCCAAGTGGGGAGTATTTACCCGGTTCGGGTGAAAAGTGTTGTGAGAGGACAGGAGCCGAGTAAAACGCCGGAATATAGCGTGGTAGAAATGCAACGGTGGCATTCACGTTCGTAGCCTGTACATGCATCGGTTCCGACGCCGTACCAGCATGCCTGCCCGCTAATTTTTTGTCCGGATAGCAACAATCTCGTACACTCGAACGTGCGGCCGATTTGCGATCAACCAGGATGGCGGGCTGCAAAGGCATCCTGCCGGCGCAAGATCATCGAGAACAAAGACGCAAACAATGAAATCGCATCGACAACTACTCCGGCAGGCCGGCGCATGATGATCGTTCCCAGCTTCTGGGCCGAAGCGAGAGCCCGATATCGCCGCAAGGGCAAGCAGATCACGGTCAGGCGTTTCGGCTGGTCCGACGCCAGCCAAGAGGATGCACAGCAGAATGCCCAGCGGCGTGTCGACGAAGCGCTGGCGCGTGCCGCCTCCGGCGAACCCTTGCCGCGACGCGAGCGCAAAGTGCCGTACAACGGCGGCGACGGGCTGCCGATCCGGGAGGAGGTTGTCGACCGCGTCGGCGAGACCGTCATTACCCGCAATGGCTACGGCGCACGTTGCATCAACACGCCGAACGTGCTGTTCGTCGACATCGATTTCAATGATGGCCCTGGCAAGCGCGTGATCTGGGGCGCTGCACTGTTCCTGCTCGCAGGCGCTACGGTGATGCTGGTTCTGATGGCGGTGGCCGGCAAGAGTCTTGGCAGCTTGTTGGCTGCGGCTGTGGTCGGCGTTTTTCTGGCCCCGGTGTTGTCGTTCCCGATTGCGAAGCACATCCATCGCCTGGCCGTCCGGGGCCGGGGTGGGCCGGAGGAAATCGCCCGCGCAAACATTCTGCGTTTCATGAGCACGCGTCCGGGCTGGCTGGTACATCTCTATCGTACGCCCGCCGGCTTGCGTCTGCTCGCCACCCATCGCCTGTTCGATCCGCTGGAAGCCGAGGTGGCCGTATGCTTCCAGGCACTGGCCGCCGATCCTGTGTACGCGGCCATGTGCTTGAACCAGCACTGCTTCAGGGCACGCGTGTCGGCCAAACCCTGGCGCATCGGCATCGGGGACCATATGAAGCCGCGGCCCGGCACTTGGCCGGTCTCGCCCGAGCGGCTACCGGAACGGCGTGCGTGGCTGGAACGCTATGACCGCGCAGCCACAGGGTTCGCCGCCTGCCGCTATATCGAGTCGATCGGCAAGGGCGCCAGCATGCCGGCCGCGCAAGCAGTGCAGCAGCTGCACGATGAACTGTGCCAGGCCCATTCCAAGCTGCCCATCGCCTGACGGGCCCGTTGCATTGGGTGGCGGCCCTGCTTGCACTGACTGGAAGACCAGCCGGTTTCTCGATTTCTACGCGAGGGCGGCAGCGAATATCCAGTCCGTGTGTGGCTTGCCCTGCCGTGCGGCCGGGCAAGCTCAGTCCGCGGCCGCCGCTTTTGCGTAGGTGCCGCGCAGGCCCATGGGATTGTCGTCCACGCTCAGCTGGCCCTTGCTGGACGACAGGCTCAGGGTCTTGAACGGCGCCGGCTGCAGTTCGCCCGGATTCAGCACCACGAAGCCGGCAATGCGCTTGCGGACGCGTTCGGCCGGCACCTCGAACCAGGTCCACGCGTCCTTGCTGCCGGCACGGCGCAGGCCGGCGCGTTTCCAGGTTTCAGTGCCGGGCATCTGGGCGATGGCGTCGCCGTTCGGACCGCTGACAGCGCTGGCCTTGCGTCCGGAAGCGCTGTCGAACTGCACCTCGATGCCGCCCACCGGGCCGGTCGACGGCACGCCGACAATGGCTACCCAGATGCCCTGGCGCGGGTCTTTCTTGAGCGAGAGTTCAGATTCGGTGAACAGCCGGAATTTGCCGGGCCGCGGGGTATGCGGCGTGAGGACGATGCGCTGGCCGTCGCGCTTCCAGGTGCCTTGCGCCGCCATGTCGGTGGCGCCGTACATCAGCACCCACTCGAATTCGCCGGATTTCTTCAGCAGCAGTTCGGAGCCGACTTCGGTCATGCCGCTCAGGTAATAGTGGCCGGTGGGATCGCTGGTATCAGCGGCGGTGGCAGCCATGCTGCCGAGGAGGCAGGCGCTGGCCAGGACGAATTTCGAAAGAAAACGCATGAAATCCTCACGGTGGGCGACGCAGGAGATGATATTTCTTGTTGGAAAGCAAGTTCTTGTTCAAGCTCAGCCATACTATGCCGCAGCAGAAGCGTCGGTGTCGCCATGCTGGAATGACGCTGTCAAGGGCCAAGTTCTTCACAGAAACTGTGGATAAACTTGTGCGTCACTGCCATTGCGGAAGATCAAGTGATTGATTTAAAAGGAATTGTTCCGCGCGCCTCGGAATCAGGCAGCGCAGCCTTTATGCACAGCAGCATCTGCCGCCTTCAGTACACGTCGCGGCGGTAGCGGCCCTGGGTCGCAAGCTCGTCCAATGCTTCCGAGCCCAGGGCGCTTGCGAGTGACTCATGCACGCCGGTCGCCATTCCTTGCAGGCTGCCGCAAACGTAGATGGCGGCGCCGCGTGACGTCCACTCGCGCAGTTCTTCGCCGCGTTCGGCCAGCAGGTGCTGCACATAGCGCGGCCCATCGCCATCGCGCGAAAAAGCGAGGTCCAGGCGCGCCAGTTGCCCGCCATTGCGCCAGCCCTGCAACTCCTCGCGGCACAGGAAATCATGCGCGGCATTACGCTCGCCGAACACCAGCCAGTTCTCGACCACGCCCGCGTCGATGCGCGCCTTCAGGTGGGCGCGCAGGCCGGCCAGGCCGGTGCCGTTGCCGATCAAGATCAGCGGCCGCGCCGCGTTCTCGCCCAAGCGGAAGCGCGCATGGGCACGCACGCGCAAGGCGATGGTGTCGTCCAGCGCCGCGCCCAGGCAAAGCCAGCCCGATGCCGCGCCGGCGCTGCCGTCTTCGTGCCGTTGCAGGCGTACCAGCAGTTCCAGCTTGCCCTCCGAAGGAATCGAGGCGATCGAATATTCGCGCGGCAGGTCCGGGTCGCTTGGCGCGCATACCTGCACCAGGTCGCCCGCTTCCCAATCGGGCAGGGCGCCCGCACGTGGCGCCAGCGCGATGCGGTACAAGGGCGCGCCGGCGCTGCCCGGATTGAGCAGCGTGCGTTCCAGGATGCGCCACTGGCCATAGGCCGGCGCTTCCCAGTCCGGCGCGTCGCTGGTGCCGGCCAAGTGGCTCAATTGATGCTGCCAGCTGGCGATGGCCTCGCCGTCGGCGCGGTCGACCTCGATGCGCGCGAACAGCGGTGTGGCGCCGCGCGCGCCCAGCCAGGCGTCGAGGGCGCGGCCGAAGCCGCAGTAATTCGTGTAGCTGCTGTCGCCCAGGGCCAGCACGCCGTAGTGCAGCTGCGACAGGTCTGCTTCGCCGGCCATGGTCACGCCGGCAAAGCGCGCGGCGGCATCGGGCGCGTCGCCTTCGCCATAGGTGCTGGCGATGAACAGGGCGCGCGTGGCGCTGGATAGCGCCGCCGGGTCGAGAGCCGAGATGCACACGGCGCGCGCATTCAGGCCGCCTGTGCCCAAGGTGGCAGCGGTCTGCTGGGCCAGGAATTCGGCGTTGCCGGTCTGGCTGGCGTGGATCACCAGCCAGTCGCCCTCGGCCGGGGCCGGCGCGGCCGCGGTTTTCGGGCGGCGCAGCAGGGTGGCGCACATGCCGCCATACGCGGCCAGCATGGCCAGGGCCATGCCCCAGCGCAGGGGATCGATGGTCATCATTGCAGCATGGCGCGCCAGGCGCGCGTGGTGATTTCTTCCAGGCCGGTGCCGCGCTCGCGGCGGCGCAGCAGGCGCGCAGCCAGGTCGCGCTCCTCGGCAAAGGCCAGGCCGGCTTCAAAGCCGAGCACGGTGATGGTCGTGGACAGCGCATCGGCCGCCATGCAGCTCGGATGCAGCACGGTGCTTGATGCGACGTCGTTGGCGATCGGGTAGCCGCTGCGCGGGTCGAGCGTGTGCGAGGCGCGCCGCGCGCCATGGTCGAAATAGCGCCGGTAATCGCCCGAGGTGGCGACGGACAGGCCGTGCAGGGCGGCGACAGTCTCGACGCTGTCGGCGCCGGGTACGCCTTCGAGCGTGACCCACCAGGGCTGGCCGTCGGGCTTGGTGCCGGCGCCGCGCAATTCTCCGCCGATCTCCGCCAGGTAATGGCGTACGCCATGCTGCTCCAGGCAAAAGGCAAGGCGGTCGACGGCATAGCCCTTCGCCACCGAGGACAAATCGAGCAGGGCGCCGCCGGGCTGCAGCAGGCGGCTTTGTGCCCGGTCGAATGCGGGATGCAGTTGCGCGCGCCGCGCCAGCACGTCGTGCACGGCCTGCGGCGCCGGCGCGTAGTAGCCGGCCTGGTCGTAGCGCCGCTCGGGGCCGAAGCCCCACAAATTCACCAGGGCGCCGGCAAAGGGATCGTAGGCGCCGCCGCTGGCGTGGTGTACGCCGAGCGCGTAGTCGAGCACTTCGGCAAAGCGCGGCGGAATCGTCGTCCAGCTGCCGGCGGGCGCGCGGTTGTAGCGGCCCAGTACCGAGTCGGGCAGCCAGTGGCTCATCTCGGCCACGATGCCGTCGAGTTCCGCCTGCATGCGTTCGCCGAGCCGGCTGCGCACGCCGGCAGGCAGCATCAGGCGCGCCGACCAGCTTGTGCCCATGGTCGAACCCGCCGCGTCGAACAGCGTGCTCGTAGCGGGGGGAGGGGAAGGATCGATTTTGAGCGGGACGAGGACTTGGCGCATAAAAAATGGAAAGCGGGGGCGCCGTGACAGCGCCCCCGCAAGTCGTGAAACTTACTCCGGCAGGATTTCGAGCGAGCCGGTGTAGGCGTAGCGGCGGGTCTCCGGCGCGTCCGGCGGCGGCGCGCCCTTGCCCGGGGCCGGCGGATACACCGCGTTCACCCAGTACATGTTCGGCGCCGGCAGCTTGATGCTGGCTTCGCCCTTGGCATCGGTGGTCTGGCGCACTTCGCCCAGTACGCCGCGGTAGCGCACGCCGCCCGGCACCATGCTGAAGTCCAGCTTGGGCAGCGGTTTGCCGTCGAGCAGGAAGCGCACGCGCAGGGTTTCGCCGCTGCGCAGATCGTTCGGATTACTCAGCGGGATCATCTCGAGGCCGGCATTCGTCGGCTTCAGCGCGCCGTCGCTGGTTTTATTGGCCGAAACAAAGGTCTCGATGCGCTGCACGGTGATGGTTTTCTTCACTTCGGTGGCGCCGGCCGGCACCTGCTTGGCGAAGTCGGCTTCGCTGCCGCGGAAGCGCTTCACCTCGCTGCCGTCCTTGTAGCTGCCGAAGACGTTCGTGTTGACCATCGCGATGCGGTAGGTGCCTTCCTGCGGCAGCGGGATGTCGACGCTGGTGCGCATCTTGCCCATCACGGCTTCCGGCGCCGGGCTGGTGCTGCCGTCCGGTGCGGTGACAGTCAGGCCGGTCATGCGCAGCGGCATGTGGTCGACGTCGAACAGGCCTTCGGAAATGGCGCCGTCGACCGTGACCCAGGCGTTCTTGCTTTCGACCATGGTCGAGGTCGGCACCATCCAGGGACGGTGGGCGCTGGCGGCGCCGGCGCTGGCGGCCAGCACGAGGGCGAGGACGCCGTGTTTGATCAGGCTATTGTGCATGTTCGACTCCGTTTTATTTATTTGATTTCGATGGAAACGGCGCCCAGCTCTTCCTTGCCGTTGGCGCTGGCCGCGACCTTGCCCTTGGCCGGCAGCGTGAAGGGCACGCGCACCAGTTCGCGCCCGCCCGCTTCGCGCGCCGCTTCGATGACCAGCTTGTAGTCGCCGGCCGGCAGCTTGTCGATGCCGGTACGGGCCGGGCCGAAACTCATGGTGTGGCTGCCGGCAGCGCGGGTGGCGCCGGAGACGCCGTCCATCGGCAGCGTGGTTTCGCGGCCGGCCTTGCGCCACCAGGTGCGCATGTCCTTGACCCATTTTTCGCCGGCATTGTCTTTCTTCTTGACGTCGTACAGCACGGCCAGCGTGGAAGCAACGGACTGGTCGGCGCGCTCGATCCAGATCGCGACGTAGGGCTTGTGGTACTCGGCCACGTTCATCTGCGGCAATTCGAACTTGACGGACAAATCGGCGGCCAGCGCACCGCTGGAAAGCAGCGGCAGGGACAGGACGGCGAGCGAGGGGGACAGTTTCATGCAGTGCCTTCTTATATGGAGGGGGAGATTAATGAACGCCATTACTTAATGAACGAACAGCAGGGCGAGCACGGCCGGCAGCACGATGCCCAGGCCGATCACGGGCCAGGTCGACGGCCGGTTGGCCGCGTGGTACTTCAAAATCAGGAAACCGGTGATGCAAAAAATGATGCAGGCGATGGCGAACAGGTCGATGAACCAGCTCCAGGCGGCGCCGGTGTTGCGGCCCTTGTGCATGTCGTTCAGCCAGGAGATCCAGCCGCGGTCGGTCTTTTCGTATTCCGCCTTGCCATCGACGCCGATGCGCAGCCAGGCGTCGCCGCCCGGACGGGGCAGGGCGATGTAGCCGTCTTCCTCGCTCCACTCGGCGGAGCGGGCGCGCAGGTCGACCGGGAAGGCGCCGTTCGCCCATTCAGCCAGTTTGCTTGGGACCGGCGCCTCGGCGTCGGCATGCTGCCCGGCGTATGCCTTGAGTTCGGGCAGCAGGGCGGCGGGCACGGTGCCGGACAGGCGCGTGACCTGGGGTTTGGATTCGATCTGGGCGGCGTGGTTCAGGGTGAAGCCGGTGATGCTGAACAAGAGCATGGCCATCAGGCAGATGGCCGAGCTGATCCAGTGCCACTGGTGCAGCTGCTTGAGCCAGAGCGCGCGCTTTGCGCCGGGCAGGGCGGCGGGTGCAGGCGTGGTGCGCGACGGATTCTGGACGGACATGCAGGATTCCTGTTGAGTTGACTCGTAAATGATAACCATTATCATTTGGAGGGTCAACAAAAAAGGCGCGGGTCGGTAGGGCATCGAGCAAACATGCCGGCCCAACATGTCACAAAAAGTAAAGCTGGCGCCTATGCCACTCGGATGTTGCGTTACAATACCTGCCGCTATTGTGCTATGTCAGCGAAGTTGAATATCTCTGCCGCAACAACAGTCCTTCCCCCACAACTTGATGTCTTGAAGTGCGATCCGCTAACCGGTCAGGCCGTGCCGCGGAAGGTTAACCCAACCCGCCAAACTCGCGAAGCGCGAAGAAAGGTGAGCAAGAATGATGCAACAATATAACGCCAACTCCTACCTGTTCGGCGGTAATGCGCCGTACGTGGAAGAGTTGTACGAGGCCTACCTGAACAATCCGGGCTCGGTTCCGGACAACTGGCGCGCCTACTTCGACAACATGCAGCACGTGCCTGCCGTCGACGGTAGCAACCGCCCGGACGTGGTTCACTCGTCCGTCATCGCCTCGTTCGCGGAACGCGCCAAGCAGGGCCCGATCCGTACCGTGACCGCCGCCGCCGGCGAAGTCGATCCTGAAATGGCACGCAAGCGCGTTGCCGCCACCCAGCTGGTCGCCGCTTACCGCAATCTCGGCTTGCGTTGGGCCAACCTGGACCCGCTGCAACGCCAGGAACGTCCACCGATCCGTGAACTCGATCCGTCGTTCTACGGTTTCACCGACGCCGACCTCGACACCCAGTTCAACATCAGCAATACCTATTTCGGCGGCGAGAGCGCATCCCTGCGCGACCTGCTGCAAATGCTGCGCGACACTTACTGCCGCTCGATCGGTGCGGAGTTCATGTACGTCAGCGACCCGACCGAAAAGCGCTGGATCCAGGAACGCCTGGAATCGATCCGCTCGACCCCAACCTTCTCGGCCGAGAAAAAGCGCCACATCCTCGAACGCCTGACGGCCGCCGAAGGCCTGGAACGCTACCTCCACACCAAGTACGTCGGCGCCAAGCGCTTCTCGCTCGAAGGCGGCGAATCCTTCATCGCCTCGATGGACGAAACCATCCAGCGCGCCGGTGAAAAGGGCATCC
>Ga0308160_10002936_pt1 | contig 19821 bp, 30 predicted proteins | sample PhyFR1_FD_201036 | JGI IMG/M metagenome (GOLD analysis project Ga0308160, IMG submission 201036) | Phyllosphere microbial communities from UC Gill Tract Community Farm, Albany, California, United States - DLSLF.R1 | ecosystem: Host-associated > Plants > Phyllosphere > Unclassified | place: USA...
GTCTCTATATGCTGTTCAGGCTAATTCTAGGTCGATTACCTACACAGACCGAAAGAGAGGGTACGTTCGTATCTTCATGGGAAAAGGAAGCGATGCTGATGTCAGGTGATTCTATTGTCCGGTCCTCCGGGATATGGTAAAACAACATTAGCCCATATCGTAGCCCAACAAGCAGGCTATAAAACGCTCGAGATCAACGCATCAGACGATAGGTCCGCTGCAACCGTAACGACTCGGATCAAGAATGCGATCGACTCCGGATCTGGATTGGCCAGCGATGGGAAACCGACGTGTGTCGTCATTGATGAGATTGATGGAGCTAGTGGAGGGGGTGATGCGGTTTGTCGAATCTTTCTGTCATTGGTTCTCGCTGACTCTCCAGAGCTTCGTTCGGAGTTTGATTAAACTAATACAGGATGTTCCAGCGAGGAAGAAGAGTGAGCTGCTTGTGACTGTCCGATGGACGGCACTGACATATAGCGAACACTCCTGCCAAACCTCTTCGTCGTCCCATCATCTGTATTTGTAACGATCTGTGAGTTACAATCCCATACGACGGGTTGCTGAAGGCAGATACGCCACGTCTCTGCGGCCACTACGACCTTATGCCCGAATCATTCGATTCAAGAAACCTCAAGCGCAATTCCTGGTCAAGCGTCTTAGGGAGATTTGTGAACGAGAAGGACTTGAAGCCGACCTTCGAGTACTGACTCAGCTGGTCGAGATGACTTCTGGTGACGTTCGAAGTTGTCTCAATACTCTTCAAGTAGGTTGCCACTGGATTCATGAGGGTGGCATCTGATGTGCAGTTTATCAAATCAAAATCACCGATAGTCACATCAGACCTTCTCAAATCCTCCTCCGTCGGTCTCAAAGATGCCGGAACGTCCCTCCAGACAGTCTGGAATACTCTCACGATCCCGGTCGCCGCCAAGCAACGTCGTAAGATACAAGCGATAGACGATGGTCGTTATGTCGATAAGCTCGCCTTCGCGATCCAGGCTTGTGGCGACTATGATAAAGTCCTTCAAGGTTTATGGGAACATTATCCGAATTTGCTACCTAATGACAAGAGTCTGGGCAATGTGGATAGACTACATGATTGGGTCATGTTTTATGATCGTCTCGCGGGACGAGTGGGGGAGAGCCAGGAATGGGAATTGATGGGTTTCATGAGTTATGGAATCGTTCCTTGGTATACTCATATGGCCTCACCTGCGAACAATACCAAACATGTCGAGTGGCCGAAATCGGATTACGAAGTGGGTTCTCTAGTCCGGATCTGACGTGGTAGCTGATACTAGGCTTATGTGGCGAGAACTGCTAATGAGGAGATTGGGACTTCCCTCAAAGCTCTCGTGCCGCCCGTGCTGAGATCCCTCTTCAACCCCACGACGATAATGACGGAGCTGGTGCCGTATATGATGAGGATCATTTCGCCACCTCTGAGACCGGTAAGCTCGTGGGAAGCTCGCCGATGAGACCAAGCTGAAAATCAGGTCAATGCGAATATCGTCAAGCCGGCCGAGAAGGCTGTACTGGCTCGTCTGGTCGACCTGATGATCCCTCTCGGGCTCAAGTTCTGGATTGAGAAGAGTGAATCTGGACAACCTATGATGCGATTAGAACCGTACACCGCGCAGCCCCTACCTCGGAGCCAAGCTGACAAACAGCCCCATCGACGTGTTCGTCACATATGATGGTAAGCGAGCGGATGATATCGCTGCGTCGCGATTCGCAGTTCGTCAATTAGTGGCTCAAGCTGTATGCCACTATCTTCTGATGTCAGAGATAAGCTGATAGACAGATGGATGCAGAGATAGCAAGGCGCCGAGGTCAAGCCGATGGCAAGGAGGCTATGGGAACTCGCGAGTCGCTCCAAGGAATGTACGGTGCTGCAAAGTACGTCTGACGTTGGTGATGCTCTACCTGAATGACGCTAATGGTCAGGCAAGGGAAGAAGGTAGAAACGAAAGAGGTCGTGAGTTCCCGACTGAGATGGGTTATGACGCAGGCTTATCTCCTATTTTAGATACCAACGGATTTCTTCGGTCGAGCTGTATCTAAACCGATCCCAATCACGCTAGGTGACGAAAATGGCGATAGCGAACGTGAGTGTATTGACATGTTCCGTGCCGGGTCGGGTGTCAAGAGTGACTTGCTGACCTTATCAGCGTCACCAGTTGTTTTGGAGATAAGAAAGAAATTCAGGGCATTGTACAAATTCCACGAAGGGTCTTCGAGTGCCGTCAGAAAGAGTGTCAAGATGAGTACGCTGATGTAGTCCTGTAGGCGATAGTGGCCAGACTTGTACAGTAGGAGAGTTAGATAGGGTTTCGTGGCTTACCAAGTGGACGTCATTTGGTTGTAGATTGTCGTATCTCAGCACCATATCTGCTGAAGATAGCTTATCTTGATGCAATCTTGCATCATCTGTTCGTGGCGTTGTCGTGTCTGGATGGAAAGTGCGTATGCTAGACGGCAATCCCGATCACTAGTGATATTGTACCGCCTTTTGACGTGATCTCCCAAGCTCATTGCGTGTCTTGTGTCATATGATCTAACACGGCATTTAGATGCCGCCTACCGGCTGGCTGTTCTGCACTGACCGTGATCTCGCGATACTTGGGCTGTGATGGCGTAATCCCTTATTATTGCTCATCGGGAGTTTACCAGTTGTGTAACCCACTCCCACATGAGAGAGGCGGCTTTACCCTGCGTACGAAACAATCAATCTGGTGGCGCCGTGTTTCCCGGCAAGATGGGGTATGACCAGAGGCACGGCGCTAGACGCCCATAATCTCCGAGAAAGATCGCGGGGAACTGTAAATTACCCCATGAAAGGGAGTAACATGCAAGGGTAATCGGTACTTTTATGTCAAATGAACCCTTCAGGACACACTCAAATGAGGGAAAAGAAACCCTTTTTGTGTAACTCTGTTGAACATTACTTTTTGTAGTAATTTCAAAGGGTATACGGTTAAAGGAGAGGGTAGGTGCGTTTGAGTGAGAGGATGGCAACGGAGCAAAGGGAGAATGAGATACAGCAGCAGTGGATACCCATCTCCTCTATCATTCAATCTGTCAGAGTAGTTCATAGTCAAGTACAGCTGTCTTTCTAGGCGCTTCGAACCACCCCTTACTTGCTGTGAATTCGGATACCGCTTGCTTGTAAGTCGTTGTCTTTCAATCTTCGGCTTGGGCCGGGCGAGAATCGGTCAGGAAGGAGGAGGTATCTCGTGGGAGCGGTGGTGCTTTTGAGTGGCCTAGGACATTCATTCCATCCTACTCGGGTGTATGAGTCTATCTCGCGGCTATGTACTACTGGCTGGAGCGCCTGACTCGATATGAGCGGCGTACAGGTTCATTGTGTCGAGGGAAATGGGACGAAAAGACACCTTATCTCTCTATCGGGATGTCCCGGTAATGAGGCGTTTCCCGTCTGGAATCGAGACATCGAGCCCTCGACACGTCCATCACGCTCCTCCAGCCCTCTTGAATTGTGCATGTTGTCCAGATCATGCAATGCTATCTATGCATAGGGCGAACTAGATCTTTATGTAAACTCTTGCTGACAAATAGGTCTCGCGACCCAATCCAGCGCTCTTATCTCTGCTCCATACGAATACGCCCGCACTATATCAATAGATTATACGCAATACACACATCGATACATTAATATACCAACCTCGACTCGATCTTGATTGATTCGCTTCTTCAAGAACTAGACTAGAAAACAATATTCAAGCTGGCTTCATAAACCAGTTCCGATAAACCCCTCCGACCCCCTTGTGCACGTTTGAGATCCGTCTCGCGGCACTTCTCCCTTGTTTCCTTGCTCAGTCTACGACCATTCCATTCCAAACCAACATCAATTTAATAAACACATACTACGACTCCTTGTTGTTAACATAAACAATACACTTGTATCCTATCGATATCTTAATTAATCGAATCAAACGAATTTTCACACAAAACGATTTGTACGAAATAAATCATATAACATGTCGTCAACATCGCCTTTCTCTGAACCCATCCCCTCTCCTCCTCTTCAGACTGTCGCTGCGGCAGTGGCTGCCCCGGCCAAGCCTAAATCGAAACCCCGAAAACGAGTCAACACTGCCGAGAAGCGTCATCAGCATAACGCCATCGAGCGTGCTCGACGTGAGAGCCTCAACAACAAGTTCTTGACTCTTGCTCGACTCCTCCCTTCTTTGGCCAACCACCGACGACCATCAAAGTCGGCGATTGTCAACGGGTCGATCGGTCATGTCAACAAAGCACGCGAGCAGCGTCTACTTGCTGCTACCTTACTGAAGGAGCTTTGCAAGGAGCGTGATGAGCTCTTCGACGAGGTCAATGAGTGGCGAAAAGCCAGTGGCGTTGGTCGAAGAGAAGGTACGCAGCACGCTTGGAATGACGAGATGGAACAAGTTTGCAGTGTCGAGACTGAAGTCTTTGGCAACTTTGCTTCCATGGGTGGTGACGATGATGGAGAAGATGAGCCCGAGGCTGTCGAGCCCGTCTTTGCCATGCCTTCGACGACCACTGCCAACGGTTTGTTTACCCCTCGAGACTCTGTCGACATCGATCCCATGACCATGTTTGCTCAGCCTCAACGACCTTCTCACGCTTCCGTCAACCTGCAAGCTATGAACTGGTCTCACGAATTCGCCAACCAGCTCAGCGCTTCTGTCAATCATCAGAACCCGACTCCCAGCATGTCCAACAGCACTCCACTACCATTTAGTGCGTTCATGTCTGACTCGACCGATTCTCCGGGTACCTCGCATCTTGGAAACAGCATCATGCTCACTCCACCTACGACAGCAGATCCGATAAGCTTGTACACTCATACTCCATCGCCTCCTGCGCCTCGACCTTCAAGCGCCGGTATGGATATCAAGCCTACTCTACCGATTCCTCAGCGACAAAACTCGGCTCAACCTTGGACACCTCAACAGCTTCTGTTCCTGCAGCAGATCCAACAACACCAAGCTCAAGTCCGACAACATCAACAGAACCTCGCTCATCACTATACCGCTTTCCCCGCCAACGTTGCTGCTGGTAGTAACAACCCTGCCGAGGGTTTCACCCAGTCTCTCATCGCTACCATGTTCCCTCAACAGGCTCATGTCGCCCCCATCCAACCTCAAGCTCACTCGACAAATATGGGCATGGGCATGAACATGAATCTCGCCCAAGGTGGGAATGGCGGTATGGAGCAAGTCCAGCAATGGCGAAAAGCAGCTCTTACCAGCTTCCTCCAACAGCACGGTCATGCCAACGCTCAACTTCCTATGCCATCGGTCTCGCCATACCAACAACCAATGCTCACGCCTCTCATGGGCTTGAATGGTAATAGCTGGTCGCCGGAGAACGGGGAAGGTTTCTAGGTGGTGGAGATAATGTTGTAATCGGTTCCAAGTAGTAGTTGAATAGTGAATAGTCTTGCTTAGTTGTCCTTGCTCTCTTGATTTCTGGTTGTTCAGTTGACGGTTCAGTACGTTGTAGTATTACATGCACACTCGTCAAGCTCATTCTCTCAGCAGCATCATGTCAAGATTATACTAGTCAGAACGAGGTCGTAAGAATAGTTTTGCTGGAATTCGGAATGAGGATGTTGCCCCGCGGCACGTGATATATGGCGAGCTTATGAATCATCTTCAACGCGGGTCAAGAGTATGATCATCAACCTTCTTATCGCTCATTATAACCTCGATTTAGCCTGATAGGAGGAGATAGTACCACTAGCGTATTTACATAGCTTAGTCAATCATGCCCGGCACAGCAAAGCGGAACTCGTACGTTCCCGTTGACGACAAGACCGCAGGTCGAAGTACTGGAACGCCACGACAAGCCGACCGATTCGACCAACGCCTCGACACGGTCAAGCACGGTTCTCCAAGACCTCAAACTCTCGAAGACAAATTACGACTCGAAGCTCTAGGTCAGCATGCACCCGGCAAGAGTAAAGTCGTCAAATTACCACAATGGCCTCCCAATCTCAATGAAGATCGTATAGCCTACCTTACTCGTAAAGCGACAACTTGGGCCTTGGCACATAGTTTCGTACTCGTACCACCTCACCCTGTGGACGATAATGTGGATCCAAGGGACCGGCCGTCCTCCTTACCTCCCATTCGAGCGCAACCCGCCCCACTATCTCTCTTCCCCACCCCATTCCCTCGTCGGCTATATCAACAGGCCAACTCACTGCAGAATATTCTAAATGCCCTCTACATGCGTGTGACCCTCGACTGGACATTCATGGATAGGATCATGGAAAAGGTTGCTCCTGTGGATGCGTTCCAGGCGCGTCTGTACCATTACGCTAAAAAGATGCGTGGAAGGGCAAACACGGTATGTCCATTCGATATCGATAGGAGCTCGCTCATGTACAGAGTCGACAGCTTGGTATCTTCCGATCAGATTATCTTCTCCATGAGCAGGAAGCAGGCAAGCCGCTCGAGCTCCGTCAAGTCGAATTCAACACTATCGCTTCGTCTTTCGGGGCACTGTCCCAACGAGCAAACGAACTTCATAGGTAAGTCAGACTGCTTGGAGCCTGAGCTCATGATAGGTACTTGACGAGCTCTACTGGTGGCTACTGGGGAGTCGATCCATTACTGCAGGACATGCGGAATTATGCTTCGCCAAAAGCCCTATATGGCGTTGCGGAATCTCTTGCTCACGCCTGGCGAGCTTACGGGAACAAGCAAGCTATCATCTTGATGGTCGTTCAACCTGGAGAGAGGAATATCTGGGATCAGACTCTGATCGAATTCGAGCTCCAGTCTCGGTGAGTATTTGCTCATCGTTTGTGATCAAGCTGACGAGTAGTCACGGAATCAGGCTAGAACGCAGAACGTTTAAAGAGCTGCAAGACAAGCACAAGCCAATGGGTATCGAGAGAATCAAGAATCGTCTACTTCTACCGGGAATGGTCGACGCTCATGGCTGGTCGGAAGTCGCTGTCGTCTACTTCCGAGCTGGATACGCACCAGAAGATATGATGGACGCAGGACCCGCTCCCTGGGAAGTCCGAGAATTGATCGAAAAATCCACAGCTATCAAATGTCCTTCGATGGCGATGCAACTAGCTGGATGCAAAAAGGTTCAACAAGTCTTGGCTGAACCTGGCGTCCTCGAAGAGTTCTTGCTAGGCGCAAAGAGACCTGATACTGGATTTGGTACCGGACGAGGGGTCTTGACCGATGCGGATGTCGTGCGAGTGCGGGAGACATGGATGGGAATGTGGCCTATGGATCATACACCTGCGGGTGAGGAAGGTCGGAACCTCGCCATGACTGAATCGGAACGATTCGTCCTCAAGCCACAACGAGAAGGAGGAGGAAACAATATCTACCGAGGCGACATTCCACCCAAACTACACGAACTAGCTCAGACAAAGGTGAAAGCAGGTACTCCATCGGCGATCGAGCAGTACATCTTGATGGAATTGATCAAGACTCCCGAGGGATTGCACAATTGGTTGTTGAAGGGAGGAGACATGGTTCCAAGAAAGGCAGAGGTGGTCAGTGAATTGGGGATCTACGGCGCTATTCTCTACCTAGATGAGAAGGTGATCTTGAACAAGAAGATTGGATCGCTTTTGAGGACAAAAGGGAAGGAGAGTGACGAGGGAGGTGTTGCTATCGGTTCGTTCCTTGGCTCCAGTCTGGTCTATTGCTGACATTTCCAGGCATCAGTTCTATCGACAGCCCTCTGTTGGTCGAGGACGACTACACTGATGTTCCTCAATCTGGCGAACCAGTCCCAGAGAAGCGACCTTACGATCCCATTCTTGGTCTATAGGAGTCGCAGATGTCTTCGAGAGCCGTCGAGAGCCGGTGATCGGGAAATTTCGTAGCAGGCAGGTGTTTACTGGGTAGATATCGTGCTCGGTCTTGGGATATGTGAGCTTTGGTCATTGGATTCTATACCATATGCATGACAGTGTATCTTGAGATTCCCTTGGAACAGATACTGATTTACCATGCCCTGGGTCGGCTTCTGCTGTGGTCAATGAGGGATATGGCGCGATCTAGCCGGATGTACCCACCATTGCTGCCTTTCGCATTACACATTCATCGTTCACTGTCCTGATTCCCGAGCTTCTTGAATGCCCTTCATACTAAGCGTCAGCGTACCTACTCAATATGTCGACTGGAGACGAAGCCTCACGAGATCTCGGTGACGCGTTCACTGCATATCGTAGACTTGCCCCTCGATACACAGACCAGGATGAACGCTCAAAGCTAGCAGCTTGGCATGTCTTTCTCGTCTTCCCTGAGACCAGCAAATCTGCTCGATACATGCGCTCACGTCCGCCTGAACCTCCATATGGATGTTTGGTCGGACGTGGTCCTTCAAAGCCTTCCACCACTCCGAAATCGCATGAGCCAAAAGCCATTTCTGCTTCACCCCATACCCTACCAACGTATCCTCCTTCCACCAATCGGCCAGTGTTTCAAGGTTGTCGATTTGATAAGGACGTTCTAGGCCGGAATCTAGGAACGCCTTGATTCGAGAGACAGAGAGAACTGTGATTGAGGGTTCTCGGCTGGATCGATTGATGAGATTGCGAGATAAACGCGTAGGCGACTTCTGCGCTTGGTCCCTGCTGGCGGCTCTGGTGGGTGGTGATGATGCTAGTCGTTAGTGCTAGCCGGGAATATTGCGTCACAAACAATTCCAGAAGGGTATCGCAAACCGCGATGGACGTGGCCAATTACCTTGAGCAATGACTCCCTGAGGTCCTGCTACTGCAGCGGAAGTTGAGCCACGGAAATAGGAACGACTCGCACCACAGCTTCTGTCGGCTTGAGATGTGTTGTCGAGATTGTGACCTATGACAATGAGCTGTCTCCAGAAAGCGAAGTGAGCAGAAATTGAAAGACATACCATTCGATGCAGCGATTGCATATTGTAGCAGATACGCATCGAAATCATCATCATCATTGGGCAAAGGATCGACTCTGGACTTCTTGATGGCGTATTGCAATAGACACCTTTCCAGATCGTCATCCGCCCCCGATCTTCTCTTCCTCTTCGTTTCCTCCTTTGCGACGGGCGCGTATAGGCTCGATTGGAGATCTCGTACTTCCCTCTCTGCCATTTCTCGGTTTCTCTTCTCCACCTCTACCTGCCCTTCTGCATCTCGTAGTCGTCTCTCGAGCTGAGCGATACGCTGGCCTCCGCTATTACTAGATGATTGTGTTCGAGGGGTAGACGACTTATTGGACTCTGAGTGATGGTGTGATAGACTTCGTATGGGCGATCGGAAGTGGCTGTATACGGATCCAGATCTTGAGATGGATGTCTCTCGCTGATCGACCTCTTCGGACACATCGTCATCTTGGGATTCGTCCCCATCCTCGTCTTGGTCTTCATCGATATCGATAATACCCATCATTCGACGTTCGCTGGATCTACTGGTGGCAGTTGATGCTGGTGCCGACGATCTGGTATGTGGAGCTATATGAGTACTGTGAGAGGATCTTGAAGAAGGGGACAAGCCCCTGTAAGCAGTTTCTAGAGATTAGATGGGTAAAGAAGGAGGAAGCTATCTAGGTATCCTTACGGGATGTCTCCCTGTCGTAGTAGACTCCTCCAGCATATCTTCGGCTCGTCATAAGTACTGTTGCCGATGTGAGTATGATGAAGGTCAGTCAGTAGGCGACGTCTGCGTTCTTGTTTGCTTGGGCTGCGTGAACAGGATGAAGTACAGATGAAAGATGGATGAGAGTGAAAAGTGCCACTAACTCCCATTATACGTGCTTACATAAGCATGCTTCCTCCGCCACTGGGTTCCATTCAAGCATTACTAGTGTCTACTCTCACACTCATATACATACATAGCAATGCCAGCTAAAGATCGTGGAACTCGCTCAGCGGCACCTTCAGCTTCACCTGCGCCTGGCGGATCGCGGTCTTCGCGCTCAAGATCCAGCAAAACAGCCGATAGCGTTAGTACCGAGGACAGTGTAGACGCGGTGAACGAGGACGATGAGAATGATGAGGATGAAGATGAAGGTCAGGAGGCATTAGCATCAGCCGGAGCTGAGGAGGAGACAGAAGCTGAGGTGTCTGAGGACGCTGGGAAGCTATCGATGAAGGAGCGAATGGAAAAGATGAAAGAGCTAAGAGGCAGGATGGTATGTCACACAGGATCTCCTTTATGCATCGCACACCTGACGTTCAGAACCAAAGTACAGCAGCCAATCGACGCGATCTCATTGCGGATCATCAGAAATCAATGGTTACAGCTAAAGAACTCGCTCGTTTAGAAAAACAGAAGAAGCTAGCCCAGACATTACGTCTCAAAGCGGAAGCTGAGGAGGATGGGGTTGATATGGAGAGGAAGAAGAATTGGGAATGGTCGATCGAAGAGAATGAGAGATGGCAGGCAAAGATGGATGAACAAAAGGCCAAGGCCGATAGTAGCTTTCACAGTATGCTGATTCGTCTGTGATTCACGAGATGATAGCTGATGATAGATGCCGAGGACGACGCATTCAAGAAGTATAATAGAAATATCAAAACTACCAAACCTGATTTACTCCAATATCAACGGGCCAAGGAATCAGCAATGGGTCTTGCACCCGGTACATTAGTCGCTGCGAACGCTACCAATCAATCCCTCGCCCTTGCTGGACCTAGTAGTAAAGGTCTCACAGCAGCTGAAGATCTATACAGAGGAGCCGACACTCTTGCTTACGGAGATCACAAGCCTAGTGAAGATGCTCTCGATCGGGTGTCTTCAAAGATCAACCAGGAGTATGTACACTTATCATCCCGAGGGTTCAAGCTGATTAGTAGCCTCGGCAAGAAGAAGAGAAAGGCAAAGGACGACAGCAACGAGCCAGTCACGTATATCAACGAGCGAAACAAGGTCTTCAACAAGAAGGTCGCTCGATACTTCGACAAATACACCAAAGAGTACGTTTCACCGTCTGTCGCGAGATCTCAAGCTGACTTGATAGAATCCGATCCAGTTTCGAGCGAGGTACCGCACTGTAATTACTCTATGTTTCTTTATATTATCGCCTTGTACCGCATGTATGACTACAATTTCTAGAGCTCGACTTAGGTCACAGATCACGACACAAATCACCGGGTTACATCGACACTATACGTATTTCTGTTTTACTCCCTTACCAAAAGTCGTTACATCTGAGCCGTCACATACTCGTTGATCTATCTTTCTCACTAGTACCGTCCCTCGGGGTTCATGTAGTACTGCTGTTGCTGTTTGGATTAGCATCTGTAACCAATCGCTAGGATGACAGCTTACCTGTTGGTCCTGCTGGGCCTGCTGAGCCTGAGCCTGGGCCATCTGCATCTGCTGCGCATGCGCCTGCGCTTGTTGCTGTGCTTGGTACTGAGCGGCATAGGCAGGATCTGCATTGTCAGCGACCACACCCTTTCAGAATAAACGGAAATACTTACCATTGGCGAAACGTTGCTGATCTCTGGCCATCTGATCTCGCTGCTGGGCATAGTACTGCTGCTGCTCTGCACTGAGCCTGGCCATATCCTGTTGACCATTCGCCCCATATCCTGGTTGCTGCATTTGCTGTTGTTGTTGCATTTGAATCTGCGCCTGAGCATGGGCCAATTGTTGCTGTTGCTGCTGCAAAGCCTGTTGCTGCAATTGCTGCTGCTGTTGAGCCTGAACTGCTGCCGAAGCTTGGGACGCTCGTGCTGCGACCCTAGGTGGGAGGGCAAGGGAAGATGTCGAGGATGAAACGGTGTTTGGGATCGTGGGTGGTGCGATAGGTCCAGAAGTAAAGTATGGATGGGTTAGGGCTTGATGAGCATCATAACGACGGTTTGGCTCGAATTGTAGTAGACCCTCGAGTAGGCTGATGGCTGGATTGTCAGCTTGTTCCACCGTGCGAAAGCTTGAGCTGACCATCACGAGGTGCCTTGGGGATGATAGCGTGCAACGGCTGCTTTGGATGTCTAGCGAGGGCTGTCTTGATCTGGATCTCGGGCTATTTGTCAGTCCACCATCGCGTATGTCCTGGTCACTACGTACCGAATCATGTTTGATCTGAGCCAGAGTCTCATTACTAGGTGTTCCAACAATCTTCATGATTTGTACCAATTGATCGGCATTATCTCGTCCTCTGAATAAGGGATATCCAGTGATCATCTCTGCCATGCTACTCATTAGCTTGAATCTCCGAATATCGGCAAGAAAAAGCCCACATGCACCCGACACTCCATAAATCGATACTTGTGCTATAAGTCCTGGACCCCAGTAGAACATCAGGAGCTCGGTACCATAGCGTTACGACCTGAGATCAGTCATCATCCACGCAGATCTGTGAGACATACCTCATTACTGAAGGTATTGACGGGCACACCAAAAGCTCGAGCGAGACCGAAATCTCCAATCTTCAATTCACCTCTTCGGTTAATGAGTAAATTCTGGGGTTTCAGATCACGGTGCAATACTCTGTTGTCGTGACAGAATGCGATTCCCTATACATCAGCGACCGCCTGAGAAATTGAACGACCGGACTGACGTTGAGGAGTTGATATGTAAAGTTCTTGACAGTGTTGAGATCCAATGCGCATCGGTCTCCGTGAATATCCATGTATTTCTTCAAATCCTGTTCACAGAACTGCCATCAGTCTCCGCATCTCAGCCCATTGATAACTACGTACCTCAAAGATGAGAACCAGCTTTGATTCGGTATGAATGACATCATGTAGTCTAACGATATTGACATGTTTCAATTCTATCTGATTAGCACGTTTCCAGATATAGTATGTAGTCATACCCTTCATCAGACTGATTTCACGAATAGCAGTACTGGGTGTACCTTCCTCGGCATCTAGATGGATCTCTTTGAGAGCGACGATCTCTGAGGTCGTCCGTGATCGGCCCTAGCAGTCAGTATATTCGTGCTGGTAACAGTATAGTCCTTCGGGTGCCCTGCTCTTCGTCCAAGTTTTGTGGACCAACTACAGGGCGATACTGTATCATACAGAGACACTGAGGCGCGAATTCAAGTGATTCCTGGATTAGAACAACAAGACTCACCTTATAGACGGTCGCATACGTTCCCTCACCAAGCTTCTCCAGTTGAACGTAATTCCTGCACATTAGCATTCGTCCTGCAGCACGCGGAAGTGACCATGGCGGGTCGTCCTGCTGGCGGAATGGGCAGAGTAGTATGCTTCCACTATCATGACAACTCACATGGTGATAGACTGTCAAGCACTAAAGTGCTATGTCCAGTAGAGTGGGGTGAAAAGGTAGAACAGGCGCGAACGGCTGAACAGTCACTGCGAGTGGTGAGCAGTGGTGGTCCAAGCGAATGGAAAGAGGTCGGAGATCGGTAATCTCCTCGTGGGTTGAGAGCTTCAATTGCTCTCGCGGTGATATGGTAGTGGAACAAGTGGTCTCAAGTATGTATAGTTGTCAACTTGGTTTAATGTGAACGGCAGGAACGAGAAGCGCGTCAACACGTGGCACAGCCCGTCTTGGCCGGATTCTAGAACAAGTGCATGCATGAAAGCATGGAAGCTAGCTACTGAATCACAAGCAGCAGACTGTCTGACAGCGAAAAGCATGACGAATGGAATAATCTAGGCAGTGGCCTTGGGCTTGACTGGCTTTTTCTTGAAAAGCTTCTTTTTGGGTTTCTGTACTTCCTCGTGAGCTTTCAGCGTAGGAGCACCAAGCAATGTCCCATGGCCTGTCTGATCAATCACTGCCCTATTTGCGCAACGAAACGAACATACCAGCTGCAGCTAGGAGATCATCAATGATGACTTTACTTCCTGATGTTGGGTATTTGGCAGATACTCCCCTGGCCACTAATGGTTCTTTGAGTAGGGTCTTGAGTTCGGCTTTGAGACCCTCTGCTTTCACAGTACGCCTTGAAGATGGTCTGCCCTTGGTGTGGAATGGTAGGTCGGTATCTTCCGGATCGGACAGCCTAAGAGTCAGGTCAATACGGTTCACAAGGAGAGAAGGAAGGACTACAGTGAAGGGTCAATATCGACATCCATAGCCTCAGCAGCTTCCTTTAACCAATTCTTGTCATGATTCTCCTTTTTCACCACGTGCTGAGCTTTCTCAATCTCCTTAGCGAGTGCTAGGCGCTCTTTCAGCTTTGGCAAGAACCCAGATTCGATGGGTAGTTCAGGCATATCAAGGGCTGCTGATCAGCGCAGCATCAATGGACTAGACCCGAGTGTACGTACTTCTACCAAGCGACTTCATCAAAGCCCTCTGAGTTCCCTTCTCCTCGGCTGAGCAAAGCAACAAGGCGAAACCGGGCTTTTGAGCTCGGGCAGTACGACCTGATCGATGGATATATGCGTCTGCAGTTCGAGGAAGATTGAAGTGGACGACATGCTCCACAAGGGGGATATCGAGACCACGAGCAGCCACGTCCGTGGCGATCAAGACACCGTTCTTTGATGACTTGAATCTAATCATCAGCTTTGAGCTGAAATGAGAGCCAGCAAGTGTACCGATCGAGATTCTTCAGACGTTGTCTCTGTTGTAGCTGCGAGTGAAGGGGGAAGACAGGCATTTGCAGAACCTCAAATAGAGGCATAAGACGCCTGATACCGTCGATGGAACCCACGAATACTAATGATCGACCAGGATATCGGAGTAAGAAGTAGTACAGGTACAGGTCCTACCCAATCAGCTTGAAGTTCATTCACTCAGCCTGGACAGGCTTACCTTGTCACTCATAACACAATCAATCATACTCTCCTTGAGCATCTTGACGACACCACCCTCAGGACTGAGATCAATGACTTCTGGCGCTGCGTCTCGGAAATCAAGCCGCTCCACCAAGTCCTCTGGAGATGTCAGCGTCCATTCAGCTGTATCATAAGGGACTCACCCAAGGCAGTAGCTTTCTTGGACCCTTTCTTGGGAGCCCGCTGTTTTCGCTTCAAGTTGTTCTGTAAATCTTTCGATAGGGTAGCTGAAAAGACGAAAGTCTGCATGTCCTCCCTGGCCTCCGTATCGGAGAGGACATTGGCCGCGTTGGCGAATACCGGATCATCCTCATCTGGACCCGTTGCCCTGCTTGTCAGCTTCAATAGGCCGTTTTCCCTAACTAGCTTACTGAGGTTGACGCTCAGTTAGCCTGACAATGTTCTCCAATTCTGCGAAGTGACCGTTCTCAATCATACGATCGGCCTCATCGATACATAGGAATCGCATCCCACGAACGCTTGCTGATAGCTCCTCGTCCTGAGTATCAGCCATACTCCACAGAAAGGGATCTGCGACGTACTGATTTCATTAAATCCCAAAGACGACCAGGGGTAGCAACGAGGATATCACAGCCTCTTTCGACGATCCTTTTCTGTTTCTGAGCACTAAGCCCACCGACAACACTCCCAATACTGATCCTAGGTGGACCCTTTGTTGGCTCGACGGCCTGAGCTACGACTTTGTTGAGGTGGTCGACGACTTGTATCGCAAGTTCTCGAGTAGGGCAGAGGATCAAAGCTGACAACGGTCGTTTGTGACCGGCAGTTGGGGGTGGTGATCGGAGAATATGGGATAGGATGGGAAGAGAGTATGCGAGAGTTTTACCGGATCCCTAGATTATCAGATCTTGCACTTTCGACGTCGAATAGCTTACAGTCTCGGCTACACCGACGATATCACGCCCGTCTAGGGCAAGCGGTAATGACCTCTTCTGGATATCTGTCGGTTTCTGGAATTCCAAAGATACCAAAGCCTTCTTTAAGGCGGTATGCAATTTGATCTCGCCCCATGCAGCCAACTCGTCATCTAATCATCAGATCCCTTCGGCGGAGGTAAAGCGACGTACCATCAAACTCGGGCTCAGACTCGACTTCAGCTTCTACGTCTTCGTCCTCCTCATTCAGGTCTTCCTCGTCGAAGCCGGCGAATGTGGGAAACTCCTCTTCTTCCTCATCCTCTGATGCTGGACTGTCCTCCGCCTCCTCTTCTTCGTCAGATGATTCTGCTGTCTTGGGTGCAGCGACCTTATTCTTGCCCTTGTCCTTCCTAGTCTTCTTATTAGACACGGTTTCAGTGACCTCCTCAACGGGTTCCTTTGGCTGTCTCGTCAGCTCAGCTGAAACAGAAAGAACGAACATACCATGAATTTAGCAACTTTCTGTCCATTCAATCCCTCTTCCCAGTGTACATCCACCCCATCCAGCTCTTCAAACATCATCATACCCCCTGCATCACTGAATCCACCCATAGGCGCTGTCTTGACCGGTTTCCAATTGAGCGCATCAGAAGGGATGTTGAATCGTGAAGATTTTGATCTCTTGTCTTTACGTTGAACTTTCGAGCGCAGCTCTTCAGCTTCTACATGCTGATCGGCCTTGGCCTCTGATCGCCGTCTCTTGCTACTTGACGCTCGTTGAGACATGCTGTATCTGCTCCGAAATTAGGGGTATCTAAGCTCAAGTGTAGTGTGAGAGTGAGCTAGAACCAACTTTTGAAGACTCAGGCACGAACCACGTGACTCAACTCAACTCGGTGACTCACTCGCGGGCACCACCACATCACTCCAGCAGACGACTGCTTTATATCTATCACGGAGCCATGCATATAGAACGTGCGGTCCCGCGAACGGAACGACACTACTGGTACACGGAGTCATGATGGAGGAGCATTTAGGGTAACATAGCTCAAAAGGTCGGTGATTCCCCTACCAAGGCCTGTTGGAGGCCAACAGTCGTGAGCCACCTCCACTCAGTTGCGTCTCGTTACTGACGCAGTCTCGGGTCTAGCAGGCTATGCCAGTAAAAGCATAGAGCTTCTCAGCCGGGGAAAATTGCCCGCAGTGAGCTCGGGTTGAGTCCTGAACAGCTCGTACCTCACACCAGGGTCGGAAGCGATTTGTCAGCTCACAAACATATCATATAAATGACCATCGTTGCCAGACCGCAAAATGCCAGACGATTGCTTTAAAATGCCAGATGAATTGTTCAAGATGCCAGATAGCTCCTCGATTGTGCATGGGTATTACCACTTCAGGCTGTTCTCTATCAAATCGACTCCAATCTATTTCCAATCCGAACTAAAAGAACAAAGACGGCCCGAGTATCATCCGCTCACAGGGGCCGCTTGGCGTAAAGTTCATGCTCTCATTCCGCGCCTGCCTGCCGACAATCCAGCTATCAGCCCCATTGATCACGTCTCAAATTAACCACAGGCTGTCTTGGCAGGTCTCCTGACATATCGACATGTCACCTTGAATCCTCTCACTTCTCACCTCTACCTACCAAATGCCGCACGGGAAAACCTTGGTAAGATATGGTCATTGATCCCTGGAATCCGGAGTTGGGAGTGTTCCTAGGTGGGTGACCAACCATGAAGAGCTCTTATGATATAAAGCCCCATCGGCCCCACCTGATTTGTTCCCCTCACCCCGCATCACAAAATGCCTGCTCAAACTCAACCAGCACCCGCCAGGCGGGAATCGATGGAGTCGGTGAAGCAATACGAGAACCAGGTCGAGAACGTCGACATGAACTTCGATCATGAAGCGGATATGAAGAAGGGCGATGTAGATGCTCAAGAAGTCGATCACTTTGGTACTGGTACCACTTATTCCCCTGAGGAGAAGGCTCTAGTCAGGAGGTTAGACTTGCATATCCTGCCCATCATCTGGTGCATGTACTACATGGTATGTTTTACTCTCCAACTCCCCTCCACCAGAGCTGATGAGTAGAATAAGACGGATCAGAATGCCATCGCCAACGCCCGATTGGACGGTCTCGAAGATGATCTAGGTCTTACTGGAAACCAGTTCAACGTCGCCGTCTCGATCTTGTATGCAGGTTACACCTCCATGCAGATCCCGAGTAATTTGATCATGTCGAGCAAAAAGGTTCGACCTTCGATCTGGATGGCTTCATGGATGCTCGCCTGGGCTGCCGTTTCAGCTTGTACCGGTGCGGTCCAGAACCACACTCAACTCTACGTCGTCAGGACATTGCTTGGTATTACCGAGGCCCCTTTCTACCCAGGCGCAATCTACCTCTTATCCCTGTTCTACACCCGAAAGGAGATTGCCCTTCGAATCGGTGTATTGTATTCTGCCAATATCCTCGCCACCTCTTTCAGCGGTCTGATTGCCGCCGCAACTTTCGCGACTCTCGGTGGAGCCCAAGGACTCGAAGGTTGGCGATGGCTCTTCATCATTCTAGGTGAGCTCGTCGTACACCGATGTAGATCGGGGCTGACAAGTAGGTATCGTGACAGTAGCAGTCGCTATCGCTGCGATCTTCATGCTTCCCGATCATCCACTTACCACCCGCTGGCTTACTGAAGATCAAAGGTTACTTGCACATTCGAGAATGGAAAGAGACACCGTCGGTTTACAAGAGAGTCGAGGGGCTATCGCTGGCTTCAAGCAGGCCCTCACCGACCCCAGGCTCGGGCTTTTCGTTCTCTTCCAAACGCTTCACATGTACGTACACATACCTGTCTCCTGTCGGAACGCTGACCAGTCAGGGCTGCCTGTGGGTTCAACAGCTTCTTCCCTACTGTGGTCAGGACTCTTGGCTACTCCACCACGCTCACCCTTGTCATGGTAAGCTATCTTATCCCTTTTATTTTGATTGATACCTGGGCTGATGTATTTCGACGTGTCCTCCATACCTGGTCGCTGGGGCTTTCGCTATCTACCTCGGATGGTCTTCTGGTCGACACAACGAGAAGACCTTCCATATCTCGGCTGCCATGGCAGTCGCAGCCATCGGATTCATCATGGCCGCCGCCACTCTGAACACCGCCGCCCGATACATCGCTTGTTTCCTGTTCGCCACTGGTGCCTACGCCGGAAATTCGATCATCATCGGGTGGTGTGCCGCAACCTGTGGTCAAACGCCCGAGAAGAAGGCAGCAGCATTGTCAATCATCAATACAGTGTCGATGGCTTCCTTCATTTACACTCCATACCTCTATCCCAAGAGTGACGCTCCCAAATACCTCATCGCGATGGTCACCAATGCCGCTTTCGTCGTCGCTGTTATTGCCCTTGTCTGGGTCATGAGATTCTGGCTGCAGGCCAAGAACAAGCAGTTGAAGCGGGAGAATGCGGATGTCAGGTTATTGTATGCGTATTAGCTGGATCTAGGTGGTTCAACAGGTGTAAGATTGTTTTTGGAGAGGCTTGAGAGTGGCCGCAGGACGCCCATGTGCATGGTAGCAGAATGTAGAAATGTAGATCGTAAAGTACAGAGTATATGGGTTATATGCAGTCAATGTCAATCGAGTACGAGCCCGAAGTGGCGCCGGGAACACGGGACACTGAATATGAGGTGGACGCGGGTGGCTTTGATAATGTGCCTGAATACAGGAGAATCCAGGGTCTAATGTTGTTTGCGTCGCGAAGTAAACAAAACAAACATGTTCCATCCGATGGTCTCAATAAAAGACGACAAAGAGTCAACAAGGGGGAAAGCGTGCACAGAGATCAAGGGCGATGACGAACTGGGGGAGTGAGAGTAGGGCTAAATGCAGTAACAAGTGAGGATATAGCTCAAAGGGATAGTTAGGCCTGCAATGCGAGGGTGCCTTTCCTTTGTAGGATGAAACAAAGACAGACCCCGTTTTCGCATACACCAATTCACAGCTTGGACCTCTTTGTCTTAACATCATTAGCAGCACTATCCACTTACTGTATCACATTCCTTTACCACACTCGCAATCAATCTACCCCGTAACGACGATCTCCATCGCCGAACGACACACTCTTTCCAACTACGCTCCTTTGCAGATAATCAACACTATCGACATCAATCAACACCACTCGATCCAATTTCAAGTGCAGG
>Ga0308160_10002938_pt1 | contig 19818 bp, 21 predicted proteins | sample PhyFR1_FD_201036 | JGI IMG/M metagenome (GOLD analysis project Ga0308160, IMG submission 201036) | Phyllosphere microbial communities from UC Gill Tract Community Farm, Albany, California, United States - DLSLF.R1 | ecosystem: Host-associated > Plants > Phyllosphere > Unclassified | place: USA...
GCCGCGAAGGCGGAAGGGGAAGAACCGACTCTTGCGACTCGAGCAGCTCGAGCGACTTTTGGGTGAAGCTGACGGGCTGACTGCCTGGGAAGCTGATTGGAGGCGGAAGGTAGGGTGATGGAATGATCGGGGGTCCGGACGAGGCCCAAGGGGGTGGGGGAGAGAGGAAGGAGGGCGTGAAGAGAGTCAGTCGCAGCAGAAGCAGCAGTCGACCCCCTCCTGCCCCCCTTCTTCGTCGTCGGCGTTCTGTCAGAGCGCTAACCAGCGCAGTGCGTGCTGACGTGCGTGCGTGCGTGGGGTGGGCAGCTGGGCGCTGGAAGCCGCGGACGGGACGGACCGGGGTGTGCCTTCGAGCTGACAGAGGCGGGCGACGAGGTCCCTCAGGAAGTCGCTGATCGGCGGCCGGATGAGCGTGCCCGCTGCGTGTAAGTTCCCATCCGAGCGTGGGCGAGACAGAGAGGGAGGCGAGCTTGACGTCAGCCTGCTGCTGCTGCTGGCGCTGGCCCCGAGCTTGAGCCTGAAGGTCGTGTTGAGGCGCGAGGCGAGCGAGGGCGGGAGGGGAGCAGACCGGGACACGGACGGATGGTCGGGATCCGGGTCGTCGCTGGCATGACACCTCTGCCTGGGTCGAGAGGGGGAGGTGCCCCTTGGCCGGCACGTTGAGCTGGCTGAGCTGGAGCTGAGCGAAGGGGGAGCGGGGGAGGGGGCCAGAAAGAGAGAGAGAGAGAGAGAGAGAGAGAGAGAGAGAGAGAGAGAGAGAGAGAGAGGGAGAGGGCCCTCCTGGTGCTGGAGCGTGGGCTCGCTCGGGGGTCGAGCGGTACGTTCGTCGGCTGCGGGAGGGAAGAAGGAGCTTGCTGCTGCTACGGCTGCTGAGAGGAGCGCGAGCAAAGACGGCCCGGCCAGCGAGCGGGGGGACGAGACGACGGACCGGTCGACGAGGAGCGATCGGATGAGGAGGAGAAGGGACGGACGGGGGGGACGACCCTCGTTCGTCCTGTCGTGCCGGCCAACCGCCAGCATCTCCACCACCATCTCTAAGCCTGTGCCCCCACCCCCTCAGCCATGGTCAGCCTCAACCTGAACGAGGACACCGAGTTGTTCGTCTCCCCCCTCTCGCTTCCACCGACGCGCGCAGAACCCACCCAGAGCTGACGAGCCGCGGGTGGGAAACCTCTCGCCGCTCGTCGGCCTGGGCTTGGGGAATCGTCGGCTCTCGTTCATACGACGTCGTCCGCTGTGCTCTCTCTCTCGCCCGCGCCTCGCTCACCCCGCTCGCTCGCTCGCTCGCTCGCCAGTCGGGACGCCCTCATCGCCCAGGGCATCATCGAAGCCCCCGTGACGACGCCGCCTTCGCCCGAGCGGGCGCTCCCGTCCGATGCCGACCTGCTGGCGGCGACGCTCTCGCTCGCCGACGAGGCCACCCTCCGGACGCTCGCCGACGAGACGCAGGACGACGACGAGCACGCCCTCTTCCTCTCGTACCGGGCCCGCCGGCTCGCCGAGCTCCAAGCGACCGAGCGCAAGGCCCGCTTCGGCGCGCTCGTCCCGATCAGCCGGGCCGACTGGGCCAAGGAGGTGACCGAGGGCAGTCGGGTGCCCGAGCCGGGGACGGAGGAGGACCGGGTGCGGACCGAGGCCGGCGACGCCGATGAGGTCGACGGCGGCAAGAAGGGGACGGGCGTCGTCGTCTGTCTCTACAAGGACGGGTTCGTCCCTTCCCCCCCCCCCCCCACCTCACCCGCTCGCCCCTCCCTTCCTCCGCTCTACCCCTCGGGGGTCTCGGATGTCGGTGCTCGAAGGGAGTTTGTCTCGCTAACACCCTCTCCCCCCCAACTCTCTGTTGCACTTGCCCTACGCCCCTATTCCGTCCGTCGGCCTGCCAGCCAGCCCGCAAGCGAGCATCTCAAGCGCGCCCTCGCCTCGCTCGCGCCCTCGTTCCCGCAGACCAAGTTCGTCTCGATCCCGGGCCGGTCGGCCATCGAAAACTACCCGGACCAGCACCAGCCGACGCTCATCGTCTACCGGATGGGCAACGTAATGGGCCAGGTCGTCGGAGGCGAGGGCGTCCTCGGCAAGGGCAGTCCGAGGGGTACGTCGTCGGTCGCCTTCTTCTTCTCTCTTTCGCGCGCAACCTCAGAAGGCCCCCCTTCCACCCCTTCCACCCCCCCCCCCCCCGGGAGTTTCCTTGACTGACCGAGCGTCCTCGTTCCGCTCCCCAACCCCCTCCTTGCCGGCCGACTCCGACTCACCTCCCATACCTTCACCCGCCCCTTCACACGGACCCGGGCTTGTTCTCTCTCTCTCTCTCTCTTTCTCTCTCTCTCATTGCGCGCACAGACATCCAAACACTCCTCCTCTCGCTCCACGCGATTCTCCCGCATCACCTGCCGCAAGCGTCCGCCCTCCAGTCGGCCGCTGCGCCCAGCCGGGCCGACTCGGACGACGACGGCGACGACACGGATGACGACCGCCATGTTGGTGGTGGGGGGCGGAGGGGAATCCGGTCGGGCACGACGACGACGACGGCGGGGAGGAAGACGAGGCTCGAGAGCGACGACGACGACGACGAGTTTGACCTGTGATGGTCTTCTTCTCTCTCTCGCCCAGAGGTTCTTTCGCAGACATCACCCCTTCCCCCTCCTGTTGTCCCCAGGAGGCTCCCGCTCACGCCGAGAGACAAACAGACGACGGGAGGGGGATGGAGGGCGAAGGGGAAGGGGGAAGGTGTGTTCTCTTCGTGAAGGGGGGGCAGGGGGGGCAAAGGACGTCCCCCGTTGCCCCTCTTCAGTCCCAAGCGGCCTCGTCGGTCGCCTTGAGGGTCGCCCGCCGCCTCTCGTCGGCCCGGACTCGCTCCCGCTCCCGCTCGGCCGCGGCCGCCTTGGCCGCCCTCCCGTCCGGCCGATCGACCTGCTTGCTGAGCCGGCTCGTCGTCCAGGCGGCCCGATGCCAGTTTTGGCCGGTTCGCTCGACGAGCTGGCCGCCGACCATCGGCCGGCCGAGGACGAGCCGTCTCAGCTGGTAGAGGTCGACGTCGGCCCCCGGCAGCTCGACGTCCGGGGGCTCGGTGCTCAGTTCCTCGAGGTTCGGACAGAGGCCGACGAGGTCGCTCAGCGTGAGGGCGACCCGACGGGTCGGGTCGACATCGGCCAGCGGCTGGGAGGCCCAGTGGAAGTGGAGCGTCTTGAGCCGGGGGCCAAACTCGGCGAGGTAGAGGTAGACCTGGTACAGGACGTTCTCGTCGAGCTCGCGCGTGTAGATCCGAGCCTCGGTCAGCAGCCGGAAGGGGAACCTGCAGAAAACAAAAGGCGGGATCCGGACCGAGGAGTCAATCACCGCGTGACAGGTGTTGAAGGGGGAGAGGTGCGGGGGGGGGCGAGACGGACGGCGGCTTGCGGCCAGCGTTCTGGGTGACGCCCGTGTGAGAGAAGCGCCGAGCGGCGTACGTCGCCGTCGTGAGCTCGTCCCAGTTCAGGTTCTCGAGCCCAATCGGCAGGAGAAACGTCTCGCCCTCGGCGTCGAGGATGAGATGCCTGAGCGTGCCGCGGTAGCCGCGCATCTCCTTGAGCAGCTGGCCGGGCTTGTCCGGCAGATGGCCGGCTTGGCCGTGCCAGTCGATCGGCGACCGGAGCGGAGGGTCGGCCGAGACGAGGGGGCAGGCCTCGAGCGCGCCATAGTGGACGACGAGCGTCTTGAGGTGCCGGAAGCGCTCGCGCTTCCAGCGGACCTCGCGCAGCCAGGCGGTGAAGGCCGAGATGTTGGGGTTCACTCGAGGCAGGTTGAAGTGGACCGTCTCGTAGAGGGCCTTCTCGGCGACCTCCTGCAGCAGCAGCAGCAGCAGCAGCAGCAGCAGTAGCCGTAGAGAGGGAGCGTGCGCGCCCGTGTCAGCCCGAACACGACAAAGGGGAGCGGAGATACCCAAATGATGGATGGGGAGAGAGGGCGACGTACTCGCCAGGCTTTCGAGACGAGCGAGAAGCGCTTGGCGTCTCTCGTCGCGTCAAAGATGGAGTTGACAGTTCCGACCTCGTAGCTGGCGTCGCCCGTCCAGCGGAGCGCATAGTAGGCAATCCGGAGGGCGACCTCGACCGGCAGGCTCGCGAACCGCTTCTCGGCCGTGTCGCGTCGGGGCCGGCGGAGGGCGGCTTGGCGGGCGAAGGCCTCGTCGGCCGTCAGACGGCGCCGGGGGTGGACCTGCCAGAAGGCTGGGAGCGGGCTCGTCGCAGCCGGCGGCGCAGGCGACGGCGAAGGCGACGGCAAAGGCGAGACGTAGTACGGCTGAGGTCGGTCGGCGTTGATCAGGCCGCTCGTGCGGCTTCGGCCGTCGTCTATTCGGCGGGGCGGCTGGTGTTGGTGCTGCTGGACGCGTTGCTCGTCCCGGGGAGGAGGGTAGCGCGCCGTCGGCGACGGCAGAACCGACGAGGCCCGGCCGTCGTAGCCGACCGGGAGCGAGGCAGGCCGCGAGCGAGGGTCGGTCGGCCGCGGGCGGGGGTCGCTAGGCCGGGAGGTCATGGGGTTGTTCGGCGGTCCGAGATGAAGGAGGAGGAGGAGGAGGAGGCGCAGCGGCGGCTTGCTGCTGGGATGGGCCAGCCAGCGTGTGCTTCTCTCAGCTTGCGAACCCCTCTCATGCGAATCTCCATCATCAGGACCTGGGCCCTGACAGGAGCCAGGCCGCGTTAGTAAGAGACCGCCCGTTCGAAGAGAAGACGGCCGCCTCAGTTAAAGATTGACATCGTCGGCGGCCAGCGAGAAGGGAGCGCGCGAGGCCTCCGTTTACCTCACCAGCGGGAGCGGGAGAGTACCCCAGCGGCAACCGCGACAAGTCTGAACAAGATGTCATCGTCCTGCAGGGTCTCGTGAGACCAGCCTCCGCCTCCTCCCTCTACAGCTGCCGGCCCCTGGCGCGACGCAATGCAAGTCCAGCCCCCCTCCCCCTCTTCCTGGGAGGCGCGCACGCCGTCGCCAATCCTCTTCGAACACCTTAGGCGAGCGACTTGACAAAGTCCTAAAAGGTGAGTCGTGCACATCAAGCGAGGCCTGGTTAGGTCGGCTGTCGAGGTCGAAGTCACAAACGGAGCGACGCACCTGCTCCAGCCGAGCGACGGCAGCCTTGAACTGCTCCGTCTCCTTCCAGCAGTCCAACGGGCGGTCCTTGTTCTTTCTGCAAAAGGTCAAGTGAAGAGGGACGTGAAAGCTGACGGGATCAGCCGCCGGGACTCGGCGGGGCCAGATCGAAGTCGGGGACGACGCACAGCAGGCACGACTTGACGCTCTCGCGGGCCTGGCCGACCTCGCCGCTCTCGACGCTCGCCACCTTCTTCTGTACGCGCTCGACCTTGGCCCGGACCTCGTCGAGGTCGCCCTTGAGGATGGCGCTCGTCGTCCCTGCGGCCGACGACGAGGCCTCCTTGGTCGTGTTGGACGCGGCGAGCTCAGACGCGAGCGACTTGGCGAGCGCGGCCTCCTGTTCGCGCAGAGACGAGAGCGACCGGGCGAGCTGGGCCCGGATGTGGTCGCTGAGAATGAGAGGAAGCCAGATGTCAGCATCGCATCGAATGGTCTCGGCGAGTGTTGCTTGCCGAGAGGGGGGGCTTACTCGAGCGAAGACTGCCGGGCCGGCGACGGCGCCGTCGAGTTGCTTGGGTCGGCCATCTGGGCAATCAGCTCGGGCGAGAACTAGCTCCGAGTAGGTTCAGAGGAATGGTTGCCGATCTATGTCAGTTCTTGCTCGTGTGCGTAGGCCCTCTAATGCCACTCGCTGCAGCCAGACCCATCCTCGGTCGGTCGATGCCATCATCGCCTCTCCCCGCGAGCTAGCCCTCGGCGGTAGACAGCACCCGGCTCAACGACATCGCTTACGACGAGTCAACGCGTCACCCAACGATGACTGCCGATGAGGGGGCGCCGGGCCCGTGCCAGTAATCACCAAGCGACTCTGACCAGCCATCAACCAGCCAGGCTAACCGACTCAGAACGCAGGAGGCGGACGACGGGCGCAAGAAGCGCCGGGACGGGCCGAGCCGAAGGGAATGACGAGACGAACCTGGACGGTTCCCTTGCCCGACTCCGGGTAAAAGACGGTCTCTTTGGAGGCACCGGCCGCGTTCGACTGTCCTGCGCCCATTTTTCTGCTAGAGGGAAGGGAAAGAGAGGAAGCGAAGGAGAGAGCTGGGCGAGGAGGGAGGGCTGGTGACGGTTGCCAGGGTCCGGCGACGGCTGCCGGCGCGGGAGAGCTTGGTCGAGCGTCGAGAGCGCGCGCGCTGATGGTGGGCGTCAACTGTTCGCTAGGATGACACGCCTCTGGCGCTGGACTGAGGTACATCAAGCAGGAGTGGCCATTCGGATCCAAATTCTATGCCAGTCCTGACTTTGAATCGAGCTGCTGGAGGGAGGACGGAGGGTGGGAGAACCCTGTCGCTGTCACCGTCGCCTGCTGGCCGGCACGCGCCGCCCTGCTCCTCCTCCTCTTCCACCATCACCTCGTCCTCCCCCCCTTCCCACTCGCGTCTTGCGCCGCAGATGCCGGCCGGCTCGTCGCCCTTGTCCTCGCCCCTGAGCCAGGTCTCGACCCTCTCGGACCTCTCGGACGAGGACGCTCCGCTCGAAACACGCGACCTCGGCTCGCCCGGGCCCGCCGGGGTCGACGCCGCTGCCGGCCCCTCGCGCTCGACCCGTCGGTCATCCGCCGCCAAGAGAGTAGCTGCTGATGCTGCTGCTACTGGCGGAGGCAAGCGCAAACGGTCGACGACGCCCGGCTCGAGCGCGGTCAAACGTCCGAAGACAAGGACGGCCTCGTCGAGCCTGGCCGTCAAGGCTGAGCAGCTCGCCTCGTCGTCCTCTGTCGGCGACCAGCTTGGCCAGACGCAGCCGCCGCTCCCCGTCCAGCGACGGTCCGCAAGAGGCTCGATCTTGCCGCCTACATCGCCTCTAAAGCTGGCCTCGCCGCCGCCGCTGATGCGCAAGAAGCCGACAGCAGTCGCTTCGAAGCCGGTCGTCGACGAGCCTGCCGTCGAGCCAGCGCCACCTCCGCCGACCAAGCGGACGACGGCCAAACGGCCGCCGCCTGCTGCCCCCGCTCCCCTCGCCGTGCCCGAGCCGCCGCCGCCTGTCGCAGTCGAGCCGACTCCTGGACCTGCCCGGCTGCCATCGTCACCCCCTCCGGTGCCTGTCCAGCAAGCTCCGGTCGTCGTCGCCAACGGCAAGAAGGCCGGGCGGGATTCCATCGCCTCTCTCATGTCGGCTCCGCCGACAGTGAACGCGTCGGTCTCCCAAGCCTCCGTGCCGGCCGCCAGTCTTCCGCCTCCGACAGCGATTGCCCCGTCACCACCGGCCGAGGCAGCGCCCTCTGCTCCTCCGCCGAAGCTTCGCAGCGAGCCCGGTGTCGAATGGATCGCCGGCCGCGAGACATGCCCGATGTGCCGCGACGCGCCGACCATCCCTGTGCAGCCGAATGCGCAGCCGCGCCGGCAGCCGGACGCCGCTGCTACCGACGACGACGTGACGATGGCTGAAGGGTCGACGAACGCGCTCGGCCTCTCTGCCGGGCAAGGAGCGATGCAAGCAGCATCGCCGGCGACCGTCGTTGAGTCGTCGACGGTGCCAGATCCGGCGATCATCGTCGACTCATGGCTAAGCTGCGTTAAGTGTGCGTTGTCGCGCGTCGCGTCGTCCGACCGACTTATCCCTGTGCTGACGTTGCATGCCGCCCTCCAGGCAAGCGCTGGCACCACTGGGAGTGTATCCGGTCGCGCTACCCGCAGACGCTACCCGAGGGCCTGCTCGCGCTCGGCCTACCGGACAGCGAGGCTGCTGAAAAGATCGATCGCTGGTACTGCGCGCAGCAGAAGTGGTACGTCCTTCGTTCCGCCCGGCTCGGCTGTGCCTGCTTTGGTCGCTCGCCTCGCTAACATACACGGCGGTTCTCTAGCTCTGCCGGCAAGGCGACACTTAAGAAGGAGCCAAAGGAGCCGAAGCGGGCGTCGAGCCGGGCTAAACCGCCGCCGACGTACGCACCCTCAGACGACGACTCGAACGCGCCCTCGCCGACACTGCCCTCGTTCGACCTGCCCGCCGGACCGGCCGTCCCGATCCCGACCGCCGGCGACGAGCACAACTTCCACCGGCGCGTCTCGCAGTGGCCGGCGCTGTATGCGACATACGAGCAGCAGGGTCGGATCATCGATGGCGGCTACCGACGGTGCACGCCCGAGGACGTCGTCGACGAGTGGGCGCGCGAGGATGACGACGGCTGGCGGCGAGGGGGCGGGATCGTCCTCGTCGACAACGTGCGCTCGCCGGGCGGCGAGGCCGACGCCGTCGAGGGAGGCGAGGGCATCGCGTTCGAGCGGCTCGGCGGTCGCCTCCCTGACCGCAAGCTAACGGTCGCCGACGTGGCCCGCATCCATGGTGCGTCCCTTGCAGGCTTCGATTGGTCGCGTTCCTTCTCGGCTGACGCCCGGCTTCAACTCCTCTCGCGCAGGCCCAGACAAGGAGATCGAGGTCCTCTCGGTCGATACGCAGAATCGGTCGTCCGCCGTCCCCGGCACGGCCGGCGAGCGTTGGACGCTGGCCCACTGGGCGCGCTACTATGCCCACCCGGCGCCCAAGGTGCTCTTCAACATCATCTCGTACGAGATCACGGGCACGACGCTCGGCAAGGCGCTCGAGCCGCCCAAAGCCGTCAAGGAGATCAGCTGGGTCGACCGTCACTGGCCAGGCGCGAGTGCACCGCACCTGTCGCCGGTCCAACGCTACCTGCTCATGTCCCCTGCAGGAACCTTTACCGTGCGTTTGAAGGAGGAGGCTAGCCAATAGGTGGGAAGGCTGTCGTTGACGCCTGGCTCCTGCTCCCATCAGGACTGGCACGTCGACATGGCCGCGAGCTCGGTCTACTACCACGTTGTCCGCGGCGAGAAGGTCTTCTACTTCAGTGCGTCGCGGCCGCCCCCTTGTGCCGTGCTCGATGAAGCCTGGCTTGGACTAACTCATGCCCCTGCTCCCCGCTTTCAGTCCGGCCGACGGTCAAGCACCTGACCGCCTACCGCAAGTGGGCGTCGACCGAGAAGCAGACGATGGAGTGGCTTGGTAACTCGGCCGACGCTGTCTATAAGGTCGTCGTCAAACCGGGCGCGACCGCCTTCATCCCCGCGGGCTGGATCCACGCTGTCGTACGCATTTGTTCTACCGACTTTGCCTGGCAGAGGCTCTGGCAGGACTGACCTGTTGCCCGTCGCTCTCCACCCCCTAGTACACGCCGAAGGACTCTCTCGTCTACGGCGGCAACTTTGTCCACACGCTGGCCATCCCGATGCGTGCGTCGGGACGCCCCCTCTCGCCCTTGCCCGCACGAAAGAAACGTCAGCCTGACTTCTCAGCTCCCCTCGCTAGAGTTGCGCGTCTGCGAGATCGAGGTCGCTCACGGCGAGGAGGACGAGCATCGCTTCCCCTACTTCATCATGTGCGTCGTGATGAGAGGCCTGCGAGGCGTCCCGTTCGCTGACCGATTGACGCCCTGCGTAGGCTCTGCTGGTTTGTCGCCAAGGACTACACGGCCCACCTGGCCTCGCTCCAGAAGCTGTCGTCCATAGCGCCGACGCCGACGCTGACGATGAGCGGCTGCTCGTTCGAGGCCCTGACGCCGGCCGTGCTCGAGTCGCTCCTCGCGCTCGCGCGCTTCCTCTGCGACTGGGTCGAGCGGCGCGTCCTGAAGAAGCTCAAGGGCAGCTGGACGCTCGCCGACAGCAAGCAGATCAAGCGCGATGTCTCGCTGAAGGATCCCTTCTCACTCGTCTCGGTCCAGCTCGCCAACGAGTTCCGCAGCCGGGTCGTCACCCAGCTCAAGGCGCTTGGCCAGCCCGGCGACGAGTCGGCGGCCGATCTCGAAGCTCGCGAGGCTGAGCTCACCCGAGGCGCTCAGCAGACCGCCGGCTCCTCTAGCACGACTGCGCGCCGGACGAACGGCAACAAAGACAAGTCGCCCCGGTCGAGCGAAGGGTGCGCGCCAGCGTCACCTTTGCCGGTTCCTCTGTCTCGATGCTGACTCTCGAACCGCTTCTCGCCTCGCGCAGTCCGGTCGAGGAATGGACCGAGCCCGAGATCACCAAGTATGCGACATCGCGCCCCCGGCCTGGGGCACCAGCAGGTGCTCCGAGCGAGCCGGCCATGTGCACAGAAGAGAAGCAGCACCAGTTCCAGCGCCACAACCCGCACCATCGGCTGGACGGCTCAGTCACGCTCGAGTTCGCTGCCGCGACGCGGGTCAAGTACGTGACGACGTGGGCGCCCTTGGCCCTCCCGCCGGCAGGGGCGGCAGCACCTCCTGCGATCTCGGCAGCTGCTTTGCCCGCTACAATGACGCCAGCAGACCCGGCGCTCAAGAGCAAGGAGCTGGCGTCGTCCGCCGCGCCGCTCGCCACGGCGCCGGTGCTGCCCTCCTCGACCTCGCCTGCTCAGGCGCCGGCACCGTCTCGACGCCTCGGACCCGACTCACCGCCATCGGCCAGCGCTGGACCCATCAACGGACACTCCGTACCGCGACCGCCGTCCAACCGCTTTCCCACTTCAGGCTCTGCCGCTGCTCCTAACGGCGAACCCTCGCGGGCGCCGTCATCCTCGACGGTCAACGGCCAGCGCCCGAACAGCTCAGTCGGCGGCGACACTTCCCGTCCCTACGAGTACTCGAACCGAGCCGACGCGCCGGCCGGACCATCGTATGGTCCTGGCCCATCGACCGCGTCAACCTCGGTCCGGCCAGCGTCCGGTCAGCGTCGGCCGAGCGCAAACGACGCGCCCTCTCAGGTCCGTGCGGCAACCTCCCCTGCGGACCGGCGGCAGCCGCCAACTCAGCCGAAATCGAAAACGCCGCTTTTCCATCCGCCGATGATGTACCGAGGCCCGCCATTGCATGCTCAGCCGGCGGCTTTGCCGCCACAGCAGCAGCAGAGCTACCCCGGCCACCAAGCGGGCGGCAGCTCGCAGCCGCTCACAGCGCCGCTCTATCAGCAGCAGCAGACGTACTACCCGACCACCTCGTACGCGCTGTCCGGCGCCTTTTACGAGCAGCACCCCTCGTCATCGTCGTCGTCGTCATCGCATGCGCAGCCAGCGTCGACCACCTATTCGACCTCGCGCATGCCGAGCAACACCCGGCCGCTCGCGTCTGGGCCCTACGGCTTAGCCCCGTACCATCCGACCTCGTCCTACACGTCGCAGTCTTCCGCGAGCCATCTCTCTCGCGGTGCTGGTTACGACGCCGGTCGCCGCGTCTCGCCGCCGAAGCCCGACTATGCGCAGGCCGCGGTCTCGTCATCATCGGCCGGCCCTCCCCATGGCCCGGCCGATTACCAACCCCGGCCGTCCGCTCACTCTTCTGCGTACGACCCGAGTCACCATCCAGGTAGCTGCGTGTGACGGGCGATCCCATGTCCTCTGCCGTCTGTCTGTCTGTCTGTCGTCGCTCGCTCGCTCGCCTGCTCTTAAGCGCGTTTCAAGGGTGGGCTTTTGTATTTTTTGTCCGCCCGCTCCCTTTCACCCCTTTGTCCTCCCTCCGCGGCCGCCGCTGACGATCCGCCGCCGCAGCTGAAGCAAAGAGCTCCCTTTGTGCTCCCTCGCAGGCCGCTCGACGCCTAAAAAGAGCCGGCAGGAAGGCGAGTGGGCGACGTGGCTCTTCTCCCTCTCGTCGTCTTGCAGCCAGCTGCCCATTCCCTTCCTTCGCTCGGCCTCTCGTTTCTGCAGCACGACTCGACGTCGGGCCTTCTTGCTTCCTCGACTCATCTCGCAAGCGCTGGCGCCTGCACCTTTCCGCTTCTCTCCCTCCCTCCCCGGCCGCACCATGAGCACCTCGCTCCTGCTCCCTCCGAATGCGTCGAAGCGGCCGGCCGGCGTCGTCTTCATCGGCCTCAACGTCGTCCGCTTCATCAGCCTCGTCAGCCTCGTCCTCGTCGTCGCCGCAACCATCGCGCACATGGTCGGCGATCTTCGAGCAGTAGGTCCTGCATACCTGTCGAGGAGACCTCTGGCCCAGATCGAGGAGCTGACGGCGAGCCTCCCACCGGCCAGGTCGACGCTTGGATCAAGGCCGGCTCGCCCTCATCTGGCCTTTCGTCCCAGGACATTGATGCCGACGATAGGGAATGCGACGTTATCGAAAACTCGTGTACGTCGGCTCTTCATCTTATTGACTCGCCGCCCGTGACGATCGCCGTTTTGACCCGTGAGCCCTCCCTCCGTGCTAGCCATCCCGAACCAGGTCGGCGGCCCCTTCTTCTCGGTGCTAAGCAGGATCATCGTCCTCTTCATCTGCGTCGTCCTCTTCCTGTCCGAGCTCGGTGGGCCGCGGATCGTCCGCAAGTTCTTTGAGCTGTCGGTCCCGGTCTATCTGGGCCATGCTGCTGCGTCGCCGATCCTGACACCGCCGCCCTCGTTGGGTTAGCTTCGTCCCCTCACTCGGCCCGCAACACGGCCTAGGGACGCTTGGCTTCGTGCAGATGTTGTGCGTCTTGCCTACTCTGCGATGAGCGGGACCGGGCAAGCTGGGCTGACACCCGGCTCAACCTCCTCCCCCAGCATCGCCGCTACCGTTCTTTCAGGCTTCGTGCCGCTGTTTCTCCAAGTCTCTGGCTGGTTCCTCTTCGTTATCGGCTGCTTCAATCTTGCCCTGGTAAGTCTGCTCCAGCGTCGTTTCCTTAGCTGCCAAGGGGCAGCGCTGACCTAAGCGCCCTCCAACCGCAGGGCTTCCTCGGCGCTAAAGTCAAGACGTGGCGGCAGATCTTCTCCTTCGAGAACCTGTCTACCCTCACGCCGCAGACCTCGATGGCCTACTCGGCTTACCAGGCCGCCTCGGACAACAGCGAGAAGCTCGCCGGCCTCAAGAGCCGCTTCTTCCCTTCGGCAGCCGGCGCGCGACCCGCCTCAGCCGGGTACGACGACATCGAAAAGGAGTTTGCCCGAAATCCTCGAGTCGGCAAGATCCCCTTCGTCTCGTTTGGCGGCCGGGCGGCGACGGCGTCGTCCAAGTCGGCCGCGCCGACACCGACGCAGCACGGCGTCGAAGCTGCCGGTTTTGGGGGCTTCGGCAAGCAGGGCGAGCGCAAGGCCAAGCTCAAGGGCTACCTCATCTCGAAACCTCTGGTAGGCGTCACCAAGCCGTGACCTTTCCTCTCTCCTACTTTGCAACCGATCCTCTTTCCCTTCAAGCTCGTCCCTCATGCCTCGGCCACGGCCACGACCCCTCGTCTCATCAATCGTTCCTTCGCCTCCCTTCTCCCTCCCTGATTCTCTTCTAGCACCCACCTAATCCCCGTCCGAACACTGCCTTCGCTCCCCTTGAACCGCCTATCTGCACATGCGCTGCTCTTGCATGCCACGACTCTCTTTGCACTGACTGAGAGGGCAGCATCAAGACGGTCGTCCGAAAGCCGGCGTCGGTGGGGCTGCTGCGCGGGGCTTGGGCTGGCCTCGCGGCCGGCGGGGGCCTCCGCCCGGAGCGAGCTGGTCGACCTTTTGAAGGGCCTTGCACTAGTTGACGACGACAACCGCACTCTCTCCTCTACCTCGCTCTCTCTCTTTCTCTCCCTCGCGCGCCTCTTAGACAGTTCTCGGAAGCTGCGGAAGTTCCGCTCGCTTCTCATCAACCAACCCGCATGCCGCCCAAGGCGACCGCCAAGTCGGTGCCGGCGCCGCCCGTCGTCGACGAGAAGCCGCCCGAGCCCCTGCAGGCCGTCCTGCTCGCCGACTCGTACACGTCGACCTTTGCACCGCTTACGCTCTCGCGGCCGCGATGCCTGCTGCCGCTCGCCAACGTGCCTCTCCTCGCCTGGACACTCGAGACGCTCTCGCTGGCCGGCGTCAAGGAGGTCTTTGTCTTCTGCACGACCAAGGCCGAGCAGGTCAAGGCCTGGCTCGAGGCGTCCGAGTGGGCCGACGGCGGCATGCGCGTCCACACGATCGTCGGTAGCAACGCGACCTCGACGGGCGACGTCCTACGCGAGCTCGACGTCATGGGCGTCATCAAGGGCGACTTCATCCTGATGAACGGCGACGTCGTCAGCAACCTCGACCTGCGCGACGCCGTCGAGGCCCATCGTGAGCGCCGAAAGGCCTCCAAGGACGCCATCATGACCATGGTCCTCAAGACCGACTCGCTCGGCCGGTCGATAAGGTGCGTCCGAGCCCAAAAGGTTGACTCCTGCGGCGGCGTAGGTCAGCTCGGTCGCGGCAGCTGACGGCTTTCGCGGGCTTCTCCCGGCGCCCTCGCGCGCGCGCTTCGCCAGACCGATCCCGTCCTCGTCCGTCTTTGCGCTGCACCCGGAGACGCATCAGCTGCTGCACTTTGTGCCGACGCCTGCGCTACCGGTCACGAAACGGATCGCAATCCCAGGCTCCGTCTTCGACAACAAGTGGGGCGTCGAGGAGTGCGAGGTCCGGGGCGACCTCGTCGACTGCGGCATCGACATCTGCTCGGTCGACGTGCGTCCCTATTCCCGCCATCAGCGCCCTCGACCGCTGTGACCATCCGTACTGAGCGTGTGTTGCCTGTCTAATTTCCCCCTTCGCAGATCCCTCCGCTTTTCACCGAGAACTTTGACTTCCTCTCACCCCGGACCGACTTCCTGCCCTCAATCCTGCACTCGGACCTGACCAACTCAAAGATCCACGTCTACCTGACGAGCTCGTACGCGGCGCGAGCACGTGATCCGGGTGCGTACGACGCCGTCAGCAAGGACGTGCTCGGCCGGTGGGCCTACCCGCGCGTGCCGGACGGCCACTGGCCCGTCGGCGATGACAACAAGGACGGCGAGTACGAGGCCCGCAAGGGCGGCAGCTACGTCAGCCGGTCGGCCGTCCTCTCGCGGACGTGCACCGTTGGCCCGCGGACGCTCCTCGGCCCGCACACCAAGATCCTCGACGGTGCCTCGGTCCAGAACTCGATCGTCGGCTCGGGCGTGACGATCCACCCTTCAAGCCGGGTCGTCGACTCGTACGTCTTCTCGGGCACGGTCATCGGCCGCGGCTGCGTCGTCGAGGGCTCGGTCGTCGGCTACGGTGTCACGCTTGGCCCGGACACCAAAGTCGGCAAGGGCTGCCTGATCGGGGACGAGGTGACCACCGGCAAGGGCGCCGACCTCGGCGAGTTCCGCCGCGTCGGCCGCCGGGCAGAGCGCGACGACGATGACGACGACACGGACGACGACGAGGACGAGCAGGACGAGGATGACGGCTTTACGACGGGTGCGTCGGCGTCGACACCGGGCCTGTGCGCGCGAAGTCGCTGACCCTGGCCAACCTTCCACCTCTCGCCGTCTTGCAGAGCAACGTGATGCTATCCTCGGCGTCGGCCATTCCGGCTACATCTGGCCGACGCTCTCGCCGGCAGATCTCCTAGCCGAGGAGTCGGATGACGACGTCTCGTCCGACCTCGAGGACCCGCTCGCCTACCCACCCAACGCAGCCCTGCTTCAGCTGCACCGGACGACCTCTCATCTCGGCCTCTCGGACTCGTCCTCAACCGTGTCGATGCTGTCGCAGGAGTCGTCCGAGGGCTCGCTCCACTCGAGCGCGTCGTCGCATGCGAGCGCGCCAGGCCTCTCGCGCGTCATGGAGCTCGGCGACGAGCCCAAGTTCCGGGAGGAGTGCGCCGCCACGCTCCTGCACGCATTTGAGAAGGGCGGCCAGGTCGACCAGGAGAGTCTCGACTTTGCGGCACTCCAGATCAAGAGCGCTCGGGCGACGACCAACGTCACGCCGGGCCTCGTGCGCGAGACGGTGCTCGCCTACCTCGTCGACCGCGTCCAGAGTGCGAAGGACGGCAAGCCCGCGCGCGAGGTCCTTAAGGAGGCCGACGACTTGTTCGAGATCTGGGGGGGCCTGCTCGAGCGCTTTGCAGAGGAGCTCTCGGAAAAGGTCGAGATCCTGCAGATGCTCCAGGTCCGTCCTCTGGCCAGCGCACCTGTCTAGCGCTCCCCGGCTGACTGCCACGACCTTGCCTTCTCGCACCGTCTGCAGCGCCTACTGATCGCCAAGCCAGCGCTGCAGCCGTACTATGCCGCCTTCTTGACGGCGCTGTACAACGCCGATGTCGTCGAGACCGAGGACCTTGTCGCCTGGTACAAGCACCTGGGCTCGCGCGACACGCCCGAGATGGAGCGGCTGGCCAAGCTCGCTGGCGGCTTCGTCAAGCAGGCGATGGAGAACGAGGAGTCGGACGACGACGACGACGAGAGCGACGAGGACGAAAGTGACTAGCGATGATGCTCATCAGCCAACGACGGCGGACGCAGAGGCTGCGACCAGGGCTGGTAAGGGGGGACCGCTCGGAGGGGCGTGCGCAGGGAGGAAGGCCATGAGGGAGGGTCGACGGCGAGGAGTCACAGACGTCCGGCATCTGCCGTCACACAAGGGCGACGTCAGCGGGACGACGATCAAGGTCGGGGCACGCGGTGGGCGTCGACTGGAATGTGCGAGGCAAGCTGCTTGACCGGGCCGCCTGCGCAGGCCACGGTGACGCGCAGCAGCAGGTGCCGTCAACCGATGGGCACTCCTGAAAAGGGCAGGGTGCACTCGTCCATCGTACCAAGTGGCAGCACAGACTGACATCCGACGCAGTATGGCCTCAGACCCAGCTCTCGCTTGCTCCTCCCGATAGACAACGCGCTTCTTCGGGCCTGCGAGACGGCGTCTTTGGATGGGGTAGCCCGCGGCCCGCCACCTGTCGCCCCTTAACGTCGCCACTTCCCGGCACCGGATGCCCCTATGAAGACTATTCGGAGCGCAGCGAAAAGGGATCCATCGTACCGACAGCCTCCGCCGCCGACCTACGCGCCGACCTCCATCGGCGCCGCCTCGGTCGTCCGCAGTCGCTCGTCCCGCTCGGCCTGACGGAGAGCGACACGAACGGCCTTGTCGTCCTGGTATTTGTACCAAAGCTCCGAAAGATCGTGGTTGCCGTGGAATGTCCAGCCGTCCTCCTGGGGGATTGAATAAGGAGGATGATCTCAGCGAGGAGGACACGACGAGACGATAGGCCGTCCGTCCCGCTCAGACGAAGAAATGAAAGGACAGAAAGACTAGCCTTGACGTGGAACAGGTTTATCGTGTTCCCTGAGTAGGCATCACGGTGTCCAGCAGCGCAAATGGATCTCAGACCTAGCTCCTTTGCATCCTCATCGTTGAGGTCCCACGAGTAGCCCTGGTATCGTCCAAGGGAGAAGCATCAGATGGCGAGCGAAGAGTATGGCAGAGGGCGTCAGCCGTCGGCTAGCGAGGAGCAAAAAGGCAAAGAGAAAAAGGCGCACCTGGTCGAGGACACCGTACGCGAATGTCGATCCCGAGCCGACCGAGAAGACGTCGCCCTTGAAGCGCGAGCCGTCCGAGTCGACATAGTACAGCGCCGGGCCCTGCTCGGAGGGCGGAGCGTCAGCCGATTGTCGATAACAAAGGCTGCGAGGATAGCGAGAGAGCGCACCGTCTTGTCCCAGCCGCAGATCATCGTGCCCATGCTGAGGCCCATGCCTTTGTACGAGTAGACGAGGTTCGACAGGTACTTGGACGCGGCCGCGACCGAGATGCGCTCCTTCTCGCGCAGCTCGTGCAGCCGGCACTGCATGCCGAGGTACGTCTCCCAGTACTGGCAGTCGGCTGGAGGAGGAGACGAGAGGGAGCCGAGCAGGTCAGCCTTCGCTCCTCGACGCCTTGAGGGTCTGCGGCCCACGCGAGGCGAGCTCGATGATGGAGGGACGTCGACGCACCAGCTCCTCCAGCCATCGTGCCGAGCAGGTACTTGTTGATCTCGATGACCTTCTTAACCGTGCCCGAGGCTGTACCGAGCAAAAGAGAGCAGGAGCGTCAGCCGATGGGATGTCTTGTCATGGCCAGGCCGGCAGTGAGCGGCAGCAGCTGGCGAGGAGCTGCGGCTGCTGTTGCAGGCTCAACACATCGCTGACTGCCAGGCGGAAGGGAAGGAGGACGGACCGATGTAGGAGCCGGCCGTTGCGCGCGAGTCGACGGCGACGATGATGCCGCCCTTGTAGCGGAAGGCGAGCGTCGTCGTGCCGTGGTTGATCTTGATCTTGCAGTTGGGGTCGGAGTGGTCGTCCGTGTGTAGGCGGAGAAAGCTCGTCGGCTGGACGAGGGGCAATCGCAGCGGAGCATAAAGAGCGCAAGCGCGGGTCAGCCTGGGCAGCCACTGAAGCCGTCTCAGCTCTTTCTCAGGTTGGCGAGCCAGGCCCTAGGCAGCGTGACCTAGGTCCAGAAGGCGAGGACGCACGTCGGCCACCTGGGGGACGCCGAAGCGGACGCCGCTCGCGCCCTCGACGTTGCCGTACAGCGCGCTCTCGTCCCGTTGCGGCAGGGCCGTTGACGACGGCTGGAGCTGGACGAGAAGCTTATCCATTCTCAGCGAATGATGATTTAGATGAGGTATGAAGGATTGTGGGGGGGGGGGGTGTCGTCGACGAAGGCTGGTGCGATGGTCGGAGCAGCCGAGCAGGGCGGCGTGGAGGCGAGGCCGGCCGCGCGAGAGCGCCCTTACGGCTGAGCGTAAACCGACCTCACGAAGTAGCCTCGACGACAAGGATGCACTGGCAGGACGACGTCAAAGAGGCCGGTCCGATATAAGGTTCCATGCGATGCCAGGTCCTCCAGATACATAGCGAGACGGCCAGTCGGCGCTCAGCTCATCCAGCCCTCCCATCGGGCCCGCTCGGGTCCGTCGCCGCCGCGCCAGGCGCCTAACCACAGCCGTTTGACCTCGCCCCCGCCGACGACGCCCTCGAGCTCGGCCGAGGCGTCGACCTCTTCAAAGTCGCGGACAAAGCTGACGGTCGCGATCGTCGGGACCGAGGTCCCTGCTGCCGAAGGGTAGAGCCGGTAGAGGTTGTTGTGCTTGGCGAGCGCGAGCAGGGCCGGCGTCGGCGAGAAGACAAAGATGCTGCGAAGACGGCGGATCGTCCACGTCAGAAAGGTAGCGACCGCCGCGCACGGTGCGAACGCAGGACGTACCGGACCGGTAGGCCAAATTCGCGAGCGAGGTCGACCCAGACCTTGCGCGTCGCCCGATCGCGGTTCGTGTTATCGACGACGACCCGCCTCGGCGGCTGACCGTCATCCCCTGGCGGTCTGCGCTCGAGCACCTCGCGCACCCGGGCGATGCACTTTGGCCGTGAGCCAAGCTCGTCTTGGTTGACGCGCTCGTAGCCTCTCGGCGTCAGCGTCTCGCGGCAGAAGAGCGACTTGCCCGAGCCCGGCGGACCGACAAGGACGATGACTTCCTCGTGGCTGGCTGATGAAGGGAGGAGCGGCGTGGAAGACGGCGAGAAGAAGGGCTCTTGCGTGAGGCAGGGTGTCGCATGACGACCGGTCAGCGTCTGGCGTCAGATGTGCAACAATCCGGACGGCTTGCGGGCGGACGCACGATCATCGAGGTCAATAGGCCGGAAGCCCTGTAAGGGTGGCAGCGTCTCCTGTTTCTTTGCGAAGTACATCTGCGGGCGATCCGAGTCAGCAGCCGATGGCACTGTCAGGCTGAAGGAGGGAGCATGCGCACCTCTGGCGTGTAGAAGGCCAGACCGGCATTCGCCGCCCACTTGCGGTCGCCGTCGCCATGATCTTTCGACCGGCCGGCAGCATCGCCGACGTAGCAGCTCTCGATAAGGTCTGCCAGTGCAGCGAGGCAGACCGGGAAGGTCAGCGTCTGCGAGGGTCGACTGCTACAGGGAGCTGCTCCTCGCACCAATGCCGACTCCTGCCGGCAAGATCGCCTTGGCGTAATGATCCCACATGCCCAGCAACGGCTTGCGAAAGTGATCCTTATCAAGGGCGGCCAGA